>ERZ827452.3092-NODE-3092-length-11150-cov-9.044975_pt1 | contig 11150 bp, 9 predicted proteins | sample MGYA00519866_ERZ827452 | MGnify/ENA primary metagenome ERZ827452 (study PRJEB31778, sample SAMEA3449307) | human gut metagenome | biome: human gut; feature: human-associated habitat; material: faeces | place: United Kingdom | collected 2010/2012 ... | reverse complement strand
TCCGCGCCATTTTCGGAGAAAATGGCGGCTATTTCTCGGCGCAGGACTGGTACGAACGCCTCGACCTGGGCAAGACGCTCAAAGGCATGATCGCAGCCCGTGAGGCCGACGAAATCATCCGCAAACTCTCGTTCAAGAGTTTCGAGGCCGACTATAAGACAATGCTGATCTGGCTCCCGGAAGCGATGAACGAGGAGGCGGCTAACAAGATCCTCAAGATCTTGGAGGAGCCTTGGGAAAAGACGCTTTTCCTGCTGGTTTCCGAGCAGCCCGACCGCCTGTTGCCGACGATCCTCTCGCGTACACAGGAGGTCGCCGTGCCGCGCATCGCACCCGACGTTCTGGAGCGTGTGGCCCGCGAGCGGGGGATCGCCGATCCGGTGAAAGCCCGTAACATGGCCCGTCTTGCAGGGGGCGATCTGCTGGAACTGAAACATCTCGTGGCCGGCGAGAGCGATGCCTTGCGGAAAGAGAATTTCGACCTCTTCTGCGGGCTTATGCGGCTAAGCTACAACGACAAGCATCTGGAACTCGTCGCCTGGGCCGAAGATGCCGCACAGCTTTCGCGCGAACAGCAGCGTGCTTTTCTGCGGGATGCCGCGCGCCTCTTGCGCGAGAGTTACATGCTCCATGCGGGCATCAATGAAGTCTGCTACCTCTGGGGCGAGGAGCTGGCTTTCTGTACCAAATTCGCCCCTTTTATCGGATCGCAGAACATAGAACCGCTCATCGGCGAGATCGAAAGCGCTTTGGCGCAGATTTCGCAGAATGGCAATCCGACGATCGTATTCACCCATTTTGCCCTTGCGGTGAGCAAAATGATAAAACGACTCTGACTTATGGCACGTGTAGTACTTCTTACCGGCGGCAATACGGGCGACGTGAAACGGACGCTCCAGGCTGCGCAACAACTCATCAACGCCCGCGTGGGCGCCGTGCTGCGTTGTTCGCACCGTTACGAAAGCAAGCCGTGGGGCTTCGATGCCGAACAGCATTTCTCGAACCAGGCGCTTGAGGTCTCCACCGACCTGCAACCGCTCGAGGTGCTTGAGGCCGTGCAGGCCATCGAGCAGGAACTGGGCCGCAACCGCGCGGCCGAAGCGGTCGAGAAAGCCCGTACGGGCGTGGCCTACACCTCGCGGCCGATCGACATCGACATCCTCTTCTACGACGACGAGGTGATCGCAAGCGAGCGGCTCACCGTTCCCCACCCGCTCCTTTCCGAGCGGGAATTCGCCTTGGCCCCGCTGTGCGAAATCATGCGCCAGCGCCGCCACCCGGTCACGGGGCAGACCATGGAGGAGATGTACAAGGCCCTGCGCCCGAATGAAAATTAAAAAAGAGAGAACATTGAAAAGGGGACGAATAATAACGTTGTTCACGGCCGTCGTGCTGTTCGCGGGATGTTTCAAGGAGGTCTCGTACAGGACGGACTATGTGCTCAAGCCGCTTGTGCAGGAGAACTCGGGCGATGTCGCCCAATTGCTTCCCGAGGGGAAGGCGCAGGCTTTTGCCCATGCTGCCGACACGGTCTTTTGGGAGGTCGCTTCTTACGAAGACGCCCTGGCCGGGATCATTACGCGGCGGGACAACCCGACCGAAAAACAGACCGTGCCGCTCGTGACGGCCGAACCCTACCAGCAGGAAGGGATTGCCGGATGGCTCTCGATGCGGATCGACAAACCGTCGGTAATGGTCGTCGCGGTCGATACCGAGCACAGGATTTACGGCTATACCCAGCAGGAGATCGCCGAGAATTTCCCCAAGCTCTACGTTTCCGTCGTCTTCAAGCCGTGGAAGGAGGGGACGGAATACAAGGACGGTAACTGGATTTTCCGCAACCAGTTCTATGTGCCTCCGACCTATCTCGATTGTTACATCGCACCTTCGGTGCAGGCCGAGGAGGACGGCGAAACGACCGAGCCTTCGAAACTCAAGGCCTATGCCTATGCCGTCGATACGACGGCGTGGAGGATCGCCTCATACATCGACGCCGCGGCCGGAGTCATCACCTCGAAGAACGACCCGTCGCAAACCCGTTCCAACCCCAATTTCACTGCCTCGAAAGAGGAGTCGGGCGCTTACGGCATGGAAGTGAGCAGCCCGACGCTGATGGTGGTCGTGGTCGACCAGACCAACGAGGTTTACGCCTATTCGAAACAGGAGGTCGACCTCGACGGCGAGCCCGTGACCTTCCCGATTGTCTTCCGCACATGGCGCCCAGAATACCTCTATGTCGAGGAAGGCTGGCGCGTGGTCAATGAAAAGAACGCCGACCCGGAACAGGAGGGTTCGGATACAACTAAATGATAACGATGGATATCCGCAAAAGACATATCGTCCGCACGCTGCGTGCCGCCGTGCTGCTGCTTTTCGTTTCGGCTTTCCTGAGCCGTTGCGCGAGCATGATGACCCCCACGGGCGGGCCGCGCGATTCGCTGCCCCCGGTCATCGTGAACATGACGCCCGACAATTTTTCGACCAACCGGCCGCTCGTGAACCACGAGAAGATCTACATCGAGTTCGACGAGTTCGTGCAGCTCAAGGATCAGCAAAAGGAGTTCTTCACCTCGCCGCAGATGAAGAAGAAACCGCTCGTTTCGCTGCGTGGCCGTGGCGTCGTCATCCAGTTGCGCGATACGCTCGAGGCGAATACGACCTATTCGCTCAACTTCGGCAGTGCCATCCGTGACAACAACGAGGGCAACCCGCTCTACTCGATGCGTTATGTCTTCTCGACGGGGCCCGAGATCGACTCGATGGTTATGTCGGGTTATACGGCCGACAGCTATAAGGCCGACTCCGTGTCGAAGAGCTTCATCTGGTTCTTCCCCGCCGATTCGGTGGAAAACGTCGCCGAATACGACTCGACGATCTTCAAGTACAAGCCGGCTGCCATCGCCCGCGCCGAGAACAACGGTATCTTCATCGCCCAGAACCTCAAGCCGATCGCTTACCGCGTCTATGCCGTCCAGGACAAGAACGACAACCAGATTTATGAACCCGGTTCCGACCAGGTAGGCTTCCTCGAAGGTACCTACAACCCCCGCGAGCAACCCGATTTCGCCATGTGGTACGATTCGATCCGCCAATATGTCGTGGCCGAACCGCAGCTCTACCTGCGCATGTTTACCGACAAGGCGTTCCGGCGCCAGGTGCTTTCGCAGTCCGAACGGCCCCTGCAACACAAGGCGATGCTCTATTTCGCGGCCGCACACCCGCAGATCGAGCGTATCCGTTTCGACAGCATCCCCGAGGATCGGGTCATCTTCGACCCGCAGACCGTCGGGCGCGACACCATCGCCCTGTGGTTCAACATGCCTTCGTCGGCACTCCCCGATACGATCAAGGGCGAGATCACCTATTTCAAGCACGATACGGTCAATGTCCTGCAATCGGTCACCGAGCCCTTGAAGCTGGCCTGGAGGTTCATCGAAACCAAAGAGCAGGAGAAGGAGCGCGAGAAGCTCGAACGCGACCGCCGCAAGGCCGAGGCCGCGGGCGAGGAGTGGGTCGAGCCGAAGAAAGAGAACCCCTTTGCCTACAAACTCCCGCTGTCGGGCGAGGTGAACCCCGAGAACCACCTGACGATGGATTTCGACTATCCGCTTACGAAGCTCGATTCGGCCGCCATGCTCCTCACGCTTACGCATCCCGACAACAGTATCGAGGATATTCCCGTGTATTTGGTGCGCGATACGGCGCAGCTGCGCCGCTATTATATCCGTGCGCCCTGGAAAACCGGCGGGCAATATACCCTCACCATCCCTGAAGGGGCCATTACCGATGTGGCGGGATTTTCCAACGACTCGATCATCGGCAAGTATACGGTGCTCGACCCCGAGAAGTTCGCCACGGTGAAGATCCATGTCACGGGCAAGGACGACAGTTCGAAGTACATACTCCAGCTGCTCGACGGCAACAACGCCCTTAAACAGGAGAAGCGCGACGTTACCACGGGCGACTGGCAGTTCAATTTCGTCCCGGCCGGTGAAATTAAGTTCCGTGTCATCGAGGACAAGAACGGCAACGGCAAGTGGGACACGGGCAATGTGGTCGAACGCCGCCAGCCCGAACGCGCCGAAATCTATGCCAACGACGAAGGCGAAGACACCTTTGCCACGAAAGCCAACTGGGAGGTCGAGTTCTCGATCGACATGAACACCCTGTTCGCTCCCGTGACGATGGAGTCGCTTTCGCGCACGCTTGAGGAACGTGAGGCCCAGCGCCTGCGCCGCGAGGCCGAGAAACGCGCCAAGGAACCCAAGAAGAAGGGTCACAGCCACGATAACAATCAGAATAATAACCGCATGAACAACAGCATGAACTCCACGGGCGGCATGTTCAATAATTTCCGATAGCGCGATGATGAAGAGACGATTCAAAAACCTGTTGTTGTTCGCGGCTGCCGTATGCTGCTGGCATGGTGCTTCGGCGCAACATACGCTCGGTTTTACGGCCGGTTACGGCATGGCCAGCGCCCGCTTCGACCCCAAACAGGAGATGAAGGGGATGTGGGGTATCTATACCGCCGGCCTTACTTGGCGCTACTATGGTACGCAACGCTTCGTGGGCGGTTTCGGTATCGACCTCGAATTCCTGCAACAGGGTTTCTCCTTTGCAACCAATGCCTCGCTGGTCGAGGAGCCGAAGGATTTCCGTTACTATACGCGCCATATCAATTCGGTCATGCTGCCCATCGTCTGGCAGCCCCATATATATATGCTGCGCCACCGTGTGCGCGTTTACCTCGAAGCTGCGGCCACCTTTTCCTACCAGCTTTCGTCCGACTACGAGGATGAGAGCGCCAAGGCATCGGGAATGGCCGACTGGAAGGGGGATTACAACTACAAGACGGCCCGCGACAGCCGCTGGGGCTACGGGCTTGCGGGCGGCGGCGGTATCGCCTTTCTGATACGCCGCTTCGAGATCAATGTCCGCGCCCGTTATTACTTCGGGCTTTCGGACGTCGTCCGCAACCGCAACAAGTATGCGGACAACGGCATCGACGGTTCCGAAAACCCGTTTTGGACGACGCCTATGCGCTCGCCGCTGGACAACCTCACTATTTCGGTGGGGTTGAGCTACCGCTTCAACAAGGAGGGCTTCTCGACCTGGAAACCGCGTCCCAAACGCGAAAAGAACCGCGAAGTCTTCAAATACGGATTATAAATATTCAAGCCATGGAAACCACACGACAGCAAAAAATCGCCAAACAGATACAGAAGGACGTGGCCGAGATCTTCCAGAAGGAGGGGGCCGGCATCGTCCGCGGGGCGCTCGTCACGGTCACGGCCGTGCGTATCTCGCCCGATTTCGGCTATGCCAAGGTCTACGTCAGCATCTTCCCCTTTGACCGGAGTGCCGCGACGATGAAGGAGATCGAGCATCAGAACTGGTTTATCCGCCGGGCCCTCGGGCAGCGGATCCGCAACCAGGTCAAGAATGTGCCCGAGTTGCAGTTCTTCCTCGACGATTCGCTCGAATACATCGAGCATATCGAAGAAGCGCTCAAGCACGACAAGCCCGAATAGCTCCCGCTTCCCGACGTCATGTTGCCGCAGTTTTTCGCCCGCCGCTACCTTTTCTCGCCCAAATCCCGTTCGGTCGTCAACCTGATCTCGGGACTGAGCGTGGTAGCCGTCGCGATGCCTGTCGCTGCGATGATCATCTTGCTTTCGGTCTTCAACGGTTTCGAAAGCCTCGTGAAGTCGATGTATTCGGCCTTCGACGCCGACCTAACCGTCTCTGCGCGGCTGGGGCAGACTTTTCCTGCCGACGCGATAGACACGGCCGCCGTGGCACGGATTCCCGGGGTCGAAGCGTTTTCGTTCGTCCTCGAACAGAGCGCCCTGCTGGAACATGCCGGACGCCAGGCTACGGCGACGGTGCGGGGTGTCGACGATGCGTATGCCGCGGTGTTTCCGCTCGACAGTGTCGTTTCAGCGGGTGAATACCGGGTGCGCCTGGGGGATATTGAACGACTCGTCATGGGGCAGTCGATGACTTATATGCTGGGCATCCGCTCGCTTGCCGATGCCGATGTCAATGTCTACGCCGTGCGCCGGGGTTCGTTCTCCTCGCTGCTGCCTTTCGACAACTATACGCGGCGGACGGTGCCCCTCGGCGGGGTTTATTCGCTCGACCTGGAGACGGAGCGGACATATGTCCTGGCGTCGCTGCGGTTGGCACAGGAACTTTTCAGCCATCCCGGCCGTGTTTCGGGGCTTGTCGTCCGCCTGCGCGAGGGCGCCGATGCGGAGCAGGTGCGTCAGGCTCTGGCGCGGCTGTCGGGTGACGATTACCGCGTCCGCACGCGCCACGAACTGCGGGCCTCCTTCTACCGGATCATGACCTATGAGAAATGGGGTATTTTCTTCATTTCGCTGCTGGTACTGGTCATCGCGTCGTTCTCGGTCGTCGGGGCGTTGGCGATGCTGATCGTCGACAAGCGGCGCGACATTGTGACCCTGCGTGCGCTGGGAGCCGACACGTCGCTCGTGCGGGCTATTTTCCGCAGCGAAGGGTTGCTCATCTGCGGCCTCGGCGCTGCGTGCGGGGCGTTGCTGGGCGTCGGGCTGAGTCTTTTGCAGCAGCACTTCGGCCTGATCGAAATCCCGGCCGAAACGCTTCTTGCCAAGAGCTATCCCGTCGAATTCCGCCCGGGCGACCTGCTGGCCGTGCTGGTGGCCTTCGGCCTTGTCGCCTATGTTATTTCGAACATTACCGTGCGCAGCATGGTGAAACATAATGCCTGATTATGAAACGCATTTTCCGTATATCGCTCTGCGCGTTCCTGCTGCTTGCAGGCGCCGCCTGTACCCGCCACAAGATTATCCCCGATGAGAAACTGGCGCAGATCTTCCACGACGCCTTCCTCACGAACGCCTATATCGGCGACGTGCGGGTCAATATCGACTCGCTGAACATCTACGAACCGATCTTTGCCCGCTATGGCTATACGACCCGTGATGTCTACTATACGATCGGGAACTTTTCGAAGCGCAAGAGCGCCCGTCTGGGCGACGTCGTCGAGATGGCGATCGATAAACTCGAAGCCGAGGGTAAATTTTACGACCGTGAGGTTGCCGTGCTCGATACGATCGACAACGTGGCCCGCCGTACTTTCACGCGTACGGTCTATGCCGATTCGCTGATCCGCGTGGGGTCGCTGCGCGATACGGCGCGCCTGCGGATCGCCGTCGATGTGCAGCCCGGCGAGTACGAATTGCGGCTCAAATACCTCGTCGACTCGCTCGACCGGAACGAGAAGGGGTTGCGGGGCGTCGTCTGGCTCGAAAACAGGGACGGCGGGCGCAGTAGCGTCTATTCCACGACGCTGCGCCGTAACCGGACGGAGAATTTCACCCGCCGTTTCACGGTCGATACTACCCACCGGCGCCTGCACCTGGATTTCCTGGATTTCCGCGAGAAGCCCCTGCGTCCCTCGGTGACGGTGACCGGCCTCGAAATCGACTACATTCCCACGACGTCCGTTGCCGTCGACAGCCTTTACCGGCAACAACTTGACCTGCGAATCTTTGCCGATGAATTCCTCCGCGCAGCCATCCAGGCGGATAGCCTCTAACCTGCTCTGGACACCGCAGGGTCTGCTCCGCAATCCCCTGGTCGGGGTTGCGGCCGACGGCCGTATCCTCTCCGTCGGGACGTGTCCCGAGCCCGACCGGTGTCCCGGCACCGAGTTCTATGCCGGGGTGCTCGCTCCGGGGCTGGTCAATGCCCACTGCCACCTCGAACTCTCCTATTTGCTGGGGGCGATCCCCGAACGGTGTGGTTTTGCGGGGTTTGCCGGTGCCATGTCGCAGGTGCGGGAGCGCTTCTCCGCCGAACAGCGAGTACAAGCCGTCGAAGCCGCCGATGCCGCCATGTGGCAGGCCGGGATCGAAGCCGTAGGCGATATTTCGAACGGGGATACCGCTTTCGCCGTAAAATCGCGCAGCCGCATCGCCTACCATACTTTCGTCGAGTTTTTCGGTCTGCGCGCCGCGTCGGCCGAGCACCTGCTGCCTCTGCTCCGCCATCCGCAAACTTCGCTGACCCCCCATTCGCTCTATTCGGTGCAGGATGCCCCCCTGCGTGCGATCGCTGCCCGGGGCGATGCCCCGCTTTCGATCCATTTCATGGAATCTCCCGGCGAAGCGGCGCTCTTCGAACACCGCGGCCCGCTGTGGGAGTGGTACGCGAAGGCCGGTTTCTCCTGCGATTTCCTGCATTACGGCTCCCCGGCCGAACGTCTCGTGGCCTGCGTGCCGCACGACCGCCGCGTGACCCTGGTGCATGACTGCTGCATAACGCAGCGCGACATAGACATCGTTATGGGCCATTTTACGGCGCCCGTATGGTGGTGCCTGTGCCCCCGTTCAAACCGCTATATCTCCGGCCTCGAACCCCCTGTGGAGCTGTTACGCCGCAATCGCCTCAATATTTGCCTCGGAACCGACTCGCTGGCTTCGAACGACCGGCTTTCGGTTTTCGAAGAAATGCGTATGTTCCCCGGCATCCCGCTTCCCGAACTGCTCGCCTGGGCTGCCGGGGGCGGTGCACAGGCATTGGGTATGGAGGATGCACTCGGCGAAATAGCTCCCGGCCGTCGTTGCGGCCTCACGGTCATTTCAGGGTTGGATTACGGCACGCTGTGCCTGACCCCGGCGTCGCAGATCCACCGCATCCTCTGACCGGGATACTTTCCCTCCCCGTATGCGTGGTTATCGTACGGATGCTTGCCGCCGGTAGATGAAAACAAAAAGGAGCTTCCCCCGTCGGGAAGCTCCTCGTATTTTGAGGCCGGATGCCTATTTACCCAGTGCGTTGCAGAGTTTCTGGTTGATCTTGCGGATACGTTCCGGCTCGACCTTCATCTCCTTGCGGTCGTAGGTCATCAGTCCGTTGACCTCCATTTCGACGTCGGTGGTCTGCGTGTATACGCCTGCCGAAAATCCGCGGCCGATCAGCTTGTAGAGCATTTCCGCATACTTTTCGTATTCGTCCGTCACCTCCTTGGGCGAGTTGAGGCGGATATAGCCCCAGTTGCGGTCGGGTTCCCAGAGGTGCCCCTTCATCACGAAGCCGATGCCGCCGTACTCACCCAGCACCGTTGCGCGGTTGGTATCGAGCAGCGTCAGGCGCGGGTTGGGGTAGTGGTGCGTGTCGAGGATGTCGCCCGTAAGGTAATGGTTGCCGCCGCTGGCGGGGTTGACCAGGCGCGAAGGATCGTAAGCCTTCGTCCACTCTACGATTTCCTGGGTCTTGAACTGTCCCCAGCACTCGTTGAAGGGAACCCATACGCCGATCGAGGGGGACGAGTAGAGGTAGTCGATGATCTCTTTCCACTCCTTGCGGAAGTTGGCCTCCGATTCTGCCGACCGGTGCTTCTCCTCGCCCGTGAAATAGTTGTGCATCTGCCACTGCGGGCCGCGGTCGCCGCTGGGCATGTCCTGCCATACGATCATGCCGAGTTTGTCGCAGTGGTAGTACCAGCGTGCGGGCTCGACCTTTACGTGTTTGCGTATCATGTTGTAACCCAGATCCTTGGTCTTGATGACGTCGAATGCCAGCGCCTCGTCCGAGGGGGCTGTATAGAGGCCGTCGGGCCACCAGCCCTGATCCAGCGGGCCGAACTGGAATACCGGCTCGTTGTTCAGCTCCAGGCGGACGATGTCGTCGGCATCGCGGCCGATCGAGAATTTACGCATGGCCGTGTAACTTTCCACTTCGTCTATTTTCTTGCCGTTGCGTACCAGGCTTACCTTCATGTCGTAGAGGAACGGTGACTCGGGGCTCCAGAGTTTGGGCTCGGCGACGGACAGTTCCACGGCGGCGCCGTTGAGCGAGCTGCCCTTGGCGACCTGCGTGTCGCCGTCGAAAAGCGCCACTTCGATGCGGTCTTCGGGCTGTGCGCCGCAAACAGGAACCTCGATGCGGAACGACTTGCGGTCGAGGTCGGGCGTTGTCTTCACCTGCTTGATATATTGCTGGGGCACTGCTTCGAGCCATACCGTCTGCCAGATGCCCGTCGTCCGCGTATAGACGCATTGTTCGGAATAATACGTTTCCGCTTGTTTGCCACGAGCCACGAGCCGGCTTTTGATATCGTCCTCGGCGTGCACGACAACGACGTTCTCACCCTCCCGGACAAAGGGCGTGACGTCCGTTTTGAAAGAAACGTATCCCCCTTTGTGCGAGCCGCATCTCCGCCCGTTTACATAGACGGTCGCCGAATGATCCACCGCGCCGAAATGAAGAAACACGCGCCCCGACAGGTTTTCTTTTTCTAAATTGATTTTCCGTCTGTACCAAACCGAACGCATAAAATCGGTGTACCCGATCCCCGAAAGTGCGCTCTCGGGGCAAAACGGCACCTTGATTTTTCGACTGAACGGCGCATCGGGGGTATATAACCCGCGCTCTTCGCCGCTGTTGCCGAAATCAAACTCAAACTCCCACTCTCCGTTTAAGTTCATCCAGTTTTCGCGCTCGAACTGAGGTTTCGGATGTTCTTTTCTCTCCATGCTGATCTGCCTTCCCGTTTTTATTTTCTAAAATTTTTTGCTTATAGCCACCGCGTTTCGCAAGGTTTGAGTAGAAGAGTAAAAGGTGAGCCTTGGAGATCGTAAAACGTCGTGCTTTGCTCCTCTTCGCTGTTGTTGATCACCGCATACCTCTTCGTGTCCGGATAGTAGTTGCACTCCGTCTTCGGATTCGTCGAATACGCCCGCCGCAGCTCACTCTCCTTCCCCGCGCTCCATATCATCGCCCGGTATAACACCCTCGCGTTCTCTTCGCTGTACGGCAGTCCCGCTATGTATACGCTTCTCCCTTTCCCGTATCTCTTCGCCGCGACCTTCACTTCCCCTACGTTCACGTTCCGACTCATTCTCTCGCTCAGCTCTATTTCCAGCACTTCCGTTCCTTCCAGCGCATAGATGTTCTTCTTCCCTTCCCCGCAGTCCAGCTTTCCCTCTACCTCTTCCGTGATGAAGTGCCTGCGTTTCTCTATGTTATACTTATCCTCCGACAGCGTGAAGCCTCTCTCTTCCTCCACTCCCAATACGTCCGCCAGCTGAAAGTATCTACCGTTTCTCCCGCACGCGCTCGGCTCTCCCACTCCGATCAGTCCTCCCCCGTTATAC
>ERZ827452.3082-NODE-3082-length-11174-cov-7.140660_pt1 | contig 11174 bp, 7 predicted proteins | sample MGYA00519866_ERZ827452 | MGnify/ENA primary metagenome ERZ827452 (study PRJEB31778, sample SAMEA3449307) | human gut metagenome | biome: human gut; feature: human-associated habitat; material: faeces | place: United Kingdom | collected 2010/2012 ... | reverse complement strand
CAGGGATTCATGGCGAAGCCATGTACACCGCACCCACACTGCGCAGCGCGTGCAGCTCTTCAAGCTACAGACTGCCAATGTCGGGGGTCGAGGGGAACTCCCCTCGCGTTCTCTTGGGGGGTTAAGGGGGCCATTCTCTCACGTGAGAGAATGGCCCCCTTTGCCGCGTCCCCACACGGTGTGGGGATAAATCCCAAAAAGTATCACTTTTTGAACTTCTTAATCGTATCAGCAATGATATTCTGCTTCAAAATCATGCTGACCAGCACATAAACAACGCACCCCACAACGCCCGTCAGGCCGCACTTGACGACGAGCATCAGCTTGCTGTCATCCGCCGCGACAAGAAGCGAACGCCCGCCGTAGAGGACGACCGCCATCGCTGCCGTGGCGGCAAGGCCCTTGAGGAGCGGCACCAGGCGCACGATCTTCGTCCCGTGGAAGAGCTGGATCGTCATCGCGATGGCACCGATCGTCAGCGCAAGCGACGTTGCCAGCGCGACGCCGGTGTCGGTATAGAACACGCGGTTCAGGATGAGGTTCAGCACCAGAACGCCGAGGTTGATGAGCAGCGGCACCAGCGTCTTTTTCATCGCGTAGTAGGCCTTGTTCAAAAGGTCGAGCACGGCGAAAGCGCTCATGCCGAGCGCGTAGCGGGCGAAGATGCTGCCCGTCATCTCGGTCGACTCGGCGGTGAAGCTGCCGCTTTCAAAGATGACGCGGATGATATCCGTGCCGAACGCGCACATCATCGCGCAGACCGGCAGGATGAAAAGCAGCGTATTTTCCGTCACGTTCCAGATGTAGCCAAGATAGCCCTTCGAGTCCTCCTTCGTGAACTCGCGGTTAAAGCGCGGGAACATGACTGCGCTGATGCTGTAGAGCACGCTGGTCGTAAGCGGGGTGAAGAGCTTATCGGCATAGTAGAACGCACTGACGGCGCTGTCGTTGAGCGCCGTGGCGGTCGCCGTGTCGATGAGATAGCAGAACAGGAAGATCGATGTCGTCAGCACCGTGACGAGCGCGGTCTTAAAGTACGTGCCGACGTAGTCCGCCTTGCGGTCGAGCATCGGTCGGTAGACATAATGTTCCTTCTTCGCATACGGGATGCTCATGGCAAGCTGTAAGAGCCACGCGCACGAGCTCGCGATGACGACGCCCTTGATGCCCCACTTTGCGCCCAGCGTCACAAGGAAGATCGCAAGGAACGCATTGTACGGGATGCTCATGCTGCCCTGCAATTCATAGTGGTCGGTCGCCTGGAAGATGGCGACGTTCAGATACGCCGCCGCCACGACCGGCAGCGCGCAGGCCATGATGCGGATATAGCTCGCAAGGCGCGGCAGCTCGGCCGCGTCAAGGTCCCAGATCGTGCCGACGAGCGGCGTCGAGGCAAAGATCTGCCACAAAACGACCGCCGCGAGCGAGCCGAGCAGCGTGATGGTCAACAGGTTGTTGGCCGCTTTCTCGCCGCGCTTGCGGTCGGCAGCAAATTCCTTCGTCAAAATCGGCACCGCCGCGATGCACAGCGCGTAGCACATCGTCGTGAAAAGATAGAGCGTCGAGTTGTAGGACGCGGTGTAGAGGTCCGCGTCGATGCCGGTGCCGAAGATGTTGGCCTGCATCATTTCGCGCACCACGCCGAGGAGCTTGGCAAACAGCGTCAGCAGAAAGACGAAGCTGATCGCGCCCGCCGTGCGGACGCCCGATTTATCCTTCTTTTCCGTATTGTTTTGAGGGTCTTGCATGGTATGTTTCCTCGATTTCTCCATGATCGCGCAGATCATTTTCTCGTTCGTGTCGAGCTTGCGCGAAAGCTTGGCCATATGCGATTCGACGCACTCCACCTGTTCCTTGCCCGTTTCGAGCACACGCTCGGCCTCGGGCAGGAAGAGTTCCGCCGTGAAGTTCTCCTTCGTGCTCAGCTTGTCGAGCCCCACGGAATTCAAAAACGCCGTGCACTTGGGGTCATACGAAATGCCGATGAGCGGCACGCCCATGATGGCGGCATAGATGAGCGAATGCAGGCGCACACCGACGAGCAGGTCCATGTTGCCGATGATGGAGAGCATATCCTCGGAGAGGTACTTTTCATTCAGGCACACCGCCGTGTCATCGGGCAGCTGCGCCGCGATATGGCGGCAGACCTCGCCGTCCTCTTCATAGTGGAACGGGATGAGCACGGACTGCGCGTTGTACTTGTCCTTCATCAACTGGATGGAGCGCAAAAGCTCTTTGACAAAGCGGCTGTCTGTGTCCCGCTCACGGATGGCCCAGCCGACAGTTAGACGGCCATCCAGCGAGACACCTGCCTTTCGCAGGATCTCCGCGCCGACATCGCCATCGGGCTTTTTCATGCGGATGACGGGGTCCGCCGTGATGACGACCTTGTCGCGCGCGATGCCGATTTCCTCCAAAAGCGATGCCGACCGCTCGTCGCGCACGACGATACCGTCCGCCCGCTTGAGCGCCGCCGCCGCGGCGCGGCGGTTTCCGGGGCGGTCGATGGGGCCGATGCCCTGGGAATAGATGAAGACCTTTTTATGGAAGAATTCCGCGCAGCGGATGATGGAGAGGTAATAGTGTAAGCTCTTGCTGCTCGTCACATCCTGCAAAAGGCTGCCGCCGCCGGAAATGAGCATGTCGCACTTTTTCACCGCGCGCAGGATCGCCACCGGCGACATGCGGTCCACCGCCTCAACGCCGTACTTTTCGCGCGTGGAAGTGGGGTTATGCGAGAGCACCGTGAGCGAGCAGTCGGGAATGTGCTCGCGCAGCGACGAGACGAGCGTGCGCAGGATGGACTCGTCGCCGATGTTGTCGAAGCCGTAATAGCCCGAGATCAAAATGTTAACCATTCGTCACCCCGCAGATCCTGCGCACAAGGCGGTAAATGAGCTCCGCCACAATGACCACGGCTGTGCCGATGAGAAGTCCGAAGAGGATGCCCCAGCCGGTGCGCAGCAGGCTCAGCAAAAACGGCGTGCGGATGTGCAGGAACGTGTTGACCACGCTGACAAGGCCGATGGTCATGCCCATGCCGAAGATCATCGGCAGGAATCTCATTCTGCGGCGCAGCGACCAGATGAAAAGCATCAGCATCGGCCAGCCGACGATCATTTCCTTCGTGCGCGGGCGGGCAATGAGCGTATTTTCCAGGAAGTTGCGGAACGCAAGCTCCCTTGCCGACGTCGTGGTCGAGTTGCCGGTGCGGTACATATAGTAGGCGAACACCAGCAGCATGAACACCGCCGCCACCGCGATGACGACGATTGCAAGGAACCAGCCGAGTTTCATCGGCGTCTGCATCAGCTCGCCGAAATAGGCGTTGAATCGCTTGACGCGGTTCTTCTCCCCGCGCTGTCCTGCGTGGGCGAGGACGGCCTCGCGCGCGCCGGTCTCCTCATAGGCGTAGACCAGAAGATAGGCGAGCATGAAGAGCGCGATGGGGATAAGCTGCATGAGCTTGACGCCGCGGTACAGGTCGATCTCGAGAATATACGAGAGCTGCGAGAGCGCAGACGATGCGAGCAGCGACCCGCAGAATGCCGTCAGAATGGTCGCGATGGCTGTGCCAAGCGTAAAGCCAAGCAGCTTGCCGAACTTGATCTGCGGCTCGCTGCGTCTCTTTTCGAGCAGTACGCGGCACAGACCGACAGCGGCAATCGACGGCATCACGATACCGCCGGACATGGAGAGCAGCAGGCGGAAAAGCGAAGGCTTCAGCACGCTGAGCGCGGCAAAGCCCAGCACACCGAGCGCCAGAAGGATCATGCGCCAGCGCGCGCCGATGTGGAAGAAGAGGTCAAAGAGCAGCACCAGCAGCGCCGCCGTGCCGACGCTCTGCACGATTCGCAGCGCCAAAGGCGGCGTTTTCAGCTCCATCGCCGGCACCGTGCCGCGCGTGTAGCCGAGGGGGGCAAGGCGCGCATCAAGGTCTTTGAGCATCTTTTCATAGTCGGCAGGATCGGTGACATAGGTCCATTCCTTCTCGTCGGCGTCCCAGCTCACGTCGTTGTCCGGCTCCAGGATCATCTTGAGGAAGATGATCTTGCAATTACGCTCGGCGATGGCTCTAAAGAACGTGTTCGTGATCTCCTCGGGGCCTTCGTAGCCGCAGTACTGATAGCGGTTCTGGATGTAGGCCCACTCGTTGAAAACGCGCACACCGCGATAGCCCGTGTTGTCGATCAGTTCTTCAACGCCGGGCCAGACAAGGTTCTGGCTCTGGTCGTTCTGCTCCATCATGGCGACGCTCGCGCCGCTCTCGTTGAGATACTGCACGAGCATATCCCAGCCCTCGTCACTCTCGTAGCCGACAAGCTCCTTGCCGCTGTTCATAAAGTAAGGCGCATCATAATGCTTGAGCACATCGATATAAGCCGCCGCAAACTTTGTACCGTTCATGTCCTTCTTCGTCACGGTACGCGGAATGATCTCGTAGCCGTGGCGCTCGAGCAGATCCACCGTATCGGGCCAGATGCCGAGGCAAAGGTCGAGCAGCTTTTCGCCCTTCATGCCGTTTTTCTGCTGCTGGACGAAGAGGAAGCCGTGCTCGCCTTCAAGATAGGTCTTGGCTTCAAAATCTTCAAAGCGGGCGGTGAAAGCGTCGAGGATCCACTCGTAGCCCGCCGCCGTCTCGGTCCAGATGAGGCAGTCGCTCACGTCGGTGCTCTCGCGCAGCCACGCCGCGACCTCGGCGGGGTAGCTATCCTCCCAGCCGTAGTTTTCCATCGCCTTTTTCACAGTCATCGCGTGCACAGGGATGGCCGCGCTCTGGTGCAGGTCGAGCGCGCTCGCCTCGCTGAGCGCCACCTTGTCCACGCCGAGGGAGCGGAACAGGTCGAGCCACTCATCCTCGCTCATTTCAGACTGGCGCGCCATGGCGCGCAGGCTCGAATAGTCGAGGACACATTCGTAATATTTGTTGTTCTCCTCGGTCTGCATGCGCCCGGCGATCGGCACGAGCGAAACGAGCAGCGCCAGCAGTGCAAGAAGCACGAGAAGCTTGTCTTTTTTCAGAAACCTTTTCATTGGCAGTTCTCCTTCTGCGCCCATGCGCAGGGTAATTTAGAGTGTATCGAGCGCCACCGGCTCGCCGATGGCCTTGGCATAGGCATAGATCTTTGCAACATCTTCGATGTATTCCGCGCGCAGATATGCCTGCGCAAGGTCCTTCCCCACGGCGAGCACGCCGTGATTGGCAAGCGTGCAGCCGCCGCGGTCCCTGAGCGCAGGGATGGCGTTCGTGCCGACGGCCTCTGTCCCCGGCGCGGCGTAGTCCGCGCAGCGGATGTCGCCGCCCAAAAAGATGCACGATTCGATCAATACCGCGGGGATGCTCTTCCGCACGACGGCAAACGCCGTCGCATAGGGCGAATGCGTGTGGAAGACGGCGTTCGTCTCGCCATACGCCTTGTAGACCGCCGCGTGCATGCGCCACTCGCTCGAGGGCTGCAATTCACCCTCCAGCACCGTGCCGTCGAGCTTCATGTGCACGATGTCCTGCGCGCGCAATACGTCATAGCGCACGGACGTCGGCGTGATGAGCATTTCATCGGGCGCGACGCGGCAGCTCATGTTGCCGCTCGTGCCGGAAAACAGGCCCTCGCGGAACGCCTCAAGCGATTTGTCCACGATCTCCTGACGAAGAATGTCCAGATTTTGTTCCATTTAGATCACCAGATTGTCCTTGCCGATGCTGCCGTCCGTAAAATAGCGGTGCAGATCGTAGGGAGAGTAGATACCAAGGTCGGTCACGACGCCCGAGACGAGATGCGGCGGCGTGATATCGAAGGCGGGATAGTAGCCCTTCACACCCTCCATCGCCGTGCGCACGCCCATGGCTTGGAGCGTGAAGTTCGGGTCGCGCATTTCGATGTGAATGCTGTCCACCGTCTCGTGTCCCTGATCGGGCGCGCCGGTGACAAAGTACGGGATGCCCATGTACTTGGCGACGATGGCGTTCTGGAACGTGCCGACCTTATTGACGACGTGGCCGTCGCAGCAGATGGCGTCCGCCGCGGTGGTGAAAACGTCGACCTTTTCGTTCTGCATGACGAACGCCGGCATATTGTCGGAGATGACCGTCACGTCAAAGCCCATGTCGTGGCAGACGGACGCCGTCAGGCGCGCGCCCTGAAAATACGGGCGCGTTTCGGGGCAGAACAGCCGGATGTTTTTGCCGCGGCTGCGGCACTCACGAAGCATCGTGCCGACGATGGTCTCGGCGAAGCAGTGCGTCATCACCGTTCCGTTGTCGGGGAACATATCGACTAAGTACGAGCCGATCTTCGCCATTCTGTTATAGCGCACGTTGTTGAGCTCGATGGTCTTATTCTTGATGGCCTCGGCCACATTCTCCCCCGCTGAAAGCGCGCGCTCGGCCTCTTTCAGGCAGATGTCGCACAGAAGCGTCATGCGCTTTTGCGTCGTGGGGCGCGCGTGGGAAATGGTGTAAGCCGCTTTCTTGAGGTATTCCATCTGCTCGTCCGCCGATTTGCCGCGGCATTCCCACGCCGCGAGCGCCATGCCCATCGGCGCCGCCGTGTAGGGGCCCGCGCTCTGCGTCACCATGTCGGTGATGGCCCGCGCGACTTCCTGATGTGTGCGGCAGGTGACAAATTCGACCTTTGCGGGGTAAATGCGCCGGTCCAAGATGCGCACCTCGCCGTCTTCAAACCACGCGACATTCTCGTAGCGCAGCAAAAAGGCGAGGTCTTTGTCCGCTCTCTCCATGTTTCTTTTCTCTCACTTTCTATAAAGGCGCTCAACGGCACGCTCCATGTCGGCGCGCACCTTGTTCTCGTCCAGCGTCTTGAATTCACCGTTTTCATATAAAATATTGCCGTCCACCATCGTCATGCACACGTCGCCCGCCTGCGCCGAGCAGGTCAGGAGCGCGGGCGTGTCGAAATTGGGATAGAGGTGGGGCTTGCTCAGATCAATGGCAATGATGTCAGCCTTTTTGCCGACAGCCAGCACGCCGGTGTCGTCGCGGCCCTGCAATTTTGCGCCGTTGACCGTCGCCATATCGAGCACCTCCTGCGTGGAGATCAGCGTCGGGTCGTTGTGATAGCCGTCGTGCATGATCTCAGCGAGGTGCATCTCCTCGAACATATTTAAATTGTTGTTGCTGGCCGTGCCGTCGGTGCCGAGCGTCACGTTGATGCCCTTGTCCATCATCTGGCGGATGGGGGCAAAGCCGCTGCCGAGCTTTAAGTTCGACGTCGGGTTGTGGATGACGCTGACGCCGTGGGCCTTCAGAATGTCCATGTCGCGCTCCGTCACCGCGACGCAGTGCGCCGCCGCCGTGGGCGAATCGAACGTGCCGAGCGATTCGAACCACTCCGTCGGCGTTTTGCCGTAGCGCTCGATGCACTCGCGCTGCTCGCGCGCGGTCTCGGCGAGGTGGATGTGCATGCGCCCGCCCTTTTCGCGGCAGAGGTCGCTGTACGCCTTGACGATATGGCTCTTGCAGGTATACTCCGCGTGGATGGAAAAGTCAATGTGAATGCGCCCGTCCGCCGCGCCGTGGTACTTTTCAAAAAGCGCGAGCGATTCGGGGATCTGCGTGTTCTGCTCCACGGTCTGGTTTTCGTCAAAGCACTGCACACAGCGGTTCAGGTTCGCCTTGATCCCCGCCTCTTCGACCGCCCAGACGGTCTCCTCGGGGAAAAAGTACATATCGGAAAAGCTCGTCGTGCCGCCCGCGATCATCTCGATCAGGGCAAAGCGGCTCGCTGCGGCGATATCCTCGCGCACGAGCTTGTCCTCGATCGGGAAAATGGCCTTGAAGAGCCAGTCCTGCAAAGGCAGTCCGCTGCCGATGCCGCGCATCAGCGTCATGGCGATATGGCTGTGGCAGTTGATGAGTCCCGGGGCAAGGAGCCTGCCGCTCATGTCCTTTTCAAGGTCATAGGCCTTTTCGGGTTTTTCCTCACCGATATAGTCGATCTTCGCCTCATCGACGCCGAGATAGGCGCCGTGCAGCGTTTCATATCCGTTTTCCTTGCGCAGCAGAATGTCCGCGCCTTTCAAGAGTGTTCTCACAAAAGAGCCTCCTATCTGCATTTTATCTCATTATGCAGTCTATCACGCGTGCTTTCAGATTGCAACGGGCAAAAGGATTAAGTTTTTCCATATTGCTGACCATGTCGACAAAAATTTCTCATTTTGCAAGCTCAACTACTTAAAATTTCACTATTGAATTTCCTAATATGCCTGATTATAATTAGCGCATACTTTTTCTTAAGGAGTGAAACCGGTATGAGCAAAGTCTATATCCCGCAGGACTACCACACCCCGCTGTCTGTCTATGAAATGCAGCGCGCCATCGAATTCATCAAGAGCAATTTTCAGGTCAATCTGAGCAATGCCCTCAATCTCCGCCGGGTTTCTGCTCCGCTGTTCGTGGATGAAAATTCTGGTCTGAACGACAACCTCAACGGCGTCGAGCGTCCCGTCTCCTTTGACATTCCCGACGTCGGCACCAATGCCCAGGTCGTTCATTCGCTGGCCAAGTGGAAGCGTCTTGCGCTCAAGCGCTACGACTTCAAGGTCGGCAAGGGCCTGTTCACCGACATGAACGCCATCCGCCGCGACGAAGAGCTTGACAACCTGCACAGCATTTATGTAGACCAGTGGGACTGGGAGAAGGTCATCACCGCGGAAAACCGGAATCTGGATTTCCTGAAGCTGATTGTCCGGGCCATCGTCAAGGCCATCTGCGCCACCAACGATCGGCTTCACGTCCGCTACCCCCAGCTGCGCACAGAGCTGAGCCGGGAGGTCAGCTTCATCACCTCCCAGGAGCTGGAAGACCGGTACCCCGAGCTGCCCACCGGCTCCCAGTGTGAAAACGCCTATGTGCGCGAGCACAAAACCGCCTGCGTCATGCAGATCGGCGGCAAGCTCCGCTCCGGAAAGCCCCACGATGGCCGGGCTCCGGACTACGACGACTGGAATCTGAACTGCGATATTTTCTTCTGGGACGAGACCCTTGGCCGGGCTCTGGAAATTTCTTCCATGGGCATCCGGGTAGATGCCCAGTCTCTTGACCGGCAGCTGACCCAGGCCGGCTGCGATGAGCGGCGGAAGCTTCCCTTCCATCAGATGCTTCTGAACGGTGAACTGCCTCTGACCATCGGCGGCGGCATCGGCCAGTCCCGGCTGTGTATGCTGATGCTGGGCTGCGCCCACATCGGCGAGGTGCAGTCCAGCGTCTGGGACGCCCAGACGGTGCAGGCCTGCGAGCAGGCGGGAATCCGGCTGCTGTAAAGAAGCCGTCAGTTCGGGCGCCGGCTCAGGGCAAAAGGGCGCAAAACAGCTGGCAGTCAAGCCCCGGCGGAAAAAATCCGGGATTTTGAAAAATAACCCTTGACAATTCCGGTCGTTTCGTGTATTATATGCAAGTCGGCACGAGCCTACAGCACTTGGAGAAGTCGCGTAGCTGGCCGAGCGCGCACGATTGGAAATCGTGTATACCCCAAAAGGGTATCGAGGGTTCAAATCCCTCCTTCTCCGCCAAACCTCAAACTCTTAGATTTTCTAAGGGTTTGAGGTTTTTCTTTGCCTTTTTTCTTCCTATAGGAGAATCAAAGAATGGGGGCTGTAATAGCCCCCATTCTGATTGATTATTTCTTTGTATATGTAACTGTCAAACCATCATTAGGATGATATGTCCAAGAAACCTTATATTTGTCATTTTCTTCTGTCTGACGTCCCATTAAGGCAGTTGTGTTCATCATGTCTGAATATACAGAATCACCGAAACCTAATTCTTCATTTGCATATTTGACGGCTTTCAAAACACTCTTTTGATGGCTGGGCAGCATGAGTGTCCTAACAGCTGGATCCATATTGTCCCAAGTATCTGGCATCGTTTCAAGTTTAAAATAGTTATTACCAGAAGCTACAGAACCAGCAATATGGACACATTCGCTCTCAACTCTCTCAAATTTGGATGGAATTAAAGTAACTGCAATAACAATGACAATTATTGCCACAACAGCTCCTATAATGCCTATTTTCTTTTTGGAAAACACCTTTGGGGGAATATCCCCAATTTCAGCAGTGCTTTCTGTTGCTGTTTCTGTGGGATTGTTTACATCTTCAACATGGTTTTCTTCTGTTTGAGCCGTCTTTGATTGTTTGTTAAGTAGTGCTAGTAATTTTTTCATTAGGCAACATCCTCCTTGTTTGTTTTTCCTGTTTCTAATAGTAGCATATTAGTTCCTAATTGTCAATATTAAAAGGATTATTAAGAACTTATAAATTAGTACTATTCCCTATAAAATAAACATAAAGGGGATGGTATGAAATGCTTGATATGAAGATTATAGGCGAAAACATTAGAACAGAGCGCAAAAGGCAATTGTTGACGATAGATAGATTGGCTGAAATGGTTGGTATAACGGAGAACTTTTTAGGAAAAATAGAGCGCGGAGAAAGTATGCCAAGTTTTCCAACTATGGATAGCATCGCTTGTGCGTTGGGTGTAAGTATTGATGTCCTTAAAGGCAATTACAGATATAATACAGAGTATCAGTATATAAAAAGCCTTATGGAAGTTAATGGACTGTCACAAGAGAACAAAGATAGGTTTATTGACTTTATAAGCACTAATATCAAATACTTCAAGTAATCAAAGAGTGCCCGGAAAGAGGAAAGTTCTGATCCCCTCAGTCGTGGCCTTGCGGGAGATGGCCATGACTGCATAGCTTTCAGTACGCAAAAATGCCCTCCGCGCGGATTGCGCGGAGGGTATTCTTTTACTTTACGTCCAGCTTGAAATTGTCGCCGCCGGTGAGAATGCGGATGGCGGAGATGGGGTGCTCGAAGCTGTCGATGATGGCCTGGCTGATGGGATCCTCCAGCTCCCGCTGGATGAGGCGGCGCAGGTTCCGGGCGCCGTAGGTCAGGGAGTAGGACTTCTTCGTCAAAAGCTCCACCAGTGCGTCGTCGTAGGTGAAGGTGATGCCTTTCTCCTTCAGGGAACCCACCAGTTCGTTCAGCATGATACGTGCGATGCCGTGGAAGTTCTCCTCGCTGAGGCGGTTGAAGGTAATGACCGCGTCCACCCGGTTGATGAACTCCGGCCGCAGGAACTGCTGCAAGGCCTTCATGGCCCGGTCCGCATCCTGCTCGTTGGCGGTCCGGCCAAAGCCCACGGT
>ERZ827452.3081-NODE-3081-length-11174-cov-7.463981_pt1 | contig 11174 bp, 14 predicted proteins | sample MGYA00519866_ERZ827452 | MGnify/ENA primary metagenome ERZ827452 (study PRJEB31778, sample SAMEA3449307) | human gut metagenome | biome: human gut; feature: human-associated habitat; material: faeces | place: United Kingdom | collected 2010/2012 ... | reverse complement strand
TTCCCAATCTCGAACAGCGTCTGCGGGAAGCGGAACGCATCGGTTTTGAGCGGGCTATCATCCCAAAGCACAGTCTGGCTCACCTGAACGCCGCTGATTATCCCGGTATGAAACTGGTTGGTGCCGCTTATATCTCGGATGCCATCCATGCACTGAAATCTGACCGCTTATAAAAGAGGAAGCCAATGTCCATTTATCTGAACGAAAAGAACCCCGAAAAGCACAAACCTTTCGATGATGCCTCGCAGGATATCGTGGAGTATGTGCGGTATCTGGAAGTCATTGCAGGCAAAAGCCCCCATACGGCATTCAATTATTATTGTGATCTGCGCAATTTCAGCCGCTTTATGAAGCGCCGCCGCGCACTTGTCCCGGAAGACGCTGAGATCAAAGAAATTGACCCAAAGGGGTTGGATACCACTTTCTGGGCCAGCGTGACCAAAGAAGATATTTACGAATATCTGTATTTTTTAAACCGGGAATGCGGAAACAAAAAGTCTTCTACCGCCCGGCGGCTGGCCAGTCTGCACGGCTTTTATGATTATCTGGTCAATCAGGTCAACCGGCTGGATGCGGACCCCACAGCCGCCATCCATCCACCCAAGCAGGATAAAGTTCTGCCCAAATACCTGACAGCGGAACAGTCCATTGAACTTTTGGAAAGCACGCAGACACAAAGCGATTTTCCAGAACGAGATTACTGCATGGTCGTGCTGTTCCTAAACTGTGGGATGCGTCTGGCCGAGTTGGTAGGAATGAATCTTGACGATATCGATTTGGAAAACCGCCAGATCCGGCTGTTCGGCAAAGGCCATAAGGAGCGCATGGTCTATCTGAATGACGCATGCATTGAGGCACTGCAGCTCTATTTAAGCAAGCGCAACACGATGGAAGGCCTTTTGCCGCAGGAAAAAGCCGTATTCATCACCCGGCGGCGCAAGGAACGCATCTCAAACCGCAGGGTAGAGCAGCTGGTCACCGGCGCCATGAAAGCAGCGGGTCTGCGCGGTTTTTCCACCCATAAGCTCCGCCATACTGCCGCGACGCTGATGTATCAGACTGGCAACGTGGATATTCTGACCCTCAAACAGCTTCTGGGCCACAGCAACGTCGGCACGACACAAATTTATACACACCTGCAGGAATTTCAGGTGCGTGCAGCGATTGAGCAGAATCCGCTGAGTGAAGTTAAGAAGGCAAGCTTGGATACAACATCAAAGGAGACAGGGGAGAGCAAGGGGAAATTTGCCGATCCTCCGTCGGATGAGCCTGAAAATGATGCACTGGACGGCCCGATGGAAGCCTTTGAGGGTGCCGCACAGGAAGGTTTCCGGGTGGATGTTTCGAGCCTTGCCGATATGGAGAACGCCGACAAATGATGACATGGGTACAAACGCAGAAGCTTCGGCGTGATGAGGCCTCGCTGATGACAGAATGGCAGACACGCTGGGCGCAGTCTGCCTGTTTTAATGCCGACGGTGTTGTGGACTATGAGCGCTGGTCAGCACTTCCGGACAGAAAACATATCGTTGTACTGTTAAAAGAAACGAATGGGCTGCACGGAAGCCTCGTGGAGTTTCTTTATCATGGAGGCAGCAAAACCTACTACAGAACGTGGAATAATGTCGCACGCTGGGCAAATATGATTTTGAACGGCACATACTGGAAATTTGTTCCAAAATCTTCGCTGGACGATATGGTGCGGAATATCGCTGTGGTAAACCTGAAAAAGTGTCCGGGCGGTGCCATCGCAAGCTCAAAAGCGGTACGGCAGGCCGCCCGGCAAGATGCGGACCTGTTAAAGTGTCAGATACAGCTTTATGAGCCGGATATTATCCTGACCGGCGGCTGGGGGCTGGTATCGAACATTTTACATGATGAGATATTTGCAGATGATGCTGAATGGATCAGACCCCATGAAGAGACTGCATTGTGGTATTACAAAAGCAGTTTGGTCTGCACAGGTAAAGAAACGCTTGTTGTAAGTATGCCGCACCCGAATCGAGCGGCAAAGAACTGGACATTAGAGTTAGAAAAAGTTTTACGAGCAACCGGACGATTGTAAAACAAAAAGCTGACCAAACGTACAAAGCAATGCATTCAAATAACACAACTGTACAAAACGCGAAAAAACGGCCCAGCCAGCCCAAAAGGCTCAGAAACCGCCGGAAAGGCCCGAAATTCGGAAAAGAGGGCTTTTTCACTCCCCTATATTTCGTATAACCTGCATTATACGAAATATTATAAAAATCAAAAACAGAGGTCCCCCTTCTCCTGCGTTCCGTCATCGGTGCAGGTTTTGGGAGCCTCTGCTGTTCTTGTATATCATTTCGTTTGGGACGTGTGGATCGCCTGCCAAGCAGGCATCGTAAAATACAGCTGGACAAGACCGCTTTCATGCGAGCGTCCATTGCATCAGACTTTACAGCGGTGTATCCAGCGGCTGTGTTCCGAAGTACGCGCAGATCGCTTCATAGTAAGCGCGCGCCACTGTCTTACAGCCTTCTTCGCTGCCAAACTGTGCAACGTCCTCTTCGCTGGTCACAAAGCACTGTTCTGCCAGAACCGCCGGACAGTTTACATCTTCCAACAAGGTAAAGCTTCGCTCGTCCCTTACTTCGGTATGGGTGCTCTCTACGAGCTGCTTTACCTCGCCCTGATAATAAATGTACCGGATGCCGCCGTGGCCGCGGAGCTTTGCGCCTGCGGCCTGCATTCCCTGCGCCAGCTGCTGCGCGAAGTAATAGCTCTCCTGATGCCATGTACGGCCCGGGACGGACGGATAACACTCAAAGCCCGACGCGGCAGAACCCTCCGGCGCGGAGTTGCCGTGGATGGACAGCAGCAGCTGCGGACTCTGGGCATTGATGGCCTCTGCCCGCTCGCTGGGCTTTGCGGTGACATCATAGCTTTCACGGGAACGCAGCGGGATGTAATTAGGGTCGGCCTCCAGCAGCGCAAGCAGAGCCTCGGAGGTCTGGGCCGTCATCTCTTTTTCTTCGACGACTCCCCTTGCGCCCGGGTCGCTCCCGCCGTGGCCGGCATCAATGCAGACCCGGTAGGGCGGGTCGCCCACCACAGGCCGGAAAGGTTCTTCCCCGCTCTCATTTCGCCCGGAGCCGAGCAGCGCTGCTTTCCAAAGGAAAAATGCTGCACTGAAGCAGACGACGCACACCAAAAGGCCGATGACCGTCGCAGTGGACGGGCCGCACTGTTTTCTCCGGCGTGCGTGTCTTGGATTTGAACGTCCTGCCATCGGCTTACTTCAGCTCGACGACGGTCACGCCGCTCTCGCCCTCGCCGTAACGGCCCAGACGGAAGCTCTTGACCATTCGGTTTCCCCGCAGATGCTTATGGATAGCAGTGCGCAGTGCGCCGGTACCATTGCCGTGGATGAGATATACCACAGTCTGGCCGTTCAAAATCGCGCGGTCGATGAAGGAATCCACCTCCGGCAGCGCCTCGTCTACGGTAAGACCCAGCAGGTTGCATTCCATCTTTGCCGTGCGCTGTACGCGCTCTACCCTGCCATTGGGCCGGTTAGCGTCGCCGGTCAGGCGGGAGTAACGCTGCTGTGCTTTGGTCTGAGGCTTCGTCTCCTTGACCAGCTTTTCCGGCTGCTTGAGGCCCTTGAGCGGCACTTTCGTCTTGATGATGCCGGCCCGTACGAGAACATCGCCGTTTTTATCCGGCAGAGAGAGCACGGTAGCCAGCTGGTTCAGCTCTGCGATGCAGACCTCCTGCCCTACCTTGACTTCTTTCAGCGGCACGAACTCTTTGACCGGGTTGTGTACCACTTCGGTCCCCATAAAGAGCTTTTCGGACTCTTTCTTGGCGATCTCACGGGCGCGCTGGGCCTTCTGCTGGGTGCTCATCCGCTCGTCTTTCTGGATCTGGCGCAGCTCATCCGTCAGAGCGTAAGCCTTGCTCTCGACCTCCTGCGCCAGTGCGCGGGCCTTGGCGCGGGCAGCTTCCAGCTCATTCTCGCCCTGCTGGATAAGCTCATCGCGCTTCTGACGGGCTGCATCCAGCTGGTGGGCAGCCTCGTTTTTCAGGCCTTCCACCTCGTCCTGACTGGCTTTGAGCTGGAGCTTCAAATCATCCAGCTGGCCCAGAACGGCGTCCAGACGCTTGTCTTCCGCGGACAGATGCTGCTGTGCAGCCTCAATGACCCGCTCCGGGATGCCGAGCTTTTCGCTGATAAGGAAAGCGTTGGACTTGCCCGGAACGCCGACGCTGAGCTTATAGGTGGGGCGCAGCGTCTCCAAATCGAACTCGCAGCTGGCGTTGACGACGCCCTTTGTCTCGAGAGCGAACACCTTCAATTCTGCATAGTGCGTTGTGGCCATCAGGAGCACACCGCGGCGGCGCAGCTCTTCGATGATGGCAACAGCCAGTGCCGCACCCTCCGCCGGGTCGGTACCGGCGCCAAGCTCGTCCAGAAGCACCAGCGTGTGGGGCATGGCAAGCTCAAGGATGCCGGTGATCTTCTTCATATGGCCGGAAAAGGTGGACAGGCTCTGCTCAATGCTCTGCTCATCGCCGATGTCCACGAGGAATTCGTCGAAGACACAGATCTCACTGCGCTCATCCGCCGGGATGAGGAAGCCGCACTGTGCCATCGCGCAAAGCAGACCGGCCGTTTTCAGAGTGACGGTCTTACCGCCGGTGTTGGGGCCAGTGATGATGAGCGAATCATATTCCCTGCCCAGCGAAATATCGACAGGAACGCACTTCTTTGCGTCGATGAGCGGATGACGCGCCCGGATGAGCGAGAACGACGTATCCGTCCGGACAGTGGGTTTGAACGCCTTCATATCCAGTGCAAGGCGGGCTTTTGCAAGCAGGACGTCGATTTCCAGCATGGCCTTATAGCTGTACTGGAACTGCGGCTCAATGGCTGCGACCTGACCGGTAAATGCTACCAGAATACGCTCGATCTCCTGGGCTTCCTGTGCGCGGTACTGAAGGATGCGTGCGTTTGCCTCCACAACAGCCTGAGGCTCGACGAAGACGGTCGCACCGGTAGACGAGACGTCATGGATGATACCGCTCACCTCTCCGCGATACTCGCTTTTGACAGGAACGACATACCGGCCATTTCGGATGGAGACGACGCTCTCCTGTAAGTACTTGGAGGTGTCCATATTCCGAACCATGCTTTCCAGACGGTCGCGGATGCTGTTTTCAGTCGCACGGATCTTCTTGCGCAGGTCGTTCAGGGTGTGCGATGCCGTATCTGCCATTGCATCCGGCGCAAGGATGGCACTCGAAATTTGCTGCTCAAGGCCCGGCTGAGGAGCCAGCGCATAGAATAAGTCGTCCGTCGGAAGTGCATCGTGTTCCGAAGAGCCATACCAGCTGACGAGGTTCTGAAAGTTGCGAAGCGCACCGGCCACCATCAGCAGTTCACCCATTGAAAGGACACCGCCCTTGACGGCGCGGGCGGCCAGCTGACTGACGCCCTCTACTCCACCGAAGCGGGGCGAGCCGTTCTTGATGAGCAGTGAATTGATGGCATCGGTCTGTTCCAGCGCATACCGCACTTCATCGGGGTCGCACTGAGGCTCGATGGCAAGGAGCTTTTCGCGGGACTCCCTGCACACACAGCCCTCCGCCGCCCGGGCAATGATCTTGTCCAGTTCCAGCGTTTTCAAATAACTTGTTTCCATAATTTTACTACCCTTTTTCACAAAAATACAGCATCTTCAAGATGCCTCAAAAAATACCGACCCATAGTATTTTCTAACGAAATACAGTCGTTTTTCATGTTGTCAGTTTTTCTTCCTCCATTTCCTATATCCGCGTATTTCCTTATAACTCTACATATTTTTATGGGAATTGGTGTCAAAATTGGTGTCAGAAGTCATATAGTGCCGAAACGCTTTGATAGCATTTTTCTCGTTCATGTGACTGTAGAGTTCAAGGGTCATCTCCATCTTCTTATGCCCCATAATATACTGTATGGCTTTCAGGTTCATTCCTGATAGCACAAGTCTGGTACAAAACATATGTCGGAGTGAATGCGGGGTGATGAGCGGTAAGGTATCCTGAGGATGAGACTCATTGTATTTCATTATGATTTTTTTCAGGTTGGCTTCGACACTCGGTGTTCGCCTTGGCTTGCCGTATGGCGTTATCTGAAAAAATCCGCTGTACCCATCCACAACCGGTTCCTTATCCAGCCGAGGACGAATCGCGATCATATGCTCGAAAGCTTCTTTTGCCTTCGCAGACATCGGGATCGTTCGCACCCCCTGCTTTGTTTTGGGGGCTTCGATGAACAATTTCCCGGCGTAATAGAGCAACTGATGCTCCACTCGCACAACATTTCTCTCGAGATCCACGTCATCCACGGTCAACCCGCAGAATTCACTTACGCGCAGCCCGGTCTCATGTAATATTATTACCTCATCGAGATGCTTTGTCAATCTTCTGTTTTCGCGGCAAAAGTCGATCAGTCTTTCGTATTGTTCCTCCGTCAGGATCGCTTTTTCTTTTTCTTCTTTCGGGATCACCTTGGATAGCGTGAATCGGAAAGGATTTTCAGCGATAAGCTTGTCCTCACAGGCAGACCCAAACGCCTGAAGCAGTGCGACCTTGAAATTCTCTATTGTGCCGTAAGCATAGCCATCTTCGTACAGGCCTATTACAAACATCTTTCCTTCGCTCCTGGTAACGGACGAAATATCTCTGTCCGCGATTGGGTGCTCCTTGAGAACCGAGATGATACACTTGGCGTTCGCCCTCGTGTTTTTCCTTATAGATAGCTTTCGTATCTCCGCAAATTTCAACATCAGTTCCATCACCGTCATGTTAGCGGAAAGCACGTTGATGCCGCTGCGCCGCATCTCCTCCACTTCGTCCTCTTTGTCCCGCAGGGTTTTCAGGTCCATCGCATAAAGGATGTGCCTTTCGCCTCGCCGATCCGTCCACCTGTACTGATACCTCCCGTCCTTCCTCTGGCTCTCCCCTTCCTTCAGCACTCTTCCCTTATTGTCTTTTCTTCGTTTCATAGTAGAACTCCTTACATTATAAGAAGCTCTGATGTGACACCCCGAGTATACCACACCAAAGCCCCGGATGCCAGCCATCTTACACGGAATAGGTCCGGTCGATGTACTTCTCCAGCGCCCTGCGCTTGATGAGCCGTTTGGTTCCCACCCAGAGCACAAGGTTCTGCTCGTCGTTGGTGATGTCCCGCAGCCGGTTCTCGCCTATTCCCGTATAAGCCGCGGCTTCTTCCAATGTAAGGGTCGTTTTCTCCCATACCGGAACTTCTTTCATGCCGTAAACCTCTTTTCTTTATAAAAGTCTTTGTAAAAGGATATTACAGGCAAAAATGGGCGTGTGCGTCCTGTTTTTTCTCGTTTCAGGCATGAGTAATGGGTCGTTTTGAAAAATTCCTTCTAATCTAGAATACATGCAATCCAACTTTTTCAACGTAAAAGGCAACATCGTTGGATTGCGTATCGCAGATATGTCGGTCAGTTCAGGCCGCCACTCTGCCTTGCGATAGAATTCAAAAAAGAAAAGTCCCTGAAATTCTCGCCCACCCGGGCAAAAATATCGATGAGACTTTTCCCGCACACAGTCAGGACTCCATTTTGATGCCAAGCCGGCTCAGCTTCCCTCGTGTGCTGTATTCGTCACGGCAGAACGAACGACCCTCGATGCACACTGTAAAATATCAATGCATTGTTCTGCCGTGTCACGACAAAAATATCAGTCTCCGCGCTTCCTGCTCGCCACCAGCTTGTCGTATACCTTGTCCGCCTCAATGGCCTCCTTGGTAAACGAGTTGTTCTTCCACCAGCTCACCAGTGCTGCGATGACCGTGATGACGCTGGTCAGGAACTGCTCCATCTGCGCGTTGTCCAGCGGGATCATCGGATGCCCGCAGGCGCTGAGCACCTGATTGAACAGTGCAAACGCCAGACACAGCGTCCGCACGATGGTCGCCAGAGAAATATCTTTGAACTTGCTCATTGCAGCCTCCATTTTGATTTTTAAGGGAGCTCGGGCAGCGGCTCGTCTCCCTCCTTGATGGGAAGAGCACAGACCCTCTTGTACAGGTTCGTTCCCGTCCCGTTCCCCTTCAGTCCGTGATAGGCCCGGTAGATGACACCCACGTTGTCCAGACCGTCCGTGTCGATGTATCCCATTTTGATATAATGTGTGCAGATCAGATAGAGCCGATCGTGCAGCATGGCAAGGACACCGTCGTGCAGATACTTCTGCTCCTTCACCATGTCCATGAGCTTCTTCCACAAAAAGCCAACGGCCGCACCCAGAAGCGTGAACGCCAGCTCACCGACGTGATCCAGAATGAACGTCTCCGTCACCTTCACGCCCCCTTCACCCGGCTCAGTCCCGCCCGCTTGATGATGGTCGGATAGTCCTTGTACGCATAGCTCATGTCAGCATTCTTGCTCACACCCGGGATGCGGGCCTCGTCCGTGTACTGCCAGATGCCGTACTTGTAGCTGGTCGCGGGCTTTTTCATGCTCTTGCGATAGGCCGCCACCCAGACGTCATAGGCTTTGAGCTTTGCCATGTTGAGACGGGTCAGGCTGAAATTGAGTCCCGTATAAAGCAGTGCGTAGACGCTCCAGCTTTCCAGCGTCCTCAGCTCGTAGTCCACGAGAGCGGTCAGACTGCCCTTGTTCAGCTTGACGAGCTTGTTGTCTTCCACATCCACGCAGACCGGCATCTCGAAGGTCTTCCCGGCCAGCGCAGTTTTCAGCACAGCCAGCTCCGCATCCGCCATGGCCTTCGTGGTAGCGTATGTGTAATAGTAGACCCCCACCGGCAGGCCCACCCGCTTGCACTCGGCATAGTTTCGCTCAAAGGTCGGGTCGATGTAGAGGCCGTCCTTCCGCTTGCTGAACTTCGAGTTGGTGGATACGGTCTTGAGCAGGACACAGTCCACCTTCCCGGACGCTTTCACGGTGTCCCAGTCGATATTGCCCTGATACCGTGCCGCGTCCATCATGTTGAAGACGCTCTTCTTTACGGCCGCCGCTCGTACAGCACTCTCCATCTGGAAACTCACCTCATTTTCGGACTGGACGGTCTCACGGGCCTTCTTGCAAATCGCATCCATTATCAGGCTTGTCAGTTTCAAAATATCAAAGGCCATATGTTATCCTCCATTTTGAAATTTTGAAGTTTTAGTATTTCTTCCCGCAGATTTCCTCGAAATCCGCCTTGGTGATGATGCCCTTGCGGACATACACCCTCAGCATCGCCTCAGAGATGCGGCCCTGCGTCCAGCGCTCGGTCAGTCTTTCCTTGTTGCTCATAACTTCGTTCTCCTTTCTCATTCTGCGTCTGGCATACTCAGAGCTACCATGTCTTCCAGAGCGTCCGCAATGCGGGTCTGGTCGGAGACGCCGGCGTCTGCCACGGGCGGGTTATCCTCAAAGGCCTCGATGGCGGCCAGATAGTCCTCGTCGGTGGTGCAGGCACTGAAATCGCAGCCTGCCTTGCGGTAACGCTCCACCTCATCGTCGAAGACCAGCGCGACGCTGCCGTTGATGATGCCGCCGCCCACGATCATCTTGGTGTAGCGGCCCCACTGGTAACGGTCCAGCCACTGCTCAGCGGTGAGCTTCTCGCCCACCGGGGTGATGACGTCAGATTTGTTGTCGTAAATTTTGTATCGTGCCATTTTGATTTCTCCTTTTCTTTTATGCGGTGTAGACTTCGACGGAATCGTAATTGGTGTCACCGGAATGTCCGCCTGCAAACAAAGCGTAGTCCCCGATGGTCGCAGCACCCATGTCATAGCCCGTCATGCTGGTACCGATGGTGCTCCGGGTCAGAGAGCTGTCACAGCAGTCTGCCACACCACTTCCTGAAAAAATAGCGTAGTCTCCGACTGTCGTTGCAGCCAGACCCGACCGCGCCGTGCTCAGGATGGCGGCAGACGTTCTGGTGAGGGAGGCATCGTAGATGTCTGCGGAGGCAGTGTTGCCCACAAATATTGCGTGGTTCCCGACAGTTGCAGCGGCGTCGTTGTTTGCCGTGCTGCTCAGAGCAGCCGCAGTGGTGCGGGTGAGCGAGGCATTGTAGGCGTCCACCGTCGTACATTTACTACTAGCCTTTCCGCCCGCGAACAGCGCGTAATTGCCTACGCTCGCGCCTTTCACATCCGCTCGTGCAACACTCAAGTCGGGTGCTATCGTGAAAGTGAGTGAGGGATCGTACGCCAGCACACTGTTTATCACGTTATCGTCATTTATTTGCATATCCCACGTCCCACCCGCAAACAAAGCGTAGTTCCCGACGGCTGCGCCCCCGATTGCGGCTGTATCGCCAAATATGTGGGCGGCACTGCGGGTCAGAGAGGCGTTGTATGCATCTACAGAACCCACGAGGCCGTCATAATAGCCGAATGGATTATATGACGATGCGCCGCCAGCAAACAGCGCATAGCCGCCGACAGATGCCGCCGCATGACCGCACCGTTTGCAGCTCAGCTCTGTCGGTGTGCTCTTCGTAAGGGAGGTATTGTAGGCATCCACGGAACTGCTGACGCTGTAGCCAAAAACGGACCTGCTATATCCACCCGCAAACAAAGCGTATTTGCCGACGGTCGCGGCCCGCATACTATCCAGTGGAGCACTCAGCGCCGCAGCCATTCCATACCTTTCCAGCTCTGCACTGTAGCACAGCCTCGCCTTGCCTCCGACACCGATGTACATTTTCTTGACCTTGCGGGCCGTGCCGCCGATGCCGATGTAGGCTTTCTTCATCTTGTGGGCTTTGCTGCCAACGCCCACATAAACTGCTTTTGCCATTTTGAAGTTTCACCTCCTCAGACGTAAACTACAAGGAGTTTTCCGTTTGCAAGTGCGCTTCCTGCACCCGGGTCATTCGTTTGGCTGACAAAGCTGTCGGCTTTTCCCTTCAGCTTGCCGTCCGTTTCGGTCTTCGTGTATACCATTTTGAATTTATCGCCCACCGCCTTCGCGTCCGCAGGCACATCCTCGGTGGTCAGTGTCTTGTCGGTAAGCAGGTTGAAAGTCCCGTCGCTTCCGACACTCATAGGGCCATATGCCATGCTGTCATCTCCTTATGCATATACGATGAGCACCTTGTTGGTGGCAAGGCTGCTTCCCGCCCCCGGGTCGGTGGTCTGGGCGGCAAAAGTCAGGCCGTTGACCGAG
>ERZ827452.3080-NODE-3080-length-11177-cov-3.907211_pt1 | contig 11177 bp, 6 predicted proteins | sample MGYA00519866_ERZ827452 | MGnify/ENA primary metagenome ERZ827452 (study PRJEB31778, sample SAMEA3449307) | human gut metagenome | biome: human gut; feature: human-associated habitat; material: faeces | place: United Kingdom | collected 2010/2012 ... | reverse complement strand
GCATTATCAGCCGGTTTTGATTCTGTACCCAGTATTTCTTCTGTATTAGGATCATTTTCATCGGACCATCGTGAATACTGTACCTCCGTGTAATCAAACTTGGATTTGTCCACCTTTGTCTTCTCTTTTGCGTAGTAATGCCACTCATATCCCTGGGCGTCATACTTATCGACATCATAAATGTTTGCGACCCAATGATGTCTCTTACTGATGGATGAATCCGGATGCGCAGAAGCATTCTGATATGTCCACTGGTAATCATCCTCATATTCTTCCAGCTGACTGTCCGGCGCATCGCTCTTCCGATAAATATCCAGATAGATATCCGGCCGGAGCTGACTGTCATAATTGTAATTATCATGCCATTGTTTATGCCAGTGAATATTCTTGACCGCAGTCAGCCGGTTGGTGATCTCTACTGTCTGGGAATCATTCGTATGTTGATCTCCAACCACATATTCGTTTTTGGTATAAGCTGACTGATAATCTGCTAACAGCGCCGCCAGAGATTTTCTGATCCCGTCTTCCAGATAAGTATACGCAGCGAGTTTTGCCGGATTTCCATTCCCATCTACCCAGATTTCCGCTGCCTGATAATTCATGACTGCTCCGGCATAATCATATTTCGGAAGATGGTAGAAATGATACTCTACGGTCTGACTGGTTCCTGATCCCAGGTTTTCCAGCAGATCATACCAGGAATTTCCCAGCGTACCGGCATCATCCTTATAAATCGGAATGGCGCCATCCTGATTGATTGTCACGGTATCCCCAGAAGCCTTCGTTCTGGTCAACTGATAGTCACTATTTGTAATTCCCCCAGGGTATTCTGATGTATCAGGAATCGAAGAAAACCCCAGCTGCAGGATCCAATGGATCTGATGGCTTGGATCTGTCGCTGACTGGTTTATCTGATCGACCGCTTTTTTTATAGCAGTTCTTATGGAACCATCTCCATCTACCCATTTTTTCGTGAGCGTAAAATTCACCGAACCCACTCTCCGGTTCTTGATCGTAAATACACTCTTCCCCACTGGGTCTGCCTGATCTGGCTTTGTATAAGACACCTTATACTCATGCTGCTTTGTCTGGTATACCTGTTTGCCATCGGTTTGTGTCTGTTGCGGCGTAAGCGAATTTCCTTGTTCATCCTTTAATACATCCTCTTCACCAACTTTTTTCTCTACCACATACACATCGGATGGTTTCTCCTCTCCGATGCTCACCTGCCTGATCCAGATCTCATTATCTCCGATCACTACATCATCACCGATCTGCACATTCGTCAGTTTGTCATAGACACCGACCGTAACAGGACTGCGATGGACGCTGTCTCCATCGTCGATCCAGTCTTTATGTATCATGATCGAATTGCTGGTTCCGTCTGCGGGGCGGTTTACGATCAGACTGCTGTAGGTTCCGTCCTCATCCACCTGCAGATCATAAACGGGCAGAGACTCACTGCTGTCGCTCTCAGCCAGAAAATATTCATACGTGCGGCCCTTCTCATCGTAGCGGGGCAGATCACGCAGCTTGACTCTCCACGTTTCCGGCTGTTCGACAGTTATGGGGCTTAATGTATTTTCCTCTGCTAAAGAACCATCTTTCTTAAAAGAAAACGAACCTAATGTCTCATTTTTCAATCCACCGGTAGTCCGATGCAGATAAAAGGTAATGTCTTTCGGTTCTACTCCCTCCCACTGTTTTTCCACTACATAATCCCTGGTATCAACCAACCGGTTATATATTGTACTGACACCTGTTGCTTCATTAAAAGTGTTTTCTGAAACATAAGATACCATCTGACCACGGTGTTCCAGGGAAAAACTCTGGTTAATCTTGGCCATATCGTCAATGACTTCCGGTGCTTTTTCAAAACCATTGTCCATACCGTTCTGAGCTGTTTTTGTCTCAAACCAGCGATAGATCAGCTCCTGGCCCTGGGCATCATACAGAGGCATGGTACGGCTCACCTGCATTCCACTCTCATTTTCAGCCCGGAAATTCGTCAATGTTTCTGTTACTTCAGCCGGTTGTGTTACTTTTTTCCAGACATTCTCCTCAGCACTGCCCTTTACCTTATAATACAGCGTCATCTGGACTTCCACATTACTTAATTCATCCTGAAATGTCGATGCCTCCCATATCTTGGTCCCGGTGACAGTCACCTGTTTGTTCAGACGGTTCGTCAGAACACCTCCGTCATAAAGCCATGTATTCCTTGCATTTTCACCGCTTCGTTGTTCCGGATAAGTACGTGACACATTCTGTCCTGCAATTCTGTCCTGAATGATTTCTTTTCCCGTTGCAGGGTCTACCTGGATACGTCCAAACACCCGTTCGTAAGAATTTGAAGCATTTGAAAATTCTTTTACAACATAGCGGTAAAGATATCCTTCCGGGTCGTAACGCTCCAGATCGCCAAAATTGATGCTTTGTGAATTCTGGTTGGTATCCAGCTGGATGGTTTTAATATCTCCATTCTCATCCCGGACCGGAGACGCCTGGCTATAATCATTCCCTTCCCGGTAACGCCAAAGCTGTAATTCTCCACCCGGACGATTAGACGGGTCTGCTGCATCTGCCCATTCTTTTGTCGCCTGATAATTTCTGATACCACGCAGCTGCAAAAGCATGGTTCCGCCTCCATACAGGGCGTCTGTCACAGAGCCAAAGTTACCGACTTTATCATTATGATAGATTACTTCAAGGAAATCGTCAGGATCACTTAAAATGGTTCCTCCATCATTATCCAGCAAATCTTCATCTGTGAGCTTATCTTTTTGGGTGCCTGGTGTCCCATTATCCTTCAGAGAATAAACAACCGGCGCTCCGCTTAAGTCATACTTCCACATAGCTCCAAGGCTTAAATGATAGGTAGAATCTCCCGATATAGCCCCTGAGCTTCGGCCAGCTAAAATCGTTTCAAATGGATAATTATAGGGTCCAAAGCTGGTTTCCATATAGAAATTATATCTTCTGCCAAGTGCATTTTGAAGACTGGTACTGAATTCATCCCAGAACCTGCTCTGTGCCACTGCGTCCGATGGAATCAGGGAAGCGATCCGCAGCTGAATGTCAAATGCCAGAGTACGGCGTTCAATATAATACCAGCCTTCTTTATTTCCATTGCTTTCCGTATCTAAGGAAGAAATACTGTATTTTCCGGAATAATTTGGCGTTCCGTCTTCTCCCATATCCTCCAGATTGGTCTGTTTCATAGCCCAGGTGATGGAGCAGGTTTTCGATGTTTCGTCATATGGGCTGGTCCAGGTGGCCTATGTCGGAGCATCGTTGAAAGAAATCTGATCAAGGGAACCGGAAACCTCCAGCTGCGGCATGGCCGCATTTCCAAAATACTTTCTCCAGTTCTCTTCGGTGAACGCGATTTCTTCGGTTTCCTCTTCTACCTTAAAGGTAATCGCCGGCTTAAATCTCTGCAAATATTCCTCTGTAGTTTTCGGACGGATCTTGGATTCATCCCGGTTATCGATCCAGAATAACTGTTTGTTTAAGCTGGTTGTCTGGGTAATGACCGCCGTTGCTTCATCCTTTAACAGATCCGCAAGGGAAATGCTCTTCACCGCGCGGTCCTCATCCTCTGTGCTCTGGCCAGCTGCAGTTGTAGTCAATACTGCCGACAGGGCGATCTGACCTTCTACTGCTTCCGCAGGCTCACCATGTTCCACAGCGGTTTTTACCTCTTCGGATATCTGAAGCAATGGAGAAGCATGAAACAGCGAAACCTCCAGGTGGATATCTTCGGTCTCTGCTTTTTCCATCTGTACTTCCAGTGTCTGCGGATCGGATACTTTTGCGCTGGTCACTTTCATAGAATCCGGAATACCAGTGATCTCTGCCAGATCCGTGCCATCGATCTGAAGGCGATTGGTTGTCTGATTCCAGGTAATGTTCTGCTGCTGGATCGAAACCCACTCTGGAAGTTCCAGCTTCATGGAAAGACTCTGCTCTTTTACTGCCAGCGCAGAGGGAGCTTCCTGCTTCACCGCATCGATCTGGAACTGGAAGCAATCTGTCCCCTTCTCATCCGCCTGTTCCACGGCTGTCACAGACAGGTCATATTCCGGCACTTCCCCGATGACATGAAGAATCCTGGTTTCAATACGGATTCTCACCCCCCCATCTATCTCCACATCCGTTCTGGTGTTATCACTGCTATTACTGGATGTCGCTGTCGATGGCGTTGCTGTCGATGGCGTTGCTATAGATGGCGTCGTCGTCGATGGTGTTGCTATGGATGGTGTCTCTATGGATGACGGCGTTGCAGATGGCATCGCTGTAGACGGCGTTGCTGTGGAAAAAGTTTCCTGGGAATCTGTTGAAGCTGCATCCTCAAAGTCTCCGTAAGGCGTCACGGTAATATCATCCCGGTCCACATCAATGTCAAAAAGCTCTTCTACCTCCTCCGGAACCACAAAGGTCAGTTTCTGACTCAGTTTCTTATGTTCGGTATCCAGTTCAAAATACAGATCTGCGCTTCCATCGTCCTTCCAATCCACCGTCTCTTCTGCGTTGTCAAACACCTCCAGCTGGAGAGCCCTGGCTTCTTCTGGCTCTAAATGGATCTCGATCTCCGCCCGGTCAACTTTGGATCTTTTCGTATTCAGCCTGGCCTCCAAAGTAACCTTTCCTTCTTCTCCGGCTTTTATCTGATCTTTCTCCGGAAGCCAGCGGACCAATATATCTTCTTTCGGGCCCAATGCAGAAGCCGCGGTTTCTGCTGCGTAAGCAATACTGGACTGCGGCATCATTGCTCCTGCTAATACCCATGCAAGAAGCTGCTTTCTGATTGTTTTCTTCTTCATTGTATTTCACCTCATATCCTACGTCTGATCATAACTATCAAATACACTAGATGTTGGGGTCAAAAGCTTTTACCCCCCCTGATATCGGGTCCCAGTAAACTGCCATATGGACAACGAAACGGGCATTTTCAAACTCATAACTGCATGTCGAACAGGTCACCACAGAATCCGGAATTCCAATTTCCTGATCCGGCTGAAAGAGTGATCGTTCTTTTCTGTCTTTGATCCAGTTTTCATAAGCTTCCTGGCTCTCAAAATCTATCTGCCAGGCATTTTCCTGCACATCTGCCACATAAGCAGAAAACACCACAAGTCTGGCCTGTCTGTCCGGGAGAATCAGCTGAAATTCCGGATGCTCCTTCCACCAAGGCGCTTCTTTATATAAAGAGAGTTCATAAAACATACTCTTATTTTTCATATAGTGGCCATAGATGATGGAATTATAGGAAGAAAAATCCGAACGGTTTTCCGCATCCAAAAACAAACAGCCGGCCTTGTTCTTCGTCCCATCAAATAAATGATCCAGATAAAATTCATGATCCTTCCCCTGGACCACCGGGTAGTCAATCCCTGTTCCGGGAAGCCGCAGCCAGCCCACATAATCCGGATTGATCTGTTTTAACTTTTCTGATGGGATCATCCATTCCTTCTCGTCTGAAGTGCAGTCTGAGGCTTCCCCATCCTTTTTTACAGCGTTATCCCCGATTTCTTCTGTTGTCATAGCCGCCAGCTGTTCATAGACCTGATCCGACCGGTGATATTCTATGTCATAGCCAAGGATCGTGACCAGCTTCCAGGCGATCACAAACCCACATAATCCAACCGCAATCCAATAAATACTATTTTTCATATATATTTTTCTATATTTCATCTTGAACTTTATACAATTTTATAATCAAAGGCATCCGATATTATATAGTAAAGCAATATACATTATATTCATCCATCAAATAAAGTCAATCGTTCTTTGCAGAATTTTCACATTCCATCAACCTGTTTTCCAAAATAACAAAGAATCCTGCTTGCAGGATTCTCCGCCTGCGGCGGGGCGCGACAGCGGCACTCTTCCTTTCCGCCGCAGTGCGATCCTCGCGGAGCGTTTTTGATTTCATAGGACGAACTTTCCTATGAAATCAAAAAGAACAGGTATCTGATGAACCATTTTCCTGCTCATCAGACACCTGTTCTGTTATTCTTATTTTGTAACTATTCAGTGCCTTCATAGTTAGCCTATTTTCATTTCTATTCTTCCAGCAACCAGATCAGCCAGTCAAAATCCATAAACAGACTTTCCCAGCCGCTCCATTCATTTTCATACCAGTCTTCATAATCATAACGATCCTGGACGCCACTGGCACGCACAAACCTGCCAAGCCAGTTTACATATTCCTCTTCCAGCCCGGAATTGGAAAATACATCGGACAGTTCCTCATAAAAATCCAGATCTCCATAAGGAAGCGTGACCGAAAGTCCCGTCATACCAACTTCATCCGACGTACATGCAAAATACGCCACCGCCAGCTGCAAAGCCGCTTCCAGTGCCTCCGATTCCTCTGACTGGATATTCTGCGCCACTGCCATAATATCCGTGATATAATAATCCGACATATCATAATCACCATTGGCATCAAAGATCCAATCAAACAATCCTTTTTCTTTCAGTACCGGATGGGCCCTCCGTCCTCCTTTGATATGCATACTGTAATTTTCCCCTAACAGAGAACGCTCATTTGCATAAGCAAAATCTTTCCAGGCTGTATAAAGCAGATTGCTGTAAGAGGCATCGATCAGAGCCAGAGTCGCTGCACCGCCATCCTGATCGTTTTCATTGGCAGAAACCATATCGTCTACGATCAATCTGCCAAGCTCTGGTGTCTCCAGGGACGTGTTATCTTCCAACGCTTTTAACCAGCCTGTATAAGACCAGCCAATCCCCGTCTCAAAATCTTCGGAGAGGATCAGGTAATCGCAATAATCCTGTAATCCCAGGCACAGTTCCATGGAAGACATGATACAGCAGTCCATACCGATCACATCAAAATATATACCTCCATTTTGCAATGCCTGCCTCATCTGATCCATGGTCAGGGTCTCCTCATGCGCCTGGTTCTCATCATATCCAAAGCCATAGACAGGACCTGCTCCATGATCCCAGAAGATCAGCAAATTCCGGTCTGCCGGATAGTTTTTTGATCCCCAACGGATAAAATCAGAAAGAGTAGACGCCTGGGTGCTGTCTTCCTGTCCCAGAGAATCGTCTTCCAGCACCAGTTTTCCGCCATCCAGACGGTATCTCTGGGTGTGGTCTGAAGCGATCCCCAGCCGCTTGGACCAATCCTTCGTTCCCACGGTCTCGATCAGCACCTGTACCTTGTCCCCGGTCCTTGCCGCCAGCATCTCCTCCAGATCGTCAGTAGCAGAACCGTCCTCTGATTCCAAATCAGAGCCATTCATGTATACAAAAACCGTAACGGGATCTGTTCCATCTCCTTTGGTTGTAACCTCTTTTTCACTGACCATATCCGTCGGAAATGTCACTTCTTCTGCCCCGGAATTATCAGAATTCTGGCGATCCGATGCCGGATCATTCCTGTCACTTTCCTTTGCAACCCGTTCACTGACAGTCTCTCCCGCATCCCCTGTCTCTTCATCATCCGGCAAAAGCATGAGGATCACAAACAACACGATCATAGCCACCACCAGATTCCGGACAAACCGGAACAGACGCCCCTTTTTCTGCTTTTTTCCCACTACTCCTGTGTCCCTCCTCTATGAAACCTGGTCTGTGACGAGATTACAGCTGGCCGGAAGTATTCTCGATCAGCTTCCCATCGATCAGTACCTGATCTGGAAGACTGATTCCATCTAACGGATCTCCAGAGAAGATCAGGATATCGGCATCTTTTCCCACTTCCAGGGAACCAACACGGTCTTCAATCCCCAGATGTTTCGCCGGGTTGATGGTGATCGCTTTTAATGCCTCATACGGCTCCATCCCTGCTCTCACTGCCATGGCGGCACACAGGGACAGATATTTCTGAGGAGTCACCGGCGCGTCTGTAATAATGGAGACCTGGCATCCGGCTTTTGCGAGGACACCTGGAGTCGTCCAGGTTTTATTCTGTAATTCGAACTTGGTGGCATGTCCAAGGCTTGGACCCACAGCACATGGATATCCGGCTTTTACCAACTCGTCTACGATCAGATTTCCCTCTGTCGTATGCTCCAGTGTCAATTTTACATGAAATTCTTTTGCGATACGGATGGCTGTTAAAATATCATTGGCCTGATGGGCATGGGCTTTTAACGGGATCTCACGGTTTAAAACCGGGATCAGAGCCTCCAGCTTCATATCGAAAGCCGGACGTTTTAACGGATCATCTCCTGCTGCCTCTTTTCTTTCCTTATAATCGCTGGCTTTTAACAGCATCTCTCTCAAATGGGCTGCCGTTGCCATTCTGACTTCATTTCCACGGCCTTTGTAAAATCTCTTTGGATTCTCACCGAAGGCACACTTCATGGCAACCGGGTCTTTCACTACCATATCATCCACACATCTTCCGGTGGTCTTAACTGCAAAAAATGTTCCACCAAGAACATTGGCGCTTCCTGGGCCAGTTCCTACGCAGGTCACACCGCCCATAGCTGCCATATTGACCGTCGGATCCATGGGGTTAAAGCTGTCAATGCCGCGAAGCTGTGGGGTACAGGGATCACTTCCCTCATTATAATCCTGTCCCTCAAAACCGATTCCATAACCATCCAGTCCCAAATGGCTGTGGGCATCTACAAATCCCGGATAAACGTCTCTTCCGGACGCATCCATCACTTCTGCTCCATCTGCTTCCAGATGCTCTCCAATGGCTGCGATTTTTCCATCCTTTACCAGAATATCTGCCACATATGGCTCTTCCTTTACCAGATCGTGGATCCGGCCATTTTTAATACACAGCATTTATTTGCCCTCCTCGTTCGTTAAATATTTACCAAACCAGTTCATCAGCTCTTTTAAACGGGTGATCCGGTTCTGTGGTTTTCCACTTCTGGACAGTTCGTGATTCTCCCCATGGAATAAAACCATACGTGCATCCACGCCCTGTCGTTTTACCGCTGAGAACATCTGGATCGCATCACCCATCCAACAGCGGTAATCTTCATCAGACTGCAGTAACAGTAACGGTGTCCGGCCTTTCGGCGCTTCTTTTAACGGGGACATACTCCAGACCTTCTCAAAATCTTCCCACGGATACGCCCCCATCTGCAGACGGTTGGCATAATAGCCAATGTCTGTATATAAGCATTTGGACAAATAATTGGAAATGGATCTTTGGGAGACTGCCGCCGCGAACCGGTCCGTGTGGCCTTCCATCCAGTTGCACATAAATCCGCCGTAAGACCCACCGCAGATTCCCACCCGTTTCTCGTCAATATCTGGATAATGCTTCAAAATCTGGTCAAATAATTCCATCAGATCCTGGAAATCATCGGCTCCAAATTTTTCCGTCAGATCCGCGTAAGCCTCGCCGCGTCCGTCAGATCCCCGCGGATTACCATAGAAGACGAAATAACCAGCCGATGCCAGGCACTGGAACTCATGGAAAAATGCAGTACCAGACACGCCTTTTGGACCACCGTGGATCTCAAATACCGCCGGATACTTCTTTCCAGGGACATAGTCTGCCGGATAGATCACATAGGCTTCCATCTCATATCCATTTTTACTCTCATAACGGAACCGTTCTGGCTCTACGACCTGATGTGTCTCCAGATATTCGTCATGAAAGCCTGTCAGCTTTTCTTCTTTGCCACTGTCCGGATCCAGAAGATACAATTCCGTTAAATGCTGTCCACGCATGGCAGATAACAGGATCTGTTTTCTTCCGTCTGCCGTCCAGGCTACGTCAAAACCTGTCACTGCGCCAAATTCCCGGCTTATCTGAGTCATCTGCCCCTGCTGATCCATCATCATAAGGTAACTATCTCCCCAGGAAGTTTTCGTCAGATATAGTTTTTCTTCTGCCTGATCATAGCACAGGCTCCTGCCACTTCCAAACTTTGCGTCACTTCCCACAGAACTTCCAATTTCCATATCATAAAATGGCAGCTGTTTTATCTCACACTTAGTCAGATCATACTGATAAAATCTGGGATTGGCTCCAGCTCTCTTCTTTTCTGTCCCGCTATAGAAAATCTTCTCATTTCCTAAAAAGCAGACATTGCTGATTCCATAACGATCTTCCGGAACCAGCTGCGTCATCTGCTCCTGTTTGAGATCATACAGATACAGCCCCGACTCCGAATGGCGGATACTGGTATAAACCGGACCTGCAAAAGCGATCTTCTGGTGATCTGCAGACACATCATAAGACACTGTCTCCAAAAACGGAGGAGTGATCCGTTTCAGAGACTGGTCTTTCTGGGAAAATACATATAGCGCCGGGCGCTTGCGGTTGGTGATGCCTTTGCCGTTAAACCAGAAAGGAAGTTCCTCATAGATTTCATAATCTTTGCCACGGACTGCCTGGTAAGCTGCATCTGCATCCCCACCTTTATCCGTATCTATCTCATTCTCATCTGCCACTGTGGATACCAGCCACAGGCCATCGCCCATAAACCGGATTCCATCGGCCTTTAACGGCACCGTCATAAAAGGGGTCGCTTCGCCGCCATGAATGCTGATCTCATAATAGGTTGTCTCCGGCTTCTGTTCTTTCTGGTCAGTGTCTTCCCTGCCCCGGCTGGAAGTAAATAAAATCCGTCCGGAATCCATCCAAACAGGCTTTTTCGCCTCTCCGCGGCTGGCCAGTAATCGTTTTTCCTTCGTTTCCAGATCTACAGACCAGATACTGCTGTGATAGGTATTATCCTCTTTTGAAGCCTGGTTGACCACACAGACTGCCATCGTTCCATCTGGAGATAATGAAGCCTCTGAAACAAACCGGAACTCATACAGGTCTTCTCTTTCTACTGGTGATTTTTCCTGTCCTTTCATGCTTCTTTTCCTCCCTTCAGATAATGATCCATCCAATTGAGGATCTCCTGCATCCGGATGATCCGGTTTCTAGGTTTTCCACTCCGGGACAGCTCATGATTTTCTCCATGGAACAGGCAAAGTTTCGACGGGCAGCCGTTCCGCTTGATGGCGCTGAACATGGCGAGTCCTTCCGCCATATAGCATCGGTAGTCCTCATCAGAGTGGATAAAGAGTGTCGGTGTCTTGCAGTTCGGCGCAAACTGGAGCGGAGACTGCTTCCAGAGAAGCTCCACATCGGTCCTCGTGTTGGCTCCCTGGTTGTTTAAGATGAAGGTGTGTCCGATATCGGAGTTGTGCTCAAAGGATACCCAGTTGGA
>ERZ827452.3077-NODE-3077-length-11195-cov-3.807002_pt1 | contig 11195 bp, 10 predicted proteins | sample MGYA00519866_ERZ827452 | MGnify/ENA primary metagenome ERZ827452 (study PRJEB31778, sample SAMEA3449307) | human gut metagenome | biome: human gut; feature: human-associated habitat; material: faeces | place: United Kingdom | collected 2010/2012 ... | reverse complement strand
TTTTCACGCATAAGGAACGGATTGCCACACCAGTGCTGCGGCACTGGTTCGCAATGACAACTCCTATTCCGGTGTGCGCCTTGCCTTACGGCCAAAAGCTTTAACCCTCTAAAGCCATGACCTTATCAATTCTCCGCTGGTGCCGGGCCTCGCCGCTGAAGGGAGTCTTCAGCCAGGTGTGCATGATTTCCAGAGCCAGATTTTCCCCCACCACACCGGCGCCGATGGCCATCATGTTGGTGTCGTTGTGCTCCCGGGTCAGCCGGGCGGACATCACATCGCTCAGCAGAGCGCAGCGGATGCCCTTGACCTTGTTGGCGGTGATGGACACGCCGATGCCGGTGGTGCACAAGACGATGCCCTTGTCGCACTCCCCTGCGGCCACCGCCTTCGCCGCCGGGGCGGCATAGTCCGGATAGTCGCAGCTGTCGGCAGTATAAGTGCCGAAGTCGCGGACTTCGTACCCCTCCTTGGTCAGAACCTCCACCATCTTGTTTTTCAGTGCCAGAGCACCGTGATCACAGGCAATCGCAATTTTCATGGTTATTTCCTCCGTGTATCTGTTTACATAACATACCCGCCGCTGACGCCAAGAACCTGTCCTGTGACAAATTCCGCCTCGGCCAGGGCTTCCACCGCCTGAGCCACGTCCTCCGGGGTTCCGTTGCGCCCCAGAGCCGCCTCTTGGGCAAGCCCCTCCAACACATCAGAACCCACGTTGGCGCACATGTCCGTGAGAATCACCCCCGGAGCCACGCAGTTGACCCGGATGCCGCTGGGGCCAAGTTCCTGAGCCAGCGCCTTGGTCAGGGCAATCACCGCCCCTTTTGTGGCAGAGTAAGCCGCCTCACAGGAGGCTCCCACCTGTCCCCACATGCTGGAAACGGTGACGATGCTCCCCCGGTGGGTGCGCAGAAACGCGGGCATGGCGGCGCGCACGCAGTGGTAAATCCCCTTGACGTTCACAGCAAAGAGCCGATCCCAGTCCCCTTCCTCCATGGAGGACAGAAGGCCGTACCAGCAGATTCCCGCGTTGCACACCAGAATGTCCACTTCCGGAATCCGGGCGAAGGCCGCCTTCACCTGCTCTCCGTCAGATACGTCGCAGCAGATGGCTGTGGCACCGGTTTTTTCCGAAACCGCCTTCGCCGCCCGGTGATTTTTCTCGTACAGGAAGTACACCCGATCTCCCCGGGCGGCAAAGCGGGCGACGATGGCTGCGCCGATGCCCCGGGAGCCGCCGGTTACGACCACCGTCCGCATATCAGCCTCTTCTTCTGGGACGGCTGGAGCTGCGGTGGTCGGCGTAATGATTGATGCCGGAGAGCTTGCTGTCGGATTCGGTCATGAAGGCCTTCAGCTTCTCCTCAAAGAGCTGATCGGCGGTCTTGGGGGCGGCGGGCTGCATGGGGGCGCGCTGCTGCTGGGGCCGGGGATTCTCCCGGTTGGGACGATTGCCCTCCCGGTTCTGGAAGCCCTCTCTGCGGGGCTGGTTATTGCCCCCCCGGAAGGGCGCTTTGCCCCCCTGCTCCCGCTGGGGCTTAGGCTCCAAGCGCTTGATGGAAAGATTGATCTTCCCGTTTTCCATGCCGATGACCATCACCTTCACGTCCTGACCCTCGGTCAGGTGCTGGCGGATGTCGCTGACATAGGCATTGGCCACTTCGGAAATATGTACCATGCCGGTCTTTCCCTCCGGCAATGAGACAAACGCGCCGAAATTGGTGATGGATTTGACTTTGCCCTCTACGATGGCTCCTACGGTTAACTCCATATATGCTCTGCTTCCTCCAAATGTAATCATAATGACGTTTCGTCAATTATTCCGGTTGAATGAGGACGGTGTCCGGGTTCACAAGGCCCAGCTCGTCTCTGGCGATGTCCTGAATGCCCTGAACGGAACCGGCTTTGTCAATTCTTTCCTGCAGGTCGGCGTTTGTGCATTCCAGAGCCGCCGCCTGCTGCTGCTTTTCCGCCGTTGCCTCCACAATGCCGTTGTGCACCCACCGCAGGGCAACCAGGGCGCAGACGGAGAAGACGATCAGGGCAATCAGGGCGATTTTCAGCGCCGCCGGGGCGGGACGCAGCCTGACCTTTACCTTTCCGGTTTTGAATTCTTTCATGGGGATTACCTCTTTGCCGGGCCGTCCGGCTGTGAACATGGATTTTTACTATTGTAACCCATTTTTTCGCAGATGCAAACAAAATTTTCGCCAAACCGGAAAATTTTTTGACCGGAAACAACATAAGCCTCCAAAGTGCCTGGATTTTAAGCCAAAACCACCAAAAAACCGGCCTGAGCCACCGTCCGGCGGTGCTCTCCCAGGCAAGCCCTCCGGCGAGAAGCCACCCGCAGCAGCCCAGACGGATGTCCCCGCCGCACAGGGCGAAGTTGTAGTAGAGCCAGACCCAGAAGACACCGAGGAGAAACACCCCATCGGCGAGCACCGTGTGCTTCGGCCGCAGAGGCCGTAGAAAGCCGTAAAACAGACCCAGCGCCGCCCCCAGTGCCAGTGCGCACAGAAGCCGCCAGGCCGCCGTTTCCGGGGTCATCGGAACAGTCTGCGCCAGCCGGTCTGTCGGGGCTCCTCGTAGGACAAAGCCCGGATGCTCCCTTCCACGGCCACCTGGCCTCCCTCCAGAGTCAGGTTTTTCAGCTGAAGCTGCTGACCCTGAATGACCAGAAGCCCCAGGGACGTCTGGAGCACCACCGTATTTTCGTCGAAGCTGACCACCTCGGCTACCCCGGTCATGGTCAGGCTGGTTCGCTCGTTGAGTTGCAGCTTGTGGGGCAGATGCGCTTCTTCCATGGCCTTCCCTCCTTGCCGTAAAGCCTATGCACCCAGGGGGCAGGTTATGCGGCCGATTCTTCTGAGAATTCCGATGGAGCAAGTAGGGGCGGCCATTGGCCGCCCGAGGCTCCCCCTTGGCTCCCACTCTGGGGGAGCTGTCACGAAGTGACTGAGAGGGAAAACGTACCCTCTCCGCCCCTGCGGGGCACCTCTCCCATAGGGAGAGGCAAGGGAGGCGGCCAATGGCCGCCAAAGGCTCCCCTTGGCTCCTACTCTGGGGGAGCTGTCACGAAGTGACTGAGAGGGAAAACGCGCCCTCTCCGCCCCTGCGGGGCACCTCTCTCATAGGGAGAGGCAAGGGAGGCGGCCATTGGCCGCCAAAGGCTCCCCTTGCTGACCAAGGGGAGCTGTCACGAAGTGACTGAGGGGATCAGAATTTCTATATTTTGACAATCCCTCAGTCAAAAATCAAAGATTTTTGCCAGCAGTACATTGTGGTATGACTGCCACCGGCAGTCATGGTAATTTTGATTCGCTGCGCGGAGCACCACCCTTTACACAAGGGAGCCGGGGTGCTCCCGCACCAGTGCGTTTGTCGATATTTCTCAAAAGAACCGGAAAATTGTGCCATATTCGTTTTTTGACAGTGGCAATTGCCCCCGGAACCTGGGTTCCGGGGGCAATTATATGTGTTCAGGGAAAGAGAATGAAATCTCCGGCACCGGAGGGGGTGTCTCCCGCGTGACCCTCCACGCCGAAAACGTGCCGGACATTTTCCAGGCAGAGCACCTGCTCCGGGGTGCCCTGGGCATAGACACGACCGTCACAGATCATGTACAGATAATCGCAGTAGTGCGCAGCCAGCCGGAGATCGTGGATCACCAGCAGAGTGTCCTTCTGGGACTGCTTCAGATAGTCCATGACGAACAGCTGGTGGCGGATGTCCAGGTGGTTGGTAGGTTCATCCAGAATCAGCATCCGGGCACCCTGGGCGATGGCGCGGGCAATGAAGACCATTTTTCGCTCGCCGCCGGACAGGGTTTGGATATTCCGGTCAGCCAGGGCGGATACCCCCAGCTCCTCCATGGCATCGGCCACGATCTGCTTGCCGTTTTTCGGATCCTTCCGGGCGTAAAGACCCATGGACACCACATCCCGGACGCTGAAATTGAAGGGACAGTTGGCGTCCTGACCTACATAGCCCAGGCAGGAGGCCAACTCCCGGGGAGAAAACCGGGAAATAGGCTGGCCGTCCAGGGTGATGGCGCCGGCCTGGTGCCGGACGGTGCCGAAGGTGGTTTTGATGAGCGTGGACTTGCCGCAGCCGTTGGCACCCACAATGCCCACCAGCTGCCCAGGCCGGGAGGACAGGCTGACGGATTCCAGAATCTGCTTGTTTCCCAGCCGGACGGCAATGGAATCATAGGAAAGAATCATGCCTTTTCACCTCCGTAGCCGCTGCGGATCATCAGGAACATGAAGAAGGGAGCGCCGATGAAGGCGGTGACAATGCCGATGGGCAGCTCCACCGCGCCGAAGGCGCACCGGGCGAAGGCATCCGCCCAGAGCAGGAAAACCCCGCCCAGCAGAGCGCTCATGGGCATGATAATCCGGTTGTCGCTGGTGCCGGAAATCAGTCGGGTCACATGGGGCACTACCAGACCCACAAAGCCGATGATGCCGGTGATGGACACGAGAGAGGCCACCACCAGAGAGCACAGCAGGAACATGGTTGACCGGAACAGCTTTACCCGCAGACCCATGGCAGCCGCGTCCTCGTCACCCATCATCATGATGTTGAACCGGGAGCCCATCAGGGTGAAGAGAATTGTGCCGCCGACGACGAAAATCGCCGGAGTGGCCAGAGTTTTCCACTGGGCGGCGGAAATGGAGCCCATCTGCCAGCTGTATACCGCGGCGATGCTCTCCGGACTTTTTGCCCGGAAAATCAGGTAGCTGGTGACGGCGCTCATAACGGCGTTTACAGCCGTGCCGGACAGGAGCAATGTCACCGGCTGCAATTTCCCGCCGCCGGCCTTTTTGGCAAGATAGTAAACGGTGAAGGCGGAAAGCAGCGCTCCCAGGAAGGCGAAGGCCGTGGTCTGCCGCTGCCCGGCCAGAAAGGGAATGGGGGTCAGCAGAGCCAGAGCGGCTCCGGCGGAGGCACCGGAGGAAATGCCCAGCACATAGGGGTCGGCGATGGGATTGAGCACCAGCGACTGCATGGCCCCGCCGCAGACGGACAGTCCCGCCCCTACCAGCAGGGCGAAGATGGTTCGGGGCAGACGAATCTGCCAGACGATTTTCAGGTGGGTCAGGGGGAAAACTCCGGCATTGACCCGGGCGTCATCGGCGAACAGGTGGTCATACAAAATGGCGTAGACCTCCTGAAGGCTCAGCTCCGTGGAGCCGTAGCTGACGGTAACGAGCAGGGAGACAGCCACTGCCAAGGCCAGAATCAGAAAGAGGGCAGCAATCCAGACTTTCTTGCGCATAAACACTCCTTATACGAGTTTCCTTAGGGAAGGGAACGGGGATGACCGGTGCGGTCATCCCCGTTTGCGGATATCAGGCGAACAGCTCCGGGTAGAAATACTCGGCCATGGTCCGGCAGGCGTTTGCCGCACGGATGTCCTGCATAACGCAGACCAGAGGAATCACCAGGAATTTGTTGTTGACCACCGCGGGGATCTCGGAGCAGGCAGGGTTGTCGGTGATGTAGGCAATCTTCTCCTCCACGGTCTGGGAGCCGTAGTCATTGATGATGATGATATCGGGATTGGCGGCCACCAGAGTCTCCACGGAGGTGTTGAACCAGCGGGAATCCGCCTGACCCCGGGTGGTGTTGATGCCGCCTGCCAGCTCGATCAGGTTGCTTTCCAGGCCGGAGGAGGTGGTGTAGATCTGATCCTCCTTGCTGCTGTCGAAGACGAAGACCTTGGGCTTGTCCGCCTCGGCAACGCCCGCCACCTTGCCGTTGGTGTCGGCGATGGAGGCTTTCATGTCCGCAATCAGAGCGGCGGCCTTGTCCTCCACCTTGAAGATCTTGCCCAGATTCTCGATATCGGTGTAGATGTCCTCCACGGTCTCGTCGGGGACGATGGTGCCGGTGATGGTCAGGCAGTTGATGCCTTCGCTTTCCAGCTGCTCGTAAGTGCCCCAGGAGGAGTCCTTGAAGGCGCTGATCTGACCGATCAGCAGGTCTGCCCCGCTGGCAACGGCATTCTCGTTGGAACGCTCAATTTCCGGAATGTTCGCGAAGGCATCGCTCAGCTCCTCCAGAGGAACCTCGGCAGGATTGGTGTGGACATTCTTGCCCACGATGTAGTCGCCCAGACCTAGCATGACCATGTTCTCGGCGGAGTACAGGTTGGCGCACAGCACACCGGTGGGCATGGCGGTGAAGGTGACGGTGCGGTCGCCGTTCTGGATGACCACGGTGCCGTAGTCCTCGGCGGCGGTTTCGGCGGCAGCGGTGGTTTCGGCAGCCGGGGCAGTGGTTTCGGCGGCAGCGGTGGTGGCCTGGGGCTGGGTGCTGACGCAGCCGGACAGGCAGGACAGAGCCAGAATCAGAGCCAGAGTCAGGCAAACGATTTTCTTCATGGGTTTGGTTCCTTTCTACAAACAAAATGTGCGCCCTTTCCGAAAAAAGGGCGCACGAATTTCAGGCTATCTCGTACACTCCGGTTCCGGCAGAGCTGTGTCACGGATTCCGGGATGTATCTGACTTAGCTGTCTGGGCAGCATCACAGTGACCGACTCGCGGAGCGTCTCACTCTCTTCCAGAGCCCGGGATCCTTTTCAATTGCTTGTCCATTATACGGAAACCCGGAGAAAAGGTCAATTGTAGAAACTGACGATTTCCTGTGCGGTAGAAGGAGAAATTCGGGCGAATTGCCGTGGAATCAGTCGGGAAGCCACATGCAGCTGGCTTTTCGGGGCGTTTTAGCTGCCGGCGGAAATGGCTGCCTGTGCCTCCACGTCCGCCTGGGTGGGGATTCTGGGCTGGATGGCAAAATCAATGGCATCGGCTACCAGTTCCAGCTGCCGGTCGGTTATGGGCTTTCGCTCCACGCAGACCACCCCGCCGTCTTCGCTGTAAAATTCCGGATTCATACTATTTCCTGATTAAAATCTTAATTTTAATCAGGAAATAGTATCAGAGCCGATTATGATAGATACCTTCCGGTAAGGCTGGCTTCGCAGTGTCGAATTTCCTCCGGAGTTCCGGCGGCGACGATCCGGCCGCCGGCCTCGCCTCCGCCGGGACCCATGTCGATGACGTAATCGGCGTTGCGAATCACGTCCAGGTCATGCTCAATGACGATGACCGTGGCTCCGCTGTCGAGAAGCGCCTGGAAAACCCCCAGCAGAACCCGCACGTCCAGAGGGTGCAGGCCGATGGAGGGCTCGTCAAAGAGGAACACCGAGTCGGCCTGGGTTTTGCCGATTTCACTGGCCAGCTTCAATCGCTGAGCCTCGCCGCCGGACAGGCTGGGGGTTTCCTCGCCCAATGTCAGATAGCCCAGACCCAGCCGCTTGAGAACGGACAGCTTCTGGCTGACGGACTTCATTTCCTTGCAGAAGTCCAGGGCGGAATTCACATCCATGTCCATCAGCTCCGGCAGAGAGACGGTTTGGCCTGCCTTGTTTGTCAGCTTCAGGTCATAGGCGGCCTTGCCATACCGGGAGCCCCGGCAGTCCGGACAGGGGATGGTCACGTCCGGCAAAAACTGCACGTCCAGACTGACCACGCCGGTGCCGTCACAGCCCGGACAGCGCAGGGAGCCGGTGTTGTAGGAAAAGTCGCTGGCTGTGTACCCCTTCTGCCTGGCCTCGGCGGATCTGGCGTAGAGCTTGCGCAGATCGTCGTGGACACCGGCGTAGGTGGCCACCGTGGAGCGGACATTGATGCCGATGGGGGTGGCATCGATGAGCTTGACGTGGGCAATGCCCTCGGCCTCCAGGGCACGGACGTGGCCGGGCAGCGGGCGGCCGTCAATCCGGGCCTGGAGGGCGGGAACCAGACTTTCCAGCACCAGGGTGGTTTTTCCGGAGCCGGAGACTCCGGTGACCAGGGTGAGCCGCCCCTTGGGAATCTCCACCTCCAGAGGCTTGACGGTATGAATTTGGTCTGTGGACAGGCGGATTTTTCCGTTTGCAAACAGATTCTCCTTGGCGGCGCGGTTCCGGAGCTTTGTTTCGGCTGTTCCGGAGAGAAAGGGGCCGATCTGGGAAGCGGGATTGGCCTCAATGGTGGGGATGGTTCCCTGGGCGATGACGTGACCGCCCCCGGCTCCCGCCTCCGGGCCCATTTCCACAATCCAGTCCGCTTCCTTGAGAATCTGGGTGTCATGGTCTACGAGAATGACGGAGTTGCCGTCGGCTACCAGGTCGTGCATGACCCCGGTCAGACCCACAATATTCGATGGATGCAGGCCGATAGAGGGTTCGTCCAGCACATAGAGCACACCGGTGGTGCGGTTGCGGACGGCGCGGGCCAGCTGCATCCGCTGGCGTTCACCGGTGGACAGGGTGGCGGCGGAGCGATCCAGGGTCAGGTAGCCGAGGCCTAAGTCCATCAGCCGCTTGGCGGTGCTGAGGAAGGCTTCGCAAATGCTTTCCGCCATAGGCCGCATTTCCTCCGGCAGACTGCCGGGGACACCCGAAACCCAGCTCACCAACTGGGAAAGGGTCATGGCACAGGCCTGATCCAGGGAAAGGCCTCTCAGCTTCGGCGCCCGGGCGGCAGCGGAAAGCCGGGTGCCGTGGCACTCCGGGCAGAGATCCTCCCGGAGAAATTTTTCCACCCGCTTCATGCCCTTTTCGTCCTTGACCTTAGCCAGGGCGTTTTCCACGGTGTAGACGGCGTTGAAATAGGTGAAATCCAGCTCCGCAAAGTCGTTGGAGTCGGATTTTTTCGCGTGGTAGAGAATGTGTTTTTTCTCCGCGGGGCCATGATAGACAATTTCTTTCTCCTTGTCCGTCAGATCACGGAAGGGCACGTCCGTGCGCACGCCCATAGCCCGGCAAACATCCGTCATCAGCGACCACATGAGACTGTTCCAGGGAGCCACCGCCCCCTGGTCGATGGTGAGACTGTCGTCCGGCACCAGGGCATCCAGGTTCACGGTGCGCACGGTGCCCGTGCCGCCGCAGACCTCACAGGCCCCCTGGGAGTTAAAGGCCAGCTCCTCGGCTGACGGCGCATTGAAACGCGCGCCGCATTCCGGGCAGACCAGCTCCTTCCCGGCGGCCACCAGCAGGGACGGGGTCAGATAGTGGCCATTGGGGCAGCGGTGGCTGGCAAGCCGGGAGTACATGAGACGCAGACTGTTCAGCAGTTCCGTGCCCGTGCCGAAGGTGCTGCGGATGCCGGGCACGCCGGGACGCTGATGCAGAGCCAGCGCGGCGGGAACATATAACACTTCATCCACACTGGCCTTGGCCGCCTGGGTCATCCGGCGGCGGGTATAGGTGGACAGAGCCTCCAGATAGCGCCGGGAGCCTTCGGCGTAAAGCACACCCAAAGCAAGGGACGACTTGCCGGAGCCGGATACGCCTGCGATTCCCACGATTTCCCCCAGGGGGATGTCTACGTCTATATTTTTCAGGTTGTGAACCTTCGCGCCGCGGATCTGGATTTTGTCAATCATGGAATTGCCTCCTAAGCTGCCGTTTGTACCAGGCATTATAATCAAATTGCCGGAGAAAATCAATTCCTTTGACATCCAGGGGCAGGGCGATTTGATTGCCGCACCGGAACGCACCCATTCCATCCACACCCCTACAGGGTGCGTCTGAAATGGAAAAGGACTCTCCCACGGGCTTTCGAGTCCCGTTTGGGTATTGTAGAGAGTGCGCCAGAAGGGACTCGTTACACTAAGGTGTTGCCGCCGTCGAGCCGGCGGCAAGCAACAGTCCACCGGACTGTTGCATTTAAATTTTCGAGTCCCTTTTATTTGGAATACAAAAACGGTGTATCCCGGATGGGATACACCAGTAATAAGACGTTTCCATTCCATCCACACCCCTACAGGGTGCGTCTGGAATGGGAAAGGACTCTCCCACGGGCTAAAAACATGCCACTGGCATGTTTTCTTAACGCCCTTTCGAGTCCCGCAGCTGTACCACCGAATGACTTTTCTTCGTTCACACCCCTGACGGGATGCGCCCGAAGAAAAGGGGACTCTCCCCCGAGCTAAAAAAGTGTCCACTGGACACTTTTTTACCCGCCCTTCGGGCGGGCCGCTCTCTTCGAGTCCCGTATCCACCTCAGAAAAGAAGAGACACCCTCACAGGGGCAAGGCCATACCGACTTGCGCCTTACGGCGCGGGACTCTCCCACGGGCTAAAAACAGTCCACTGGACTGTTTTTGCGGCAGTAAAACTGCCGCCGCCCTTTCGAGTCCCGTATCCATTCCATAAAAAGAACACCATCCGGAAGGATGGTGTTCTTTTTATGGGGTGGATAATGGGACTCGAACCCACGATCTTCAGAGCCACAATCTGACGCCTTAGCCAACTAGGCCATATCCACCATATGCAATTTGCTGAAAACGGGGCGGGCAAAGATGGCACGCCAGGAGGGACTCGAACCCCCGACCTACTGCTTAGAAGGCAGTTGCTCTATCCAGCTGAGCTACTGGCGCATAATGGAGCGGGTGACGGGAATCGAACCCGCGTCCCCAGCTTGGAAGGCTGGTGCCCTGGCCGTTGTGCTACACCCGCAGGCGCACTGATATAATCAGCTTAAAGATAATACCATATTGCGCGGGCGCTGTCAAGTGGGATTTTCCCATTTTTGCGGCGTATTCGCGCGCTTTTCCTGATTCGGCGCGGCGCCGAACTGCTTGCGGTAGGCGCGGAGAAAGGCCGAATAATCGCCGAAGCCGCTCTCCTCGCTGGCCTGGAGGACAGGCGTTCCGGCGGCGATCATCGCCCGGGCGAACATGAGACGTTTGCCGGTGAGATAGCCGTGGATGGTATAGCCGGTCTGCGCGCGGAACTGCCGCATCATGTGGTATTTGCTGACGAAAAAGCGCGCGGCCAGATCGTCGATCGAGACCGGCTCGGTCAGGTGTTCGGAGAGATAGCGCAGGATGGACTCGATCTTCCGGTCGTAGGCGGCGGGCTTCGCGTATTGGAGCAGATCGTCCGCCATAGCCCGGTTCAGCCCGATCAGAAACTGGAACAGCAGCGACTGCGCCAGCAGCTCCCGTCCGAAGGCATCCTCCCGCTCGGCATGTTCCAGCGCGGCAAGCTGGCCCCCGCCCGTTCCGTCCGCCGGATGAACGACGAAGCGGAATTCCTCCCGCGCCCGGTCAAAACAGGCCGCAAGGTCACAGCTGCCGCCCGCGCGGCGCAGAAACTCCGGCGAGAGATAGAGGATGCGCCGCTCAT
>ERZ827452.3071-NODE-3071-length-11212-cov-3.406292_pt1 | contig 11212 bp, 9 predicted proteins | sample MGYA00519866_ERZ827452 | MGnify/ENA primary metagenome ERZ827452 (study PRJEB31778, sample SAMEA3449307) | human gut metagenome | biome: human gut; feature: human-associated habitat; material: faeces | place: United Kingdom | collected 2010/2012 ... | reverse complement strand
ATTCTGGATCAGGCCCTGGCCCTTATGAAATGACACCGTATTATCAAAGCATCCCCCGGCGCACAATGGGCCGGGGGATGCTTGTTATAGTGCGGTTTCAATAGCCTCTCTCAGATTTCGCACCCGATACACCGTCAGTCCCGCCGGAATTTCCATTTTTTCCGAGCCGCTTCTGGGAATGATGCACTTCTTGAAGCCCAGCCGGGATACCTCCCCCAGCCGCTGCGCCAGGTGGGATACGGCCCGGATCTCGCCCGTCAGACCCACTTCTCCAATGGCCACCAGGTCGTCGGCAATGGCTCCGTCCCGATAGGAAGAAGCGATGGCCAGAGCCACAGGCAGGTCTGCCCCCGGCTCATCCAGCCGCAAGCCGCCGATGACGTTGATGTAGGCATCAAAGGCACTGAGCTTCATCCCCGCCCGCTTTTCGGCCACGGCCATCAGCAGTACCGCCCGGTTGAAGTCGAAGCCGTCGGCGGCTCGCCGGGGCACGTTGAAGGTAGTCTTGGTCACAAGCGCCTGAACCTCTGCCAGCACCGGCCGGGTGCCCTCCATCACACAGGCAACACAGGTACCGCTGGCTCCCTCCGGCCGTCCCTCCAGCAGCATTTGGGAAGGATTAGGCACCTCCGCAAGACCGGAATCCAGCATTTCAAAGACCCCAATCTCGTTGGTGGAACCGAACCGGTTTTTGGCCGCCCGCAGGAGCCGATAGGAGGTGTTGGGGTCGCCCTCAAAGTACAGCACGCAGTCCACCATATGCTCCAGTACCTTAGGCCCCGCAATATTGCCGTCCTTGTTGATGTGACCCACCACGAAAACCGTGATGCCCTGGGACTTGGAAATCTGCATCAGGGTCATGGTGCAGTCCTTCACCTGGGAAATGCTTCCCGGGGAGGACTCGTTATTCTCGTTGTATAAGGTCTGAATGGAGTCCACGATCAGAATATCCGGCTTGGTCTCCTCCACCGTCTCCACCACGTCGGAAAGCCGGGTCTCCGACAGGATGAAGAGCTCCTCCGGAGCAACCCCCAGCCGCTCCGCCCGGAGCTTCAGCTGCCGCTCGCTTTCCTCGCCGGAAATGTACAGTACCCGCCGCTCGGCGCAGAGCCGATTGCAGATTTGAAGCAGAAGGGTTGACTTACCAATGCCGGGGGCGCCGCCCACCAGCACCAGAGACCCGGCCACCGCGCCGCCGCCCAGCACCCGATCCAGCTCCCCCATGCCCGTGGAGAAGCGGATTTCGCTGTCGCCGGTGACCTCCCGAAGCCGCAGGGGTATCCGGCTGACTCCCACAGGAGCAGGCTTGGCTCTGCCCGGAGCCGCTGGCTTTTCGATGTGCTCTTCCATGGTGTTGTAGGCCCCGCAGCTGGGGCATCTGCCCATCCATTTTGGAGTTTCATTTCCGCAGTTCGTGCAGAAAAAAACGGATTTTGCCTTCGCCATATGAATTTCTCCCCGCTTATTCTTTCTTTTTTACCAGCTCCAGCACCTGGGACATCTGCTTGCAGATAGCCGGATAGCTTTCCCGCCTATGGGGGCGCAGGCAGCCGCTGCAATCCTTGATGCCGTTGTCCGTATACCGGAAGCTTCCGCCGCATTTGTCTCCCAGGCAGTACAAAGGGCAGTAGCAGAACAGGCAGCTGAAGGTTTCCGGGTCTGCCCCTTCATGGCAGGGAAAATACTCGCACTGCTTGTTCTGAAAAAAATCATAATGTGCCATTTTGCGTCCTCCGCGCTCTTCCCTTTTGGGAAGATTATGTTATAATGGACCAGGGGTAAACCTTCGGCGGCTCCTGGGAAAAGGTCATAAATTCCCCGGTCACCGGATGGGTAAACCCGATTTTATGAGACCATAGAGCAATTCCACAGGGATCTTCCAGGGTGGAGTACTTTCGCTCCCCCACCAGCGGCATTCCCCGGGAGGCAAACTGCACCCGAATCTGGTGGGTGCGGCCTGTGCGAAGATGAATCCGTACCTTCGACAAATTTTCTGCCCGACTCAGCACCTCATAGTCCAGGACGGCTTCCTGAACGCCCTTACCCGGTGCTTCCGCTACCATGGTCATCCGCCGGGCCTTATCCCGGTACAGTAGATCCGTCAAGGTTCCTTTGTCCCCTTCTGGCACGCCGTGAACCACCGCCAGATATTCCTTCTGGAATTTGTCCTCCCGAATCTGCCGGGACAGCTCCGAGGCACTTTCGGCGCTCCGTGCCAGCACCATCACGCCGCTGACCACCCGGTCAAGCCGGTGCACCGTCCGGATATCTGCCTGAGAATCTCCCAGTGCCTCCCGCACCAGCTCCGGCAGTCCTCCGGGCTCATCCGTAGACAGCACCCGGGCAGGTTTAACGCACACCACCACCGCACTGTCAACATACAGAAATTCCATCGCATACTCCCCTTTTCGATACCTCATCATATCAAAAAAATCACCGCAATGCAAGCGGAAGGAGGCTTTTCCATGAAAATCGTAATCCTGGACGGCTATGCCCTGAACCCCGGAGACCTGTCCTACGACTGCCTGAAGGCATTCGGCGAGCTGACGGTCTACGAGGGCACGGACTCCGAGACGGAAGCTATTGCCAGAATCGGCGACGCCGAAATCGTCCTTATCAACAAGGTTCCCATTACCGAATCCCTGTTGGCTGCCTGTCCATCTATCCGTCTGATTTGCGTCCAGGCTACCGGCTATAATGTGGTGGACTGCGAAGCCTGCAAAAAGCGGGGCATTCTCGTGACCAACGTGCCCTGCTACGGCACCGCGGCAGTGGCTCAGTTTACCATGGCTCTCCTGCTGGAGCTGTGCCATCAGATCGGGCTTCACGACCGGGATGTCCACGCCGGAGGCTGGGAAAAGGCCGACTGCTTCTGCTACTGGCTGACCCCCCAGATGGAGCTGGCCGGGAAAACCATGGGCATCATCGGCTTCGGCAAGATCGGCATGGCTGTGGGTAAGCTTGCGAAGGCCTTCGGCATGGCGGTGCTGGCCTACAACCGGAGCCAGTGCGAGGAAGGCAAAAAAATCGGAACCTATGTAGACCTTGACACCCTGCTTGCCAAATCCGATGTGATTTCCCTTCACTGTCCCCTGTTCCCGGAGACCAAGGGGATCATCAATGAGGCCTCCATTGCCAAAATGAAGGACGGAGCCATACTCATCAACACCGCCCGTGGGCCATTGGTGGAGGAAGAAGCCCTTGCCGCGGCACTGAATACCGGAAAGCTTCGCGGTGCGGCTCTGGATGTGGTCACACAGGAGCCGATTAACGGAAGCAGTCCCCTGCTCACCTGCAAGAACTGCGTCATCACCCCTCACATCGCCTGGGCGCCCATCGAAAGCCGCCAGCGGCTCCTGGACACCGTAGTCGATAACATCCGCGCCTACCTGGCAGGTTCCCCCCAGAATGTGGTGAATCCTTAAGAACCGTCTCACTGGAGTATTCTCTTCCACAAGCGCAATCGCATCTCGGTGTCATTGCGAACCAGTGCAGCAGCACTGATGTGACCCCCGGTCACAATCCCCAGTCATTCCGAAAACCAATTCAGAACTCGTAGGGGACGATGCCCTCATCGTCCCGAAATAAAAATCTGTGCATGTTGTCCTACTCTTACTATATTTCAGTGCCGTTCCCTCCGGGGGCAATTTTCTTGTCCCGGCAAGAAAATTGATAAGAAGCCGGCTCAAGGGGCGCTGCCGAACAGCCGCCCCCTTAAGAATCCCCCGGCCGCTCCGCCGGAACTGCTCCGAAATGTTTCGGGTTGCTATGAGTGGTTCTACCGGAAGTTTTCAGATAGAATAAGACAAGCTGAAAAAGACGAGAGCTTCGGCTCCCGTCTTTTTTCTTACAGTGCCTCGCCCAGAATGGACTTAGTGGCGTAGGCGTTCAGGTGCATATCCGCTGTGTTCCCGGCGAGAAATTCATAATAGGCCTGGGCACCGATCATGGCACCGTTGTCCCCGCAAAGTGACAGCGGCGGCATGTAAACCTCCGCGCCCAACCCCTTGGCCGCCGCCAGTAAGTCCGCCCGAATCCGGGAATTGGCGGCCACGCCTCCGGCTACGGCAATTTTCCGGTAGCCAGTTTCCTTCAAAGCCATCACCGCCCGGGGTACCAGCGTATCCGACACCGCCGCCGAAAAAGCGGCGCAGAGACTGGGAATATCCAGCTCCTCCCCTACCTGCTCGGCATGATGAATCAGATTCAACGCAGCGGTTTTCAAGCCGGAAAAGCTCATATTGTAGGGGTTTTCTCCGGGTTTGCTTCGAGGCAGGGTATATTTTTTCTCATCGCCCAGCTTCGCCGCCTTGTCCAGAGCCGCACCGCCGGGGTACGGCATTCCCAGCACCCGGGCTACCTTGTCAAAGCACTCTCCGGCCGCGTCATCCAGGGTAGTGCCCAGAATGCGCATATCCGTGTAGTCCTTGACCTCCACAAACATGGTGTGTCCGCCGGAAACCACCAGGCACAGGAAGGGCGGCTCCAGCTCCGGATAGGCCAGGTAGTTCGCCGCAATATGACCCCGGATGTGGTGCACCGGGATCAATGGCCTATTCAGTGCCAGGGCAGCTGCCTTGGCAAAATTCACCCCCACCAGCACCGCGCCGATGAGGCCGGGCGCGTAGGTTACGGCCACGGCATCGATCTCCTGCCGGGAAAGGCCGGTGTTCAAAAACGCCTGATCGGCAAGGCCGTAAATGGCCTCAATATGCTTCCGGGAGGCAATCTCCGGCACCACACCGCCGTAAATCCGATGCAGATCCACCTGGGAGGCAATGCAGTCCGTCAGAATTTCCCGGCCGTCCCGGACGATGGCTACGGCGGTTTCGTCGCAGGAGGATTCTACCGCGAGAATGTTCAATTTTCCCACTCCTTTCCCAGAATCAGTGCGTCTTCCTTAGGGTTGTGATAGTAGTTTTTTCGCAAACCCAATTGCTGAAAGCCCATGCGCGCGTAAAGTGCCCGGGCGTTTTCATTGCTCACCCGAACCTCCAGTCTCAGACACCGGCTGCCCATCTTTGAAAGCTCGGCAATCAGCGTCTCAATCAAAGCCCGGGCAATGCCCTGTCGGCGGAACCCCGGGTCAACGGCCACATTCATCATGTCGCTTTCGTCCAGCACCGTCTGACTGCCCACATAGCCCCAGACCCGCCCGTTCTCTTCGGCAACCAGCCATAACGACAAGGGATTCTCAAGCTCGGATGCAATGCTTTTTTCGCTCCAGGGGTCTGAAAAGCACTGCGCTTCCAAGTGCGCAATCTGAGACACATGATCTTTGTTCATTGGAATGATTCTCATTTTGCTTCGTACCAGCTCTTTCCGAAATGCGCCTCGGCGGTCAGGGGTACCTTGAGTTCGGCGACCCCCTCCATTTCCCGGCTGACCAGTTTTGCGACATCTTCTGCCATTTCCTCCGGGCATTCCACAATCAGCTCATCGTGAACCTGCAAAAGAAGCTTAGCCTGGGGATAGCGTTCTGCCAAGGCGTTTTCCACCCGGATCATAGCCAGCTTGATGATATCCGCCGCCGTGCCCTGAATGGGAGTGTTCAGGGCGATTCGCTCCGCACCGCTGCGGATGTTGTAATTGCTGCTGGTCAGTTCCGGAATATACCGGCGGCGGCCGTACAAAGTTGTGGTGTAGCCGTCACGCTTGGCGTTTTCCACCACCTGCTTCATATAGTCCCGGACGCCGTGATAATTGGAAAGATAATTGTCAATATAGGCTCTGGCCTCGTACCGACTTACCCCGATGTCCTCCGCAAGGGAGAACTCACTGATGCCGTAGACAATGCCGAAGTTTACCGCTTTGGCGTGTCTGCGCTGCAAGGGAGTCACTTCCTCCACCGGCACGCCGAAGACCTGGGAGGCGGTGGCGGTATGAATGTCCACATGGTCGCAGAAGGCCTTCTGCATGGCCTTGTCGTCTGCGATATGCGCCAGCACCCGCAGCTCAATCTGGCTGTAATCCGCGTCCACCAGCACACAGCCTTCTTTCGGCACGAACATTTTCCGAATTTCCGCACCCAGGTCGGTGCGGACGGGGATGTTCTGCAAATTCGGCTCCGTAGAGGACAGCCGACCGGTGGCAGTGACCAGATTCTGGAAGGTGGTGTGCACCCGCCCATCGTCCCGGATTTCTTTCAGCAGGCCGTCGGCGTAGGTGGATTTCAGCTTAGTCAGCATCCGGTAATCCATGATGGCCGGGACGATGGGATGCTTGTCCTTGAGTTTTTCCAGCACCTCCGCATTGGTGGAATAGCCCTTGCGGGTCTTTTTCATGGGGGGCAGCCCCAGCTTTTCAAAGAGCACGTCTCCCAGCTGCTTGGGAGAATTGATGTTGAATTCCCCCTGGGAATAGGAGAAAATCATGGTCTCGCAGTCGGAAATCCGCCGGGAGAGCATATCCCCGAAGGCTTCCAGCTGGGCCCGGTCGATGAGAATGCCCCGGCATTCCATGTTGTAGAGCACCCGGCACAGGGGCAACTCGATTTCCTGATAGAGCCTATCCATGCCGGTTTTTTCCAATTCCGCAGTCAGAAGAGGCCGCAGATGCCACAGAGCCTCGGCACAGCCGGCCACATCCTCGTCCTCCACGGTTTTTCCAAGGAAAGTAGTGGCAAGCTTTGACACCGGGTAATCCGACTGAGAGGGGTTCAGATCATAGGCCGCCAGTTTCGTATCAAAGACACACTTACCGTAGCCGATTCCCCGGTCGTCCAGCTGATGGAAAACCTCCTTGCAGTCGTGGAGAATCAGCTCCTTACCCGCCAGAGAAAGGCTCTGCATGGCTGCCTCCATAGGCGTCAGGGCGCACACGCCCCCCTCCCAGGCAATGCCCAGGCTGCCGTCTCCGCCCAGGTACAGGGCGCAGGTCTTCACGTCCTCCGGCAGTGTCTCCACTTTCGGCAAAGCCTCCACCTTGGGGCTGTCTGTTTTGGGCGCGGCCTGTGCCGCCCCCCGAAGGCCGTACTTATCAATGAGCCGGACAAATTCCAGTCTTTGGAACAGCTGATACAGCTCCGGCTTGTTATAGGGCTGAACAATGGCATCTTTCGGCTGGAACTCGATGGGAGCCTCCGGCCGGATGGTAGCCAAATCATAGGATAGATAAGCCTGCTCCTTGTCCTTTTCCAGCTTCTCCCGAAGCTTTGGCCGGATGGAAGCATCCTCCAGATTGGCATAGACTCCGTCCAGGGAACCAAATTTTGCCAGAAGCTCCTTGGCGGTTTTTGGGCCCACGCCGCCCACGCCGGGAATGTTGTCCGAGGAATCCCCCATCAGAGCCTTCAGGTCGATGAGGGTTTTCGGCTCAAAGCCGTATTCCTCCCGGAATGCCTCTTCCGTATACAGGGTTGTGGTGGTCTGACCGGGCTTGGAAATCACCAGCTTCACATGGACATTTTCGTCGATGAGCTGCAAGGAATCCCGATCTCCCGTGACAATGACGCACTCCCAGCTGTTATTCGAGCAGATTTTTGCCACCGTGCCGATGACATCATCCGCCTCCCAACCCTGACATTCATAGATGGGAATGTTCATAGCCCGGAGCACGTCCTTCATCACCGGCATCTGCTGAGCCAGCTCTTCGGGCATTCCGTGACGAGTGGCCTTGTAGCCATCGTATTTCAGGTGTCGGAAGGTAGGCCCGTGAAGGTCAAAGGCTACGGCAACGGCCTCGGGCTGCTCCTCCTTTTCCATCCGCTCCAGAATATTCAGAAAGCCGTAGATGGCGTGGGTGTAAAGCCCCTCCCGGTTGGTCAGGGGCTTCACACCGAAATAGGCACGGTTAATGACACTGTTGCCGTCCAGGATCAGCAGCTTCATACTTTTCTCCACTTGGCGCCCTGGGGGGTGTCGATGATCTCAATACCCTTTGCCTTCAGCTCGTCCCGGATCCGGTCGGCTTCGGCGAAGTTCTTTTCCTTTTTCGCGGCGGTACGGGCGGCGACCAGAGCGTCGATTTCCGGATCGGCGGAAGCGGCCTCTTCCTCAGTCTTTTTCTGGTTGTACTTTTCCGCGGCGGCCAGCAGATTCAGGGACAGCACCTGGTCAAAGTCCGCAATCAGCGCCAGCTTTGTGGCATCATTGCACTTAGCCTTCAGCACATCGTACAAGGCAGTCACAGCCACGGAGGTGTTCAGATCGCCGTTCAGGGCGTTCACAAACCGCTCCTTCAGCTTGTCAAAGGCCTCCCGGTCAATGTCCACACCGGGCTTCAAGGCAGCGATTTTGGCAATCAGCTTGTCATAGGCGGCCACGGCGTTGTCCAGATTCTCCCAGGAGAACACCAGATTCCGGCGATAGTGGCTTTGCAGGCAGAACAGCCGGTAAGCCATGGGATCATAGCCCTTCTGTTCCAGCAGGGACACAGTCAGGAACTCGCCCTTGGACTTGGACATTTTACCGTTATCCGTATTCAGGTGGTGGACATGGAACCAGTAGTTGCACCACTTGTGACCCAGGTAGCTTTCGGACTGGGCAATTTCGTTGGTGTGGTGAGGAAAGGCATTGTCAATGCCGCCGCAGTGGATGTCCAGATCGTCCCCCAAATGCTTCATGGAAATGCAGGAGCACTCAATGTGCCAGCCGGGATAGCCCACGCCCCAGGGAGAATCCCACTTGAGAGCCTGATCCTCGAACTTGGACTTGGTAAACCAGAGGACAAAGTCGTTCTTGTTCTTCTTGTTTTCGTCCTCTTCCACGCCCTCCCGGACACCCACAGCCAGATCCTCCTCATCGTGGTCGTTGAAGACATAGTACTGTTTCAGCTTGGAGGTATCGAAATACACGTTGCCCCCGGCAAGATAGGCATAGCCCTTGTCCAGCAGCGTCTCGATCATGTGGATATACTCGGGAATGCAGTTCGTGGCAGGCTCCACCACATCCGGACGCTTGATGTTCAGCTTGTCGCAGTCGGCAAAGAAGGCATCGGTGTAGTATTTGGCAATTTCCATGACGGTCTTATGCTCCCGCTTAGCGCCCTTGACCATCTTGTCCTCGCCGGTATCCGCATCGGAGGCCAGATGACCCACGTCCGTGATGTTCATGACCCGCTTGACAGGATATCCCAGATAGCGCAGGGACTTTTCCAGCACATCCTCCATAATGTAGGTGCGCAGATTGCCGATGTGGGCAAAATGGTAAACCGTAGGGCCGCAGGTGTACATTTTCACCAACTCCGGATTGTTGGGAACAAACAGTTCCTTCTTGTGGGTCAAAGAGTTGTATAAATACATAGAACTTTCCTCCTAAAATAATACAAAATAAAAACGCCCCTCGTACTGAAATTAAGTACAAGAGGCGGCAATCTACCGCGGTTCCACTCTCATTTTTCACTCGTTTGGCGCATTTTTCGCTCCCGGACGCACTTCCCGGTTGATCTCGCCGCCGGGGCTTTCAGCCCGTGACCCCGACTCTCTGAGGAAGACCTCTCCGGTACTCTTTCCGTTCACCGCGATATTTAACTATGCCACATTTTACCACCCAAAAGCGTATTTTGTCAAGGGTAACCTTCCGGATTTCCACAATCTTCCTTGGAAAATTCTTAAGATATTCTTACACTATTGACAAAAGGCCTGTAGGTTCGCTATAATAGTGTCGAGAAATGAGACGAAAGTGAGGTAACGCCATGAATTTCTCCAATCAATACAGCCTCAGAAAACCGCTGAGTCTGATTCTCGCCACTGCTATCACAGCCACTCTGTTTACCGGCTGTATGAAAAAGGATCCCACACCCCCTGAGGATACCACCTCCGGCGTGCCGGGTCTGAACCTGTCGGAGTCCACCGCGCCTTCGGAGACCACCCCTGAGACCACCGCTCCGGCAGTTGTCGTCAATGAAAATACCGCGACGGTCACCAGCCAGATGAACATCCGCAGCTCACCCAGCACCGAGGCCACCGTGGTCGGCACTCTGAATGCCGGCGATAAGGTGGAAATCAGCCGCCGGGAGGAAGTCACCGGTATCAACTGGGCTTACATCATCTCCCCCGAGGCCGGCTGGATCGTCATGGACTATGTGGAAATGGACATTCCCAGCCAGGCACCCGTCGGCGGCGATACCAGCACCCCCGGTGCTACCGCCCCCTCCACTGCCGGCTCCGGCACCACCACCGCCGGTACTGCTTCCGGTACGGAGGAGCTGAACATCAAGGGCGTTGTCACCGTCAACAACCTCAATATCCGCAGTGATGCCAGCCAGGATGGCAAGGTTCAGGGCTCCTACAACAAGGGCGACATTGTCACGATTCTGGAGACCAAGAACGGCTGGGGCCGCACCAACAAGGGCTGGGTGAAGATGGAGTACGTCAACACCAGCGGCACCACAACCAACACTCCCACCACCAATAACAGCAACACCACCACTACCGGCAATGTGTCCGGCAACGGCAGCACCACCGTCCAGTTCCGTGGCATCGTCACCGCCAAGGAGCTGAACATCCGTGCCTCCGCCGATCAGAGCGCCGACCGGGTGGGTAGCTACACCTACGGCAACCGGGTAGAGATTCTGGAAAAGAGCGGCACCTGGGGTCGTACCAGCAAGGGCTGGATCAGCCTGAACTACGTCTATCAGGACGGTACCTCCGGCACCAACACCGCTAAGGGCACCATTACCGCCGGCGGCGGCCTGAATATCCGCAGCGGCCCGGGCACCGGCTACAAGTCTGTAGGTTCCTACGCCGAGGGCGACAGCGTGGCCATTCTGGAGCAGTTCACCTATGACGGCGTCACCTGGGGCTGCACCAACAAGGGCTGGATCAGCATGAAGTTTGTGGATACCGGCAGTTCTTCCAGCAATAACAACAGCTCTTCCGGCAGCAGTGATTCCTCCAATAATCGGCACGGTACCGTCACTGCCGAGGGCGGCCTGCGGATCCGGAAGTCCGCCGGCAACGGCGAGGTCGTGGGCTCTTTGAAGCATGGCGACCGGGTAACGATCCTGTCCACCACCAACGTAGACGGCACCACCTGGGGCGAAATCAGCACCGGCTGGATTTCCCTGGACTACGTTTCCCTGGACGATTAAGCAAAAAGCAAAAGCATCGGGGCTTCCCAATGGGAGGCCCCGATTTATTCTACCTAAGGATTCTCATCATATCCGAGTACTTCCAAAAAATCGCCCATAGCAACCTAAAATATTCCGACGCAGCTTCGGCGGTGCGGCCGGGGGATTCTTAAGGGGGCGGCTTTTCGGCAGCGCCCCTTAA
>ERZ827452.3068-NODE-3068-length-11216-cov-3.789625_pt1 | contig 11216 bp, 10 predicted proteins | sample MGYA00519866_ERZ827452 | MGnify/ENA primary metagenome ERZ827452 (study PRJEB31778, sample SAMEA3449307) | human gut metagenome | biome: human gut; feature: human-associated habitat; material: faeces | place: United Kingdom | collected 2010/2012 ... | reverse complement strand
GCTGGTAGTTTTCATCCCCAGGAGCAGCCGCCTCATAGGCTGCCTTAGCTGCCTCGTAGGCTTCGAGTGCAGTCTGCTTCTCCTCCCGCAGTCGCGTCAACTCCTTCTCTTTCTCGTCCGAGACCGTCTGCAACTGTGCATATGTCTGCTGCAAGTCTTCCAAAGACGTCTTCAGCCGATCGATTTCTTGCTGGAGATTGTTGTGCTGTAGATCGATAGCCTTCTGCTGCTCCTTCCACTGGTTCTGCGACGAATAAAGATCGTTCAGGAGTTGTTCCTCCTTTGACTTCATCGAGAGGGTTCCTGTTACTGTAAAGCTATTACTTTCTCCTTCCCCTCCTTCTTCCTGTACCTGAACCGATACCGGAACCTCTCCGGACAGAGGCGTATACCAGCTGACTTTATCAGTCTTTATCTGATAACCGGAAGCTTGTTGAGATGAATAGATTACCACATCCGGTGCAGCGCCGCCTTCACTTGCTTCTTCCCCGATCCGAGCCGTCAATGTATAATTCTTATCGTCCCTCAAACGACCATCATGGATGGTCAGATCCATTGTCTTCTGGTAAGCGGCTTTTCCCAGCGTGACGGAGATGGTTTCATCCTTTCCTTTGTTTAGAGCAGCTGTTCCCTCCATCGTCTTAACTGTCCCGCCACCGGAAGACTTCAGCGCTACAACCATCTGCATATTTCCGGAATGGCCTATCCACTGGGTTATATCCGGTATCGTTCCCATGAATCCGGAGACGGTCATTTCTGCCTTTGTCTGATAAACCGGGTTTGTTCTTTCTGTATCATTCTCCCGATACAGGGATATGTCAGCCTGATAGGTTCCATCTGGTAGCTGGTTATCATATGCGGCGATCTGGAATGTTTTCTTCCCGTAGGTACAGTCTCCCCGGGGCTCAATCTTGCTTCCAACCGGCAGTTTTAACTGCACCTTCTCGGAAATAGTGATACTGCCGCCTTCCATGCTATTTCCATCAACAACCTTTAACACTCCATAACCAATATTTCCGCCCTTTACCGTAACAGATCCACTTAATATCCGGATATCGCCACAGGATAATTTTAAATCACTCACTCCATTCCATCCGCTGCCGATGGCAGCTCCCAGGTATCCTGATTCGCCATTATTATAAGAAGATACGGCTATCTTGGGAGCTTCGCCCTCCGTCCCGCCGATCACGATCGTGTCTACACCTCCACCAGCTCCGCCTCCGATTCCGGCTCCTGTCTGCTTTCCTCCTTCTGCGGTTATCGTTCCGCCCAGTATTTTAATGGTTCCGCCGATTCCATAGCGACCGGTTCCGATTCCGGCTCCTCCTTCATAATCCCTCGTTTGGGGAACCCAATAAGCTCCACCATCAGCTGAAATGGTTCCACCCTTGATTATAATCTTTCCTGTCCCATAGTTCGTACCTTCGGAATCTGTTGATCCGGCATTTCCTCCGATACCGGCGGCCCCATAGGCACCTCCCACTGCCCTCAGGCTTCCTTTACTCTGCTCCGTAATAACCAGTGTTGCATCTTTTTCCACCTCAATTCCGGCTCCTTCATCCAGTCCCACAAGTTTATTGGTTCCTTCTAAGGTCAGATTCAGCCGGGCATTGCCTTTCAGGTAAATACCGGCCAGATTCCATCCTCTGGCTCCATCAGATTGGATCGTTACATCTTTAATCGTCAGATCGACCATAACATTATCAATTGTGATACCGCCCTTGATCTTTGAATAACCATCCGGCAGGGTGCTCGGGCAATAGGAGCCGGTTATGGTTTTTCCATTAAGCTGATTTACAGTATCGCTATTAATAATCAGAGGGCTATTATTCAGCTTATACTCCTCGCCTGCCAGAGTCATCAGCTGCATCTCTCCTACGAGAACGCAGATTTCCGGAAGCTCTGCCTCCTCTCCCAGTGAATATTCCTCCGGCAAAACCGGTGTATAGACATAGGTACTGCCGTTGTAGTCCTGGTTTGCCTCATGATAGCCTGCCCAGGTCTTATAGGATGTTTCAATGGGTTCTCCATCCTCGTCAAATTCTTCAAAATAGTCCTGTGGGGAGATTCCGCCATGAAATTCCGGGTAGTCACTCTCACCAATATCCAGCTTCCAGGTCACGCCGGAAATCCTGCTGATATCCTCATCTGCATCCGTCTCCGAGCTTTCTTTTTCGGTGTCAGCTTCCGCATCTATCTGCTGTTCGCTTTCTGCTTTTGGAGCATCCTCTAAAGTTTCCTGCTTCATCCGAACCTCCAGAGTATCCGGAAGGATGATATCGCTTTCTTTGGCACCAAGAGAAAGCTTCTGCACTGCAATGGCCTCATCCAGCTCCAAGAACGCCTCTATCTCTGTTTTTATCTCTGCCCCTGTTGCTGTGCCGTTTGGTGCTCCGTTTATTCCGGCCTCGGTTCCTGTTATTGCTCCGTTTGCCCCTGCCTCTGCACCTGTCTCATCTTCATTTGCTTCCGGCGGCACCGTTGTCCCACTGCCTGGTAACACGCCAGTATCAGGCTCATCGCCGTCATTTTTTACTTCTGCATTCGATGGAGAAGCATTCGACGGAGAAGCTTTTAATACAGATTCATTTGACGAAGTTTCTTTTTCTGCTGTTTCCGCAGTATCATCTGCTCCCGTTTCCTCCTCGATCTGATGCAGCAAACCGGCCGCCAATGCCTGCGGCTGCCATTCGCATGTATTCCATATTAATATAGCTGCCAACGCAGCCGCTAAAATTTTTTTCGGTTTCTTTCTCATACTTTTCTCCTCCCCTTTTGCCCGGATTCAGGTTACTGTTCACGCGTTGCGCAAACAGTAACAGATCCAGTACAAACATCAGGTTTCCTCAATATTTACATTTTTCACATAATATTCTATACTAATATCATATCAATCACGTGTTTTTCTGAAAACCACCTCGACGCAAATGGTCAAACCTCGACCTAATTGGTTCAGAAGCATCGTGGTGAAGGGAGTGTTGCAGTTATGATGCATCTTGCTATTGTGGAAGATTGCACTTTTGATCAGAAGCATCTGATCACTTTAATACAAAAAAATTTCGAGAACCATGGGGAGATAGCCGATTTTACCTGCTATGAAAGCGGTGAAGCATTCTTAGCGGCTTTCCATCCTGGTCTTTTCAACGCTGTATTCATGGATATTATGCTTGCAAAAAACGGTCTGAACGGGATTGAAACAGCCGAAAAACTTCGATCTGTTGCCGCACGGATTCCTCTTATCTTTGTAAGCAATGAGCGGGATTATTCCCTTGAAGGATACCGGGTACATCCGCTCGACTACCTTTTAAAGCCGGTGGAGGAGGACACACTGGCCTGGTGCCTCAATGAGATCCGCACCTTTCTGGCCGAACCGGCTTATATTGAGATTCCGGCCATCCTTGGTCAGGGACAGTCATCCTGCCAGAGGATTCTTCTGGATGATTTTTTATATGCGGAAACGCAGAATCATCGCCTGATCATCCACACGTTAAAGGGGGATGTGTCCACACGTCTCTCCTTTTCGGATTTAATGACGCTACTGCCAAAAAGCGGACGTTTTTATATGAGCGGACGCGGACTCCTCCTCAATTTTTCACAGGTAGTTTCTGTAAATGAGGATGGTTCTGTCCATCTGAAAAATGGTTCCTGCTTCTTCTGCAGCCGTCGAAAGAAAAAAGAGACAAGAGAGGCATTTATGTCATACCTGTTTATCTGTATGCGGAAGGGAATGATTCTAAAAGATAAGGGCGTGTGAAAAAATGAGAAATCATTTTTCACACGCCCTTATTCAATCACTTATAATGATTCTGACTTTCCCCGTTACGAACAGTCAAAATTATGAAGGCTGTTTTCCGATGTAAGCCTGGATACCACCATCAACATACAGAATCTGTCCATTTACGAAATCAGAAGCGTCAGAAGCTAAGAATACTGCAGGACCACCAAGATCGGAAGCCTCGCCCCAACGACCTGCTGGTGTCTTGGAAACGATGAACTGATCAAATGGATGTCTGGAACCATCTGGCTGTTTTTCACGCAGAGGAGCAGTCTGAGGAGTTGCAATGTAACCAGGTCCAATACCGTTACACTGAATGTTGTACTCACCATACTCAGATGCAATATTTCTGGTCAGCATCTTTAAGCCGCCCTTTGCAGCTGCATATGCAGATACAGTCTCACGACCAAACTCGGACATCATGGAACAGATGTTGATAATCTTTCCATGACCCTTCTTGATCATGCCTGGAATCACTGCCTTGGATACGATAAATGGAGCGTTTAAGTCAACATCAATAACCTGTCTGAAGTCTTTTGCTGCCATCTCGATCATCGGGATTCTCTTGATGATACCGGCATTGTTTACTAAAACATCGATCACGCCAACTTCTTCTTCTACTTTCTTAACAAATGCGTTTACTGCATCCTCATCTGTTACATCGCAGACATAACCATGAGCAGTAATGCCCTCTTCTTTATATGCAGCAAGACCTTTGTCTACCAGCTCCTGCTTGATATCGTTGAATACGATAGTTGCGCCTGCACCAGCCATAGCCTTTGCGATTGCAAATCCGATACCATAGGAAGCACCTGTAACCAGAGCTACTTTACCTTCCAGGGAAAAATTTGTCTTGTTTTCCATGATATATTCTCCTTTTCTGACTTTTTTGTTTGTATACAACTTTTAAAATTTGTATACAAATCTTTGTATCTATACATTAACACGTTCTCCCTGAATTTGCAATAGGCATTCTTCCTAAATTCTTCCAGATTTTTTGGTTAAGTCTACAGTCCAGAAATGTCTTCCCGTGTACAGCAACTGGTTAACTCTACGATTTGCAGCAGCTTGCTTTCGCCGGATTATCAAAGGCCGGGTTCAGTGCATAGAAATTGCGACTGCTTAAGTGATCCTGTACATTACGCAGGGCTTCACCGAAACGCTGGAAATGAACCACTTCCCGTTCTCTGAGGAATCGGATCGGATCGCAGACTTCCGGGTCTTTGACAACGCGGAGGATGTTATCGTAGGTGCTCCTGGCTTTCTGTTCTGCTGCCAGATCCTCACACAGATCCGTAATTGGATCGCCCTTGGACTGGAACTCACAGGCATTAAACGGCACCCCTCCTGCCGCCTGAGGCCAGATTCCGGCGGTATGATCAATATAGTAAGGCCCAAAGCCAGAGTTTTCGACTTCTTCCATCGTGAGGTTTCTGGTCAGCTGATGAACGATTGCTGCTACGATTTCCAGATGAGCCAGTTCCTCAGTACCGATATCAGTGAGAACGGCTTTACCCACATCATAGGGCATGGCGTAGCGCTGAGAAAGGTAACGCATGGAAGCGCCCATTTCTCCATCCGGGCCACCATACTGACTCATAATATACTGTGCGATCTTTGGATTCGGCTGCGTAATTTTTACCGGGTACTGCAGGCGTTTTTCATATTTCCACATGTGCAGATTCCTCCTTCCCATGGCCATGCGCTGTTGATCCAGTTCCAGTTATTTTCAGAGGTCACCTGATCAAAATTCAGGGGGCCGCAGGTTGTGGCGTATGCTTTCATGGCATTTTCTCTGGCGCGGACCGCCTGATGGTAATAATCCAGAGCTGCAGGATCATAAGGATGAGTATCCAGGTAAAGCACCACCTCATCCACTGCAAAGCTGACCTGGGTAATATAGTCTAAAAGCTGGCTGCAATTCTGATTCATACGCCCCGACACCTCTCTTTCTCAAATGGAAGATCCAGATCTTCAAAAATCGTTCCCCGGCTCAGACCCTTTGCCGGATCATAAGGTGTTTTCCACTGCTGCCACGGAATATATGCCATAGCCAGTGGATAACCTGTCATTCCAGATGGATAACAGCCGCCCTGTGGGCCCGTTGTCTGTCCACACCAGCCTATATTCTGGTTTCTGTATACACAGTCCATATTGTAGACTCCTTTTTGATTCTTATAGAATTATTTTATGGTATATAGGGAATTTCTGTGCTTTTTTAAGCGCCTCGTTTTCCTCTCTGCCAATTACAGGCTCAAAAAACAGGATTCACACATTGTCCCCGATGGACATAGGATACAGTACAAACCAGTCAAAAAGGAGACTTGAATATGTGTATCTTTGGAAATAATGGATGTGGCGGTTGTAGAAATGGTTGTGATCGTTGGAATACTAGATGTGGTGGCTGCAATAACGGCTGCGATGGCAGCGGCAATAATAGCTGTAGTGGTAACCAGTCCTTCCGGAATGGGTTTCGAAATGGCTTCCGCCGTGGATATCATGAGGGATGGGAAGATGCCATGAGAAATAGCGGATATGGCGGTAATGGCGGCTGCGGCGGTAATGGCGGCTGCAGCGGTAATGGCGGATGCGGCGGTAATGGCAGCTGCGGCGATATCGGCATCATGCCTCTCAGCCTGAACTCCAGCTGTGATTCCTGTGACAACTAAGCCATTGCAAGGAGAATCCTGATCTTCAGGATTCTCCTAATTCTCCTGATAAAGCTGAAAAAAATCCGGATTACCAAGTAAAAATCTCTCTCCCATCTTCACCGTTTCCCCTGCAAATCCCCTGTAATACACCTTCACCGGGTCAGAATCATCGTGGCTGGTGATCCATGCCATCAGCTGGATTCGCCGGGCCATAACAAAGGTCGGAATCAGATGCGCTTCTTCTGGCGATAATGGACGTACCTCGCGGTAACCGTTTACCCAGGAGCTCAGCCATTCTCCGGCTCTTTTATCGTATTCTACGAAGCTGATAGCGGCGGCGGCGTCATATAAAAACCACCCAAAACCACTGTCATCAAAATCGATAGCATGTATACAATGTTCATCCTTTAATAAATTAGCTGCGCGCAGATCCGAATGGATCAGTCCATAATTCTCCCTTTTTTTTCCATAATGGACCAGATTTTTCCAGATTTTTTCACAGACACGCTCGATGATCTGAAAACCAGCTTCATCCAGTTCCCGGCACAACCGCCAGTCTCCGAACAGTCCCTTAGCTCCCAGCATATGTTCATAATCCCACTGGGGGCGGCATAATTTTTCTGCCTCCGGCCAACAGATCACCTGCTCATGCAGCTTTGCCGCCATTCTGCCGATCTCCCGGAAATCGTCCAGGGCGCAGGCATCGTGCTTTGGATCAGGTGCGTGACCCGGTATGAACTCGAACATAACGCAGGAGAACGATGCAGATACTGTCACTCCATCCCCGCACCGGTTTCTCACCGGCCTCGCCACGGGAACCACCTTCTCTTCCCAGATCTTCTCCACCCACCGGATCTCACTCTCCAGTTCCTCCAGTGTATGATACCCGGGTCTTGCCACCCGCATCACCCGTTTTCTGGCATCACTAACCAAACCGGCTCCAGCAGCCAGTCCGTCCTTTTCATGTTCCGGCTCTGTCACCAGAAATGTAGCATTTTCTGAACAATGGAGCAATTCAAACCTCCACTGCTCCATTCCATATTCCTTTAATGCGGCTCTTCCAGCTGCCTCGTACCGTTCGATCTCCTGGAAATTCATGACCGTTCCGCCTCACAGAGCCTTCCGTAGCAATAACTGATAATATCTTTTCTGGTAATGATCCCGATAAAATTCTTCTGGTCATCCACCACCGGCACAAAGTTCTGGTTCAGCGCCTTGTCGATCAAGTCCTCCATGGTGGCGTTGACATACACTGGACGGTTGTCGGACCTTCTCTTAATGGCTGACACAGAAATATGCTCCGAATCCCGCAGGCTCAAATCATACTGGTTCTTGATGCCCCACAGCATATCTCCTTCCGTAATGGTTCCAATATATTTACCAGATCGGCTGATCACCGGAACTGCGGAATACTTGTGATACTCCATCTTCTCCAGGGCCTGTCTCAATGTCTCATCATCGTAAAGAAACGCAACTTCACTTTTGGGGGTCAAAAAAAATAAAATATTCATCTTTTGCTCCTTTATGTACTTAATAAAAACTGTATCAGATAATTCTTCACATATCACCTGACTATATGAAATATTATACAAAAGAACTCTGTCTTTCCTGTGAACAATTTATTAGATTTTTATTAAAAACACCAGAATTCTCCAAAAAACACCGAAAAATCTCCCCCAGCGCGCCTTCCCGCCCCAAGAGAGATTCTCCGCAATGTTTCAACTTCCGTCCCAGCGCCTACTGAAAATACCCCACCGGGTCCACAGCCTTCCCATCGTGCATCAGCTTAAAATACACATTGCTGCCTTCCACGCTGTAATATTTTGTCGGCTCTGCCACGTAACCTAAGACCTGTCCGGCCTCCAGGTACTCATTTTCCATGACCTGGATGTCCTTTAACTGGCCGCAGGTGGCCACATAATCATTTCCCAGATCCAGCACCACGTAATTGCCCAGTTCTTCATCAGAAGAAACCGAGATCACCCGGGCCGGGGCTGGCGTCTCCACCTGGTCGCTGACATTAGCCTGGATCACGATTCCCGGATTGCACTGATACTGGTCCAGGGTCGGGAAATAGGTGGTGGTGTCCATGCTGTAATCCAGCAAGATATTGCCCCGCACCGGCCACTGCATGGTGCTGGCGTCAGAAAAATCCAGTACCAGCGGAGTTGCAGCGTCTTTGCCGGTTCCGGCGGCCACATATGGATCCTCAGACCCCTTTGCCTGAGCATCATTTCCATTATTCTTGGCCACCTGACTGCCCTCTGTGCTGCCAGCCGCCTCATTTTCCCCCGTGGTCTGCTCCACGATCTCGATCATGGGCTCTTTCTCTTCCTGTGTCTCCTCCGCCATCAATTTTCCGGGTTCTTCCATCTGCATATACGGATTCTCCCCTGGCGTATTTCCTCTCTGGATCGTAATGGCGCCTGCCGCGGCAACAATAGTCAGCAGGCCAAGTACCAGCATTACAAGAAATAATTTGTCCTGAAATAACTGATTGAATTTATCTTTCACCCTTATCACCTCGGTAATATTGTTACCCGGTGACAAAAACTTATACACGGTCTAACGAAATAACTTCTACATTTTTAAAATAATAACCAAGAATCGCCTCCACCCCGTAACCTTCCTCCGCCAGTTTTTCTGCCCCATACTGGCTGAGCCCAATCCCATGTCCCACCCCATGACAGACTGCTTCCACCCGCCCGCCTTCCAGGTGGGAAATGGTAAATGCGGGACTTGGCAGCTGAAGCAGCTCCATTGCTTCATCACCCGTATACATCTGTCCACCGATCTGGATCTCCTCCACATACCCGGCCTCATCCCGGCTGATCATCTGAATCTCTCCATAAGTTTCCTCCTTCCACTCCCGGACTGCTTCGTACCCTTCCGCCTCCATATCCCATTTGCTGTCCACGGACACCAGGTACGGCTCTTCTCCCGCTCTTGTCACTCCGGCACTGATCTTGTGGAAAAATGGTTCCACTGGTACTCCCTCATACGTTAATATCTGCCCTGCGGTTTCTTCTACCGCCTGCCTCACCCGCTCATAAGCGATAGCAAATCCATCCTTTCCCCATATTTCCTCCAACTGGCTCTGCCGATCCAGGGAAATTCCCAGTTCGCTCTGATTCACCCTTCCATCCCGATCCATTTTTTTATACAGAAAGGTTCTCCCCAGAACTGCCTGGGCTTTTAACGCTTCCATCTCACACTGGGGATCCATCTGGCATACGACCACGCCGATCAAATACGTCTCTCCATCCACATAATGTTTCTCTTCCTTATCTAAATACACCCGCCCCCAGGACTTATGAAACTCCACCGAGGCTGCGGTTTCATCACCATCCGAACTGTGAAAAGCCTCTAACCTCTGGCTGTCCAAAACCATTTCACTCCATGTTCCATTCCAGTCCCCGCTCCAGAACAAAGTCATGAAATACGGGATCAGAAGGGCCGGACCGATCCATTTCCAGATCACACGAAAATACAAAAAATCCCCTCCTTTCACCCTAGTGTATGAAAGGAAGGGATCTTCTTATGTCATAGGAAACTTCGTCCTAATTCAAATTTACTGTACCTCTACCGTGATCTTATCCAGATGCCAGATATCATCCACATATTCCTGAATAGTACGGTCAGAAGTGAACTTACCGGAGCAGGCCACATTTAACATCGCTGCCTTAGTCCACCATGCCCGGTCTCTGTAAGCCTTGTCGACCTTCTCCTGAGCCTCTGCATAGGAACGGAAATCCTTCAGAATGAAGTAAGTATCTGCCCGGTCACTGGAATTGGTATTCAGCAGGGAATCGTAGATCTCGCGGAAGAGTTCTGGATTCTTTGGAGAATAATAACCATTCACCAGCTGCATCAGTACCCGGCGGATCTCTGGATCATTGTTGAAGATGTCCATTGGATAATAACCGCCGTTCTGCTCGTAGTTGATAACCTCCTGGGCAGACATACCAAAGATGAACGCATTCTCCGCACCAACCTCTTCGACAATCTCCACATTGGCACCGTCCATCGTGCCCAGAGTCAATGCGCCGTTTAACATAAACTTCATGTTACCGGTACCGGAAGCCTCTTTACTTGCGGTGGAAATCTGTTCGCTGACATCCGCTGCGGCAAAAATGATCTCCGCATTGGAAACACGGTAATCCTCGATAAATACCACCTTTAACTTGCCCTGGATCTCCGGATCGTTGTTGACCACATCAGCCACAGAGTTGATCAGCTTGATGGTCAGCTTCGCACGGCGGTAGCCTGCTGCCGCTTTCGCTCCGAAGATAAAGGTTCTCGGAACCATATCCAGATTTGGATTGTCCTTTAATTTATTGTACAGATACATCACATGAAGGATGTTCATCAGCTGCCGCTTATACTCATGGAGACGTTTTACCTGTACATCGAAGATAGAATTTGGATCTACATCGATACCGTTGTGCTCCTTGATGTATTTGGCCAGACGCACCTTGTTCTGGTACTTGATCTCCTGGAATTCCTTCTGTGCTTTCTCATCATCCACCCATTTCTTTAAGCCTGCGATCTGTGGAAGATCTGTGATCCACGCATCTGTGCCGATCTTCTCAGTTACCCAGGAAGCCAGCAGTGGGTTTGCATGAAGCAGGAACCTTCTCTGGGTGATACCGTTTGTCTTGTTATTAAACTTCTGCGGCATCATCTGATAGAAATGCTTTAATTCCTGGTTCTTTAAGATCTCGGTGTGCAGTTTTGCAACGCCGTTAACAGAAAAGCTGCCGACGATGGCCATATATGCCATGCGGACC
>ERZ827452.3065-NODE-3065-length-11220-cov-2.689118_pt1 | contig 11220 bp, 10 predicted proteins | sample MGYA00519866_ERZ827452 | MGnify/ENA primary metagenome ERZ827452 (study PRJEB31778, sample SAMEA3449307) | human gut metagenome | biome: human gut; feature: human-associated habitat; material: faeces | place: United Kingdom | collected 2010/2012 ... | reverse complement strand
ATTTATGGTTAGGATCAGCGCCCATACGGAGCAGTTCTTCGATGACTTTTACCTTGTGTCCCACGCAAGCAAATGTAAGATAGGAATAGCCATACCGATCTTCCTTGTTAATATCATCGGCAATGTATAGGGCTTTTAATGCGGTTTCTTCCGCCTCATTGGAGATCATATGGGTAAATATATCCCGCCCGTACTCATCCAGCATAGAAAGGAAGCCCTCTCTATCCTTATATTTGCTGAGAACGGACTCGATAGTTTCTTCGGCAACTTTTCGCTTGTCTTTTTTATATAGGATGCTTAAATCCCCATCAACAAAGCCTATACCAATGCCACGATATTCTTTTAAGATGTGAGCGTATTTACCCTGTTCAAGATAATTCAGCAGAAATGTAGTAAATAAGTTCTCTATCGCTTTCCAATCGCTCTTTTTCGTTAAAACATACGGATTTTCTCTCGTTGTATAAACCTCATTACAAGCCCAATCCGAATTATTTTCATCAAAGGTAGAGGTGCCCACCAATTCAACAGACCACTTATCGCCATTATCCTCGTATAAGTTGAAGCTGATTGCTTCTACATCGCTGGGAAGCTTTTTCAGGGCATTTTCCAACCAGTTATAAAAGCTGCTTTCTTCATTGGTTTTCTCGTTATTTATACGCCCTCTCGCTTTATTGCTTTCTATGATGTCCTGATAGACCCCGCTTAAAGTGCATGGCTCCAGATCTTCAATTTTTTCTAAACCACTGTATTCCAAGGACTTTTTCGTAAACCCGAAGTCTTCACAGCCCTTATATTGTGATATTTTCTCATAAACAACATCAGCGATTCTCTTGCCATCCCGCAGGATACATTTCTCGCCGATCTCCTTATATTGGCTTATAAAGCCATAATCCTTGATCCCTTTATCATTTCTCATAAAGCCAAAAAGGAAAATGGCTTCATTGGATATTTCAACATATTCCAAAAAGATAGTTTCTGAATTGTGAAACGAAGTAATAACGGGCTTTAGGGTTCTCAGGTCGTATTTTGTCAGTTGGGTTCTGATTGAATAGTTAGGTGCTTCAATGTTATATAAATATTTGCCGTCTTGTGTGATTGCAAAATTCTTAGTCTGACTTCCAATGTTTGAAAATCTGATTTTTTTGATCAATACCAAGTTATCCAAATCATAGAACAGAAGCCACCCTGCGGTGGATTTTACAACCAAGGTGTTTGTGTTAGGGATAAATTTCCCACGATACATATAGGGAGCATCTTGAAACCGTGCTAATTCATTTTCGTCGTTATCAAAAATATATACTGTTTTCCCGTTTAGGCCGACTTTGAATTTCTCATTTTGAGCATATCCCTGATACTTTTTCATCAGCTTGTTTTGATTAAATTCGCTGCATATACTCTCAAACTGGCTGTCTTTGGAGTCGTTGTCTCCTGAGCCGCCATTATCTGCGTTTCTTGCAGAGCGTAAAATAAGTTTTGATATTGAACTGATCGTATGCGCCCAATCAAAGCCCATATCCGTAGCCTCCTTTGTTAACGGTATTTTTATTGAATGCGAAGATTTTTGATTTGCTTAACTGCTCTTGCTGCCGCTTTTCTTTCTCCTGCTTTCGTGCTATTTATAAATGGCTCGATGTACGGCAGTAAAGATATATCTTTATATTTACCAAGAGCTGTGATAGCAGATGTTTTAATTGTATCAACTTCCAGCCTTTCGATTATGACAGGCAAAGCGGCTTCACTCTTCCATCTGCCGAGCATTTCCATCGTAAAAGGAAAAGCGTCCTTTTCACAAATTAAACCGATGAAAAAATCTTGTTTGCTCTTGTCCTGTATTTTAACAAAAGCGTTATCGAGCGCATTTTCAGCTTTTGATAATCTTCCGTTGGCTTTTAGCTCTAATGTCCATCGCTCCAAAAAATTTGAACACTCCTTGTTGCCTTTTCTCCAAAACTGCTGTGTTATTAATTCCAAGGCAAACCCTATATTTGCGAACTGAGGTATATACTTGCTAATAATCGGGATACAGGCATCATTTTTGATAGTCTTATATCGCAAATCCTGAAAAGAACGACAGTCTACTCCTAAACATCTACTCAATTCAGCACATAAGGAATCCACTAAAATATAATCTTCGGCATCCACTCCAGTGGCTCTATTATACAATTCACGCTCTATATCCGCTTTATATAAGACGGCTGTCGCATAGTTATCAGGCATATTACATCAGACTCCTTTAGAGAGCGTATTTTTTATCATCCAATACGAAGATTATTTCGTGTTTCTGCAATGATGGATTTCAATTTGTTGGGGATTTCTTCCGGGTGGTTTTTAGCCATATCGATCCATGCCTGACATTCGGGTACTATGACAACGCCCATTCTGCTGTTTGGATATTTGCTGTACTCAGCTATGGTTTTTTCCATATATAAAATACCCTCAGCTATATGCGCCAAATACAGATGCGACATGGCAACTGTTCTGAGCTTCAACACAGGTGCGTAGCCCTGCGTCAGTTTATAATTCTGATCCAATGTGTTTTTGATCAAATTCTCAGGTACGCCCATATCTTCAAACCACTGTAGTCCGCCTGTGGCAATAAGCTGCAGCATATCCTGCACATCCAAAGCAAACTCCTCTGCCGTTCTGCCAGAGGCTCCCCAGTTCGATCTTGTTTTCCTGCCTAAGAACTGAATTCCGGTGGATATGTTGAGGCTGAAGACCGAGGCCGGAATGTATAGGGGCTGGGATACGATTTCGCAGCTGATATACCCCGCCTTTATCTTGAATTGTAGATATTGCAGAATATCTTTTTGCTCCCGAAGAAGTGTATTGGGCCTGACAAATCTAAATCCGTTTTCCTGATTGAATTGTTTGAATTCTCTCCGAATGATTTTCCGCTTTTCATTTATAGTCAGTTCGCCCATTTCAAATCCTCATTGTTATTCTCGTTGCTGGCTTCTATTGTGAATCCCTAATTATTCCCAGTAGCCCGACATTTCAAAGTCAACGCAATCAAACTCTGTAATACTGTCCCAATCCCTCGCCAAAATGATATTATCAACTTGTTCAGCCGTATACAACTCGTCCAATGCTTTATAGTAAGCGACGGTTTGCCTTTCAATATTTCCGCATCTTTGAAATGTACACATATCATCATAAATAGTAATCATATATTCATCGGGTTTATCTTTGAATACTAAACGCAGCTCGGCCTCAATATGTTCTTCGTTTATGCTTTTTAACAGCAAGGTTTTTATTTCTTCAAAGGTATATTTTGCCATAGGTCATTGTCCATCTCCATATTTTCACCCAAAGTGCAAATCGTTTGATACTGATCATCCGACACTTCCAGACCATATTGCTGTATGGAACTGCATAAAACCTCAAAAGCCAAACCCCGTTCATTATGATTTATATACTCGTCTATGTCCCTAATGTCATTGTCAGGTAATCCGATTTCACAAGCCAATAAAAGCATTTCTTTCAAAATCGCCTTCCTCCCATCGGAGATGCGGACAGACTTTCCAAATCATCTCTGAACCTGTCATAATCAAAATCCACTTTGGCCTTTATTCGTTTTGCCGCTGTTAAAAGCATATTTTTGGTCAGCGCAATTTTACCTGCACTATCAGCGTTGTGATATGTATCAAAATCCATTCTGATTTCTACAGAGGCAACGCCCTTGCCGCATAAAAATTTGACTCTCTCCTTATAGTTTCCGGCAGCATATACTTCCTGCGGAGCTATGATTGGAACGATTCCTAAAATCTGCAAGGTGTCACTGTACTCTTTCTCCTTGAAAAACAACTGCGCTCTTTGGGTAAATCTATACACCGCATTGTCGATGCCATAATGGTCCTTGTAATAAACCGGCGAATTTATGTTTAATTCCACAGTGTATTCATCTCGCCATTTTGATTTCAAGGCTAATTATACCATATAAGTTCAAAATAATCTACTACTGCGTACCAAACGACAGGATTGCTCCTACAAAATGTGTAATGTGGATTTCAGATTACTCTCAAAATAAGAAAAGCCGCCGTCTGTTGACGGCGACCCTTCTTATGCACTGTTAGCGATAAATAAGCTCATTTGATACGACTTCCATAGCAGCACTGCGGATGTTGTTCATCCTCTGTACCCACAGCATTTGGTTTTCCTCTTTGATTGCTTCCGTTACGCCCTCCTTTTCGGCAAGTTGTTTTACCAGCCGAGAGAACAGTTCCTCTGCCTGCTCGTTTAGGTCGGCAAGGTAATCGTTCAGTTTGCCGCTTATCAGCAGTTCGGAATAGAGTACCTTGCGGTGCTGTTTCAGATACCGCAAATGCCGCTGTCCCCATATGCCGATATGCCGTTCTTCTTTTTCGGCGGGTAACTCCAAGCAAGGGATGTAGTAGTCGCCTTGCAATTCATACCAAAGCCCGTTGCGCTTGTCATAAATGTACTTGTCCATCTTGAAATCCTCCAGTATAATATATTCGCACATATGTCACGGTTCCCCGATTGCCACACCTTGTTATATCGTGTTGTCGTTTTTTCTTTCCCTTGCTTTTGCCCTTATAAGGTGTTGGGGCAGGGGTGAAACGGTGTGAAATCGTATAAAGGGATAAGGTGGACACATTGCGATAAACCCTTGGTTTTCAAGCGTTTTGGAGGATTTTATTGACGCCCTATGCAGGGCAGTAACCACTTATAAAATTGTGGTTTTCAAATTCCAGTTTGACTGATTAGAAACAGGGAAAGGCGCGGCGGACAATGTAGTGATCTGCGGCTTGTAATTTGTGGTGGGATATAGCGAAAGAAAAAAGGAGAGATCGCACATGGTTTTATTGGTTGTCGATGTACAGAAAGGCATTGTGGATGAACGTTTATATGCGTTCGAGAAGTTTGTCAGTAATATCAGGAAGCTGATTGAGACCGCTCGAGAACATGGGGTAGAAGTTTGCTATATTCAACACGATGATGGGCCGGGTACTGGGTTTTCCATCGGGGACGATGCGTTTGAGGTCTATTCTGAGTTTCAACCGATGCCCGCTGAAAAACGATTCGTCAAGACCGTAAACAGTGCATTCAAGAAAGAGAGTGGTCTGCTGGAGTACCTGACAGCAAAGGGCGAAAAAGACGTGATGGTCTGTGGCATTATGACCGACTTCTGCATCAATGCTACAGTAGAGGCCGGTTTTGAGCATGGACTGCACATGATCGTTCCTTCCTATGCAAATTCCACGCTGGACAATGAGTACATGACTGGGGAGCAGAGCTACCATTACTATAATGAGTTTCTCTGGCCAAAGCGCTATGCGGACTGCGTATCCATGGATAGGGCATTGGCATTACTCAAAAAAGCGATAGAGGGATAGATATATGTCGATAAACTTTAATGATCGGCACGCTATTACAGTGTCCGGCATGAATAATTGCCCCGGCAAGGCCATCTGTGATGGAGATTTAGTTTTGTTTACTATGAAAAAAGCAATCTATCTGCTGGTACTGGTGTTAAGCATGGGAATTTATACCGGATGTGGTAAAGAGAATACAGAAATCGAAAATTCCCGCATGGAAGAACAAACTACACCTGAGGACAGTGAAAACGATGAGATTCATTTGGATGATGAACTGAATATAGATTTTACCTGCGATTATTCTGAGGATATTAAGGAAGATGTAGACGATGTAGTAGCGGCTTCCACATCTCTGCAGGAAGAGTTGACGAATATGGAGAAGGTCACACAAAAGTATACGCCATTAGCTGAGGCGGCACAAACGCAGGGCGAAATGAATGTAGCCGCTCATTGGCTCTATACGATATGGGATACGGAACTGAATAATCTCTGGAGCAGATTGAGTAGTTCAGCGGACCGGCAGACGAAGGAGAAGCTTCTGGCAGAGCAGAGAAACTGGATAGATCTGAAAGAAGAAGTGACTTTATTAAATATTGGTTCCAGAGAAGAAAGCGGTAGTATGTATCCGCTTTTACAGGACTCTTATCTGGAGGAAATTACAAAAAACAGGGCGTATGTTCTTGCAAGAGAGCTGGCGAAGATAAAAGGGGAAGACTTTGCTATGCCGGAAGTTTCCGCAAAGTACGGAACCTTTGTAGATAATCAGGGAACCGGTGATATATACAGTTCTCTGATCACCAGACAGAATTGGGAAGGAACAGATGAAGCGGTGATCTCTATTTACAGACAGGGGGAAATGGAAGGAAGCTTTGTGGATCATGGAAATGGAGAACTGAGCTTTACATCAGAAGACGGAAGTGTAAAAGGAATGATCAAAATTGACGGATGGAATGGCGCAAATTTTAAAGTTACGGAAATATACGGGGAATCTCCATTTTCTGTAGGAGAAGAGTTCGAATTTCCTTTTGCCTTTTGATTTGTGATACTCCGTGTATTTCCGGACTTTGAGCGCTCCGCGGGTGTGTCCGCAGAGTGTCAAAGCGTGGCAAGAGACATGGAATGATATGGGGAGCGCGGCAGGAAGAAATTCCTGTCCTTTTTAATTACCGGTCTGGCTATGAGCTTCCGGACACAGCATCCCGCCGACCGGATTCTCTCTGTGCGCTTACAGAAGCGGATGCTCGGCACGCGCCCTAAGACGGGCGTAGCGCCGGTCGATCTCTTTTTGGATCTCTTCGGCCACGGAGCGGTACTCCTCCTTCAGCAGATGCCTGGTGCGTCCCATCATACCCAGCCATTCTGTGACAGGGATTTTCTTATTGCTCGAAGCAGGATCATAATTCAGCGCTGTGATGCCACGTTCAATTTCGTAGAGCGGAAAATAACAGCAGTCTACGGCGGCAGCAATGACGCTCCGCTCCAGATTGGGCTTGTCATTCCAGTTCAGCGGACAGGCGGACAGCGCTTTGATATAGGCAGTGCCAAACTCCCTGGAATAGGCGGCGGCTTTTGCCGCTTTCCGGATAAAATCGGTCGGATTCGATTCTGCGACCGTGGCGACATAGGGAATGTGGGTTGCGGCCATCAGCTCCGGTGTGTCCTTGTGGAAGAAGTTCTTGCCGTACTGCGTCTTTCCGACATGGGAAGTAGAACTCTTTGCGCCGAGCGGTGTGGAGTAGGAGAGCTGGTAGCCGGTATTCATGTAGCCGCCGTTATCGTACTCAAAAATGATCAGCTTATGACCGCGCAGGGCGGTGCCGAGTGCCGATCCCATACCGATATCCATGCCGCCGTCACCGCTCACCATCACAAAGGTAATCTCGCCGTCCGGGTATTCCCCACGCTTTTGGCGCTGGTGAAACGCCTCCACAACGCCGCTTAAAGTTGCCGCGCCGTTCTGAAACAGATTGTGCAGAAATGGAACGCGGAATGCGGTTTTGGGGTAACCGGTTGTCACTACCATGCCGCAGCCGGTCTGAAACAGCAGGACGACGTTGCCTTCGATGCCCTTTAACAGGAGGTTCACATTGATCGGAATGCCGCAGCCCGGGCAGGCGCCGTGTCCCGGTGCGACGCGCATCGGCATGGCGGTCGTATCTTTTACGGAGCCGCCGGAGACTTTCATTTTCCCGGTTGCGGGATCAAAGGTGCAGGTGGTGAGACCCGGTGTGGATTCTTCCCTTGTGACAGGCTTAAAATACTGCGGCTGCATCATGGGAGATGCTGGTTCTGCGGATGCTGCCGCTGCGTCTGCTCCTGTGAAGGCGTTTGTGGATGCCGCCGGAGGTACCGAAACGTCCGTGCCCGCAGTGACGCCGTAGTAATCGAACGCCGGGGCGTCCGGCGAGAGCGCCGCTTTAAAGAGTGCGAGGGCGTCCTCCACGAAAAAGTCCTTACCGCCGAGACCGTAGATTCTGCTTAAGATGCGGGGCGGGTGCGGCAGGGAGGAGAGCGCTGCTTTTATTTCGAGCGACATGTTGCCGCCGCCGGCTCCATAGCTGTCCTGCCGGTCTGCGACCAGAATCGTGGATGCATTGTGGCAGAGGACGCGAAGTTCCTTAGCGGGGAACGGGCGCAGGACATAGAGGGTGATGACACCTGCTTTTACGCCGTCTTTTCGCAGACGGTCGACGGCTTCCATGGCGGTGTGGTAGGAGGAACCGAGCACAAAGAGCAGCACCTCGGCATCCTCGTGCCGGTAGGCACCACAGAAAGAGAGCTCGCGTCCGGAGAGGGAAGCGTATTCTGCAAATAATTCCGGCAGCTTCTGCCTTGCCGTTTCCATGGCGAGATGGAGCTGGTAGCGGTTGTTAATAACGTCCGGTTCGTTCATGTAGGAGCCGATGCTAACCGGATGCGCGAGATCTAAGACGCTGGCGTAGGGAAGCGTTCCGGCAGCGCCGCCGGTGCCGGTGCCGGCAAACGCGGAGATCTTCGGATTGTCACAGGAAAGCTTTTCCCCGATATAGCGGGTGACGGTGTCATCATCCTCGAATACAAGGCACTTGCGCTTCTGATGGCTTGTAAAAAAGCCGTCGAACGCGACTGCGACCGGGAGACGGACAGCTTCGGCAAGTTTTAGGCCGAGCAGATTAAAATCATAGACTTTCTGCGGTTCATCGGCAAAAAGGATGATCCAGCCCGTGTTGAGCAGATACATGACGTCGCTGTGATCGCCCTTGATGCACAAAGGGCCGGAAACCGTGCGGCATGCAACATTCATGACCATCGGCATGCGTGTGCCGGACTGCACTGGAAACTGTTCTAAGGCGTATAAAAGTCCGTTGGCGCTGGTGGCATTAAACACACGGCCACCGGCGGCTGAGGCGCCGTAACAGATGCCGGCGGCACTGTGTTCTCCCTCGGCGGCGATCAGGGCAATGTCGTGAAGCCCCTCCGCGCCCATGACATCCAGATTTTCTGCAATCTGTGTAGAGGGCGTGATCGGATAATACCCCATGACGTGATAGTTGATCTGCCTGGCGGCATACGCGGCAAGTTCATTGCCGCTGTCATACATAATTTTTTGTTTTTCCATATCATTCTCCATTCCGCAGGGGTTGTGCGCCGGTACGATTCTCCGGTGCTGCCTGCATTTATACGATGCCTCCGTCGACCCGCTTCTCGTCGGTAAAAGAATCGCTCGTGATCCAGGAATTTGCGCCGACAGTCTGATAGCGGATGGCGTCGGGCAGCAGATGCTGATTCGGAAGAAAATGCGGTTTTTCCGGGTAATCTTTTTCGAGTGCCGTCACGAGCGCGTTGGTGGGGCAGACTTCCACACAGCGCAGACAGCCCTTGCAGTGATAGTAGTCAAGTCCCCGGTTGACCATGCAGTTTTTTCCGCGGTAGGTGCCGGGAGCAAACTGGAAGACCATATCCGGGCACGCCGTGTCGCACAGTCCGCAGTTGATACATTTTTCCTGGATGAAAAGGGGAATGTACCCCTCGCGCGAGGCGGTCAGATCGTTGGACACGGTGCTGCCGATCCGCGGATTGACGCCGCCGATCGGAGCGTTGGCATAGCCCCAGACATACCGGTCCGCCGGGGCATCCGGCAGAGGGGCGAGGTTGCGGTCACCCGACGCCATTTTGACATTTTCATATCCCAGGCGCAGACCCGCAAGATTGGCTTCGATGAGTGCGGGGTATTTTTTCCCGACCGTATCGCGGCAGAGCGTCTCGGCAGCTTCCCGTGGGATAAAGCCGCTGGCGCGCACCAGAGCACCGAGCATGACCATGTTGATGCGGGAATGACTTTCCATCGCAAGTGCGAGGGCATCCAGACAATAGAGTTCTCCGATGGAAATATGGTATTTATCTGCCGCCTCGTCAGCGGACAAGGGGGTATTTAATACGATTTTGGTGTCTACGGTGACGCCGTCCAAGACCGGGTAGGTGCCGATCAGTCCTTCGTGAAAGATGCCGAGTAGATGTGGCCGGGTCACGGGGCTGTTGACGCGCAGCGGGCGGTCGTCTGCGCACCAGCGGACATACGCCTTGACCGGTGAACCGCGCTTTTCGGAGCCGTAGCTGGAAAAGCTTAAGGAATTGAGCGAAAGCGACAGTGCGCCGAGCTCTCCGAGCATTTTTCCGCAGAGATTGGCGCCCAGCCCGCCGATGCTCTCCAGGCGGATCTCATAGGAGCCGTTTTCATTTGTGACAGGTAGGGATATTGTATTTTTCACGTAAATCTCCATTCCTGCGCGAGCAGACGGGCATTGGAAAATGACAGGCGCCGGCTGTGCGCATGTAGCGATAACAGGCTATCTTGTGATAGTATGCCGCTTTTTCAGAAAAAAATCCTATGCAAGTGCAAAAAAGAGAAGTAGAATAGGAAAGGAATTTTTAGAATGGAACAGAAAAGATGATGGACAACATGTTACAGAAGATCATAGATTTTATAAAAAAAGAAACGGTACTCACGATCGCCACGGTTCTCGCTGTGGTATCGGCATTCTGGGTGCACCCGGGCCGGCAGTACGTGGACTACATTGACTGGCGCGTGCTCGGCATTTTGCTGTCGCTGATGCTGATTGTGGCAGGATTTCAGAGCAACGGATTGTTCGATGCGATCGGCAGCCGGCTTCTGGCAAAGACAAAGAATACCGCGCAGCTGATGCTGGTACTTGTTTTTTTGTGCTTTTTTTCCAGCATGTTTATCACAAACGATGTCGCACTTCTGACGTTTGTGCCGTTTGCGTGCACAATCCTGCAGAAATGCCACCAGGAGCGGCTGATTGTGACAGCGTTTGTGCTGCAGACGCTTGCAGCGAATCTGGGGAGCATGCTGACGCCGGTCGGAAATCCGCAGAATCTATATCTTTACAGCATCTCCGGTGCCGGGCTGGGTGAATTTGTCGGATGGATGGCACCGTATACGCTCGTGTCAAGTGTGCTTCTGCTGCTTGTCGTGTTCGTGCTCAGCGCGGGCAAGCGCCGGATCTCGTTGGAGACGGGGGCACTTTTGCAGACGCCCGGGGCAGCCGGCAGGAAGAAAAACGGGATTTATCTGGCGCTCTTTGTGCTAAGCCTGCTTTCGGTAGCGCGGGTGCTTCCGTGGGAGCTGATGCTCGCCGTGGTGCTCATTGTGCTCATTTTTACGGATCGCGCGGTGTTTTTGCGGGTGGATTACTGTCTGCTGTTTACGTTTATCAGTTTCTTCATCTTCATCGGCAATGTGGGACGCATTCCCGCTTTCCGGGAGCTGTTTGCCTCGCTGCTGGCAGGCCGGGAGGTCTATGCTGCCGCCCTGGTGAGCCAGGTCATCAGCAATGTGCCGGCGGCACTGCTGCTCTCCGGCTTCACCGACAATGCC
>ERZ827452.3059-NODE-3059-length-11251-cov-2.462219_pt1 | contig 11251 bp, 16 predicted proteins | sample MGYA00519866_ERZ827452 | MGnify/ENA primary metagenome ERZ827452 (study PRJEB31778, sample SAMEA3449307) | human gut metagenome | biome: human gut; feature: human-associated habitat; material: faeces | place: United Kingdom | collected 2010/2012 ... | reverse complement strand
CAGAAGAACGCGGTTGCTACCAAAGGCGATCTGCACGAAACTGAATTGCGCCTTCAGAAAGAAATGAAGGAAATGGAGCTCCGGCTGCTCAAGTGGCAGATCGGCGGGTGGGTAGCTCTCGCCGCTATTATGGCTAAGGGCTTCGGCTGGCTTGGCTTTTAAGGAGTTTCTATGAATCCAAGGATAAAGAGATACCTTCACGGTGCCATGCTTCTATGTATGGGATTTGCGGCGGGCTGGACTCGTGATATGGGTTGGATTGCCCCTATGCTAAGTACGTATGCCGCTGTGATGATGTTCCTATGGTATCGAAAAGATAGGCGCAAGTCCGAAATCCAGCTTGAAGAGTTTAGGCAAAAAGTAGGCGCACAAGAGGCTTAACCAAGAAAGGCGGTCATCACGACCGCCTTCTTTTTTGCATTTTATTTCGTTAATGCAAACATAACATACTTAAATACAATGAAATAATCCATTCTTATTGGAATTTCGCGACCGATACGGATTGAACGCCGCTGGCCCGGCTTCACGCCTTGAAATCTAAGGATATTCTCCGTTTTTTCTATGATCGCTAGCCCACGGTAAGGCGGCTCTTCCGGGCCGCCTTTTTTCATACCCTGTCACAAGCAATGTTCTATGCGCAACATGCGTATTTTTTCTTGACTTTGTTGCGCATGTTGCGTATAAAAACGACATGAACAGCAGGGAAGTTCTCAAAAGGCTAGAGAAAGAAGGGTTCGTCAGAGTGAGCCAAAGGGGAAGCCATATGAAACTAAGGCATGAGGACGGGAGAGTCGTCATAGTGCCACACCCCAAAAAAGACTTGCCTCCGGGAACCCTGCACAACATTGAGGAACAATCCAAAATCAAGTTCTAACCTGGAGGGGCTTCGGCCCCTCAGTCGAGGTTATCATGAAATATATTGCTATTATTCATAAAGATCCAGAATCTGCCTATGGCGTCACTCTGCCTGATTTTCCGGGATGTTTCAGTGGTGCAGACACCTTGGACGAGATTCCCGGCAATATTCAGGAAGCCGTCGAACTGTGGGCGGAAGGTGAAGATATAACCCCTCCCGTTCCCTCTTCCTTTGAGTCCGTGGCTCAACTGGATAGTGCAAAGGGCGGTATACTTATGCTGGTGGACGTAAACTTTGATTTCCTTGACCAGAATATCGTTCCGGTCAACATTTCCATGCCCGTCTACATGCGAAACCTCATCGACCGAGAAGCAAAGGCCCGAGGGCTCACCCGTTCTGCCTTTCTCGTCAAGGCCGCACAAGCCTACGCATAACACAAGCCAAAGAGCAAAAGGCGGTTCATGTGAGCCGCCTTTTTTCATACAAGAAAGCCCCAACCGTGGGAGGACAAGACGGTTGGGGCTTTCGTATGGGGGGGAGGGGGAAATTTAGGCGGCTACGGGCGTATTGGCAGAGAGAAATTTTTTGACGAAGTAGAGTTGCCCCTTGCCTGTGACCTTTGTGGTAAATCGCGTTCGCGTGGAGCCGTCAGGGTTATGAACGAGGTATTCCTTAACCTCAAACAGCCCCATCTCCATACTTCTCTGCGTTGGCGTATTCTTCCGGCTTCCGGACTGAATGAGGAAGCCTTTCTCGCGGAGATAGACAAAAAGGCGGTTCTGTCCGATATTCACGCCATTTTGTACCAGAAGCTTTGCCAAGTCTCCAATCAGGATGGACGAACGGGAGGCCGCGACGGAATCGGCAAAAAGAACTTTCGGCGCGTCCTGTTCGACCTTGGCGGCGAGCGCGGCACTTTTGGCACGCTCCTCTTTCAGCGAGGTAAGCAGCTTGATAGCCGTATCGGGGTCAGCAAGCATAGCTTCGACAGTTTGAGGAGTGGCGTACAGGCCGCGCTTACGGATGGAGGGGATGACATCATGCGTCACCCACCGTTTGAACGCCTTGGCTTCCGGCTTGCGGGAACGGAGGATGAGGGAATACAGCCCGGGTTCGGATACCGCATTCATTTGATGGGGAATTCCGGCCCTTGGATTACCATCAGGATTGCTGAGGGTAATCTTTTCGTCTTCATCCAGCCCCCGCAGGGCCTCAGAAACATTTTCCAGTTCCAAACACTCGCACACATCCCGCGCCACAAACCACGGCTGGCCATCGCGCTCGACAACCCGAACCTTCCCAAACTCAGCCTTCTCGAAAATCTGCATTTCGGACATACACAAACTCTCTGTTAGATGGTTGATGTGTCCGCGCCGCCAATATGTAACAGAGGAGAACCACATCAGCGACCGGACACCGGAATTCAAGAAGGATTCTTGGTTTCTTTTTGAAAGAAATCTTTCGATGTTGGGCGTTATTTCCGCGCAAAGGGAAAATCCCCGGTCAGCTTTCGCCGCCGGGGATTTCGTCATTTCGTCGAATTGCTTTTGCGCTTGTAACGGATAGGGTAAATCAGAGATTCCAACAGCAAGACTTTATTGAAGTTCCCAACAGGGTCTATGGAACGGTCACATTCTGCTCGTGCCGCTTCCAAACGTATCTTCATGGGCCATCCGTCCATCCCGGCATAATCCCTTGCGTGTGCATCAAGTAGGCACCAGATATTCACGGAATCGATGTTCTCGGATATCAGTTCGACATCTTTTTGATTGCAGCCATCACAAGGCGGCTCCCTATCACGATACGCACGGCGGCACTGTTCGCAGCTTATTCGGCGGTGGGCGATGCGTTCCGCCCATTCCCGGAGTTTTTTTCAGAATCCTTTTCAACGTACATGAATTCGCGGGAAACCATCGCATAAAAGGCTTCCATCGTCTCGGGTGCGGTATCGCAAAGTTCAAAGATCCGCTCCCGATTGCATTCAATCGGCTTTCCGTTGGCGTCTTCAATGCCGTTCCAAGACGAAATGGAAGTAGCCAGATACAGCGCACGGTACTTGCGCTCAACCGCTTCTTCGGTTCGCGTCTCACCAGCTTTGAATCTGCGCGATTCGATGCGAAGCTTGTCTTTTTCAGTCTCAGACAGCGGGCGGGCGAAGAGATAGGCGTCACCGTCAAGCTCAAACATCTTGGATTCGGTCATGGTATCACGGGTCAACAGTTTCATCTTTTTTCCTTTTTGATGGTTAGTGATTCATCCGCAGACGAGCACGGCATGTACTATTCAAGGATAAGCTGTAGCGAGTCTTCGCCCTTAATGCCAAGGAAACGCCCATTGCTGGCAAGGGTTACCGCAGGATCTTGGAACGTCACGCTAGCGGTCGTAAGCTTCATACGCGGCCCGACAGCCGCCATCTTGCGGCCCTGACGGTTGCCCATGACGGCATCGAAACGCTGTTCAGTACCTTCAAATCCGTCACGGAGACGGACAGCCGCGTCATTCGTAGCCAGCATGGTATAATCGATGGTTATGTTTCGGGTCGTATCAATACCCTGCCCGGGGAAACGGGTGCCCACTGTCGCAATGCGTCCGACAGGCGTACCGATACTCAGCGAACCGGGAAGCATTACAAGAGATTCCCCTGCAACGAAAACAACCGTATCCCTGTTTTCAACCTCATCGCCTACAGGCGTCCCAGAAGGCATCCACCACGTAATCACGTCATCTACGGCCCACGCCGAAGAAATGCCGGGAGCAATAGTAAGCGTATTCGTATCTTCGTTGATGGCTGTTACGGCATAGCCAGCCTCCGCATTATCGTCTTTCTTGGTGAGGTTTTGAATCCTTTGTCCAACGAAGAAGGCACGGGCGTCATCTACTTTCAAGGAAGTTGCGGACTTTTCAGCGATAGCGGAAAGGTCGCTACGCCCCGCGTTGTAGACACGCTGTCCGGAAACCGTAAACTGGAGTTCAACGGCGTCTTCTTCTTGAAATGGGATAGTGAACTGGGTAACGCTGGAGCCTACCATGCACTGAAGCAGCGTGTCGGTACGAACCCATATCGATACCGCCGAACGGCAGGTATCCTGAGCGTACCAGCGGCTTTTCACAGCAACGCTGTCTCCGATGGTGCCTGACATGGCCGTTGTGCCGTTGTAGCCCCGGGTAAGGTTTGAAAGCGTCCACGTCCCGGGCAAAGAGGGGCTTTCCTCCGCCAGAGTGTAAAGGATCTGTTCTTTCTGGTCGGTTGAAGTCAGTTCAATGACTCCCCGTCTCGGAAGCGTGCCTACCACGTTTTCGATAGTGATGGTTGTGTCGCTGTCCAAAATAGCTTCTTCAAGTTCTCCGGTTGCTGGCGCAGCGATTTTCCCGATAGCCGCGACAATGAGCCGTTCACCCTGCGGGGGCTTGTCAACGCCAGCTGTGCGCAGATAGAAGTTAAGCGTTGCCGACCCTTCCGATGCAATCCCCTGAAAGACATTGAGCACGTCAAGCGTGTCCGCTTTCTCCCGGCTGTCCGTGACAGGCGTTTCTTGGTTCATAGCCACGTCAGACGTGGGATTGATGATATCCTGCGCCGAAGGGAACGCAATCATGCCGGGGGTATCTTCGAGAGCTACCCAAACCTGTTGTTTGCGCCCCAACAAAACATCTGGGCAAGTTGCCATTCCTAAACCTCTTCTGTGTTAAAATACATATCCCACGGGATGTTAACGAGGAACGCATAGCGCCCGTCATCCCCTTCCCCTACATCTCTCGGGTATGGCTCTTTGCAGATGATGCATTGAATCCGTTTCCTTCGAAATTCATTGATGATCCGCTGCGCCACATTTTTCATCGGGATAAGCGATTGCCCATTTTTTACGGACAAATTGACAAGATAAACCCCTGTCGCTTGGGAGAGGCTTTCCGGCCCTCCCTTTTCGCTTTGGTATACCTGCCCGAAACTCACTTTCTGAATGGCGAGGATATCCGTTTCCTGCGAAAAATCGGCGTCTTGATTGGGAAAGACAATGCGGGCATCGGTTCCAAGCACATCAATCAGCTTTGACTCAAAAGCTTCCGTGATCTCGTTAAGCGTCATGCCTTTCATTTGAAACGTGCCTTGATCGTGTTCTGCAATTCCTTCCGCGTTTCCACTAACGACGTGGCAATCCAACCGCGCGGGGCTTGCATGGAATGGCCCGCCTCAAGGCGCATAATGTATTGGACGTTATTCGTGACATAGTAGATGGTTGCGGCTGGCTGGCTAGCGACAGCGGATATGATTTCATCTTCATGCGCACGCGCGTTCTGTTTGAGTGCGTCAACCGCTGCGTTTCCGTCAGCCTCTTTAAAATCCGCCTCATTGGGCACATATTCGGTCGGTGCCTCCGTGAGCATCCATCCCCAACGGGCACGGCTTGTCTTGACGGGTGTACCCACAGCACACTTTGTATAAAGCTTAATCGCTGCCTCCCGCGTCAAGTTCTTGATTTCCTGCTCCGTTCCTGAAAGAATCTCAGAAAATACCGCACTTAACTGATTACCGTTTTTGACAATGCGCCGTTTTTTATAAGCGATGTTGCTATTGATGCGTTCAAGCGTATGCGGGTTTCCGATTGCCATCACGCTACCCTGATCTGAATTTTATACAGTATATCGTCTCCGGATGGTGCCACATTCACAATATGCTTTACGCCCCACTCTTTCCCATCCAACACGACCGTATCGCTACTGTCTGGCTTTTCCAGATCGGCACCCGAAACCAAAAGGAGCACATCCCCCAACTGTACGGCCCCCGCTTGCAGCTCTTGCATAGTTGGGTTGGTGCGCAACGCCTTGACCGGGGTTTCTACCGTGATCGTCGGGTATCCACCGGGCTGGGGGCGCGAGGTATCCAGCTGTTTATGGATAAAGGTAACTTCGCCTCCGTATTTGGCGATCAACGAAGAAGAAAGAGCTTTGAAGCGCGTATAGTCCATCGGCATCTCCTGATGAGCAGAAGACCACGTAGTTTAAAAAAAAGTGCCGGATGTTGGGCATTGATTTTAGGCAAAAGAAAAGGCGGCCCCGCAGAACCGCCTTGTATGATCAAGTTGGGATAAGTAGGCGTAAGACGTTATTATCCAATTTTTTCCGCCTTTTTGCGCCTGCCAAGCTTTTGGGTCGTGATTGCGCCCTGCCCTTCTTCTTTGGGTTGTTCTTTGGACGGAACCAGCGCAGGTGCCTTCCGTATCTTTGGCCTTGGAAAATCAAATCCATGCAGTTTCATGATACACCTCGTAAAAACCCCGAGGGTTTCCCCCCGGGGTGTATTTCTACCGTCTGGCTTCTTCCGTCGCCACGACGATGGCAAGCAGCTTGATGGCTACCCTTTCCAGCGCGTCCACAGGCGGTACACGCCCTTTCATCTTGTATGCCATAAAGAGGGGTGCACCCTCCTGAATGACTTGATTCAGGACGCCACGGGAATCTTTTTCCCGGTTCAGGACGGTTTCCACGTCCCTTTCCACCCTGTCAAAAACCCGCTCGAATGTGGTTCCTTCACTCATTCCCGGACCTCCTGCGCTTCCCTGCCCTCTTCCGGTTCAGGGTAGGTTTGTGCCTGTTCCTCTTCCGCCTCTTCTAAGGCGGGCGGCTGGAACAGTTCGCTTGCCCACGTGTCTTTGGGACGTTCGGCTTGCGCCTCTGTGGACACCTGCCCAAAGAGGGAATCGACAAAGCACTGTGCCGGATCAGTAGTTGAGCGAAGCGGGCTTGCCGCATAGCACACCATATCTCCGGGGCGCAGGAGGTCGATGGGGATAGGTTTATCGGAGAGCCTGAAGAACAAGTACTGCCTAGCCGGAACCGTGGTCCCGGGTTTTGCGGGCTGTTCCATCATGACCCACGTGAAAGCCATCTTCCCCTTTCCTTCGATGTTCACCTGTTGCACATTTCGCCCGATTGGGCGCATGGTCAATGTATTCGGTTCTACCGAATAACGCGGGTCGGCATCGGCGGGAAGGCCGGGTATATAAACGAGCGAATACGACATGGTTTCGTCGTGAAATCGCGCGGGAAGAGGGAGTTTACTCATGAGCTGCTTTCCTTCTTGGATTGTTCAGCTTTTTTGCCGTCCTCTTCTTGGGACAGCATCATCAAATGCGCACGTGTCTGCGCTGATGCGGATGCCAGATGTCCGAGTTCCTTGATCGCGTCGCATATGCATCCGGTTCCGGCCTTGTATGCCTCTACGGCCTTCTTGGCCTCTCCGAATTCCATGTTCACGATGCCCCAATATTGCTGTTTTTCCAGATACGGGGGCCAAGTCGGCGGCGGGTTATGGACAATGAACTCTTCGAACTCTAGGGTTTCGAGTAGAGGATCAAAGCCGCTCCCGTATGCCCCGCCACCGCCTTCACGATCTTCTTGAGCTTCTTGAGCGTGCCCGGGAAACTCATCTAGTCATAGCCGTCATCACCATCATCGCCGTAATACTCGCGTTCACGGCGGCGACGGCGTTCGCGACGGCGTTCACGGTCATCCTCATCATCGTAGTAACGGCGTTCACGCTCAGGATCGACGAACCCCTGAGTCTGCCAATCGTCTTCACGGTAACGGCGACGGCCCATGCCTTCATCCATGTCCATATCGTCGTAACCATATCCCATATGGTCTTCGTTGAACTCACGGCGGCGACGGCGGCGAAATTCGCCGTACCGATTGCGCGGAGGGAGCCTACGGGCTTCATAACGCCCACCATCCCTACCGTAGCTTTCAGATCCAGAGCCGCCCCTGCTTCCCATGCCGCCGCTATAACCACCGGACTGCATCATATAGCGCATAGTTCACCTCCCTACGCGGCCGCGTTGCTAGCCGTGGTGGTGCCGCGCATGGCAGCCATATGCCCGATGATATTGACGGTGTTAGCCTGCATTTCACCGCGAAGCTGAGAGCCAAGGGTAGAAATGGCCTGAGACGTGAAGTTCTGGTTCTTCAAGCTGGAATTTTCGCTCTTGAGATCGCAGATCTGCGTCAGGAGACGTTCACGGTCGAGCTGAGACACAAGAGCCCGGGTGGCGGAACCTTCCGCAGAAATCACGCGCTGAGTGGTGCAGCAGCAGTTATCAATTGCATTCGTGATCGAATTGGTGGACTGACAGGACTGGAGCGCGGCGTCTTTGGAGCTCACCAGAACGGCGGTATTCAGGCCGTTGAAGCCCTGACACAGGGATTGCTGGATGCCTTGATCGCCCGTCATGATGGCGGTGTTCAGGCCCGCAAATCCCTGCGTGGTGGCGTTCATCAGGCTGGCGGTATTGGCGTTGTCAGCCGCGACGACGCCAGAGAAGCCCTGACACATCGCCATGTTGGTCGTGTTCTGTCCTTGAAGTGACTGGAGGCCAAGGCTGTTGACGCTGGCCTGAAGGCCCGTCAAAGCGTCAAGCTCCGCAGTAGAACCACAGCAACCACCAGCACCGCCAGCAATGACCACCGAGGGGGCGGCAGGGGCGGAGCCACAGCAACCGCCGTTCCCGCCGCCATTGCCGAAGCCACCGCCCCAGCCGTTGCCCCACCAAGAGCCGAAGAGCGCGCCAGCGAAAGCGCCGACAGCATCACCCCAGCCGTTAGCGTTGCCGTCACCATTGATAGAATAAGTGGGTACGAGACCGTCCATATATGGACCTCCAAAAGTTTTTTGCCCGGCGGGATGCCGGAACTTATGGAGCCCATTATTCTATAATACGTGGTAATTACTTACCTATCCATACCCTATGGATGGGGATTTCTGAGCACCGCAAATAAGGCTGTCACGTATCCGCGTGAGTGTTCCTTCCGGGATATCAAGAACGAACCTCGCGCCACATGCGCGACAGACCCATATGGATCGACGGGGAGCTTTGAGGAGATGCCCGGTATACGTTTCATCAGGACGTGTTTCCGAGCATTTAAGAGCATAAGTATGGCAAGAAGGGCAGATTTGGAGGGGACGCGGCATGATAATCATTCCTCGGCCCGCACGTCTAAGCTAGTGAAAACGTGCGGGCTATCTCTGTTCCGACGCCGCAAGTCGGTACAGGGCCGTGCGTCTGCGCCCTTACGCAGATGCGGGGAGAGGAGCGTCAATCCTCTCCCCTTCTTTTTACTCTTGGGACGAAAGCCAGCGATAAACGCCTTGCGTCAATTCGCCGTGAAAATAGCAAATGCGCTCTTCATTTTCGACTTGAGCATAGTCAAGACCAAGCAAGCGCATGATGTTGAAAGTTGCGTGTAGGCATTCATGGGCGACGATATTCATATTCCAGCAACCACTTGCAAAATGGATTTCTCCAATTTTGTTCTTGCTGCGTAATGCTTCTCTAGGCTCGTTGCATGTCAACCCAAGCGTTTTACCGCCTTTTTTATCGTCAAGGTACTTTTGCAAGGCGATTTCATCATCCCACAAGTAGACCTCATAAAAACGTTCTGAACTTTCAATAAACATCCGTGTACGCGCTAGGATGTCCGCGTAATCGGCATAGTAGATACACCCTTCCACGGCATTATGTCTTCAAGATGCGGATACAGGACATTTTACTTCCTTTACCCGGTATTTTGTTCAGAAATTTTCCGATAAGCCCGGAAATGGCAGGATAAAGCGTATCAGATGGAGCTGTTTCGGCGTACGTTACACTTTTTGATGTACTCTCTGTTATCACGTCAATGGTAGTGGAAGAAGATTCGGAAATGGATTTTACTTCTCCGCCATGCTCAATGGGGGCAAAGAAATCGGTTCCGGAATAGATCAGGTCAGCAACTTTCATCTGGGCCTGTTTGACTTTTCCCGGAACGATATCGCAGGGTACAAACTGCATCACCCCATCAAATCGCGGTGCAAGCGGGACTCCACACCGTGGCCATGCCATATCCCATTCCGGATCTACCTGCTCTCCCTTCCATTCGAGCGTGTTAAGCCAATCGGCAGCGAGAATTAACGCCCTTTCTTTTTTTGCTATATTGGCGTCAGGAGTGACGTCTGAAGGGGCAGAAGGCCAGTTTTCAGAACGCTCCGCAAGATAGCTATCCGCATCTGCTACTGAAGCATAGGTATTGGCACCTTCTGGCATGGTTCCATCTTCGATTATAAGAGCCATAGTTATTCTTTACTCCAAGGTACAGAGCTGAATCTTTTAGCATACAGGGAACATTGGATATCAGATGGCTCACTTTCTGAACTTACCCCAAGGGCAGGGTTCTTATTTTTCATATCCATCCCGTGGGGCAAGTTCAGATTATGCCTGTTGCTTAAGACGAAGATTTTCAGCCTTCAGTCGGCGGTTTTCATTGATGATGGCCTCAATATCATATTCTGTCTGAATGCTGCGCTTTTCTCGCAACATACGTGCAATCCGAAGATTGCGCTCAATCTCCGTTTCAGGATAGGCAGAAGCCATATTTTTTTCAGGATGCTGTGCGTTTACGCTAGGTTCTTTTGCCATGATGCACCTTCTGTTTATCCCTGCGTGATGAGTACCGCGAGAGGAATGCGCTTGCGTTCGAACGCCCGGTTCCACTTGCTTGCGGTCTGAAGTTCGGCGATGGTCGGGGTAGAATCGCCGTCATAGCTGAATCCCTGCGGATGGATAATCCATTCAACGCGGGAGGCGATCAGTTCTTCACCGCCGCCGTTGCCGGAAAGCATATTTCGATCTACTTCAAAAGGAACCTTGGGCGAGCCCGTACCAAGTGCAATGGCACCACGCCCGAACAAATACGAATAATATTTGACCGGAGTAGCGGGCTCACCGGAAGTCGCGGGAATAACAGTCATGGCATCATCAACGATGATGCCCGCGCCCATATACGTGCCGAAACCGATGTCAGTCTGGGAGTTCGGGATCGTATCGATCATGTTCTGGCGCTGCATGGTCTGGTAGACGGTGGAATGGACGGCGATATTCCCAAGAACAGACGATCTGTCGCCCATAGTGCCTCTTGCCGTAATGTACGCATCGGCATTGAACAGGGCGGCTGCACCCGTTTCCCCAGAAATGTCAACAACCATGTCCTTTGGGCCGCTTGAAGCCTGATCGGAAGCCGATACGCCGTAGAGGGAAGCCAATACGCGCCGCGTCAATACCGTATCCCAGTAAGCTGAAAGCTGCATCTCAATGGCGTTGATGGGATCGGTGCCGTTCAGATCCACAGCCAGATCCATTACCGACCAAACTTGGTTAAGCGAATGGCGCACAGCTTTGTTTGTGAACCCAGAAATCTTTTTCGGAACGGCCAGCACCGCAGGATCATCTGTCGAAATGTTGGGGTCATCATCTTTAAGCGGACCCAAAAAGCGCGGGGAAAAGGTTTTTCCGCCCTGATCGCTGTTCAGAAATGCATTGAGTTGGGGATCTTCAACAGCGACGCCCGAGCGAACGAAGGCATTGGTAGCCA
>ERZ827452.3044-NODE-3044-length-11294-cov-9.303586_pt1 | contig 11294 bp, 7 predicted proteins | sample MGYA00519866_ERZ827452 | MGnify/ENA primary metagenome ERZ827452 (study PRJEB31778, sample SAMEA3449307) | human gut metagenome | biome: human gut; feature: human-associated habitat; material: faeces | place: United Kingdom | collected 2010/2012 ... | reverse complement strand
GATTTCCCACCAGCCGCCCACTTCGGAGCCCTCGGCGAGAGCCTGTTTCATCAGGGCCTGATATTTCGGATTGATCAGCGCGTCGTATTGCAGCAGAAAAGTTCCTTTCAGGCCATGCCTGCGGAGCAGCTCGGTCTGGGCGAGCGTAGTCCGGTACAGCTCCTCGTCGGATATATTCACCGGGCGGGGTTCGGTATTCCGAACGAAATTGATCAGATTGACGATACGGGGCGCGCGTTCCTCGGTCGTCCGTCCGCTCCGGGCGCACGAGAAAAGAAAGACCGTCGCCGAAAGAGCGAGCAGAGCAATGGGCACAAAAAGAGATTTCATAAGACTGAAATTTAGACGATTATACTCGTTCATCTGTTTTTACGCACTGTAAATCCGGGAACGGAGGACGGCTTGCACAGCCCTACCGTAGCCGAAACACGGATAAGTCAGCCGGACCGTTCCGCTTACAGAACGATTTCTACAGGCACCCAACGGTTCCCGACGCGCTCGATCACTTCGCGGATACCCGCTTCCCTCAGGGCCGCCATCGCTTCGTGCCGGCCATCGTCGATCAGCTCGGGACGGTGCGCGTCGGAGTTGACCAGCACGGGGATTCGCAGCTCCCGCAACAGGCCGAAGTGCTCCCGGTTCGGGAAGAAAACTCCGCAGGCGTTATATTTTTTCGTATTGATCTCGACCAGCAGCCCTCGGGCGGCGATCCGCTCGAAACACTCCCTTGCTTTGTCCCTGTACCAGCCTCGGGAGGTGATCCCCGGTTCGCAGCGTTCGGCGTTGTAGGATATTTTGTCGACGTGACCCACGAAATCGAATCCTCCGGCCTCGACCATCCGGATCAGCTTGTCGAAATAGGCGGTCGTCAGCCGCCGCAGATCGCCGCCGAAACGCCCGCTCAGCATCTCCGCAAAACGTTCCGGCGAGGTATCGATATCGACGATACCGCCGTCGTCGGCGTGCATCAGGTGGACCGACCCGATCCGATAATCGAGCGGAAGCTGCCGGAAGTAATCGGAGGCAGGATTGTCGCACTCGTCCAAATAATCGATCTCCATGCCGGCGTACAGCTCGATCCGCCCGGCATACGAACGCTTAAGCCGTTCGATTTCGGAAAGATAGGTCGTCACGTCGCCCCGGTCGAGCGTCCCGTTCTTCAAATCCATCCCGTCCGCGTCGATCACGCCGTTATCCAGATATCCCGTCAGCTCCACCAGCGCTTCCTGCGCGCCGTCCGCCGTGATTCTGCGCATCTCGTCCCGCGAAATCAAAAACAAATCGCCCTGCTGCGCCGCGACATACGTCGAAAACTGCATCGGCGCGTAGATGTTGCTGCTGTCCGTCAGGTTGATGTTGAGGACGGTCAGCTCCTCCTGTTCGGGCTTTCGCGCCTGCAATTCCGGCCAGAAATCCCGCTGAAAGGTCTCCGTGTCGATGTAGCCGTTGAGCACATACAGCTCGACCTTCTTTTCCGCCGGCGGGCGATATGCCGTCACCGCGAACACGATGCTCACCAGCATCGCGCTGACGGCCGCCGACAGGGCATACTTCCACCAGTTATACGCAAAATGGTTTTTCAGTCTTTTTTTCGTCAGTCGATTGTCTGCCATATGTCCTCCGCGCAAGTGATCTGCGCTCTATGATACACCCTTGCGCCGCGATTTGCAACCGGGTTTTGCGGCCGATTTTATGCGTTCCAGTCTGCGTTGATCGTCATGCCCGGGCGGATGGTTTCCAGATCCGCATCCGTAATCGGGCGAATCACGCGGCACGGCGTACCAAAGGCGACGACGTTCTCCGGAATGTCGCGCGTCACGACGCTTCCCGCGCCGATGACGCTGTTTTTGCCGATGGTCACGCCCGGCATCACGACGACGTTCGCACCGATCCACACGCCGTCCTCAATGACGACCGGCAGGGAAAAGTGCGCGCCCCGCATCCGATAATACGGGTGGACGGGGTGCCCGGTCGTGCTGATGGTCACGTTCGGCCCGAACATCACGCTGTTTCCGATGCTCACGCGCCCGTCGTCCACAACCGTCAGGTTAAAATTCGAATAGAAATGGTCGCCGACCGTCGTGTGACAGCCGTAGGCAAAGTGGATGGGCGCTTCCAGCCACAGCGTTTTCCCCGTTCCGCCCAGCAGCTCGCGAACCAGCTTTTCGCGCCCTTCCTCGTCCATCGGATCGGTCTGGTTATACCGAAAACACAGTTGCTTGCTTTTGCGGCGCTGCGCTTCGATGATCTTTTCGTATTCCCGATCCTCCTGAGCGGTATGCCCGTACTCCGTGAAAACCTTTCCGCTTTCGATTTGTTCTTTTAAGCTCATGCTCTTCCCCCGTCCTCTCTCCGTTGTTTTCCCGCAGATGTACATGTATTATAATCCACTCCCCTCATGCGAGGGGAGACCTCGGCAGAGATGCCGCAGGAAAGCCAATCGTCATTTCAATCCACTCCCCTCATACGAGGGGAGACGGTCAGATCCGCGAACATGGACTTAACGCGAGAATTTCAATCCACTCCCCTCGTGCGAGGGGAGACACTGCTTTTTCGTTTGGATGGAGGCCGACATCAAATTTCAATCCACTCCCCTCATGCGAGGGGAGACGCAGCAGCGCTTGATCGCCAAAACGGTCAAGCGTCAATTTCAATCCACTCCCCTCACACGAGGGGAGACCAGCGGCGGGCGATCTCCTCTTTAGTGCGCCTGTCATTTCAATCCGCTTCCCTCATGCGAGGGGAGACCGCCGCTAATGGATGGGCGCACCTCGGTATCGGAGGACCGCTACCTGATTTTATATCTCAATAATCCTCAATAAATACGAATATTACTTGATTTGAAGCGGATTTTGGAACAAACCAACCATATATAACTTCATGTTTTCCTATGCTACTCTATACGAAAATGGCGTAAAAATGGCGTAGAGAAAACTTACACGAGGGATATAGGTACGCCGCTGCTACAAATCAGTTTTCCAACAGGTGTGGGACGCTAACAACTCCCACGCCTGTTTTTTTGTTGTCCTTCGGGGCAAATATCGGGGATATTATCGCTTGTGCGCCGTTTATTTTTCTCTGCCATATTACCACCCTACATTTCACTTATCTGCCCCTTGTGCGTTACAATCTGCAAATACCCGCCTTTATTTAAGCAAGGGGCAAGCCCATAATGAGCTTGCCCCACTGTCATTCGGAAGTTCAGACGGTGAACAATCCGTTCACCGATTTATTCCTCGCTTTCATTATCGCTGGCGGCATTTCTATAATCCTCCTGCACACCCTCGGAGAGGTCAAAACACATCGTTTTTGCGTCTGCGACCCAAAAGCCACGCACACGATAGCGTTTATCGCTTTGCCAAACGCCCTCCATAGCGGCACGAATGGGGTCAACCAGATTCTTGTTGGTGATGCTGACCGTGGCCTTCTGCTCACCCTTCGGCTTGGAGAACTTGTAGCCCCTCTGCTCACTACTCTTACACATACGAACCGCAAAAACCTTGTTTTTTGCGTCAAGCTGGCACAGGACAAAAGCAGGATAGTTCAGGTCATCAAGTACCTTTTTCGTAAAGGTGACACCGTTCTGGTTAATGAAAATGTCGGGGTATGCGTTGGTGTTCGCATCAAGGATCTCAAAGTTCAGTGCGTTAAAATCAAATTTCATAATGGATTTTCCTTTCGGTATTAGAGATTTTTCAGCTCTTTCAGCAGTTCGCGGCGTTCCGAAGCTGTCCAGCGCGGGTCTAAAATGATATACCCTCTGAAATACTTGTCTTTAGAACGTGTGACCGTGAACCGCTTTGGCATAGCGTGTAGCCTTGCCGATTTGCCGGGTAGTGGCTTTTCATCTAAAATCTGTTGCACCTTCTGCCAATCGGATTTTTTTATGATTGCTGTGTGGTGTTCCTCTTTGAAATACTTGTTGAGCATAGTGTTTTTCACTGACTTATGCTCCCGAAAATCAATCGTACAAGTTTTCTGCATGAGTGCGTCCCCGCAATATTTCTCGTTCCGGAGAATACCGCGAATAGTAGCAGCCCGCCAAAAATCTTTCCCTTTAGGCGATTTGATGCCTTGCTCGGTCAGCGCGGCGGCAATTTCTGCGGGGGTTGCACCTTCCAAACAGCTTTCGTAGATGTACTCAACAATCTTTGCTTCTGTTGGCTCGATCAGCAATCGTCCGAAGTGGTCCCAATAGTAGCCAAGCGTGTTTATCACCGAGAATTGGTAGATACCCTCTGCCATGCGCCAGCGAATACCGTTTTTGATGGCTTCGCTCTTTTGCTGTGATTCCAATTCTGCAAGTGCTGACAAGACCGCTATCAGTAGATTGTTGCTGCCATCCCCGATAGAGGACAGCCCTTCGCTTTCAAATCGCACCGGGACAGGTGGAGTCAAGGCGTTCAGAGTACGCAAATTGTTCAAAATATCAACCGTATTTCTACCAAAGCGATTTATGCCCTTTGTCAAAATTAGGTCAATCTTGCCTGCTTTTGCGTCATCAATCATGTCCTTAAATCCCTGCCGCTTGTTCGTGGAAGTGCCGCTTACGCCGTAATCTTGATAGATTTTTACTAACTCCCAATCGGGATTGCTCTCAATTTTGGATTTGAAATAGACAATTTGCATCTCAAAACTGCCTACTTGCTGTTCTTCCTGTGTGCTGACACGGACATAAGCTGCAACACGCATTTTTCGGGGAGTCTGCCCTTGCGCTTGTACGGCTGGGGGTGGCGGTATTATAATTACACCGCCGCTTTCCCGATTCTTGCGGATTCCGTCATGTATGCGCTCCTTGCGTTCCTCCCGATTATCGGCGCGAGTCTTTTTTCGGCGGGACTGCTCTATCTCTTGAGGGTCAAGTTTCTTTGCCATATAAGCCCTCCCTTGCAGATATACGGATATTCCCGATGTGGTTCATAGGCGGCGCACCTCCTCGCTTACTGTTTTTCATTGGACAATTAACCTCCTTGCTGATTGTTATTTATGACTACCCTGCGGCGCATGAGCCAGGGGGTCACACAAAAGAAAACGAGCAGCAGAATTGCTCCTGCTGCCCGAATCGGCACTGCTTCTTATCGGGGGTAGATTTTATCGCCCCCTGCAAGTGACGGATATATGGTTATTTGATTTACAATGCCTTAACCGTGTCGATAAACTGGCTCATGCTCACCGCACCCGGCAAGAGGTTTTCCTCATTCTCAAACACCATGTAATAGCGGAAATTCTTGCCCGCTGCTGTGCGCCACGCTTGACCGAGTGCGATTTTCTCCCGGCTGTCATCATTTTTCAGATGTTCGCCCTTAGTTTCCGCACAGATGAGCTTGCCGCTCTGGGTCATAATCAGAATATCGGGGTAGTGCTTGATAAAGCCGTTAATTGCAAAGTCTTGACGTGCAATATTTCTGTGCCACCAGCGGACATTCGGCAGGGCGGTCAACTCTACAATCAACTTCTGTTCCAGTTTGTTCATGTCACCGTCCTCTGCTGCATACAGAGAACGGGCATATATGTCGGTATATGTGGCAGGATGGATAGAGGGGCGCAGACGGAAATAGGGCTTGCAGACGATGCGCTCCGTTTCCAGCCACCTTTCAAAGTTTTCTCGATAATGGGATTCCAGTAGCGTTTCAATTTTGGCGCGGATCTTTGCCGCATAGCCCAGCGGGGCTTTCTCCATAGCGGCAAGCTGCGCCTTATCCATATCGTTCACAATGCGGTCTATGTAGGCTTTCAGTTCGGCGGCGTCCACCATGTTCAGCTTGTTAAGCTGATTGAACATCATTTCCTTGCATTGACGTACCCGGCTTTCCGGCGGCAGATTGTTGAACCACTCTTTGAAGTACCGCTGTTCGGCGCTCTCCATCTTGAACACCTTTGGCAAACCGCCGTCCTGCTCCCGCACGTCGATTTCGCGGATTTCATCGTCTGCGGCGGCAAAGTCAATATCGTATGCCTTGCCCTTGAGGGTAAAGCCCTCTGCCAGCATTTCCTTGTCCAGCAGTTCAAAAGAACCGTCCGTAAACAAAGATTGCTCAACTTTCAGGAAAAACTGCGGGATTTGCAGCGTTTCAATATCCTCCCGGAACTGCGGGTTTACTTGGAATGATTTCACTTTATCCCGCACCTCCCACGGAAGATTGTCCATCATCGGGTCATTGTCTGTCTGTTGGATAGCGTCTGTATATGCCTTTTCGACCTCTGCGGCAGCGTCCAGCATGGTGTCGGCTTTCGGGGCAGTTTCAGGCGTTTGCGCCTGTTCTCTGCGCCGCTCCAACTCTGCCCCGATCAATTTCCCATCCAGCCCCGAAAAATCGTCCTCTGCGGTTTCCAGTTCGGAAACTCCTTGCGGGTCAGGCAGCGTAATTTGTTCTGCTGGCTGTTCGGGAATCTGCGGTTTTGCGGACTCCCCGATCCGATAGTCCTTATCGCTGAAACCTGCGCTGTTCAAGCCCTTGACGATATGCGCCACGGTGTTGTTGAAGTCGTTGGAGGAAGTCAGCACATAGGACATATTGAGTGCGCTTTGCGTATGCTGGCTCGTATGGGGCAGACGGAGAATCCGTCCCAAAATCTGCTCCACGTCAACCTGACTTGTCTTATTGGCAAGAGACGCAAGGATATAGGCAAAGGGGCAATCCCAGCCCTCTTTCAGCGCATTGACCGTGATAATGTATCGAATCGGACAGCTTAGGGACATCAACTCCACATTTTTCAGTTCGTTCACATCAGCGGTACGAATGGCAATTTGCTCGGCGGGAATCCCGGCGTCCACCAGTTTGTCCCGCAGTTTTTCAAAGGTGGTCGCGTCCTCCTTGCCTTTCGGCTGTGCCTGAAACAGCGCGATAGGGCGGATATATTTCCCCGTCTTGGCGTACTCCGCGCTTGCGATTTCTTCCAGTTTGTTCCGCAGGTCGATCGCGTCAATCAGTACCTCGGATTGGCTGTCCCGGTTATAGACGATCACGGGCAGCTTTACCATGTGTTCGTTTTTCAGCTGCACCGCGTCCACATAGGAGATGATATTGCTCTCCTTTTTCGGCGTGGCGGTCAAATCCAGCACAAAGCAGGGATTGAAGTTTTCCAGCATTTCAAGGCTCAATTCCGACCGGGCATGGTGGCTCTCGTCCACGATGACAAGCGGGTTAAGCTGGTTGATGATCTGGAACAGTGCGGTTTCATCCGCTTTTTCAATGGGGCTGTCGGGCTTACCCAGCACCTTTGCAAACTCGGCAAGGTTGCTGTTCTCCTGATAGGCTTTCAAGACCTCCTTGCCGCGCCCACGGAACGAATCGTAGGACAGCACCATAACCGACAACTGCTCCGTTACGGCGGAGGGGTTGAAGTTCTGACCGTTCAAAAGCTCCTGCTTGGTGTAAACCTCCACACGCCCGCCGAAATCCACGTCAATCTTCTGACGGTAGGGGTGGGATGTGTCTTTCAGGGCTTTCGCCGTCTGCGTCAGAATTGCGTCCGACGGAACAAGCCACACGACCGCCTTTGTCTTGGTAGCGGGGAGCGCGTCAAAGATAGGGCGAACGGCGTTGCAGGCAATAAAGGTCTTGCCGCCGCCCGTCGGCACCTTGAAGCAAAGGTTCGGGACACCGGGTATAACGTTTTGGTATAGCCCTAAAGTCGGGGCTGATTTCTCCTGCCAAAACAGGCGAAACGCCGCTGTGTCACTCTTTGTTTCGTTCAGCAGATCCAGATAGCGGGTCAAGTCCGCTATCACCTTTTTCTGATATGTTTTCAGTTCCATATAGCGAACACCCCCTTACAATCTGCTAATATCGCGCGGAATCTTTTTGAATGTAACGCCCATTTTTGCCAGCTTGTCCTCGCTGATGGAACTGCGGTCTGCATAGATCACCGTACCATCGGCTTTTTCCGTAATGGTGGAGAGGAACGCATAGTCCAGCACCGTCACGCGCTGCGGCTCGTAGTAGAAGTAATAGCCTGTGCTGTTGTGCTTGCCGAGGTAATACGGATTGCCGCCGCTGGGCGGGGCGTAGGGCTGCTTGGTTTCCATGAACCAGATGTATTCCCGGATTTTCTCCGGGGCAACCGCTTCATTCAGGCAATCTCCCACAAGCAGCGGTTCACCCAAGTCATAGAAGCTGAAATTGCCGCCCGTGCCCTCCACGGCGTTTTTCCCCTCGCCGTAGCCCTTGATTACGCGCTTGACGCGCTCGGCGGTGATGCTGTCGGCGTAGTCCATCATCTCGACAAGAATGAACTTGCGGTGACCGCCGTCAGAATTCAAGTTCAAAACGGCTTGTCCTGTTGTCCCTGATCCTGCAAAACTGTCCAAAACAATATCGTCATCATGCGTGATTGTTCTGATAGCCTCCATCACATACTCAACTGATTTAGGTTGCGGAAAATCATTTTTATTTGCTCCGGGAAAAATCTGACCAAAAGCGACCTGCCCTTTTTCGGTAAAAAATTGCGGATTATTCCAGATAGTGAACAGCTTTTGCCTGACGGTTTCGCCATCTGTTGCAGCGTAAGATTTGCGATAGATTTTCCACGCACCGGCTTTCTTTTGTGCAACAAGCAGTTGTGTGCTTTTTGATGCCAATTCAGTACCCCATGTCCAGCAGCCCTTATACCCATCGGGCCAAGTCGGGTATATTTCAATGTTGTGCTGTTCATCTTTTTCAAGGCTAACTGTCCCATCATCAGCATTTGCGTATATTGGATACCAGAGATTCGGACGGTTTTCTTTGCCAAACTCACGATGTGTGTTTCTTAATTCCAGCAAACGGTATTTGCCGCCCGCATCGGACAATTTGTAATCCTTTTCAATTTTGGCATCGTCTTTCTCCACACTAAACCATCCAGCGGGAACAGCGGACTTTGTATAAACCAGCAGATACTCATGACAGGTTGCAAAGTATTTGTCCTGGCTTCTGCCTTTCGGATTGCAAAGAAGTGTAATTTGGGCAGTAAAATTCGATGCACCAAAGATTTCATCCATAATTGAGCGCAAGTAAAAAATCTCGTTGTCATCGAGACTTATAAAAATTGCGCCATCATCAGATAGCAATTTATAAAGCAATTTTAGACGTGGGTACATCATACAAAGCCATTTATCATGGCGCGTTAGGTCCTCGCCAGCTTTTCCAACTAATTCACCAAGCCAGCGCAATATTTTGGGGTCATTGACATTATCGTTGTAGACCCATCCCTCGTTTCCTGTGTTGTAGGGCGGGTCGATGTAGATACACTTTATCCGTCCTTCATACCGGGGCAGCAGGGCTTTTAGGGCTTCAAGATTGTCACCCCGGATAATCATGTTTTCGCTGCCGTTATCCTCGTTGTGCTGTCCGTTTTCATCAAAGCTATACTTGCGCTCCAACACCCGGAACGGAACTTCCTGATGATGATTGATGACCTTGCTCTTTCCAATCCATTCAAGTGTTGGCATGGCTGATTTCCTCCATAATCGTGTTATCCTCATTTCAAATGAGGGTTTTTCTACCCTGACCCTCATCAGTAATGAGGGTCACTTCTGGCTATGTCTGTATAGCGGTTATTGTGGTGAAAGACCTGTCCCGTCTTGGAAGGACTAATTTTTTGTCCAACGCTGTCATCGTTTGTCGAATCGACGATTTAGGTAGATTCGTGACAAGGGGGCAGTGCGCCCATTCGCACCCGCGAGATGGAATAGACCCCATTATTTCGAGTCAGAGTCGCTATCCGGACTTTGAAGGAAAACGGCGGAAACTCACGGACAATGCGAGAGTTTGCAAGCCCTTGAAAAATCAGCATTTTTCCGCCCTTGAAGGTCGAAAATCCCGAAAGCCCAGACAGAGCAAGGAGTTCGAAAGAAATCCGGTTTTGGGGAGAAAAAAGCCCGTTGGGGAGAAGATGGGGAGAACTCGGGGAGAAATCACAGTCCAGTGCAGATGACACCTACCGATACCGAACATCAAAATCAAGGTGGTTATCCGCATGACTGAAAGCATGAAATATTACGAATCCATCCGTCGCAAATACCCTGAGGCGGTCTCGAAAGATCAGTTCTACCAGATCGCCCATATCAGCAAAGCAACGGCTCTGCACCTTCTGCAAAACGGTTTAGTCCCGTGCAAAGATACGGGCAAGAAAACTCGCCGGTACACAATCCGCACCGACGATATAATCTTCTATTTGATTGACCGGGAGCTTCACCCGGAAGTCTATCGCGCACCGGATCGCTGGTATCAGGAACGGTCTGGTCATTACAATTCGCGTGTCACCTATCGGAATGAACTGACGAGGCTGTCCGAAGAGGAACGAGCCAGCTTCCGAAAATACATGGAAGACGAGTTTTGTCAGTACGGTGATCTGCTGACCATCGTTGAAGTGGCTGAGGCAATCGGCTACTGCGATACTTCGCTTCATCGCTGGTGCAACGCCAAGAAGCTCAAATCATTCAATATCTCCGGAAAGTTCCTTATACCAAAGATCAGCCTCGTAGATTTCCTCGTTTCTCAGTACAGCTTCGACATTACACGAAAAACTTGGAAGCACACGCTGCTCATCAAAAGTTTTCTTGATAGACTTGATACAACAGAATAATTCGTATAGCAAAGCCCCGTTATTGCACTGCGCATAGCAGAACAATAACGGGGCTTATTTTTTGTCAAATTGGAGGTCAAGGCAATGAACACAAGAGATTCTGCCAAGGCATTTGACGCCTTGATGCAGGAAACGCCGTATTCCCATTTCGATAGCGGCTGCGAGGGCATTATACCGGAATGCCGTACTTGCCGCTTTCATCGCCCCTTCTGGAAATATCAGTCCTGCGTGTTTGCAGAGTGTCCCTACTGCTGCAATCCCGTTTCTACCCTCAAAAATCAAAGTGGCACATCTGCTGCCGGAAAGGAAGTCAATCATGGATAACAAAATCGAAGTCTTCAAGAATGAACAGTTTGGAGAAATCCGAACAGCCCTGATCGAAAACGAGCCGTGGTTTGTGGCGGTAGACGTGTGCAGGGCTTTGGAGATCGGCAATTCGTCACAAGCCATTTCACGGCTGGATGCGGACGAGAAGATGATTACCCTCATTTCAAATGAGGGTAATAAACGAGGCAATCCCAACATGACGGTGGTGAACGAACCTGGACTTTACACGCTTATTCTGAGCAGCCGTAAGCCCGAAGCCAAAGCCTTCAAACGCTGGATCACACATGATGTCATCCCCATGATCCGCAAGACCGGCGGCTACATGACGGACTCCCTTCTGGAACGTATTCAGAAGGAACCGGCGGTCATTGTGGAGTTTGCTCAGGCGTTGATTCTGGAAA
>ERZ827452.3032-NODE-3032-length-11340-cov-7.595481_pt1 | contig 11340 bp, 12 predicted proteins | sample MGYA00519866_ERZ827452 | MGnify/ENA primary metagenome ERZ827452 (study PRJEB31778, sample SAMEA3449307) | human gut metagenome | biome: human gut; feature: human-associated habitat; material: faeces | place: United Kingdom | collected 2010/2012 ... | reverse complement strand
ATCGTAACACTTTATAATACCAGTTAGGTGTTAAAGAATTGTAGGTATCAAAATTAAAAATTCTGAAAATATAAATTTTTGCTTTTCATTGAATTACGTTTGGTATAAAATAATACTGGTAATTTGGTTTTTAATATCAAACATATGTTCGGTGGCGAAATGGTAGAAGAATATATTCAGAAAATTTATGAGGAACTTTTAAAAGAGGAGCAGAACAGTGCGAAGCGGATTTCTGATTTACAGATTCATTTGAAAGAGACGCAGGCAATGATCCATTTGCTTGAGGAGACGAATGATCCTAATTATGAGTCGTTTACTCCAAGAAAAGTAAATTCCAGGAATAAGCAGAAAATCGATGAATTGCATGCAGAGATGAAAGAACTCGAGGAAGCAATTCAGCAGGAGACAGACTACCATACGCAGCAGATGGAAAGAGTGGAAGAAGCGGCGAAGGTATTGCGGCAGGCGAAAGCAGATGTTGCATGCAGGTGTGACAGAAATACACTTGAGGAAGAAAGGTACCATACGTCTCTCCTTGAAACGCAGGAGAATGAGAGACAACGCATTTCACGCGAACTTCATGACAGTACCGTTCAGAATCTTACGGCAATGGTTCACATGGCAGAACTGTGCAGTAAACTGGTGGATATGGATCCGATCCGGTGTAAGCTGGAACTCAGTAAGATGATCAAGAATCTCAGGGAGATCATCGATGATACGAGAAAGATGATTTATAACCTGCGCCCTATGTCTTTTGATGATATTGGTCTGGATATTACAATCGAGAGAACTTTGGACAAGCTGGAAGCAACCGGCACGAAGAAGATTCATTTTGTAGTGGAAGGAACTCCTTATCAATTAAAACCGATTATCGGGATAACGTTACTTAGAATTATTCAGGAGGCATGCAGCAATGCGATCTGTCATGCAAACCCGACTCTGATACATGTTCTGTTAAGATACGAGCAAGGGGCTATCACGGTAATAGTCGAGGATGATGGAACAGGATTTGATGTTCATATTCTGGATGAGCGTCCAAGGGATGATAATTCTGGGTTTGGAATGTCTATGATGAAAGAACGAGTATATTTATTATCCGGTTCGATACAGATTGACTCTAAGATCGGTGTTGGAACAAAAATTATAGTGAAAGTACCTATTAGTAACAAGGAGGAGTTTTAAATGGCAGTAAAAGTAATGATTACAGATGATCATTCATTGATTCGTGAAGGATTAAAGCAGCTGTTGGAACTGGAAGGAGACTTTCAGGTAATTGCAGAGGCGTGTGATGGTATTGATTGCATGGAAAAATTAAAAGAGCAGATACCGGATGTTTTGTTGCTGGATATCAATATGCCGCGCATGAATGGACTTGAAGTTTTGCAGAAGATTAAAGATGAAAAAATAGATGTCAAGATTCTTGTTCTTACCGTACATAATGAAGTAGAGTATTTATTGAAAGCAGTGGACATCGGAATCAATGGTTATCTGTTGAAAGACTCCGAATCTTCTGAATTGAAAAAAGCAATCTTATCTGTTGTCGATGGAGAAGATTACATACAGCCGAGTCTGATTCCTGTATTAAATGCAAAAATGATTGACCGGGATATGGACAGCGAGAAGATTGAAAAACTGACGAAGAGAGAACTTGAAGTGTTGAAGCTTCTTGCAGTTGGAATGTACAATAAGGGAGTGGCTGATGAATTGCACATCAGCGAACGTACTGTGAAAAATCATGTATCGAGTATCTTTAAAAAGATTGATGTTTCTGATCGTACGCAGGCAGCGGTATTTGCTATTCGAAATAATTTGATTTCTATTCATTAGTATTAGAGAGTATAAAGATTGAGTGTTTCGGAATCATCCGATACACTCAATTATTTTATAGAAGAAATAATGTTTATTACTATATGAAATTGTTTTAAAACGCGTATTATTGGAAAAATCATCGCAATGTTTCACGTGAAACATTATAAAAATAAAATGTTTCACACATGTTTTCTACAAGATTTTGTATTTATAAAAAAACAGAAATACAACAGTTTGCAATCAGCGTGAAAATGTTTCACGTGAAACATTTCATACGAACTTTCCTATAGAAAAGAATATGTAAAAGTGTTATAATGAACTCTGTCGAGTTCATATTAGAAGTTTCAATGAAACTTCGGATGCGCAAAAAGAAGCGCAAACAGAAGAGATAATGAACTCTGGAAAACAAAACGTACCAAATGAACAGGGTAATAAAAATTTAAAAGAGGTAATATATGAGCAGAATAATTGCAATCGCAAACCAAAAAGGTGGTGTTGGTAAGACAACCACAGCTATCAATTTATCATCCTGTCTTGCAGAAGCAGGAAAGAAAGTGTTGACCATTGATCTTGACCCGCAGGGAAATATGACAAGCGGATTAGGCGTTGATAAAAACGAACTGGAAAATACTGTATATGAATTGATGCTGGATGAGTGTTCCATCAAAGAGAGTATGGCAGATACCGTAGTAGAAGGAATGAAGATTATCCCGTCCAATGTGAATCTTGCCGGAGCAGAGATCGAGTTACTTGGTATCAATGAAAAGGAATATATTTTAAAAAATGCCGTAGATTATATCAGGGATGATTATGATTTTATTATCATGGATTGTCCGCCGTCACTGAGCATGCTGACAATCAATGCCCTGACGGCGGCAACTTCTGTTCTGGTACCGATTCAGTGTGAGTATTACGCACTTGAGGGATTGAGCCAGCTGATCCACACGATTGATCTGGTACAGCAGAGATTGAATCCGAATCTCATCATCGACGGAGTTGTCTTCACGATGTATGATGTGCGAACCAATCTGTCCAACCAGGTAGTAGAGAATGTAAAAGAAAATCTTGATACCAAGATCTATGAGACACTGATTCCGAGAAATATCCGATTAGCAGAGGCTCCATCTCACGGACTTCCGATCAATATGTATGATTCAAAATCAGCGGGAACAGAAAGTTATCGTATGTTGGCAAAAGAAGTGATGGAGAGATAAGGAGGAGAGCTATGGCTGCTGCAAAAAAAGGTGGACTGGGAAAGGGAATTGATTCTTTAATTCCAAACAAAGTAAGTGCCACAAAAACGGAAGCAAAGAATGAAAATGTGAAAAATGATAAAGTCATCGAGGGTGTTCTGGTAAATATCAATAAGGTAGAACCGAACCGGGAACAGCCAAGAAAGAATTTTGATGAGGATGCCTTGTTGGAATTGTCCGAGTCAATCAAACAGTTTGGTGTGTTACAGCCTCTGCTTGTACAGGACAGAAAAGGATATTATGAAATTATTGCCGGCGAGCGCAGATGGCGAGCAGCGAAACTTGCCGGATTAAAAGAGGTTCCAGTAATTATCAAGAATCTTTCCAACCAGGAAGTCGTAGAAATCTCCCTGATTGAAAATATCCAGAGAGAAAACTTAAATCCGATTGAGGAAGCAATCGCATACAAGCGGTTACTGACAGAGTTCAATCTGAAACAGGATGAAGTTGCCGAGCGTGTATCGAAGAGCAGAACCGCTGTCACCAATTCCATGCGACTGTTAAAACTCGACGAGAGAGTACAGCAGATGGTAATTGATGACATGATCTCGACCGGACATGCGAGAGCACTTCTCGGTATTGACGATCAGGAAAAACAGTATACGACAGCACAGAAAATTTTCGACGAAAAACTGAGTGTGCGTGAGACGGAAAAACTGGTAAAGAAGATCCAGCAGGAAAAAGATCAGCCGGAAGCAAAGGAAGAGGTAAAAATCGATCCGAAGATGGAAGCAATCTGCCGTGATCTGGAAGAGAAGATGAAAGTCATTCTTGGAACGAAGGTCGCCATCAATCAGAAGGATAACCAGAAGGGCAGGATCGAAATTGAATATTATTCTATGGATGAACTTGACCGTATCATGGATCTGTTTGGATCCATCCGAAAATAGACAGAGTAAGATTCTGATAAAAGCCATATCAGAATAAAGAGAGAGGAAGCATATGATTTCACAGTATTTAGGTTTTGATTCCGATTATATTATTATCGGACTTAGCGCAGTGGTTCTGATTCTATTGATTCTTATCATTGTAAATATTGCGCAGATGCGGAAGCTGAAAAAAGCATACAAAGTATTTATGAGCGGAAAAAACGGTAAGAATCTGGAGGATACCCTGATCAAGCGTCTGGATCAGGTAGATACACTTCTTGAGGCAAACAATGAGAATGAAAAAACAATCAAATCATTGTTTGAGGCCATGCAGCTGACCTATCAGAAGATGGGACTGATAAAGTATGATGCGTTCAACGAGATGGGAGGAAAACTCAGTTTTTCTCTTGCCATGCTGGATGTAAGAAATAACGGATTTATCATCAATGCCATGCACACACGCGAAGGCTGCTATACATATATCAAAGAGATCGTAGATGGTAATTCCATTATCGTGTTATCGGATGAGGAGCAGAAAGCTCTCGACAGAGCTATGGGAAAAACAGAAAACAACGAATGAGGATAATGTATGAGAATACAACTGGTAAGAACACTGCAAGGGGGGGAGAAACTTGCAGGGCCGGTCATAACGAAGGAAAATGAAATTCTCATTTCTGAGGGAACAACGCTGAAAACGGAATATCTGGATCTGATCTCCTTTCTGGGAATCGAGACCGTGTGTATCGAAGATCCCTATGAGGAAGATGAAATACCACATGATATTATCAGTAACGAAAAACGGGAAGAATATATTGAAAAAATAAAATCTATTCTGGAAAAGCATATTTATCACAGGGGCAGTTCCCTTCGGGAAATTGAATACGTCGCAGAGGACATTATTCAGGATGTCATGCAGGCGGATGAAAATATGGTAATTGATCTTTTGGAACGCGAAGGTAATTTGTACGAACATACACTTGTAGTAACAAAATTATGTATTATAGTCGCAAAAAAAATGAAGCTCACTGCGGAGCAGATTTACAGACTTGCACTGGGAGCATTGCTGCATGATCTGGGACTCCGCTACATTACGGTGCCGTATATCAACTGCGACATCAACGAATTGTCAGAAGCAGAGGCTTTTGAATACCGGAAGCATCCGATCCTTGCGTACTCTGTTCTGGAGGAAGAAAAATGGATGGATCCTTTTGTAAAAAAAATGGTACTTGTACATCATGAGAGAAGAGACGGCTCCGGATTTCCTCTGAAGCAGAAAACACGGGATACGGAATGTGGAATATTACAGGCATGTGATGCATTTGACTGTTTTATCAGCGGGATGGAATGCAGACGTATGAGCATCCAGCAGGCACTCGAGTATCTGGTGGAAGGTACGGATATTTTTTATGACAGGAGAATCGTGCGTGCGATCGAGCGGCTCGTCGCACGTTATCCGGTTGGGACGAGGGTTCGGCTTAATACAGGCGAATCGGGAATCGTTTTAAAACAGACAGAAAATTCCATCCGTCCTGTAATTAGAATTTTGGATGAAGAGAACCGGTTGACGGAAAAGGTATATCAGTTAAATAAGAACAAGAATGTATCTATTCTTCAGGTCGAAAACTAGAAACAGAAAGAGGTGAGGATAGAAAATGCACAAATTTCTAAGAGCCATCGGGTTCAGTCATATTACAAAAGAACAGCTGCAGCATATTTTTGCAGATATTATAAGCGCACCGACGGTTCAGAAGGCTGCACTTGATTCGGAGGGCAATGAATTTGCAGAACTGTCAAAGGAATACGGAGATTTTTTCGGAATCTCTGTCCGAGGCGTGTATAACGAAGATGATACCTTTGAGATGGAATATTACTATCCGTATTTGTGTGGAAAGAACATATCCACAATAGAACCCGCAGAAGTGGAAAAACATGCGGAAAAAGAGTCCTATGCGGGGATATGTGATGAAGTCAGAATAGGAGTGACGTTAATTTTCTATCTGCAGAATGTTGTGGATTTTCTGGCTGTAAAAGGATCAAAAAAATATATGAATCTGGAGGAAGGTGTTATTTTAGGTGCGCTTTCTACAGAAGGAAAAATTTTGCTTCCAATGAATAAAACTGAGAAAAAAAATAAGCAGAACCAGCAGAATACAACGGACCGCAATTATCTGGTTGCAGCCGCAAGAGATGGGGATGAAAATGCGATCGAGAATCTGACGTTAGAAGATATTGATACATATTCCATGTTGTCAAGACGTATTACGCATGAGGATGTACTCAGCATTGTGGATTCTTATTTTATGCCATATGGCATTGAGAGTGATCAGTATGCAATTCTGGGCGAAATATTAGATTGCAGGCTGGAACAGAATAATCTTACCGGAGAAAATGTCTGGGTGCTTGATATCTGCTGTAATGAAATGAACTTTGGAGTCTGCATTAATCAGAAGGATCTGGTTGGAGAACCACAGGTTGGCAGACGTTTTAAGGGCATTGTGTGGATGCAGGGAAGTATAAAATATAGAGAATAAGTGTAGATATTTTCCAATGTCATTAACTTAAAAGCAGAAGATATTTATTCCTAAAAGGATTAGATATCTTCTGCTTTTTGCTAAAGTTAATGACATTGACTATTTATAACCTTCTGAAGAAAAAGGAATTCCGGTGGATCCAGTTGGATGGCGGAAAGTATCGCATCTCTAAGAAGAGTTTCGATGACTGGCTCGATAACTTGGAACAGTAAAAAACAGGGTGTTGATCTGGCAGATTTTGTCTGCAATCGACATCCTAAATTTTTATCTGGATTTGAGATATGATATAAGAAAAAACACTAACACTAAAAAAGACAGGAAGTGAAGAATAAATGGCAACAGCAATTATGAAACAAAAAGAAGTTCCAGAAATGGACGATGTTGAAAAAGTCATTTCGAAGATTTCAGAAGAAAGTTCTTACAAACGGCGTCCAACACAAAAGAGAACCTGGATGACAGTGCCGGAAAGATACGAATCAATATTGTCAGCTTTGAAAAATGGTACGCCAATCAGATTAAATATCATAAAGTTACCGGAGAAGAACCAGGGAAAAAATTGAAATCCTGCTGATGAAGTAATAAATTCTATATCCAAATGAGTATCTTTATTGTGCATATGGAGAATCTATCTCCATCAAATCTATTGAAATCTCCATCATTTAGCATTAAAATGATGGAGATAAATTCAAAATGAAGGAGATTTCAATGAGAAATTTTGATTATATTACAAATCCTGCGAAGTTGCTGACACCTGAAATTGTTCAGATGGTTGGCAGTATTCATGAGCATAAAGGTAAACAGGAATTATTTCTGGAAGCAAACATAGATGAACTGAAAACACTTCTGGAAGTTACTTTAATTCAAAGTACGGGAGCATCTAACCGAATTGAAGGTATATTTACAAGTGATAAACGTTTGGAAGAACTGGTAAGTCAGAAAGCAGAGCCACGTAATCGGTCTGAACAGGAAATTGCCGGTTACCGTGAAGTGCTGGCTACGATTCACGAAAGTTATGAATATATCACTCCAAAACCAAACATTATTTTACAGTTACATCGTGATTTATATTCTTATTCCCAAGGAAACATCGGTGGTACCTATAAGAATTCAGACAATGTAATTGCAGAAACCGATGCCGGGGGACACCAAAAAGCTCGTTTTATTCCAGTTCCAGCTTTTCAGACTGCAGAAGCAATAGACGAACTTTGCGCTCGTTTCCTTGAAGCATGGGAAGCAAATCTCATTGATAAACTGATTTTAATTCCCATGTTCATTCTGGATTTTCTGTGTATTCATCCTTTTAATGATGGAAATGGTAGAATGAGCCGTCTGTTGACTTTATTGTTGTTCTATAAGGCTGGATATATCGTTGGAAAGTATGTCAGCATGGAAATGCTGATTGAAAAAACGAAAGAAACATATTATGAAGCTCTTCAAGCAAGTTCTGTCGGTTGGCATGAGGGTGAAAACAGTTATGAGCCTTTTGTTAAGTATTATTTAGGTATTATGATGAAAGCATACAATGAATTTGAAAGCCGTGTAGAACATTTGAAGTACCATAATCTTTCCAAGCCGGATAGAATTAAGGCGGTGATTGATAATAAGGTCGGTAAGATAACGAAGGAGGAAATTATGGAACTATGCCCTGACATAAGTAAGGTTACCGTGGAAAGAACACTGACGGATTTAGTTAAGAGTGGGTATATCGCAAAGGTCGGTGCAGGTCCATCCATCGGTTATGTCCGTATTTGAAAATTTTTTCACTATCTCATATAAAAGTGTGATTGATAAGCATTAAATTTTAATAATTTTGTGATTTCGGTTGTGATTTTATAGATTTTGCATATAATAAAAGTGTGATTATAAAACATAAAACTCCAATAAAAATGTGAGGAGTGATTCTATGGAACGATTTATCTTAAAAAAGTTGCTGGATTGGAAGGATTCTCCCTACCGCAAGCCTTTAATCTTGAAGGGCGTACGTCAGGTGGGTAAGACATGGATTCTAAAAGAGTTCGGCAGACGCTGTTATGAAAATACAGCCTACTTTAACTTCGACGAAAACGAAGAATATAAGCAATTTTTTGAAACAACCAAGGATGTGGACCGGATTCTACAAAACCTTATGCTGGCAAGCGGTCAAAAGATATTGCCGGAAAAGACCCTCATCATCTTTGACGAGGTACAGGGCTGCCCGAAAGTCATTAACTCCATGAAATATTTCTGCGAGAACGCACCGCAGTACCATGTTGCCTGCGCCGGTTCTCTGTTAGGTATCGCCTTGGCGAAGCCTTCCTCTTTTCCGGTAGGCAAGGTCAACTTCATGCAGATTGACCCAATGACCTTCGCTGAGTTTCTACTTGCCAACGGTGATGGAAATCTGGCGCAGTATCTGGAACAGGTGGATACCCTTGAGCCTATCCCTGACGCCTTCTTTAATCCGCTGTATGAGAAGCTGAAGATGTACTATGTCACCGGTGGTATGCCGGAGTCGGTATTGATGTGGACGGAGGCACGGGATGTTTCTGCCATGCAGGAAGCATTGTCCGGAATCATTGGAGCCTATGAGCGTGATTTTGCCAAGCATCCTAATCTCAGCGAGTTCCCGAAAATCGCAATGATTTGGAAGTCTGTTCCTTCTCAACTGGCAAGGGAGAACAAGAAGTTTATCTATAAGGTGGTCAAGGAAGGTGCACGAGCCCGTGAGTACGAGGATGCTTTGCAATGGCTGGTGGATGCCCGTCTGGTGCATAAAATTTATCGCAGCTCAGCTCCCGGCTTGCCAATTGCAGCTTACGATGACTTGTCTGCTTTCAAGATTTATTTGGTAGATGTGGGACTGCTCCGCCGTCTGGCACAGTTGGCCCCCACTGCCTTTGGCGAAGGGAACCGCCTATTTACGGAATTCAAAGGCGCATTAACCGAAAACTTTGTGTTGCAGACTTTAATTACTCAGTTTGAAGTCATGCCCCGTTATTGGAGCCAGAACAACCCACCTTACGAGGTGGATTTCCTCGTTCAACGGAAGAACGACATCTTCCCCATGGAGGTCAAATCTGAAGCCAACACAACCAGCAAGAGTATGAAGAAGTTCAAGGAACTGTTCCCTGATAAGGTCAAGCTTCGCATCCGTTTCTCATTGGACAATCTGAAACTGGACGATGATGTGCTGAATATCCCGCTGTTCATGGCAGATCAGGCGGATCGATTGATTGGGTTGGCATTGGAAAAGAGGAAGCAATAGAAACTGAAATTGGCACATTTATGGAATTGCTTTTTGCGGCAAAAAAGGTTGAGATAGCAATGTAAAGCTTTCTAATCCATTCTGCACATAAAATAAAAACGTATAATCCGTTGATAAATTTAAAAACAAGTGTTATACTACTTATAATTTAAATATAAAAACGAAAAACCTGTTTATAAATTTGGAGGTGAATATGAAACTTCTTCGTATTACAGCGGAAGGATTGCCGTTATTCAAGGAAAAATTGGATTTATCCTTTTATGCACAGCAGAGAGTCACAGAAGAACAGAAGAATATTTTATACCCATTGTTTGCAAATATTTGGGTGAATTCTGCTATTGGATTTATTGGTATTAATGCATCAGGAAAGACATCTGTCTTAAAGGTTATTTTGCTGGCTTTAGAAATAATCAATAATGAGCCGATCAATCATATTGAGACCAGAGATATTCTGGGAAACTCAAAAGAAGTTAAATTAAATATGTATTTCTTTTCGGGAAAGACAAATGAAGTTTGCCGGTTGGAAACAATTATTACTTCCCATAAGAGCAAGTCAGAAGGGATAAGTTATAGCATCGCTTCTGAGACCATGTGGACAAAATGTGCAGATGTAGTGACTACTCGTAAGGCAATGTTGGATTTTGAAGGAAGAGAACCGGTAATGATCAGAAGTAGTCAGGAAGATTTTTTGTCGGATGATGTAAGTATCATGATTGCCAGAAACAAAAAAACGAAGGAACATATACGAATTGTAAATCTCCTGAAATACACAAATGAAAATGTTCTTCCATTTTCGGAAGATATTCCGGCAGAAATCATTACTTTTTTGGATCCGACAATTGAGAAGCTGCATTTTGATGAAAATGACAGTAAGACTTTAATACATTTGAAATTCAGAGGTAAAGAGGAAATTCTACTCAATAGCCCGGTGGAGCTTAATAGTTATCTTTCGTCAGGTACGGTAAAAGGAATGATTACCTTTACATTGGCACGGGAAGTATTGCAGAGCGGTGGATATATTGTTGTAGATGAGGTAGAAAATCATTTTAACAAAGAAATTGTAACAACACTATTACGATTTTTCATGGATAATAAGCTGAACAAAAATGGTGGAATACTCATTTTTTCTACACATTATCCGGAATTGCTGGATGAATATGAACGTAATGATGGTATATTTATTACCAGAAATCGTAATGGAATTACTGCGGAGAATCTGTCAAAGATACTGAAAAGAAATGATATCAAGAAGAGTGATGCGTACCAGAGCGGTTTCCTTGAGGGAACGACTCCGACATACGAGGCTTATATGCAACTGAAAAAGAGTATTGCTTTGACTCTAATGTAGTAACTTTTGTCAAGAATTACTTTAGCAATCCAATAGTTCTTGTGACTGCAATAAGAAAGTATCATGAAGTGTCGAAAGTGCCAAAGGGAGAATACACATTGCTGGACCTGTTACGATAGGCTGGACTTAAATTCTCAAACTTTTTAATTAAGTGAATGGGTACAAAAAAACAAGAGCATATGCTCTTGTTTTTTGCATCCAGAAAGAAACTTTATTTTCCACTCTGTTTCTTAAAAAACGCTTTTGTTTCCCTGACAACAACCCCACTCAATGCGAACAGTGCGAT
>ERZ827452.3029-NODE-3029-length-11352-cov-7.634593_pt1 | contig 11352 bp, 10 predicted proteins | sample MGYA00519866_ERZ827452 | MGnify/ENA primary metagenome ERZ827452 (study PRJEB31778, sample SAMEA3449307) | human gut metagenome | biome: human gut; feature: human-associated habitat; material: faeces | place: United Kingdom | collected 2010/2012 ... | reverse complement strand
GAACAAGCTCATTGTATTGCCAATTATCTTTTTATGGCTGAACTGTTACTAAAAAGGTCAATTGTAAAAGTTAATTCCGCTTTGTAAGACTTACTTCCACCTTGTAGAACTAAATTCCATGAGGTGGAAGTTTTTTATTCCCAAAAGTATGGTTTTTCTATCAAAAATGCTATATAATATATCAAAAGCTGGAAAATTGCGCATCAAAATGAGAAGTCGAATGCACATGTTCATGATAAGAGTTAGTGAATTCCACCCCTAAAGAGAGTGTTATGGAGCTCATCACAACTGCGTAGGACTCCGGTCTTTTTATTGTTAATAAGGACATTTCTGCTGATACAGAAATCTTTATTCTTACTTTGCTTGGCTGATTTTCATCAAAATAGTATTAATCAGTCAAAATAAGACCAGAAGTGTGCGATGCACAAAGATAAAGAGCAGGGGTAACCCGGCTTTATTATCTGTTCTTAAGTAATTCCGGCTTAAGGATGATTTCGTTTGGTACTATTTTGTGAACGCCGAGCAAATCTAATATTTCTTTGCCATAGTAGAATTCAAACATTTCATAAGGTGATTTGTCACCAAGTTCAGGTCTTCCATATGAGTTGATGTGGTCCATCATAATATCTATTTGTGACTGGGTGTACTGCCCAAGGTCAGTGGATTTTGGAATAATTCTTCTTATGAATTCATGATTATTTTCACAAGCTCCTTTTTGACCGGGAGAAGATGGATCACAGTAAAACAGCCGAGACCTTATCACTCCGTCTGAGTCAGCTTCAATACCGAAAGGATCAGAAAATTCGGTTCCGTTGTCGGCCAGACATATGGGGAGTATTTTGGTAAAGTTCTCAAAACCAAGTAATTTGTAAAGAGCATCAAATATGTCAGTAACAGATTTAGAGTCATTTGCGTCTCTTAAAAATGCTAATTGAAGCTTGGGAAGTACAAAGTGAATGGTAAGTAATACAGAACCGCCTTTTATACCTTCTACAGAATCAAGTTCAGCAACAGGCTGCGAAGGATTGTTTTGTCTGTAAAGTTTATAATCTTCATAATTCCTGCCAATTCTGCAAGATTTATCAACTTTAAGAGGGACTGACTTTTTCTTTCTGGGCTTAAATCTGATCTTTCTGGGCATATCTATATTTTTGGCAGAAAAAAGACCATTATCGGCATAAATATAAGCTGTTTTTTCACAGCAGGAAATCCTGTCCTGATTGTTAGCAATTATGTGATGAATGGACTGACCGTTTTTAAGTAAAGGACTTATGACAGAATCAAGCTGTTTCAATTCATCTTCGCAGAGATTAAAGCCAGAACGTGATTCGCTCCGCACCAACTCATACTCTTTTTGAGCTACAAGAGCTTTATAGAATCTTTTCTCGAGGGTACAGTTGTTTAACATATCACATCCATTACATACATACGGAGCCTTAGATAGTTTAGGACACTCCTCCTTGGAATAATCAACACAAGATGTTGTGCAATGACCACACACGCTGCATTTGTTGCGGCTTTTGTGGCGTTCGCAAGAGATGCAAACATCACCGTGATGGGAACAGTGTCTTCTGTTAAGGCAGTCGTTAAAAGGTTTATAAGGAGCTCCTTTCTTTTCGAATACGATATGGGATTTCACTTCTTTGGATACAGTAGTACAGTCCTTAAGAATCTGTTTACCAATGGCTTTAAAACTCATGTTTTCATTAAGGGAATGTTCAATTACATATCTTTCATCTAAAATTAAATGTTTATTCATATTCATATATATCTCCTGTTCCGACCGGAGCTTAGAGATTGATGAACAGGAATAATATAACATTAAGAATAAGTAATTTCCACACCTGATATTCGGAAGTAGTAACTTCCACGACAAGTCATATAGGGGTGGAAATTAGTTTTGCAAATGAGAATAGATTAAGATGTACCATGCGATACACCCCATAGCACTTGACTTTTAACGGTCAAAGCTTTATAATCGGCTTAGAAGCAATCATAGATATTAGCGTGTCTAATGGTTGCCGTTCGGAAACAAAGTAAATGTTTCTTACAGGAAACTAAGACTTAGGCTATCCCCTGTTTGCGGTAGGGAATAGCCTTTTTACTTACTTTGAATATTGTGGAAATATAAGAGAATTGAGCTTATTTAAGTGTGATATTTGTGGCAAATCATGGCAATCAAATTTTAATAATATAAAAAATGGAAATAGTTGTCCTCATTGTTCTGCTTCAAAGGGTGAAAAATATATTGAAAATGTTTTAGACAAAAATAATATTCAATATCAAACACAATATTGTTTTGATGATTGTCGAATGCAACTACCATTACCATTTGACTTTGCAATATTTGACAATAATAATCTCATTGGTTTGTGTGAATATCAAGGAATTCAGCATTATGAACCATTTGACTTTGCAGGTAGAGGTAATGAATGGGCTAATAGCCTATTTGAAAGAAATCAGCTTAGTGATAATACTAAACGTACATATTGTAAAAATAATAATATCCCATTATTAGAAATTCCGTATTGGGAATTTAAAAATATTGAAACAATTTTATTAAATTTTATTAAAAAAGAAGTAGCTTAGTTATCACTATTCTACTTCTTTTTCTATATGAAAGGAAGTGATTTAGTGGCACATGTAACAAGGGTAAAATATTTTACCAAGGATAAGGAGAAATTCATAAATCCTGATAACTTGAAGAAATATAAGAAATATCTCCAATCAAATATTATAAAAAATCAGGACATTAAAGATACTACATATAAAAGATATGAAGGATTGTTTCGTCATTTTCTTATGTGGTTAGGCGAAAACTATTGTGATTTAGATTTATATTCAGATGAGTTTATGGAAAATGCCGTTGATATTATGGAAGCATATATGCTTTTCTGTCAGGAAACATTAATGAATCATAAGAAGATAATCAATATGAAAATTTCTGCTGTAAGTTCATTCTATATTTGGTCTATGAAGCGTGGATTTGTTAAATATCATCCTTTTGATGGTAAGCTTGATAGAATGAAAAAAGCAAACGAAGAACAGATTCTTAATCATTACTTTTTAAATGATGAGCAGATTGCAGCTATTAGAGCAGATTTATATAAGACAGAGAATAACAAATGGACAATACAAGATCAGTTATTATTTGAAATCGCACTCTTCTCCGCTAATAGAATTGGTGCTTTGGAGAAACTTACTGTATCTTCTCTTGACTTAGACAATATGGTATTTGAGTCAATACGTGAGAAGGAAGGATACCGTGTAGAAGTCTCCTTTGACAGTACCTGTAAGGATATGCTTGAAACATGGTTATCTATGAGAACAAATGATTATGACCATCTTGAATGCGATGCTCTATTTATTCATAAATATAAGGACAAATGGATTCCTTGGACACAAGGTATGATTCACGATCGAATGAGAAAAATCGGTAGAATTATTGGCTTAGAGGACTTTCATTGTCATTGCATCAGGAAGACGGCGATCAATAAAATATATGAAGATACTGGTGATTTAAATCTTGCCTCACAATGGGCGAACCACAAATCAACTTCAGTAACTTCACAGAGCTATGTACGCCCTGCTTCTAAGGCTGATTTAAGGGAAAAATTAAAAATTCTAAAGTTTAAGCAACAAGAATTACAGAAAGAGGCTGAAAAAGAAGGTATTTAGACAATCCAGATGAAGCTTTCGTCTAATACTTCGTCTAATCCAGAGAATAATAAAATATAAAAAGATTAGGTTGCGTCTTTACAGACATGTTGGATGGTGGCATTCAATAGCGTAAAACCTATGTCAACGTAAACCGACATTAATTCCCTAATCTTTTTTATTTTTAAATGGAGAATAATTATAAGCCGAATGATCTGAGTTACGCATTCACTAAGGTTCTGTGAAAATCAGACGGACTAACAGACCGATATAACTGCATTATCCCAATAAAGTCCTTATAAACAGGCACGAAAGGTATATATAAAAAGGTGACGACAATGTAGAAAACAAATAAAAGAACCCTTAAATGGGCAACCAAACAGAGAATATATAAGTATCACATCTTGGTCTTTGCTATTCACATAGCATTGTAAGACAATATCTATCCTACCAACATCTAGGATCTTCGGTGACTCTCAGCCTTAGAAATGAGAAGATGTTCGTGCTTCTCTACGTTAATGAGAACCTTAATAGTATCACCAACGCAAAATAAGTGATACGCCCTTACATCCATGAGTTGTAAGTATATGTTGACAATAAATGCTGTACTGCTATCAGTGTTTATTCGAGTATTCAAAGGTATGCTTAACCCTAAAGCAGTGTAGCGAAAAACGTGAAAGAAAAGCACTTGTAAGAAAATTGACAGATAAGAGTCATTAAACCTTATCAATTGGTCTTTACTCCGAAGACTGAAAATATGTGGAGAATAATCAATAAGCATGAATGGATTGCGAAAGTTTTCTAATTTAAAACTGGATGTGTACAGTCCAATATCAGCTAGTTAGTGCTTTATGCTGATTTTTTATGGATCGTTCGCCTAGTTGGTTATGGCACTACCCTGTCACGGTAGAATAACATGGGTTCAAGTCCCATACGATTCGTTAGAGATACTTGACTTTATATTTTTCAAAGCACTCTGTAAAGGTTATGAAAAATACAACATTGGGGTATCGTCAAGCGGTAAGACATAGCACTTTGACTGCTAAATTCGTAGGTTCGAATCCTACTACCCCAGTTAGATTAAAAGGAAAACGAAAAAATAAAAGAAAGGAGTGTACATATAATGGCTTGTTTACAAGTTACTGAAAACGACTTGGAAATTGGTGACGTATTAAGTATTACAAGTGATAATGGTAAAACTTTAAAAGCTTTACAGATGCTTATTGGAAATCAGACAAAAGCAAGTATGAGTATTGATTTTGATAACAATTGTCTTGTTTTTAAAGTAAATGATACAGATATGAATTTACCACAATTACAGTGTAATTTGTCAAAGTCTACCATTAAAAATATGATTTGCGGATTAAAAGAATTTTATAACTTATTAAGTGAGGAGGAAACTGAATAATGAAATTAGCACAGAAAACAGAAATTAACGAAGATGTAATTACAGTAAGTTTAAATGTCGAAGAATTGGGTGATAGTATAAGAGATGCTGATACAGAGAAAAATCAGTTACATAATTTCGTAAGATATATCGAATATAGCCAGATTGACTTCTCTGGAAATTTGAAACTTTCAGATACAGGAATTCCTGTGATTGTTACTGATGAGCCAGACGGTTCTACTATTGAAAAGGTCACAATTTCTGATTTAGTAAATAAAAAGTACACTCTCGATGAGAATTTATCTATTACACTTTCTATTGACATAAATAAAATTCCTACTGCTTCTCTTGGTACAGTGTTTAATACTTCTGAAAAATTAGGACAGGCAATGGCAGTTCTTTTCTTGGAAAAAGTGAAAGCTGCAATCACAACAAAATTAACAGAAATCAGAGCGTTGGCAAATGATTTTGAAGCTGAAACATCTGTTGTACTGTAAGGAGGCTGACTATGTATAAAATTCTTATTAAAGATTCCAAAACAGGAATGTATCGTTATCTTACTGTAAAGCAGGAAATTATGAAAGAACAGAAAGAAACTGTAACCGATGAAGATACCCATGAAGTAAAAGAAGTTACTACATTGGTTGGGACTGGCGAATATGAAACTGTTGAATATTCTACAGAAAATAAAGATGAATTAGAGAAGAAATGTATTGAGCTTTTAGCTTCTTACAAGGTAACAGAATTTACTCCGATTAATACATTGGCTTATACAACAGATCTTGTTTGGTCTGAGTAAAAATAATGGGTGGTACTTCCCACCCTATCAACTGGATATAGGACAATTTGGTAGTCCGCTAGTTTTGGGAACTAGACGTTGTAGGTTCGAGTCCTGCTATCCAGATTATGTGCGGTAAGCCTGATGTAAAAACCTATTTTTTGGATGCATACGAAACTTAGGTGTGTAAGCTCAACACTTACTACCGCCCTATCAAATTATCCGTAGGCAACAACTACGCAGATTATTCTGATAAAGTCGTAATGAAAATAGTTTCATTTAGTTTAGAGAAAGATAATTTTTTAAGAAAGAGTCATTTCATGAGAGATGGCTCTTTTGTTATGTAGTATTGGCAGAGTTGGTATTGCACCTGATTGCTAATCAGAGGTCATCGTTTATTCGGTGCATAGGTTCGAGTCCTATATACTGCGCTTATGCCGTGTGTCCGATTGGTCGAGGGTGCTGTCTTGAAAACAGTCTGGATGTAAAAGTCTTTGGGGTTCGAATCCCTAACACGGCGTTCTAAATAAATGCACTTTCAATATAATTCTATGTTGCTTTTGTTTATCTAACATGCAATAATTGTTATATGGAGGTGAATATTATGGCGTGGAATTTTACAGATATGGCTTCTGCCGAAGAAATTATTGAAAAAATTGAAGATGGAGAAATTTCTAATTCTGCAACTGCATATGGTTTATTGGGAGAAATAATGAACGCTTTTCCTGGAACATGGATTGCAGACAAAGCAAAAGAATTACGTGACAACTTGTAAAAAATATTGTAAAGATTATTTGAAAGAGATCAGTAATAATACTGGTCTCTTTTTGTATTTAAAAAGAGAATAAATATATAGCCAACTATGAGAGGATTGTTACTGTTTCGATGGCAGGTAGTTGGAATTATGGAGTGAGAACCCTTTGACTGATCATCTTAGGTATAGTAGATACTCGTACTACTCTCTCACTCTATTTTAATTGGTTTTGCGGGTGGAAAGCGAGAAATGTTATGAGTAAAAGATTTACACCTAAAGATTATGAGATAATATGTGGAGTTTATTCAATAACCAACAAATTGAATAATAAAAAATATATTGGAAAATCTGATAATATTTATGTTAGATGGGATGAGCATAGAAAAGATTTAAATAAAGGTGTTCACCACAATAAACATCTTCAAAGAGCATGGAATAAATATGGTGAAGAAAATTTTATATTTGAAATTGTAGAAAAATGCAAAAATGATGATATAGCATACCAAAGAGAGCGTTATTGGGTAAGATATTATGATTCATTTAAAAACGGATACAACATGAACGAAGGTGGAACTGGCGGTTTGGGATATACTCATACAGAAGAAAATATTGAAAAAATGAGTAAACTTCAAAAAGATAGAATGAAGAATCCTAAAGCAAGAGAAAAATTATCTCAGGCACACAATGCTTTAAAAAGACCGCTTGTTCAAATTAATTTGTTAGACAATTCAATTGTAAATTGGGATTCCAAGAATAAGGCAGGTAAAACATTAAATCTTTCTATTGCAGGAATATACACTGCTCTAAATTCAGAAAGTCATTTTGCTTATGACAGTTTATGGTTTTATGAAGAAGACTATAAGAATTTAGAAACGTCTTCTTATTCATTAAATTCTGACGTTTATCACAAATATACAAAATATCATCAATATAATTTTAAAGGAGATTTGCTGAAAATATGGACATTTGATGAATTAAATGCATCAAATTATAGAAACAACGCCATTTTCAAGTGTTGTGATTTCCAAAAAGATTATTATGAAAATAGCATTTGGTTATATGATAAAGATATTGATAAGTTAAATGAAATATTGCTTAAATATAAAAGTAAAGCAAATATATATTGTGAACCTGTTGATGTGTTTGATTCAAATGGTAATTATATTCGTTCTTCTAAAAGTATTTATGATGAATCATTAATATCAAATCTTAGAACATATGATATATATCTATGTTGTATTGGCGAAAGAAGGTCTATACATAATTTTATATTTAAGTATAAAAATAAGGCATATTTATATGAAAATGGAGAAAAAGAAGGTTTATTAAAAAGAGAAAAACAAATGTCTCATATTAAGAAAAAAATTATTCAATATGATTTAGATATGAATGTTATAAAAATATGGAATTCAATAACTGATATACATAATGAATTAGGTTATGATAGAGGTACAATTATTAATAATTGTAAAGGAAGAACTACCACAAGTCATAATTTTATATGGAAATATTATGAAGAAGAGTCGGTTGCTTAAACTTACTCTTCTATTTTATTGGAAAGAAAGGAAGTGACTTTGTGCCAAGAGTCAAAGAATATGAAATCGAAGATGTAAGCAAGATGACTGTTACACAATGTCGCTCTGCTTATAAAAAATTGGTCAATGAGTATCAAAAAATAAAAGATGGTGCTTATTGCCATGAATGCGGAAAATTCAAAGGGCGTGATAAATTTTATAAGAGTCCAAAAAATGCATCAGGTCTTATTCCTGTTTGTAAAGAATGTCTTTATAAAATAGGAACAGGATATGATGAAAAAACCAAAGAAACACACGAAACAAGAGAGACTGTTATTGAGGCAATGAAAAAAGCTGATTTACCATTTTTAGAAGATTTATATGATAACTCTTGTAGTGCTATTACGAATGAGGTGAGTGGCAAGAAGCGTGGTACTGGATATAGTCAAATGATTACATGTTTGCAAAGTTTACCTCAATATTTTGGAATGACGTTTGACCAATCTGATTTTGGTGAGAAAAATGTTAATGATGTGACAACTGATGTTGCGGAAAATTTTGAAAAGAAACCACAGCAAGTATCCGAAGATGTTGAAGATATGTATGTTAAAAATAAACGAAGTGTTCTTAGAATGCTTGGTTATGATCCTTTTATATATGAAGAGGAAGAAGACAAACCTCTTTTATATAGTAAGTTGGTGAATTATTTTGATGATTCATTAAAAGATGATGGTTTTAAATTGGAAGCTGTAATTGAAATAGTACAGTCGTTTAAAGATGTAAAACATATAAATGACACATTGGCTCAGTATACAAAACAACTACAAACTCATCCAGAAATGATTGCCACCGTAAAATCTCTCACACAGACAAAAAAAGATATGCTTTCTTCTGCCCTTGCACTAGCAAAGGATAACGGAATATCTGAAAATAATAATAATAGAAAAAGTAAAGGTGCTGGTACTCTTACTGGTATCATAAAAGAATTACAAGAAATGGATTTAGATGGTTCTGAGGTAAATACCTTCGATTATGAAACTAATATGGCAATCGAAGATATTATGACAAGAAATCATCAGAACCAATTAAAACAGTTAAATCCTGATGAAAACGATTGGGAAAAAGAAGTTATTCATCAAAAAGGATTGTTATTTAATCTTCAAAAAGAAAGAGATAATGCAGTTGAATTTAGTAGGTTATTGAAAAAGGAAAATAAAGACCTTAAAGATTTCTTATTTGAAAAAGGTCTTATAGATGAGAAAGGGCAAGTAATCGAAGATGGCTGATGATAAAATTGTCCTGATGGGTGATTCTATAAATGAATTTACTCCAAAGAATTTTACTTTTTTCAAAAAACCTACTTATTATGATATGTCTGAATTAAAGTTAGAGGGTTTGAAAAAATTCTCTGAAATAATTCAGTGGGGACGCAGAAACCCAGTAAAATTCTGTGAAAGATTTTTCGGCATCGAATTTCTTGATTATCAGAAATATGTATTTATGATGTCATGGATTACACCAAATGTTGTTTGGTGTATGAGTCGTAATGCTGGTAAGACAACTCTAGGTAGCCCATTTTTGATGGCTAAAACAATGTTACTGCCAAAATTTGAAGGGTACATTTTATCAAGCACAGGTTCTCAAAGTATAGGTATGATGAAGAAGATTGAATCTATTGCCAAAAAAGAAATCGCTTCATTTACTGGCTTGACAGATGTATTTCTAAACGAACTTGTTAAAAGTTCAAATAGTGAGGGATTTCGGCACGATCCAGCATCTTACTCCTTTAAACTTTATTCAGGATCGAGTTTGGCTACGGTCAACTCAAATTTTGATGGATCTCGTGGTCGAAGAAGCCGACTTAATTTCTATGATGAAGCATCGTATGTATCTGAAGATATGTTCGCTGCTACTCTTCCGTTCGTCACTCAGAACAGTGACTTTGCTCTTGGTGGTGATGTTGATGTAACATTACTTCCACCAAATTTCCCAAATCAAGTTGTATGTGCAAGTTCAGCAGGTTCTATGGATGATGTCTTTTATAAAAGATATAAAGAAGCTGCAATGCACTCTATGGCAGGTGATAAGAATTATTTCTGTGCAGATATAGATTGTGAAGTAATTCTTCATGCTACTTATAATGGAAAAGTATATCCCGTTCCACTACTTACTCAAGCAAAGATTGATTCAGAAATGAAGATGAATCCAACTAAGGCTACTCGTGAGTATATGAATAAATTTGATTCAGACCTTGGTGATGATATAGCAGTTAAGAAATCACAAGTGCTTAGAAATAGCGTTGTTAGACCGCCAATGCTTGTTAATGATGATAATTCTCTTATGGTCATCTGTTTTGATCCTGCCAAAAAAAGAGATAATAGCTTTGTGTTGGTTGGTAAATTACATAGAGATGATAAGCGTGGTTGGTTATTAGACGTTGTAAATGGTATCAATTTGATTGATAAAGAAACACAAAAACCACTTACTACCCCTGAACAGGTAACAATGCTTCAAGATATCATAGTCAGATATAACGGATACGGTGTTCCTGATTATAAAAATATTCATGGAGTATACATTGACGCAGGTTCTGGTGGTGGAGCGACGCAGATATGTGATCTACTTTTTGATAATTTCTATGAAGCAAAGCATAAAGGCGAAAAAGATTATGAACATCATGGATTGATTGATGCGAATTATGATTATGCTGTTCCATATGTAAAAAGATATCCAGACGCTATTGATATTATTCGTATGCGTGAGCCAGCTAAATATAAGGCAATTATGTATTCACAGTTATGCGAGATGATTGATCAAGACTTGATTAGTTTTACTGCTGAGTATGATTATCATGGAAATCTTACTATGCTTGAAGAAGAAAATGGTGAGGTTGTTGAAAAGAATTATAAATTATCTCTTGAAGAAGAAATTGGTCTTAAACAGCTTGATGCCATGAAGGAAGAATTAACTCACATGTACAAATACAAATCTTCTAATGGAAATATTAGATATGATCTTGCTCCTGGTTTTGAGAACATTCTTCATGATGATAGATCGTACTGTCTCGCTTTAATGGGACACGCCTTATTTACATTAAGAAGTCAAGATCAAGTAAGACAAAGAAGACCACAAGAAGATGCTACAAGTTTCATTAATAAGCTTACAATCCGTAAAGCAAAATACAATTAAGGAGGTGCATTATCAAACATGCCTAGACCTAAGAAAGTAGATGCAAATTCTAATGCACCTGCTAAAATAAATA
>ERZ827452.3021-NODE-3021-length-11391-cov-8.726359_pt1 | contig 11391 bp, 8 predicted proteins | sample MGYA00519866_ERZ827452 | MGnify/ENA primary metagenome ERZ827452 (study PRJEB31778, sample SAMEA3449307) | human gut metagenome | biome: human gut; feature: human-associated habitat; material: faeces | place: United Kingdom | collected 2010/2012 ... | reverse complement strand
TCGGGTCACACCGTTCTCTGCGACAAAATAGTTACTTGTCACTATTAAGCCTTGAGATTCAGGTGGTTTTTTGTTTGCATCGACAGTTGCAAATAGAAAAAAACATGAGCTATCCCCCTTCCACATTTCGTGTCGGGGAAACCGCAATAGAAAGCTCGCCTCCCCCGCACATAGCAGAAGATGACGGACCGCCATACCATATGGACAGTGCTCTCGTTATTTATCGCAATTTTCAAAAATAGTGCCTATCAAAACTGCATATTTGCGATATGCAGTTTGCGGATGTTGCCTGTGCATTAAAAACGCAAACTGCTATAGTATAACAGAGACGCAAAAGTAATTCAACAAATACTAACAAAAACCGCGCCGCAGGTAATGTTCGAACCTGCGGCGCGGTTTATCTATTGGAGGAAATAGTTCTCGTAAATAATAATTGGTTAAATCCCGTCTGGATTATAGAGATAGTATACTTCATTCAGCGCAAAAAATCAACCCAGGTAGGCAAAATCACAAATTACAACAAAAAAACACCCTGAAGTTTTTCAACCTCAAGGTGTTCTGAGCTGGAGCTGCTATCCAGATTCGAACTGGAGACCTCATCCTTACCAAGGATGCGCTCTACCAACTGAGCTATAGCAGCACAATCACAGCTCAATTATAATACCATAAACTCTGCTGCATTGCAAGCGTTTTTTGCAAAAAAATCTGGCATTTTGCGTTTTTTCTGCCCAGATACAGAAAAACGGCTGCCGTTTTCCACGGCAGCCGTCTGCATTGTTGAAAATATCACTCGATAAGGCCGTTCAGCAGGGCCAGGCACTTGCGGCTGTGCAGCTTGCGGATGGCCTTTGCCTCGATCTGGCGGACACGCTCACGGGTGACACCAAAGTCGCGGCCAACCTCTTCCAGCGTGCGGGGACGGCCATCGTCCAGGCCGAAGCGCAGGCGGATGACTTTCTCCTCACGGGGGGTCAGGCTCTTGAGGGCCTGGTTGATCTGCTGGGCCACCATAGCACGGTCAGCTGCCTTGCCGGGAGCCTCGGCGTTCTCGTCGGCGACGAAATCGCCCAGAGAGGAATCCTCTTCCTCACCCACGGGGCTTTCCAGACTTGCCGGCTCCTGTGCCATGCGCTGGATCTCACGCACACGCTCCACGCTCATATCCATGGCCTTTGCCAGCTCTTCCGGGGTCGGCTCGTGGCCGTTCTGGTACACCAGCTGGTTGGTGGCCTGACGCATCCGGTTGATGGTCTCCACCATGTGCACCGGGATACGGATGGTGCGGGCCTGATCCGCAATGGCGCGGGTGATGGCCTGGCGGATCCACCACGTTGCATAGGTGGAGAACTTGAAGCCCTTGGTGTGGTCGAACTTTTCCACCGCCTTGATCAGGCCCAGGTTGCCCTCCTGGATCAGGTCCAGGAACTGCATGCCGCGGCCGACGTAACGCTTGGCGATGGAAACGACCAGACGCAGGTTGGCTTCGCTCAGGCGCTTTTTGGCTTTCTCGCCCTCGGGGCCGCCGGCCTGAATTTTCAGGGCCAGGTCGATCTCCTCCTCGGGGGTCAGCAGGGGCACGCGGCCGATCTCTTTCAGGTAGACCTTGACGGGGTCGTCGATGGTAATGCCGTCGGTATTCAGGGCGTCGTCGAAGTCGTCGGCACCTTCCTCGGTGGTGCCGCTCAGCAGGCTGGCGTCCACATCGCTGACGGGGTCATCATCGATGACCTCGATACCGTTGCTCTCCAGTTCCTCGTAGAGCTTTTCCATCTGCTCCACGTCCAGGACGTGACCGCTCTCCTCCATCGCGTCGCTGATCTCGCTGTTGGTCAGCTTGCCGGCACGGCGGCCGGTCTCGATCAAGCTGCGGATAGAATCTTTCTTTTCTGCCATAAGTACGTTCTCCTTTGGTTTTTTATATGAACACGGATGTTTGAGAGAAATTCTTCAATCAGATTGGGGCGGATCGGCCGCGCCTTTTTCCTTGCGGAGTTTCGAGAAGGCGCTTAAAAACTGGTCGTCGGTAGTGCCTTTGACGGTCTGGCTGATGGGCTTGGCGTTGTCCAGCCGTTCCAGGTACATGTCAATGTCCTCCCGCTGGAGGGGGTGCCCGGCGTTGACGGCCTGGGCGCGGTTGACTTCGGCCATCGGCTTATCGTCCAGCATCTGCTGCAGGCTGGTGATGTTCACCGGCAGCTGCTCGTCCGCACAGCGGAAAATAGCCCGCAGGGCCTCCTGCATTTCGGGCAGGACCACGGCGTCCATGTTCAAACGCTGGCGCACATAGGGGATCTTTTCGGGGCTTTGCAGCAGCGCGGCGATGAGTTGCCGCCCGGCACTGGCGGCACCCAAAGCGGCATCTCCCCCGGCGCTGTAGGGCACCCGGATGTCGGCGGCATTGCCCTGCCCGGCCAGGTCGCGCTGCTCTTTGCGGCGGTCGCGGCGCTGGGTGCTGCGCAGCACATCGTTCATCTGCTCCAAGATCGCCTTTTTACCCACGCCGGTCTCCTCGGCCAGGCGGCCTGCGTAGACGTCCCGCGCTGTGGGGGTAACGCCCTTGCGGGCCAGGATGTCGATGGCGTCCTTGAGGTAGTTCAGCCGCCCGGCCGAATCCCGCAGGTCATAGTTGGCGGCAGCCTTTTTCAGCTGGAACTCCGTCGGGTCAGCGCTGCCGTCCAGCAGCATGGCGAACCGCTCCCTGCCGTATTTTTTGATGAACTCGTCCGGGTCTTTAGCGCCCTGGTAGCTCAGCACCCGCACCTTGATGTCGGCGTCGGTGAACATGGCCAGGCTGCGGGCGGTGGCCTTCTGGCCCGCCTCATCGGAGTCATAACTCAGCACCACTTCGTCGGCGTATTCGGTCAGCAGCTTGACCTGTTCGGGCGTCAAGGCGGTACCGCAGGCGCAGACGGCGGTGTCAAACCCAGCCTCGTGCATCGAGATGACGTCCATGTAGCCCTCGCACAAAATATAACGTTTATTCGGCGATTTTTTGGCTACATTCAGGGCAAACAGCGTGCGGGACTTTTTGTACACCATCGTCTCGGGGCTGTTGATGTACTTGGGTTTGGAGTCGTCCAGCACACGGCCGCCGAAGGCGATGATGGCCCCGCGCACATCGATGATGGGCACCATGACGCGGTGGCGGAAGATGTCGTAGAGATTGCCCTTGGCGCTGCGCTTGACGAGGCCGGAGTGTTCCAGCTCTTCCTCGGAGAAGCCGAGGCGGCGCAGGTAATGCAGCAGGCCGGTGAAATCCTCGGGCGCGTAGCCCAGACCGAAGCGGCGGATGGCGGCATCGGACAGGCCGCGCTTTTCCCGCCAGTAGCGGCGGGCCAGGGCGGCTTCGGGCGTGCGGGCGTTGAGCTGCTCGTAAAAGTAGCGGGCGGCGCAGCGATTGATCTCTAAGAGGCGCTGCCTGGCGCGGGATTCCTTATCGTCCTCCTCGGGCAGGGGCATGCCTGCACGGCTGGCCAGCTGTTTGACGGTCTCGACATAGCCGAGGTTATTGTACTTGCGCACAAAGCTGATAACATCCCCTGCCGCGCCGCAGCCGAAGCAGTAAAAGCTCTGAGTGTCCGGGTAAACCACGAAGGAAGGCGTTTTTTCGTTATGGAACGGGCAAAGGCCGGTGAGGGTGCGCCCGCGGCGGCGGAGCTGGACGTATTGGCCTACGATGTCCTCAATATCGTTGCGGCGAACGACTTCCTGGATGTATTCCTGGGGGATCATACCTGCGTGGGGCACCTCCTTTTTGCTTTATTTTTTGTTAGCAGTTGACGGATGCCGCCACCTTGCGGCGCCAGGCAAAAGCCGCCCACTTAAAACAAAATCATAAAACCGTCCACTTTTGGGGGACAAACAGATCCTCAAAAAGCCGGGTGGCGAATTCATCGCTCATGCCGCTGATGTAATCGGTCACGGCGCGGTCGACACCCTCGTTGTAGGCGATCTGCAGGTAGAAGTTGGGCATCAGGGTCGGCTCCTCGCACAGGCGCTCGTACAACTCGGCCACGAGCTTGTCCACCTTTTTTTCCTCGCGCTTGGCTTCCTTGTCCACGTAGACTGTGGAGTACATGAAGTCCTTCAGCACGGCGTAGGCGGCGTCCACTTCGGGCGAAAAGTTGATGCGGCCGTTCTGGCTGTGCTCGATCAAATCCGTTATCATCGTGGTGATGCGCTGGGACTTGGTGGTGCCCAGCACGGCCACGGCTTCGGGCGGGAGCTGGCGGGGATCCAGCACACCGGCGGTGACGGCATCCTCGATGTCGTGGTTCAAAAAGGCGATGTGGTCCGCGCGGCGCACCACGCAGCCCTCAGGCGTGCGGGCCCAAGCGCCGGTGGTGTGGGTAACGATGCCGTTGCGCACCTCCCAGGTCAGGTTGAGGCCCCTGCCGTCTTTTTCCAGGAAATCCACCACCCGCAGGCTTTGGCGGTAATGGGTAAAGCCGCCGGGGCACAGGCGGTTCAGCGCGCGCTCCCCCGCGTGGCCAAAGGGGGTATGACCCAGGTCGTGGCCCAGGGCGATGGCCTCGGTCAGATCCTCGTTCAGCCGCAGGGCGCGGGCGATGGTGCGGGCGATCTGCGCGACCTCCAGCGTGTGGGTCAGCCGGGTACGGTAATGGTCCCCCTCGGGCGAGAGAAAGACTTGGGTCTTCTGCTTCAGGCGGCGGAACGCCTTGCAGTGGATAATGCGGTCGCGGTCCCGCTGGTAGCACGGGCGGATGGGGTCCTCATCCTCCGGGCGGCGGCGGCCCCGGGTGGATTGGCTCAGGGTGGCGTAGCGGCTCAGGGTCTGGTGCTCGATCGCCTGGGTCTCTTCGCGGATGGTCATGGTCAGCAGCCCCCTTTCCGGCTTATGGCAGCCCTGCTTTTGCGCCGTTCTGCAGCTGCGGCGCACGTGGGCAGTTCTGCCTTATTTTTCCCTCTATATATAAATACGATAAAACTTGGCGAAATACTCTTTTTTTATGCGGAATTTTTTGAAAAATTCAAAGTCGGTTCTGCGGAAGGGGGGCAAGCCCCTCTCCCTACAATACCACCTTGCATGAGGCTGTAGGGGGCGATGCTTGCATCGCCCCGCAAGTAGCCGCCCGCCTATGCGGGCCGATGACGAGCATCGGCCCCTACAAAAAGGCGTAGAGGAATCCAGGCCCTGAAAAGCCGCAGCAAAAATCAAAACGGTGCGTACATCGCTGCCGAAACGGTGACTTCGGCGCTGCCGCGGGTCAGTTCGGTCAGCTTGGCACACAGGGGGCCTTCCTCCCCGGCAGGCATCCGCCAAAGCAGGGTAACGGCATCGTCAAACACGGGTTCCTCCGGCTTGGCCCCGGCCGCAGCGATAATGCGCTGGGCCTGCTCGAACTGGGCGTAGGGCACCCGCAGGCGGCAGTCCACCACCAGCCGCATGCTGACAAGTTCGGCATTTTGCAGTGCGCCGCCGGCCGCCGCCGTGTAGGCGCGCACCAGGCCGCCGGTGCCCAGCAGGATACCGCCGAAATACCGCGTGACGACTACGATCACGTCCGACACGCCCGCGTGGCCGATGGTCTCCAGCACCGGGGTGCCGGCCGTCTTGGCGGGTTCGCCGTCGTCGGAGTAGCGGGTGCGGCCGTTTTGCAGCACATAGGCGTAGACGTTATGCCGCGCGGTGCGGTTGGCGGCGCGCACGGCGTTCAGCACAGCCAGAGCCTTTTCCTCGGTATCGGCAAAGGCGGCGGTGGCGATAAAGCGGCTGCGCTTTTCCTCGTACGTAAAGGTCGAGGTCCCCCGCAGGGTCTTATAGTCAGGCATGGCGGCTCCCTTTCGATTACACATCAAAAAACCCCAGATGTCGCCATCTGGGGTCAAAAGCTTTGGAAAAATTACTTGCCGGACTTGGCAAAACGGCGCTTGAAACGCTCGACGCGGCCACCGGTATCGACCAGCTTCTGCTTGCCGGTGTAGAACGGATGGCACTTGCTGCAAACTTCGACGTGGATCTCCGGCTTGGTGTCACGGGTGTGAATCACGTTGCCGCAGGCGCAAGTGATGGTGCAGTCCACATAGTTCGGATGGATGCCCTGCTTCATGGTATTTTCACCTCTTTCTCGATTATGATAACGGGAGCCATACTTGATATATGTGCTCATCACAATCTCCGAATTGCGGCTACCAGCGCCCACCATCCTGTGCGGGCGGAGCAGCCATCTGAACGATTGCTGAAATATTATAGCGGATTTTTGGGGCGATGTCAAGTATTTTTTTGTGTTGACTTACAGGCTCTTTCCCCCGGTGCACACGGTGCGGGCGTCCCATTTTAAATCACTGCCATTATAAATGGAAAAGGTGTACTGCACGGCGGGGGTGCCGTCCACGCTGCCGGTGGCGGTGATGGTGCCGTTGTTGTTGGCATACGCCCAGGTGTAGGCGGGCGTTTCGGGCAGGTCGTCGGCGGTGACGGTGGTGCCGGGCCAATCGATGGCAAAAAAGCGGGCGTTACTGCTCCAATCGTCCTCGGCGGTAAAGTCGATGGTCAGCAATCGGTTGGCCTGTTCCGCCGTAAAGCCCAGCAGGTTGGGGCCGTAGTCCCGGCTGCGGGCAGCGAGGTAATAGGCCGTCTGCTCCTCGGTCCAGTCGGCAGGGGCGGCAAAATCGGTGATGCCCGCCGCGGCCAGGGCGCGGCACTGGTGCACCAGCATCGTGTGCTGCCACTCGTTCAAGTTCAACTCGCGGGCCTCGTCGCTCAGTTCCGGGATGGCGGCGGTGCTGTCGGTACTGTACCAGCCGCTGATGGCCTCGCAGGGCCGGGCGTCGTCCACCGGGGTAAACACGTAGATGCTGTTGGTGCCGTCGGGGTACTGGGGGCCGCCGTAGTCAGCCTCGGGCGAGTAGACGACATAGAAGCTGACCTTGACCAAAAAGGCCTCACCATCGTCGATTTTGGTGCGGTAGTCCGTGCCGCTGCCGGCGTCGGTATTGTCCAGCAGGTCGGCGGCCTCCTCGTCATCGGCAGGGTCGACCACGCCGGACATGCCCACGCGGGTGGTGATATAGCGGATGGCGTCCTCGTCCAGTACCGTCTGCCAGTAGTTGGCCGCGCGCTCGGCCGCCACGGACAATTGCGTCAGGTATTCCGGGTCAAACGGTTCACGGCGGTTGGCGTCCAGCGTGGTGGATGCTGCCAAGGATTCCGGTTCCGGCGTGGGTCCGGCGGCGGATTCCGAGGCAGGTGCGGCACACCCGGCCAGCACCCCGGCGCAAAGCAGCACCGCCGCCAAACCGGCGGCACGGCGGGAAATGGCAGACATAGACAAGCCTCCTTCTTGATGCGATTTATATAATAGGTATACTTTTATTGTAATGTACCACCGGCAAAAGTCAACGGTGTGCGGCAGATTTTACAACTATTTCTAAAATGTTTCCAAATGGGCCTACACATGCGGCAAGCGCACGGGCGGATACAGAATCCGCCCCTACGGGTGGGGTTGCGCAGATGCCGTAGGGGCTGATTCCATATCGGCCCGCGGACACATAAAAAGGTTTCCCTTCGAGGGGAGCTCCCGCCGCCAGGCGGGTGAGGGGTGGCTACTTTAGCGTGTGCCCTTACGGGAGCCACCCCTCAGTCAGCTTCGCTGACAGCTCCCCTCAAGGGGAGCCTTTTATTTAACTTTTACGCCAGCAGCGGCTTGCAGGCTTCGGCCAGCTTTTCTTTCTGGGCTTCTGCCTCGGCCAGGTCTTTGCCCTTGGTGGTGAAGTAGGTCTTGATCTTCGGCTCGGTGCCGGAGGGGCGCACCACCACGGTGGCGCCGCTTTCCAGCGTGTAGATCAGCACGTTGGCGGCGGGCAGGCCGGTCTCCTCGGGCTTCTTGTAGTCCACGACCTTGACGACCTTGTCCCCGGCGAAGTCCTTCGGCGGGTTGTCGCGCAGGTTCTGCATGATGTCGGCCATCTTGTCCATGCCGGACAGACCCGGGAACTCGAAGCTGTCGACCTTGTTCAGGTAGCGGCCGTATTCAGCGTAGATACGCTCCAGTTCTTCCTTGATGGAGGAACCCTTGGCGCGGTAGTAGGCAGCCATCTCGCAGATCAGCATCGAGCCGATGATGGCGTCCTTGTCACGCACGTAGGGACCGGCCAAGTAGCCGTAGCTCTCCTCGAAGCCGAAGATGAAGCGGTCCACCTCACCGGCGGCCTCCAGCTTGGCGATCTGGTCGCCGATCCACTTGAAGCCGGTCAGCACGTTGCGGCACTCGACACCGTAATGCTCGGCCACCTTGTCGGCCAGCGGGGTGGAGACGATGGACTTGCACATGACGGCGTTCTTGGGCATGGTCCCCTGTTCGATGCGGCCCGCGCAGATGTAGTCCAGCAGCAGCACGCCCACCTCGTTGCCGGAGAGCAGCTCATAGCTGCCGTCCTTGCACTTGACGGCAATGCCCACGCGGTCGGCGTCGGGGTCGGTGGCCAGCATCAGGTCAGCGCCGGACTTCTTTGCCAGCTCCAGGCCGAGGCGCAGGGCCTCGAAGATCTCGGGGTTGGGGTACGGGCAGGTGGGGAAATTGCCGTCCGGCTTCTCCTGCTCGGGCACGACGGTGATGTCGGTGATGCCAATGTCCTTCAACACATGGGTGACGGGCACCAGACCGGAGCCGTTCAGCGGGCTGTAGACCAGCTTGAGGCCGGCGGTCTTGCAAATGCCGGGGCGGATGGAGCGGGCCTCGATGGCGGCGTACAGGGCGTTGATGCAGTCGTCACCGACGTACTCGATCAGGCCCTGGGCCATGCCGTCCTCAAAGGAGATGAGCTTGGCGCCGGTGAGGATGTCAGTCTTCTGAATTTCGGCATACACGATGTCAGCGGCTTCATCGGTCATCTGGCAACCGTCCGGGCCGTAGGCCTTGTAGCCGTTATACTTGGCAGGGTTGTGGCTGGCCGTGACCATGATGCCCGCATTGCAGTTGTAGTAGCGGGTAGCAAAGCTCAGGGCAGGCACAGGCATGAGGGCGCTGTAGATGCGCACCTTGATGCCGTTGGCGGCCAGCACCTCAGCAGCGGTCTTGGCAAAGACGTCGCTCTTGATACGGCTGTCGTAGCTAATGGCGACGGTCTGGCTGCCGCCCTGGGTCTTGACCCAATTGGCCAGGCCCTGGGTAGCCTGCCGCACGACGTAGATGTTCATGCGGTTGGTACCCGCGCCGATGACACCGCGAAGGCCTGCGGTGCCGAACTTCAGGGCCACAGCAAAGCGGTCCTGGATGGCAGCGTCGTCGTCCTTAACGCTTTCCAGTTCGGGCTTCAGGTCTGCATCGGCCAGGTCAGCCGCCAGCCAGCGGTCATACATTTCCTTATACATAAGTATATACACCTGCACTTTCTATGGTTGATACTATACTAAATATACCAACTTCTGTGCGGTGTGTCAATTGAATTTTGGCTATTTTTACCGATTTGTTGCTTTGGTTTTGCAGGGTGGCTTTCGTTCCTCGCCACCTTGCGGCGCTTCACTCGTTTTAACGGCTTTCTGCCTTTACGTGTTCCTTTTGGAGACCCAAAAAGAACCGAAAAGGTACCTGCTACTTCCGATAGCGCGCTGCCTCGCAACAGCGAGACTATTTTCGCTACCTTTTTTGGTCAAAAAAAGGTAGGCCTAATGGAAGAATCCCATAATAAAAGGCCCTGCCGCAAGGTAGGCAGGGCCGGGCAAGCAGCAAATAGAACAATTCTTGCACCCCATTTCCACCACTTTTTGCCCCTTATATACCCAATAACTGCAAAAGTGGTATACCACTTTCTAACCACTTTTACAGTTTAATAAGTGGTTAAATATAACTTAGATATGTAATTTTTATAACCACTTATTGAGTTATTCAGTTGTATAAGGGGCGCAGGTGCTTTTCCCAAAAACTTATCGCAAAATAAATGCGCCCCACCATCCCGGCAGGGCGCATTGCTTGTTTGCTTTATTCACCGGTCTCCTCTTCCAACACATGGGTGATGGTTTCAAGGTCGATCGGCTTGGGGATATAGCCGCTCATGCCCGCATCGTAGCACTTTTTGCGGTCGGCGGCAAAGGTGTTGGCCGTCATGGCAAAGATGGGCACATCGTGGTCGGGACGGTCACTGGCGCGGATACGGCGGGTGGCCTCCACGCCGTCCATCACCGGCATCTGCATGTCCATGAACACCGCAAAATAGCTGCCGGGGGCCGTCTTTTCAAACATTTCCACTGCCTTCTGCCCGTCCTCGGCCCAGTCCACTTTCAGACCAATGCTTTGCAGCAGCTCCACGGCGATCTCGGCGTTCAGGGCATTGTCCTCGGCCAGCAGTACCCGTTTGCCGGTAAAGTCGGCGGTGGTCTCCCCCGTCTTGTGCGGGGCCAGCACGGCGGCGCGCTGGGCGTCGTCCGCCTCGGCAAAGGGGATGCTGACGACAAGGGAGAGACAGCACCTTTAGCTGCTGCTATTTCTTTGTCTCTCCCCCACCCGCTTCGCGACATCTCCCCGCACTGCGGGGAGTTACCCCCACAGAGGGGGCCAGACATGCTCTACATCGCTTTTCTATCCAGCGCCCGATATTGCAGTGCTTCGGAAATATGCGCGGTGTCCACCTGCTCGCTGCCGTCCAGGTCGGCGATGGTGCGGGCCACCCGCAAAATGCGGTCGTAGGCGCGGGCGCTGTATCCCAGGCGCTCAAACGCCGCGCGCAAAATTTGCTGGGCCTTGGGGGTCATGCGGCAGTATTTTCGCAGTGCGGCCCCCGGCAGCTGGGCGTTGCACCGCACGCCGGGCAGGTCTGTGCAGCGCTCCTGCTGCACCTTGCGGGCGGCGGTAACGCGGGCGCGGATGGCGGCGCTGCTCTCTCCCCCGGCCTCGGCGGCCAGGGCCTCGTACTCCACAGGCATGGCTTCCACATGCAGGTCGATGCGGTCCAGCAGCGGGCCGGAGATGCGGCGGCGGTACTGCTCAATGGCGCTGGGCGTGCAGGTACACTCCCGCGTGGGGTGACCCAGGTAGCCGCACTTGCAGGGGTTCATGGCGGCAGCCAGCATGAACTGGCAGGGGTAGCGGGCGGTGCCGTGTACCCGGCTCACCGTGACGGCGCCGTCCTCCAAGGGCTGACGCAGCACTTCCAGGGTGTCGCGGGAAAATTCCGGCAGTTCGTCCAAGAACAGCACACCGTTGTGGGCCAGGCTCACCTCACCGGGGCGCGGGGTCGACCCGCCGCCCGCCATGGCGGCGGTGCTTACGCTGTGGTGCGGGCTACGGAAGGGCCGCTCTTTCAAAAGCCCGCTGCCCGCAGGCAGCAGCCCGGCCACCGAGTAGATGGCGCTGGTCTCCAGCGCTTCCTCATAGGTCAGCGGCGGCAGGATGCCCGGCAGGCGCTTGGCCAGCATGCTTTTGCCCGTGCCCG
>ERZ827452.3020-NODE-3020-length-11395-cov-2.897002_pt1 | contig 11395 bp, 9 predicted proteins | sample MGYA00519866_ERZ827452 | MGnify/ENA primary metagenome ERZ827452 (study PRJEB31778, sample SAMEA3449307) | human gut metagenome | biome: human gut; feature: human-associated habitat; material: faeces | place: United Kingdom | collected 2010/2012 ... | reverse complement strand
CTTGTCGCTGAAAACGTTGCTTCCGTAGATTTCAGTCGGCTTGGTGTCGGCATAGTTCAGGGGGGCGAGATCCGGTTTGTAGCTGGTAATGGCTCTAATGGCATTGCTGCGGGCGTTGCTTCCGCTCATGCGTCTGTACTCCTTGGGGGGATTGCTGTTTCGACGGAATGGGTGTTTATACTCCAACTGGCCGGTGAACGGAAGGGGCGAAAGAGGCCTTTTCCTTGCGTGATTGTTTCTGAAAAAGGATCTTGCCCCTCTTTACGAGCCTAGTGTTCTCAGGTATATGAAGGAACTCTACACAAGCTTGATGCGGTTCAGCCCGCATCGTGAAGACTGCCAGGAGGTAGTTTCTTGGAACAGAAGGACATCGAATATTTTCGTACGCTCCTCAACAATATGCTTGAAGAGGCGCAGCACAAGGGAGATTCCACGCTGGAGGACCTCACCGACAGCAACGAGCTCTTCGCTGATCCTGCCGACCGTGCGTCCGCCGAATCGGATCGCGCTTTCACACTGCGCATCCGTGATCGCGAACGCCGCCTGATCCGCAAGATCCAAGCCGCCATCCAGCGGCTGGACGAAGGGACCTACGGCATCTGCGAAGACTGCGGTGAAGATATCAGCATTCCCCGTCTCAAGGCCCGTCCCGTGACCAAGCTTTGCATCAACTGCAAGGCCCGTCAGGAAGAAGGGGAAAACATTCGGGGCGAGTAATTCTACAGCCCGCCAAGGTTCGCGCTTTGGCGGGCTCTTTCTCATCGGCGGGCCCGCCCGTCTCCCAAACTCACGAGGCTTTGCATGGACTGCCATGTGTTCCGTCGCCTGTGCGACGAGCTTGCGCCTGCGCTCATGGGTTGCCGGATCGAAAAAATCCACCGCCCGGCCAAGGATGTGACCCTGTTCACGCTCTACGGCACAGGCGGCAAACGTTTCCTGTTTCTTCGCGCGGGCCGCAAGGTTCCCTTCCTTTTCCTTTCGACGCACAAAATCCCCGTCGGCAGCGCACCGCCGGCCGATATCATGCGGCTGCGCAAATACCTTGCGGATCGCCGGATCATCGACGTGCTGCCCGACTGGGTGGGGCGCCGCCTTTACCTTCATGTCAACGCCGATACCGAATGCTGGCTTACGCTCGATCTGCGGGAAGGCCCCTCGTTGCTTTTCGACGCGCCGCCTGAGCCTGAAATTCCGGCATGGCCCGATCCCGCGCACTGGGCCGAAGCCTGTGAAGGCGACGGCTGGCGGAACTGGCCGGTCATCACGCCGCCCTTGCGCCGTACCCTCCCTTTGCTCCCGCCCGACGAACAATCCGCCCTGCTCCTCGATCTGGAGGCCGGAGGCGGAGATCTTTTCCTTTACGAGAACGCCGCCGGGGAACGCGAGCTTTCCGCATGGCCCCTGCCGCCCGAACGACGCCGCGACGCCGACGGCACGCCGCGTGAGGAACTGGTGGTCGAGGATGCCATCCGGGCGTGCGCAGCAGCCGGGGAAGCGCAAGTCCTGCGCGGCATCGCGGCCCTCTCTCGGGCCGAAGCGGCCAAACCCCATCAGGCCGAGGCCAACCGCCTGCGCAAACTCCTGCTCAAGCTGGAGAGCGAAAAAAAACGCCTCAGCGACATGGTTGCGGCACAGGATGCCGCCCGCCTGCTCCAATCGCAGCTTTACCGTTTTTCTGCGGAGGAAAAACACGCCTCCGTCACGCTGGACGGGGCCGGAGGGCCTGTCGATCTGGCCCTCGATCCCCGCCTCACCGTCCGTGAAAACATGGCGTCGCTGTTCCACAAGGCCAGCCGGGGCAAGCGAGGCCTTTCCATGCTTGAAGGCCGCTTTGCCGCCGTACAGGCCGATCTGGCCCGTGCGGAGCAAGCCGGGCTCATGGCACAAGCCGCGACGTCCGCGCCGACGCCCGCCAACGCACCCTCTCCCGCCGCGCCGCAGTTCCGCGCTCCGGAATTGCCCAAGAACGTACAGCCGTTCCGCAGCAGCGACGGCTTCCTGCTCCTTCGGGGCCGCGACGCCAAGGGGAACGCCCAGCTTCTCAAGCTGGCAGCCCCGCACGATCTCTGGATGCATACCGGCGGTGGGCCGGGCGCGCACATCCTGATCCGCCGGGATCACGCCGCGCAGGAAATTCCCTCCCGGACCATTTCCGAAGCCGCCATCCTTTCCGTGCTCAAGAGCTGGCGCAAGGACGAAACGCAGGTGGACGTCATCGCCGCGCTCGCCAAGTTCGTCCATCCCATACGCGGCGCGAAGCCCGGGACCGTCCGCATCGACCGTATGGAGCCCGCCATCATCGTCACGCCTGACCCTTCGCTGGAGGAAAAATTGGCGTTGTAAAGAAAAGCGGGGGAAGGGAGGGAGGAACTTTCTGAGAAAGTTCCTCCCTCCTTCCCCCGTACCCCCTTCCCTCCCTCTTCAAAGACTTTTGACTTTATCGAATCCTTCATCACGGTTTTACAGAAAAGAACGGCTTATTGGTGCTGCCCAATAAGCCGTTCTTTTCTTCTTTGTTTGTTGCCCGACAGGGACTCCTGCCGTGCTACCTCCCAATCTTCATCTGCTTCCCCGTACGACTTCCTCGGCGGAAGGGCCCAGGAGCTTGTCGAGCTGGGCATAGGCCTCTTCGGGAGCCTGACCGCGCTTGGCGGCGATGGAGGCGAGATTGTCCACGGCGTCGCAGGGGCGGAGATAGAGTGGATCGAGATCCTTGTGCCCCCATGCTCCGTCAGGCAGGGCGAGAGTCAGATCAAGCAATGCCTGCGCTGTGGGATGGGTAAGGGCGGGCAGAAAGAGGGGCGCGGAATCGCCGAAGAGTCCCTCCAGCTGGGGCAGATTGCGGGCTACCCCGCTGCCGAGCATGATGTCGGGGCGCTCTCCGCCGCAGGCCGCCGGGATTTCCCACATGGCAGGCTCGTCCACGGGGGATGGCAGGGCGGAACCGGGGGCGCACAGAAAATCCTGCCCGTGCACAAGGCCGCGCCGGGCGTGTGTGATCACGCGGATGCGCGTTTCGCGGGCGGGAAAGAGGAGGCCGAAGGGCACGGAGCCCGCGAGGGCTTGGAGCGCATTGAGCGGCGCAACGGCGGCTCCGGTAGCCCGGCGGAAGGCGGCGGCGGTCGTCAGCGCCAGCCGGAGGCCGGTAAAGCTCCCCGGACCGGCTACGCAGGCGATCCGGGAGATGTCCGAAGGCATGATGCCAAGGCGCTGGAAGGCGTCCGCCAGTGCGGGCGTCAACAGTTCGGTCCCCTTGGAGGGGGCGCTCCATTCCTGCGCGCACGCGAGGGAGCCTTCCTGCTCCAGCACAAACTGGATGCGGCCCTCGGAGGCGTTCATGATCAGCGTGGTATTCATGAGAACAGCCTTGTCAAATCATTCCATGTGGCGAGGATCATCAGCCCGAGCAGCAGCGCCATACCCACCTTCGCGGACCATTCGCGCGCCGTGGCGCTGACGGGGCGCCCCATGATCATTTCAAGCGTAAAGAAGACGATGTGCCCGCCGTCGAGGATCGGGATGGGCAGCAGGTTGAGGATGCCGAGGTTGACGCTGATGAGCGCCGCGAGCAGCAGTACGGCGGAAAGGCCCTGTTCGGCCTGCTGGCCGACCATCTGGGCGATGAGGATGGGGCCGCCCACGTTGTCCAGCGGAACCACGCGCTGCGCGAGCTTGACGAAGCTCTCACAGGTGAAGGCGATCATGTCCCACGTCTGCCTGAATCCGGCTCCGATGGCTTCAACGGGGCCGAGGGGCAGGTGCCCGGTCGCGGTGGAGGCCCGGATGCCGATGAGCCACGCGGGTTTTTCCTCGCCGAAGATATTGGCGCGGGTCTTGGCTTCGGGGGTGAGGCTCAACGTGACTTCCGAACCGCCGCGCGACAGCACGATGGTTACCGGTTTGCCGTTTCCGGCTCCGATGCCTTCCGCGACGGCGTTCCAGTTTTCGATGGGCTTGCCGTCGATGGACAGCACGCGGTCGCCGGGCTGGATGCCGGCCGTGGCGGCGGGAGTCCCGGGGGTGACGTCGCCGACCTCGGGAAGCAGATAGGTCTGGCCCTGCGCCCATGCGATGCCGCAATAAATGATCAGCGCCAGCACGAAATTGGCGACCGGACCGGCCAGGACGACCAGAAGGCGGTGCCACGCGGGGCGGCCGGAGTACAATTCCTCGGGGGCGAACAATACGCCATCGATTTCTTTACCTTTGGGATCGGGCTGTTCGGCTTCGTCCTCTTCCCCGGCAAGGGCCACGTAGCCGCCGAGGGGGATCAGGGAGAGGCAATAGTCGGTTTTGCCGCGCCGGAGCTTGAGGAGTTTGGGGCCGAACCCCAGCGAGAAGGTGCGCACGCCGATACGGAACAGGCGGGCGACGGCGAAATGGCCGAGTTCATGAAAAAAGATGAGGCCGCCAAGGACAAGCAGCACGGCGAGGGCGCTTTCCCAGTGCGAGAGTATGTTGAGCAGAAAGTCCATTTACACCTTCTCTATCCACAGGCCGACGCGGAGCCGGGTTTCGTGGTCAAGGGTTTCGATGGCTTCGAGCGAAGCCGGATCGGGGGCCGAACACTCGTCCAGCGCCCGGCCGATGATGTCGGGAATGTCCATGAAGCCGATGCGGCCGGACAAAAACGCCTCGACCGCGACCTCGTTGGCCGCGTTGAGCGCAACGGGCAGGGCGGAACCTTTGCCGATAGTCCGGCAGGCGAGTTCAAGGCACGGAAAGGAATGTAAGTCCGGCTCCTCGAAGGTCAAGGCGCCGGAACGGGCAAGATCCAGAGGCGGAACGCCCGCGTCGAGGCAGAGCGGCCATGCGAGGCAGTAGGCGATGGGCATACGCATGTCCGGGGTTCCCGCCTGCGCCATGAGGGAGCCGTCTTCGAACTCCACCAGCGAGTGCACCAGCGACTGCGGATGGACCAGTACGCCGATGCGTTCCAGCGGCAGGCCGTAGAGGTGATGGGCTTCGATGATCTCCAGCCCTTTGTTCATCATCGACGCCGAGTCGATGGTGATTTTCGCGCCCATGCTCCAGTTGGGGTGCTTGAGCGCCTGCGCGGGCGTCACCGTGGCGAGGAAGTCCCGCTTCTTGCCACGGAAAGGGCCTCCTGAGGCCGTGAGGATGATCCGCCTGACCGTTTCGGGGTTGCGCCCCCGCAGGCCCTGAAACACGGCGTTGTGCTCGGAATCCACGGGCAGGATGACCGCCCCGGTCCGTGCGCAGGTTTCCCGGAGCATCCCACCGGCGAGCACGAGGGATTCCTTGTTGGCGAGGCAGATGACCTTTCCCGCTTCGGCGGCGGCCATTGTCGCCCGCAATCCGGCGGCGCCCATTTGCGCGGAAAGGACCGTGGAGGCCTCGGGCAAGGAGGCCAGTTCCGCGTACCCTTGCGGACCCACGAGTATCTCGGGTTCATAGCCGGATGGAAGAGCGGCGAGCAGGGCTTTGCGTCCCTCTTCGGTCTGGATGCCCAGATACGGAGGACGCCAGCGGAGGGCCTGTTCGATCAGGCGTTCGACATTCCGTCCCCCGGCCAGCGCCACGACCTGAAACAGATCGGGATGCTTTTCGATGATGCGCAGCGTATTGACGCCGATGGAGCCCGTGCTGCCCAAGAGGACGACAGGGCGGGGGAAGCTGTTTTCCCATTCGGACGAAGGAAGTTCTGTGATATAGCGGATCATGCGTTTCCCGGTGCGAAAAAGGGAAGTCCTGAAACTTCCCCGGTATTGGCGTTTCGGCGGCGGTGCGTGCCGAGACGTTCAGTGTTTCCCTGCCCCTGCGGACAGGGATGCAATAAGCGCGAAAGCCTTTTGCAAGGAAAGGTTGGGCTCCGTGCCGGCAGGCTTGAGGAAGGGAGGGAAAACGTTCATGGAGAGAGCTTTCCCTTCCTTTCCCAAGCTTTCCTGCAGTGCAATCCGTTTTAGAAGAATGTCATGAGGGCCCTGGCACACTCGTAGGTCGGGATCACGAACAGCAGGCTGTCCACACGATCGAGGACCCCGCCGTGGCCGGGCAGGACGTTGCCCGAACGGGAACGCTTGAGCGCCGATTCAAAGAAATCGCCAAGCTGGGCCATGACGCCGAGCACGAGGCCGAGCAGGGCGTAGTCGCTGATGCCAGTCGCGGGCACGCCGAACGCGAGGCCAAAACAGACCGCCACGACCACGCTGGCGGCGAGCCCGGCGGCGCTGCCTTCGACGCTCTTCTTGGGGCTGACTTTGGGCCAGATTTTGTGCTTGCCGAAGCGCATACCGAAGAAATAGGCCACCGTGTCCGAACCCGCCGCCGTCCCTGCCGTCGCCTCGCCGGAGGAATCCGCTGCCGCCGATGCTTCCGAAACCGCCGAAGGCGATGCCGCCGCACCCGCGAAGCGCCGCCGTTCCCGCCGCAGCGGTCGGGGCCGCCGCCGTCCCGCCGAAGGCGATGCCGCCGTTGACGCAGCCGCGCCGGAAGCGGGTGAAACGCCCATTCTTGATGAGCCCGTAGTCGCCGACGCTCCGGCTGAGGCCTTTGCCGAATCCGCGCCCGCCGTCGAAGATGAGCCCGCAGGGGCTGAATCCGGGCAGGAATCCGCCGCCACGGGCGAAGAGGCTCCCCGCAAACCCCGCTCCCGTTCCCGCCGCCGCAAACCCGCGCGTCCCGCCGCCGAACAGGCTGAGGAGACGCTGAAGGACCAGCAGGCCGCCGTGCCCGAGGATGAGGTGTTCGTTTTTGATGATGACGACGACGGACCCGCTGCCGCTCCCGCCGAAGCCGAGGGTGAGGAGGCGCGCGCGCCTCGCGTGCCGCGCAAGCCGCGCCGCCGCCGGAACAAGAAGGCCTCCGCTGCCGCCGCGCTGCAGGAAGCCGAGGACGAGTCCGCCGAGGAAGGCGAAGAGGAACAGGACGCCAAGAAGGGCCGCAAGTCCGCCAAGGCCGCCGCGTCCGGCGTGGACCGCAAGATGCTGGTCAGCGTCCTGCCCGGCGATATGGTCGAGGTGGTGCTCACCGAAGACGGCTCCGTGCGCGAGTACTACGTGGAGATGACCCATCAGGCCAAGATCCGGGGCAACATCTACAAAGGCGTCATCAACAACATCGACACCAATCTGCAAGCCGCCTTCGTCAATTACGGGAACGTGAAGAACGGGTTCCTGCAGATCGACGAAGTGCACCCCGAATATTACCTCCAGCCCCACGAACCCACCAAGGGCCGCAAATACCCGCCCATCCAGAAAGTGCTCAAGCCCGGGCAGGAAGTCCTCGTGCAGGTCGTGAAGGAGCCCAACGGCTCCAAAGGCGCGTTCCTGACCACATGGCTGTCGCTCGCCGGGCGTTTCCTCGTGCTGACGCCGGGGCAGGAGCAGATCGGCATTTCCCGCAAGGTGGAGGACGGCGAGGAGCGCAACCGTTTGCGCGAGCTCATCCGGGGCCTTGAGCCCGGCGAAGGGCTTGGGGCCATCGTCCGCACCGTGAGCGCGGGCACGAGCAAGACCACGCTCCAGAAGGACCTCTCTTTCCTCAAGCGCGTCTGGAAGGATATCCGCAAGCGCGCCACCACGGAAAAGGTCCCCTCCCTGATCTATCAGGAACCGGGCCTCGCCAGCCGGAGCGTTCGCGACTATCTGTCCGACGACGTGTCCGAAGTCTGGGTGGACAACGCGGAAACCGCCGAAGCCATCCGGGAGATGGCTTCCCTGCTGTTCCCGCGCAAGGGCGACCTCGTGCATCTCTATGAGAAGCATGACAAGACCCTTTGGGAACACTTCGGCCTTCTCAACCAGATCGAGCAGGTACATTCCCGCGAAGTGCTCATGCCGTCCGGCGGGCGTCTGGTGTTCGACCAGACCGAGGCGCTTATGGCCATCGACATCAACTCCGGCAAGATCGGCGGCAAGACGAATTTTGAGGCTATGGCCTTCCGTACGAATATGGAAGCGGCGACGGCCATCGCCCGCCAGCTTCGCCTGCGCGACATCGGCGGGCAGATCGTCATCGACTTCATTGAAATGCGCGATCCCGAGCATTGCCGTGAGGTTGAAAAAGAACTCCGCAACGCCATGAAGGGCGATCGCGCCCGTCACGACATCGGCAAGATGAGTTCTTTTGGCCTGCTCCAGATCGTACGCCAGCGGACCGGCTCCTCGGCGATCTCCATCAGCATGGAGACCTGTCCCCACTGCAAGGGGACGGGCCAGCGCCGCAATATGGAGTGGCAGTCCGTACAGACGCTTCGCGACCTGCACCGCGCCATGCGCAGCGCTGCGGCGGCGGGGCAGACCGAGTACGCCCACAGCGTGGACGCCGAGCTCGGGCTGTATCTTCTGAATCACAAGCGCGAACGGCTCTCGCTCATGGAAAAGGAATTTCACATCCGTCTGGATATCCGCATCGAGGGCATTTCTTCCGCGCCGGCAGCTCCAGCACAGCAGCAGGGCCATCAGCACAACGGGCAGAACAATGGCAGGTAACGGCAAGAAAGTGCTCCTGCACGCCTGTTGCGGGCCGTGCAGCATCATGTGCATCCAGTCGTTGCGCGACGAGGGCTATGACGTCACGGGATACTTCGCCAATCCGAACATCCATCCCGTCTCCGAATATTTTCGGCGGAGGGAGGCGATGGAACAGGTGGCGGAACAGATGGATCTGCCCATGTTGTGGCAGGACGATGTGTATGATCTGCCCGGCTGGCTCAAGATGGTGCACGATTTGGGTATCGCGGACAATCAAGGGTATGCCCGCTGCGGCTACTGCTACGAGAGCCGTCTTGCCCTGACCTGTGCCATCGCCTCGGAGAACGGTTTCGACTGCTTTACCACAAGCCTGTTGTATTCCCGGCACCAGCAGCACGACGCCATCCGGGGAATCGGAACCCGCGTCGCGGCGTCCGGTGACTACAGGACCAACGCCGGATTCGGTTCCGAGTTCCTGTACCGGGACTTCCGCCCCTTGTGGCAGGCCGGGATCGACCGCTCCAAGGAAATGGGCCTGTACCGCCAGAACTACTGTGCGTGTATTTTCAGCGAATACGAGCGGTTTGAGAAGAAGCTGAGGAAGCTAAGCGCGGAATGAGTGCTATGGTCAAGGTTTCCGTTATAATCCCCGTGTATAATGTAGCTCCGTATCTTGGCGAATGCTTGGACTCGGTTATTCAGCAGTCTCTAAAAGATATAGAAATTGTTTGTGTGGATGATTGTTCTACGGATAATAGCTCGTTTCTTTTAAAAAAATATGCTGAATCAGATATTCGAATCCGATTATTTTACAATGAAAGAAACAGAGATTTATCCTTTACCCGTAATAGGGGATTAAAAGAATCCTGCGGAGAGTATGTTTTCTTTTTAGACTCTGATGATGCTTTATACGATAACGAAGTTTTGAAAGAACTTTATATTATTGCTGAACAAGATGATGCTGAATTGGTTTCGGGAAGGACTGTGAATTGGTTTCCTGACGAATCAGGAAAAGAGTACGTAGTCAATACAGCGGTCTACCCCGACCAGGATATTAGAGGGAAATCTCTCTCAAGATGTGGTCTTTTTTCAAATAATGTTATTGCGTGCAATAAGCTATTACGGCGTTCTTTTCTTGTGGAGCATGCTATATTTTTTGATGAGACATTGCTTAAGTTTGAGGACAATGATTTTTCGTGCCGTGTGGTCGTACATGCGAAGACGATTTCGTATCTTGCCGTCAATACCTACAAGTACCGCCAGAGAAAAGGAAATGACAAATCCAAGATGTATATGAAAGGGCGTGAGGACGCCTTTTGGAAATGCCACGCAGCGAAGAACATGGCTTCAGTCGTGCGCACTGCCGAACCGATGATTCAGAGAATTTATGCGGACAATATCGGAGATATGTTGCGGGGTGCGTATAGGGACTTTCTCAGATATGGCAGAGCTGATGAATGTTCTGAATATATGGTTGCCTTAGATGGTGTTTTCGCGGCCTTGCCGGAAGACGTTTTGGAGAACCTCACTATGGATCTTCAGCTTGTTTCTGCTCCATTGAAGCAGGAAAAATATGCCGATGCATGGACAATGCTCTATATGTATAAGAAAATGAGAGTACTCTATTATGTTCGGTATGTTGTTCCAGTGATGAAGCATCTGGTTAAAGGATTTCTGCGGTAATACTTTTTTAGGATTTCAATAAAAAGAGGCCATCCTAGGATGGCCTCTTTTTATTGATAACATAGGAATGTATTTGGCTCTAATCCGCCAGAATCGTCTCGTTCTTCAGTTCGATCTTGGCATTGGAACGGAGCAGGCTGAGGAAGCCGCGGAACATCTGCTCACGCTTGGCGTTGAGCACGGCGTCGGTGATCTGCGGAGCGGCGGTCTTCCAGTCTTCGTCGCTCGGCGTCACGACTTCGGCCACGCGGGCGATGACCGCGCCGCCGTCGAGCGTGTAGGCCACGGGGAACCATTCGTTCACCTTGGCGGCGAAGGCGGCTTTGGCCAGTTCGGCGTTCATGCCCAGCTCGCCCAGGTAGCCCTGACGGCCGACTGGTTCGGTCTTCTTGAGCTTGCCCTGAAGTTCCTTGGGCAGATCGGCGGTAAAGGTCTTGCGTTCGGCATTGGCGGCCTCGAAGGCAAGCGTGCGGGCCTTGTCCTGCTGGAGGCGAGCCTTGATGTCGTCCTTCACGGCGTCAAGCGGCTTCACGGTCTGAGGCTTGGATTCGTTCACCTTGGCGATGACATAGCCGGTCTTGGTCACGAAAGGCGTGTCCAGCACGGTGCCGGGCTTGGCGGCCAGCAGCGCGGGCAGGTTTTCAGGCTTGATGCCCATCTTTTCGGTCAATTCGGTCGTGTTGACGAGGCCGGTTTCCTGCGGGGCCAGCTTGAGCGGTTCCCCGGCTTCCTTCAGCGACTTGCCGCCGATGACCGCGAGCTGAACCTGTTCCAGCGCTTCCTGTACCTTGCCGGAGGCTTCATCCTGCGCCAGACGGGTGCGGATCTGATCCTTCACTTCATCCAACGGCTTCTGCCCGGCGGCCTTCTTTTCTTCAAGCTGGATGAGGTGCCAGCCGAACTGCGTCTTGACGGGCTCGGAAAGCTCGCCGGGGTTGAGGGCGAAAGAAGCCTTGTCGAACTCGGGAACCATCTGCCCGTGCGCGAACCAGCCGAGTTCGCCGCCCTGCGGGCCGCTGCCCGGATCTTCGGAGACTTCCTTGGCGACCTCGCCGAAGTCTTCGCCGGCCTTGATGCGCTTGGCGATTTCTTCGATCTTGGCCTTCGCCTTGGCCTGATCCTCGGCGGAAGCCTTGGCGTCGCTCAGGATGAGGATGTGGCGGGCGCGCACCATTTCGGGGGTGGCGAACTGGGCGGCGTTCTTTTCATAGTACTCGGATACGGCGGCGTCGCTGATGTTCTGGGCGGCGGCCAGCGCTTCCGCGCCGAACGTGCCT
>ERZ827452.3015-NODE-3015-length-11426-cov-71.032011_pt1 | contig 11426 bp, 9 predicted proteins | sample MGYA00519866_ERZ827452 | MGnify/ENA primary metagenome ERZ827452 (study PRJEB31778, sample SAMEA3449307) | human gut metagenome | biome: human gut; feature: human-associated habitat; material: faeces | place: United Kingdom | collected 2010/2012 ... | reverse complement strand
ACCTTCGTGTGCGCCGTGCCTACCGCCGTTCAGCCGAAGCCTTGCCAAGAATTGCTTCGTTCATCGGCACGAGCAACCGCCGCGACCTGCTGACCGACCTTTCGGGCAGCCGCCGTTTCATTTGTGTGGAAGTAGAGCATGCCATTGACTGTACGACCCCCATCGACCACGCCCAGCTTTATGCCCAGCTGCTGCACGAACTGAACAGTGGCGAGCGTTGTTGGTTCAGCAAGGCCGAAGAGGCGGAAATCCAGTCGGCCAACCGTCCGTTCTACCGCATTACGCCCGCCGAAGAACTTATTGGCAGTTGCTTTGCGTTTGCCGAGTCAGGCGAGCAAGGTGCCCGCCTGATGTCTGCGGCAGATATTTATGCCGTATTAAAACAGAAGAATCCCACAGCCTTGAAAGATTGCTCCTGTACTTCGTTCAGTCGCCTGTTGGCCCAGCTGGGGCAGAGAATACACACAAGGTATGGCAATGGGTATTGGGTGAAGAGGGTATAAATTAATATCGTCTATTAGAAACAAAGACTGCCCACTGAACCATTGTTATGGTTGAGGCAGTCTATCCTGATACCAGATTATTCCTGATAATCTGTGGGTAAAGTAAAATGTGAGAGATAGATTTATAGTTAGTAGAATTGACGGGTAGTTGTAATTTGTTTATATGTTTATTAGGTTATACCTAATATGTATTTCTATTACGTTAATTTATCACTATATCAAATTGGTCAAATGGTTTATTTCTCCATGCAAATTGGCTTGTTGTGGGTGATAATGCAAATAGTGGGGAAAATGTACGTACTGAAATCGTTTTTCCGTCTGGTTTAAATTCAAGGATACGTAGCCAGCAATCTCCTCCATTCCCGTGCCATTGACCGTCAGCAGTTTGTGCATTGAACATCATTTGAATGATTGATTTTCCATTTTGATTGTTATCCATGCGTAGACTAACTTGTTCGTCATAGTCTGTAATATGGCATTCATGTCCACATATAACCAATCTGATGTTAGTTGAAGGATAAACAAGTTTCTGCCAGACTGCTTCTGGATAATTCGCCGGGCGCATAGGATAATAATCTTCACTGATGAACCGTTCGCCTTTGTAATCTAAAAATGAGTGTGTCAATAAAATGACTTTATGTTTTTCATATTGCGGGCTATTTACGATTTTTTTTGCCCATGCAATAGCTTCGTCTCGTGGTGAAAACTCCAATGAAATGATCAATAATTTTCCCCACGTATCTGTTGTGAGCTCATACGCAGCATTTTCTAATGTAGGAATTCCCTTGTAATTGTTTCCTATGGCTACAAGTGTTTTTTTCCAACAACTGTTTCTTTCAGCGGGAAAATATTCGTGAAAGTATGTACGACGGACTTCTGATGCTTTGTAACCATAATCGTGATTACCGGTACAAAGGATATAAGGAATCTTATTGTCTAACCGGCAGAAAGCGTTTGAAACAGCTTGCCATTGTTCTTGGCTGGTTTGATCGCCATTTACATAATCCGGCACTGCGATATCATTTTGTTCCACTAAATCGCCGGTACATAGTACGCCTTGAATATTTAGCGTATCCAGGTTATTGGCGATCCAGGCAGTTTGCAATTCAAACAAAGGTTGGTTTGCGGCAAACTTGATATAACTTTGTGGGTCTGGTATTACAATCATGGAAAAAGATTTTTTATCCTCCAATTTGGCATTGACCGGGTATATCTGTGAAAAAGCTGTGTATGCATGTATAATAATGGTACATGTTAGCAGAAATCTTCTGTATTTTATGATAGAATGCTTAAATGACATAAGATATTATTTGTAAATCCAACGGTTTAAATGATTATTCTCGGTTTGAATTACGATTTTATAAAATTTGGAAGGCGGAATTTGTTGATGTTTTATATTGTATTGTTCTTGTTTAGCTGGTACAGTTGCTATTTTAATCCAATTATCTTTCCCGCCATTTTTGTATTGATTGTCGGTAGCTATGTAAATATTTACTTGTGCTTTGGCATTTAAACATTTCCAAGACAAAATAATATCGTTATCATGTGGTAATGTTTTCATTTGTGAAATGTCTATAGGGCCAATAAATGGAATTCCGTCTTGTTCCCATAAAACGTCTCGAGGTACTTCAAAGTCCATAAAACGGCAAATGGAGGGTGTTATATCAGTAATAGAAAGTACTCCCTTGCGGAAATGCTCGTTTACTTGCTGATTGGTAGCAATCCAAGTGGTCCTCTCTCGTTCAGATTGTCCTCCATGGCCATATCCACTTTCAGTTCTTCCATGGTCTGTAGTAACTACTACCATCCATTCTTCATCGAAGTATTTTTCTCTGTATTGGACTGCCTGCCAAATTCTTTCGATTTGTAAGTCTGCTTTTTGTGTGTATTCATCGAAGAATGAACCATTTCCTTCTATATGTCCGGCATCATCCGTATACCACAGATACACCCAGCTTAAATCTGGGGCATCGTTTCGTATTCCTTGGGCAGCTTGTTTACTGACATGTTCGTCAATATCGAAAATGTATAGTTCTTTGTCTTTTTGAGGAAAGCGTAATGTATCTAAATCAAAACCATCACATACATAATCAATTTTTAAATGTCCAGTTTCTTTCTTTCCTTCTCCCAACAGTACAGTTCGGTTGTCTGTCCAACTAGAGTAGATTGCTGTTTTGTATTCTCTCTTTTGCTCTTTGGCGATGCGGAAAATGGTCCAATAGTTATAATTAGGTTTAAGATTGGAGTTCCCTCCTACGTTAACGTGAGTTCGATGAATTATAACTATTTGTAAATTTGGTGATTAGCGAAAATTGTTGTAGCTTTATAGTGTTCAATTACAAAGTATTACAAACAATAATCGCTATGATCACCGAGGACAAAGTTACGCAATATCGCTGGAATAATCGAAGAAAATCAGCAGATTAACGCAATAGAAATTGAGATTTAGGCAGTTAGGAGAAAATCACGGAAGTTGGGCAGAGGGCTGAAAAGCGTTCCAAAGCGGATTAGAGAAATAGAACGGTTTCCTATTCGTTACCCGTCAGAAGTGCAGATTTAACAGTCGCCGCTTCGTTTGCGCCGTTCTGCGTAGGTTTGCTTGTCAAGGTTTAACTCGTTGATTTATAGTTTTGCACTCAAAAAATTACGAGTATGACAAGGAGCACATTTCGCGTGCTGTTCTATGCGAACGGCAGCAAGGAGAAAAACGGTATTGTCCCCATTATGGGACGGGTTACAATCAACGGGACGGTAGCGCAGTTCAGTTGCAAGCGGAGCATCGCAAAGGAGCTTTGGGATGCAAAGGGCAACCGTGCCAAAGGCAAGAGCATGGAGGCGAGGGAGACGAACCTTGCGCTTGACAACATCAAGGCGCAAATCATCAAGCACTACCAGCGCATATCCGACCGTGAGGCGTATGTCACGGCGGAAATGGTACGCAACGCCTATCAGGGCATCGGCTGCGAGTATGAAACGATACTCGGCGCATTCGACAAGGAGAATGCCAAGTTCCTGAAACGTGTCGGCAAAGACCGCTGCATGGGGTCTTACCGTGTGATGGTGCGCTCTCGGAACTATGTGGCAGCGTTCATCAAGTCGTTCTACAAGCGCAACGACATGTCCATGCTGGAACTCACTCCCGACTTCATTAAGGAGTTCTCCGTATTCCTCACAACGGAGCAAGGGTTGAAGAACGCTTCCGTGTGGCTGGCTTGCATGTGGGTCAAGACGGTCGTTTCACGGGCGCATTACAACGGTCTGATACCGAGAAACCCTTTTGCACAGTTCCGCATTACGCCCAACGTGAAGGAAAGGGAGTATCTTACGGAGGGGGAAATCCGGCAGCTTATCAAGCATGAGTTTTCCGATGCCATGCTTGCTTTCACCCGTGACCTGTTTGTCTTTGCCTGCTTCACCGCACTCAGCTTCGCAGACATCAGGGAACTGACTGCGGACGAGATTATGGACGTAAACGGCGAGAAGTGGATTATTTCCAAGCGGCACAAGACGGGCGTACCGTTCCAAGTGAAGCTGCTGGACATCCCGTTACAGATAATCGGGAAGTACAGACCGTTTCAAAAGGACAATTCGGTTTTCGGCGAAATCAACTATTGGAACGTTTGCAAGAAGCTGAAAAAAGTCATCAGCGAGTGTGGCATAAACAAGCAAATCAGCTTTCATTGCACCCGCCACACGTTCGGCACATTAGCCCTCAGCAAAGGCATGCCGATTGAGAGCGTGAGCCGTGTTTTGGGACACACAAACATCAAGACCACACAGATTTACGCAAAGATAACCACGCAGAAGTTGGGTAACGATTTGACGGCTTTCGGTAACCAACTGAACCAGACTTTCGGTAACATCAAAGTGGCAGGGATATGAAACGGACAACAATCACGATGGACGGATACGGCAGGGTTGCCGTACCGTCCGATGCTGCCAACGTGTGGATGAGTGAAATGGAATTGGTAACGCTGTTTGATGTAATCGCCCCGACACTCCGTGCCGCCATCCGAGCCGTGTACAAAAGCGGAGTGTTGAAGCCTTGCGAAGTGGAAAAGCGCATCAGGCTACCCAATGGTTATTATGCGGAAGTGTATGCCCTGCACATGATTGTGGCACTCGCTTTCCGCATTAACACGCCAAATGCCGCAAGAGTACGTAATGCCCTGTTGGAAAGGTTGTGCTTGCGAAAAGACAGGCAAGTGCTTTGGCTTTCGTTAGGCAACAGCACTTCGTGTAAATGTTAGCGGGTGCGGTTGCATGTCAATACGCTCGTGCATTCACACAACCCTAGTCTACCCGAGGAAGTGCGACATTCCGCTTCCTCGGGCTTTTTCTTTTCGCCTTTTGATGGCTGGCATTACCCTTTCCGCTACATTTTCTTATTCGTCAATTTCTTTTGCGCCATTCTGCATGGTTTTACATATCAAGGCTTTAGCCGTCCTGCCGTAGCTTTGCACCCATGTTAAATCCGCTTGCCGACAAGGTGTCGGCGGCACTAAAACCAAGTAAAGCCAATGACAGAAAAAGAAGAATTCATCCGTGTAGGCACAACGCTCTACAAGATTGTGAACCAGCCCCGTATTGACGGCGGCTATGTGAGGAAGCGCATCGCATGGAACTCCGAGACCCTGCGGCAGGACTACGGCAAGGACTACATGGCGGGCATCCCCAAGTATGACGGCTTCTGCACCGTACCCGACCATGTGGGCTACCAACCCGTAGTCGGCAAGTTCCTCAACCTTTACGAGCCGACAAGCCACCAGCCGCAGGAGGGCGATTTCCCCTGCATCCGCTCGTTTGTGGAACACATCTTCGGCGAACAGTACGAATTGGGTATGGATTACCTGCAACTGCTGTATCTGTACCCCATTCAGAAGCTGCCCATCCTCCTGCTTGTGTCCGAAGAACGGAACACGGGCAAAAGCACGTTTCTGAACTTCCTGAAAGCCGTATTCCAAAACAACGTGACTTTCAACACCAACGAGGACTTCCGCAGCCAGTTCAATTCCGACTGGGCGGGCAAACTGCTCATCATGGTGGACGAGGTGCTGCTCAACCGACGTGAGGACAGCGAGAGGTTGAAGAATCTCAGTACAACACTTTCCTACAAGGTGGAGGCGAAAGGGAAAGACCGTGACGAGATAGGCTTCTTCGCCAAGTTCGTGCTTTGCTCCAACAACGAGCACCTGCCCGTCATCATTGACGCTGGCGAGACACGCTATTGGGTGCGGAAGATTGTGCCGTTACAGAGTGACGACACCGACTTCCTGCAAAAGCTGAAAGCGGAAATTCCCGCTTTTCTCCATTTCCTGCAACACAGACAGCTATCCACCGAGAAAGAGAGCCGCATGTGGTTCAATCCGAAGCTGCTGGAAACGGAAGCCCTGCGGAAGATTATCCGAAGCAACCGCAACCGTTTGGAGATTGAGATGGCGGAACTGCTGCTCGACATCATGGCAAGCGTGGGTGTCAGTTCTGTTTCTTTTTGCCTCAATGATATTATCCCGTTGCTCGTCTGCTCGCAAGTAAAGGTGGAGAAGTCGCAGGTTCGGAAAGTGGTGCAGGAATGCTGGAAGCTTACCCCTGCATCCAATTCGCTTTCCTACACCACCTACCAATACGACTACAACCGTGAATGCCGTTACTCGCCCGTCAGGAGGATTGGACGCTACTATCTGGTAAGCAAGGAACAGTTGGAAACACTCTGATATTTTGATGAAATGATGAAAGCATATATAAACATAAAGAATGACAGCGACTTACATTCTCATCAAACGCTCAACAAAAGGATTGGGCTGATGAAAAGAGAAAGGCAACACAACGCCGCTCATCGCTTTTCTTTTGGCGAGCGGTTTGATGAAACGATGATGGAATGTTATCTTGCTTGTTATCAGTATATTATGTTGCTTAATCATCAATTCATCGGATTTTCACCCCTTAACAAGTCCGCAGGGAAAGCGACAGAGGTAGGTATCGCCATCCGCAAGCTGGTCGGACGGACTTCCGTCCTGCCGACCGACAAGGGAAAGCCGATGTCGTTGACGAAAAGAAAAAGGCAACCAATGTCTGCCAACACCGCCGCAGGCTTTTGGGAACAAAAAGCCATAGCTTATTAGGGCGTTTTCTTCACGCACCGCTGACGCTAATGCTAAAAACGCCCCAATGAGCCAACGGGGTTGCACCCCTCTGGACACCCCCGCTTACCCCGTGCGGCTATGACCGCAAGCAGACGGACACCGACAAACAAATTTGTACAACCTCAAAAACAAGAAACGAACATGGGATATATCAGCATCCAAATCAACAAGGCGAAAGGGTCGGCTGACACGGGCGCATCCGACCACATAGAACGCAAGACCACGCCCAAGAACGCAGACCCCACACGCACCCACTTTAACCGTGAACTGGTGGAATTTCCCGACGGCGTGGCAGACCGCACCGAAGCCATAAGCCACCGCATCCGCACGGCCGGCATCAGGCGGAAGATTACGCCCGACCAAGTACGGGCTATCCGTATCGTACTTTCGGGTACGCACGAGGACATGGCGAGGGTGCAGGACGAGGGCAGACTTGGCGAATGGTGCGATGACAACCTGCAATGGCTGCACCGCACATTTGGCAGGGAGAACACCGTTTCGGCGGTGCTGCACATGGACGAGCACACGCCGCACATCCACGCCACGGTCGTACCGATAGTGACGGGAGAGCGCAGGAAAGCCAAGAAGAAACAGGCGGAGGGCAGACGCACCTACCGCAAGAAAGCAAACGCCGTGCGCCTGTGCGCCAATGACCTCCTGACCCGTGAAAGGCTTGTCTCCTACCATGACAGTTATGCCGTAACGATGGCGAAGTATGGCTTGCAGCGTGGTATCCGGGGTTCGGAGGCACGGCATACCACCACCGCCCAATACTACCGTGAACTGAAACGGCGGACGGGAGAACTTGAAGCCAACGTGCGGCAGTTGCAAGTTGAACAGCGGCAGGCGAAACGGCAGCTTGACGAAGTGCGGAAGGAAATCAAGTCGGAGAAGCTGGAAGCCGCCAAGACCGAGGCGAAAGCGGCACTCGTGGCAAAGGTCGGTTCTCTTTTGGGCAGCTGCAAGTTGAAAGAGATTGAAGCCGACAACCGCACCCTGCAAGACGAAGTTGCCGCCCGTGACGAGAGCATCGAATTGTTGCAGCAGATGGAGCGGCAGCAGGAAGAACACAGCCACCAACTGATGGAACTGCAAGCTAAGCACCGCAGGGAAATGGCAGACAAGGAAGCGGAATACCAAAAGGAAGTGTCATTCCTGAAATCCATCATCCAGAAAGCCAAGAAATGGTTCCCGCTGTTCCAAGAATTGGTGTACATAGAGAAGTTCTGCCTCAAAGTCGGCTTCACCGAAAGGCAGACCGCCACGCTCATCAGCAGTAAGCCGTTGTTCTACGAGGGCGAACTCTATTCGGAGGAACACAGGCGGAAGTTCATGACCGAGAGGGCAGGCTTCCAAGTGGTGAAAGACCCGAATGACAAATTGAAACTTGCGCTTGCCATCAACGGGCAACTGATAGGCGAATGGTTCAAGGAGCAGTTCGACAAATTTAGACAAAGTCATTCTATCCAATCTAGTCTGAAGGATAATCACTTTAAAATTAAAATTTAAAAATAAAAGTCGTGATATTCGGAATCTTATGAATGTTTTATCACAGATTAATTGTACCTTTGTATTGGTGTAATATCTTTTTCGGATTAAGAATATGGACAAATACAACAAATTTAAGCATTTGCTCGAATATTTTGTTTCGCATCTTGAGTGGGTTGTAAATAACGATATTTCTCACGCAGGATATAACACCTATATATCCCCTATAAAGAATTTCAAGAAAGCTGGACAAGGGTGGAAAAATGACAAAATCCAAGAGCAAGTCAGAGAATGGTCTGATTATGATGGTGATACTATTTGTATTAATGTTTATGCACCCGATGCTACAAGCAAAGGTTGTTATTTGAACTGGAATGGTACATGGGATAATGTTCGCCCTTCTTGGAATGGAAATCATGTAGAAAGCCTTTATTTGACACGACAAGAGTTTGCCAGTGCCAAAAAAGAACTAATATGTTCAATTTCCAGTTTAGGACTATTTGATGGTGACTCTCCTAATTCAAATTTAAAAAGCTTCTTCGATAATTATCAATATTTGCATATGGGTGTTAATCAATTGGTCAGAGACGGTGTTAGTATTCTAAGTTCTAATTATAACCTTATATTAACAGGTGCCCCAGGAACAGGGAAAACTTATCTGGCAAAAGAAATAGCAAAAGCAATGGGGGCAACAGTGGAAAATGGACAATGTGAGATGGTGCAATTCCATCCGTCATATGATTATACCGATTTTGTGGAAGGATTACGTCCAATTAGAAATGAAGATACAGACACAATAAATTTTAAACTTACATCTGGAATCTTTAAAAAATTTTGCGAAAAAGCCTATTTGAATTATGCCGATAGCCAAAAAGACGTATCTGAAATATCTAAAGATGTACGATTGAAAGATGCTTACGACCAATTTATAAATGATATTCTTGATGAAAATGCAGAAAAAGGAAAGGTTCTTCCTTTAAAATCTGGAGAGATGGATATAATAGGTGTTTCCGACAATTCTAATGTAAAATTGAAGACACAAGGAAGTAAATCTGATAGAACATATATAGTTTCTTTTAATCGACTTAAAAAACTAGCTCTAGCTTATCCAGATTTAAAATCGTTAGATTCTATATCGAATATTCACAAATCTGTTACGAAAACAATAAAAGGTTGCCATTCATCTTCTTATTGGGCTGTATTGCATTATCTGTATAAAAACTATACAGACTCGATACGATTTAACAACAATATTAAAGCGGTAGATTTAAAAAATTATATTTTTATAATCGACGAGATAAACCGTGGTGAAATTTCTAAAATCTTCGGAGAATTATTTTATTCAATAGATGCTGGTTACAGGGGAGAAAAAGGAAAAGTTTTTACACAATATCAAAATTTAGTAGAGGATGGAGATGTTTTTGAAGATGGATTCTTTGTGCCAGAGAATGTCTATATCATCGGAACGATGAATGATATTGACCGCAGTGTGGAAAGTATGGACTTCGCTATGCGTCGCCGTTTTGCATGGAAAGAAATAAAGGCAAACGAGAATACCGATATGCTGGATAGTTTTGGAGAATTGAAAAATGAAATCGTAAGTAAGATGAATCGGCTGAATAATGCCATTTGGAACGAAAAAACCAATGAAGGAATTGAAGGACTTAGTGCGGCTTATCACATCGGAGGTGCCTACTTCAAGAAACTAGAACTGTACTTGCATGAGGACAAAAGCAAATTGAGTGAAGCTTATCAGCAACTATGGGAAAACCATTTGAGGGGTGTGCTTTTTGAATACCTGAGAGGTTCATTCAATGCGGCTGATAACCTGAAAAAATTGGAAGAAGTGTATTATTCGGAAGGTGTATACGAATGATGGAGTGGAAAGACAATAGCGAACATCTTCTGACGGAGAATGTGGAAAGGTTGTTGCCTTTTGCCAACACTCCGGTTTCTTCTTTGGTGGACGACAAGGGAAAGCCTTTGCTCGTTTTCCCTTTATCCTTTCAGGAGTGTGAAGACTGCATAGGCAAGCAACACCTGTTTGACATTGCACCTAAAGGAAACCGCTATGTGGTGAAAACAGGCAATTTAGCAGGATTCATTGGTCTGAATGATATGTACATAACTATCCGCTCACGGTTCGGGACGGAGAACGGTGATGACTATTTCCTGCATTATATGTTGAAAAAGGTCTTATCCGTCAATCTGTTCAATCTGAAGCATACAGCTACAGACGAGCAGGTGTTTGATTTCCTGCTGCATCTGTTTCCCTATTTCCTGAATAAAGCGTTGGTACAAGGTCTTTACAAGGAGTATCGGCGAAACGAATATAACGACTGCAACCTTAGAGGCACGATTGACATCAGTCGGCATATCAAGTGCAATGTGCCCTTCAACGGGCGTGTGGCATACCGCACGAGGGAATTCAGTTATGACAATCATGTGACCCAACTGATACGTCATACGGTAGAATATATTCGCACTAAACGGTTGGGCGAAATGGTATTACACACAAACGTAGATACGCAAGAAAATGTTTTCCAAATCGTTTCGGCTACCTCAACGTATCAGAAACAAGACAGGCTGCAGGTTATCAAAAGCAATTTGAGACCTGTTGTCCACCCCTACTATACACAATATGTACCTCTACAAAAGCTTTGCTTGAAAATACTAAGCCATGAACGATTAAGATACGGACAAAACAAGGATGAAATTTATGGCATTCTGTTTGATGTATCATGGCTTTGGGAAGAGTATTTAAACACATTGCTTGTTCCGTTAGGATTCAAGCATCCGAATAACAGGCAGAATACTGGAGGTGTTTGGTTGGGATATAGTCTGATAGAGAATAAGAGAAGAAACGCTTTTTTGCGTTATCCTGATTTTTATGACAAAAAAAGAAGCATCATCTTAGATGCCAAATACAAGAGCCAGATTGATTATGTTGCCGATGTAAACCAAGTCATTACTTACTTATATCGAATGAAAGGGCGTATCGGTATGTTTGTCCATCCGACAACGGATAAAAATGGACTAAAATCATATAGCTTGCGAGGATATGGTGATGATAGCGATGCTCGTCTGATTGAATATCAGTTTCATATTCCAACAGAAGTTTCAAGCTATGAAGATTTTGAATGGAATATAAGGCTTTCTGAAACAGCATTAAAAGAGCAAATAGAAATTTTCCATCCTCTTTTGTAGCTCGTTTTTTGAGATTTTAGAAGATTATACCCTTAATTCCGCAACACTATTACAAATATAACTTTTTAAGTACCTGAGCAACAAA
>ERZ827452.3014-NODE-3014-length-11428-cov-8.000528_pt1 | contig 11428 bp, 12 predicted proteins | sample MGYA00519866_ERZ827452 | MGnify/ENA primary metagenome ERZ827452 (study PRJEB31778, sample SAMEA3449307) | human gut metagenome | biome: human gut; feature: human-associated habitat; material: faeces | place: United Kingdom | collected 2010/2012 ... | reverse complement strand
TGTCTTTGAAAAGCGTCGTGCCGCTGAACTCTACGGTGAGGCCGTCTATTGAAATCATAAGTTGTCGCAAATTGAGCCGCAAAGGTACGAATAAGCGATGGCAATGTCAAATTTACTTGAACATTGCCGAGCGGGAGTATCCAAAGGTACGAAACGTCGGGCGCAGAAGCGAACGCCGGTTTGCTTCCGCCCCGACGGAGCGGTTCCGGAATCGGACTGCGGGGAGGGACTTTCCGGGCGATGAAAATGCCGTCACGGCGCAGAAAAAGCCGCTTCGCAGGGCGAAGCGGCATGAATCGGAACCGAAACGGGGCGTCTTATTCGGTCCAGCGGCTGCGGATCAGCTCCAGGAACCATTCCGGACAGCGGCACGGACGGCGCGAATCGCTGTGGATGAAACCCAGCTGGGTCATGCCCGTATTGAGCAGGTCGCCCCGCTCGTTGTAGATTTCGTAGAAGAAATTGATGCGTGTCGAGGGCATTTCCCGGAGGATGATGCGCACCGTGAGCAGCTCATCGAAATAGGCCGGCTTGCGGTACTTGGACTGCACTTCGAGAATCGGCATCATGATGCCCCGCCGTTCGACCTCGGCGAACGACATGCCCAGCGCACGCAGAAATTCGCTGCGGGCCGCTTCGTAGTAGCAGATGTAGTTCGAATGGTGGCAAATGGCCATCTGATCGGTGTGTTTGTACCACACCCGTATCTGACAATCGTGGCTTAACATATTTTTCCTTATTTTATTTGCTTTCAGTTTGGCAGAGCAGGTCAAAGCAATCCCCTAACTTTTTAAGCGGGCGCCTCTTAGGCGGGCGGCTTCTTCGGTCTTGCCCTCTTCCAGCAACCGGCGGATCAGCGTCGAACTGACACGTACGCCGTCAACCGTACACGGTCCCACTTTCACGACCCGCAGTCGTCTCGTCGCCGCGAGGGCGTCGCAGTCGAGCCGGTCGTGGCCGAAGCGGTGGTTGTAGCCCGCGACGAGCGTTTCGGCGCCGACCTTTCCGATCAGGTAATCGTCCGCGAACTCCTCTCCGGACAAGGCGCTGAACGCCCTGTCGAAGGGAATGACGATCACGTTATCCACCCCCAGCTCTTCCAGCAGGGCCGTTTTCTCGTCGAGCGTCGTCAGCAGCCGCAGCCCTTCGGCCTCGCAATATTTATGTAAGCCAATATTGGACATCACCGTCGCCACGAAGCCGCCGCCGCGCAGCTTGTTCTGCGCGACCAGCGTGTCGGCGCAGATGGCCATGATGTGGTCGCCGTCGACCTCCCGGCCCAGTTCGTCAACCGCGAGGCAGCGATCCGCGTCGCCGTCGTAGGCAAAGCCGACATCCAAGCCCTTCTCCACTACGAACTTCTGCAGACCCTCGATGTGGGTGGAGCCAGCATTGTTGTTGATATTCAGACCGTTCGGCTTGTTATTGATAACGTAGGTATCTGCACCCAGAGCATCGAAAACGCTCTTAGCGATATTCCAGCTGGAACCATTGGCGCAGTCCAGGCCGACCTTGACACCTTTGAAGGAGTAGATACCCAAAGAGATCAGATAGCCCATATAACGGTTACGGCCTGCCACATAGTCCACGGTGCAGCCGATGTGCTCACGGTGCGCAAAAGGCAGCTCCGGCCAGTCCTTATCAAAGACATGGAGTTTGCCGTCAATATAGTCCTCCACCAGCAGCAGGGTCTCCTCGGGCATTTTTTCACCGTAGCAGTCGATCAGCTTAATGCCGTTATCGTAATACGGATTATGGCTGGCAGAAATCATGATACCGCAGTCAAAGTCATCCACACGAGCGATGTAAGCCACGGAGGGGGTGGTAGTGACGTGGAGCAAATAAGCATCTGCGCCAGAAGCAGTCAGACCAGCGACTAGGCTATACTCGAACATGTACGAACTCCGACGAGTATCCTTGCCGATGACGATACGGGCAGGATCGGTGTCACCATTGCGCTCACGCAACGCATTATAATACCAACCCAGGAATCGGCCTACTTTGTAGGCATGGTCTGCTGTTAATGTAATTCCGGCTTCACCACGGAAGCCGTCCGTTCCAAAATACTTTCCCATTTTTCGTTATTCCTTTACTTTTTTCTTTCCCACCATCCATGGCGCAACTCTTACAACAGCCTCATATGCCATACTGCATATTGCCATCGTAATAGCTACCATGACCAATAAGAAGTTTTCTCTCACTACATCTGTTCCCATGTGCAGCGAAATTGACACGATTTTTAACATCCCTCCACATAGAATCACGATCAAAAAAATCGTATTATTTTTTTATCATTCTGATAATTTTACTGGAAGCACTGTTTTTCAGCATAAACACACACAAAAAATACACCAAAACAGCTATTACAATCTCAACAAGCAGTCTCATCCATACAGCTTGTCCAAAAAATAGTTTATGGCATAAAACAAGCGTGAGCGACATGACGAACGCTGATGTTAATATTGAAAAAACATCTCTACAACACATATTGACTTTAATCGTTCTTCTTGTTGCTACAATCATGCTTATGGATACAGTAAATTCAGCTATGACAGAGGCAATCGCAGCTCCGTTTTGTGTAAGAGTAGGAATTAACAGGTAATTTAATACTGCATTGACGACTGTTCCAATTAAGACACAAGCTAAATAACTTTTTTCTTTACCAGCGGTGAGCAACAGCTGACAAAAAACCCCACCAGACAATGGCATCAATACAATAAGAATTGATAAAATTCTAATCGTACTAATAGCCGGCAAAAACTCAACGCCAAAAAGCACTTCCACAATTTGGTCTGCGACCAATATTATTCCACAACAACACGGTACAGATATTAAAAAAGTTACATTGAGAAACTGTCTTGACAACTTTTTTATCTCACTTTTATTATCCTCGCTAAAAAGATAACTAAATCTAGGCATCAAAACAGCGGAAATACCTGTTAACGTATTTGCAACAGCTTTAACAATTTTCGTAGAATTAGAATAGTATCCTACGCTTGTAGCATTAGACATCACTGTAAGCATTGACACATCAAGTAAAGAATATATCTCAATGGCGATAACAGAAACGAAAAACGTCATAATAGGTCTAATGTGTTTTTTCAAGGAGATATTGCAAAAGCTTAATTTTACATACCTTTTTAGATTGATAAAATTCAAAACATAATTTCCAATGCTACCGAAACAAATAATAAAAGCATATGCAACTAAATCACTTTTTTTCCTGACAAAAATAAAAAGCAACAAAATGGATACTATTTTTATAACAAGGCTACGAATCATAATATATTCATATTCTTCATAGCCTTGATAAACCCATTCAATATTAATGACATTAAATACGATAATACTAGAGAAAATCAATGCCAGTGCCGTATTCGAATTATTAATCTTAAAACAGAATGCGGTGATCAGATATACAACGGTTGCTATAATGGAGGATATGAAATTAATCGTAAAAAGTTCCGAAAAAGTTTTGTTACAACTATTTTCATCTCTTTTTGATTGAGCAATTGCTCTTACACCATAAGAAGGGATTCCTAGCGCAGCTGCCATGCTAAAATAAGTCGCCAGGTTTTGTGCTGAGGAAACTTCTCCAATTCCTGCCGCTCCTAAAACTCGTGATATATAAGAAACCGTCACTAGAGGAAAAACGACGGATAACCCTTTATTAATCATGCTAAAAGCCGAATTTCTTGAAACTGATTTCCCCATTGACGATTACCCCCTTTCACATAAAGATTACTTTTTAATCACGATAAGACTCTATCAATGATGGAATTGATATATGTGCTATCATTATCATAAACATCTGAACAAGTTTTCACGCCACTCTCATTAACATACTTTCCTTCAATGGTTTCCCTTAAAATTGCATGTCTTAGATACCACATATATTCAACATCAACATGTCCAATATCCACAAATTGATATCCCTCATCACACAACTGCGACGCTAGAATAGAAGCTGTAGGTCCTAATGCACCTAAAATCAACGTATCCTTTTCCACATTCAATCTTATTGAAGATTTTATAGCTTCTAGCTTGCTATATGCATTTTCTGCCGGACAAATAATCCGCTTTATAGAAGTTGCATTATCAAACAAGTCGTTGCCCATCCCCAATTTTGTTTTTTCGCCTTCGACGATAACTACATCTCTTTTATCCCATATTCTCTTCAACAAATCGAAGATCTTGGCACTATAATTTCTATCTCTATAATCAATATATGGTCTTGTTATGCTCGCATCACTATACACCCTGTTTACATCCATAAATTTCACTAGTCGGGAAAGAAAATTGGCACGAATAATTCTCCAATGCATTTTCGCATAAAGATTGCATTTGGATGAATCAAACACTCCGTGAGGAATTCCAACCAATAAGTTTTCATTATCGTTTTTAAATGCCAAAGTCAAATCTCTCGCAAACTCAGCTGAATAGTCTTGAAAAGAAGAGATGCGCTCACCTGACATCCACATAAACTCTCCATCACCAAATCGGCTAAGTGATTTCCGCTCCTTGACAATTAATGACACTGTTTCTTCATCCGAATAAAATTTAATATCCGGAATTTGAGATTTGTCCTTTAACGCCTTCAGATATTCCGGAACAGTCCTTATCACATCGTAACTGTATACCAACTTATCGGGTAACAATTTTTTTATCTTTTTCTTCCACGTCATTCAGCTATTTCCCCTTCCCGAATTCTTTGCATTTTAATTCCGTAAAGCAGCACGATGATTGCCAAAAATTTTGATGAAAATGTTATTTCGACAGTTGCCAGTAAGACAAACACATATGCCAACGCTGTTAGTGATCTGACATCACTATGGTTTATGTTGCAAAGATTCTTCGGTTGTTTCATTGCAATACATAGCCATATAGCCAGCAGCATTGTTCCAAAAACTCCTATTTGCTGTATCCAATCAAATATGCCATTCTGCGTATCTACTATTCCGTACCTCATTAACACTTCATATCCCGTACCATATCCAAATCCCCAAAGCCAGTGATCCTTCATGATATTAGGAAGCATTGAATAGATCAAAGTTCTAAATGATAATGTAACATCTTTACCTAGTAATTGTGTTATGACATATGTAACCACACTGTTAGAAAGAATCACCTCAACAAAAACTGCAAAAAGCAGACTTGCCATCAAAGCGACAAAAAAAATCTTACCGCTTAAAAAGAGTCCAATATTTTTTTCATTCAGCCATAAAAACAGCAGCAACGCAACAGTACCCACTATACCAGTAGCCGCCCCCACTTCTATAGATATTGTCATTGTCATTATAAAAAATAAAACTAGAATTGCATTATTAAGTGAACTTTCTCTAACTGTTCGCAGTCTAACATTTTTATCAGCAATGAAAAATGAAATAAGATAAAAATGCATATAAACCACTTGAAATTTTGTTCCTACAAGAAACACATCTCCTCCATATTGTAGATGAATAGTTGTAAACAGTATCAAAAAATCTGTAGCTATCACAACTAATAGGGTCATTCGATAAAAAACCTTAATTAGATTCTGCATTTCCTCTCGTTGACAAAACATTTCCACTGTTAACACAAATTCCACTAATGTTGCCGTAAAAACAATAGCTGCCAAAAACGGATTCCTATCCGTGTAGCCATTCCTATTAATATACGATACGATCAGTGTCGCTAAACAAAAGAAGGCTATGCCGACATTCAGTCCTCGATAAGTATTCCTAGACAAAATCTTAATATTTGATGCTATCATCATTGCTACTACAACAAGGAGGAAATACTTTATGGGATTGTATGAAATATATGTTGTTGAAAAAAAGACAAGTAAATATACTAATACAGCATGTATTGTTGAAATTTTAATCTTCATTCGCTTTGTTCCTTTACGCAATTAGTACATTTCTCAAAACATTTTTCTATAAACTCATCATAGGAAGAAAACATTGCTTTATGTGCACGCATATATTCAACAGTATCCAGTTCATTTTTGCATAATGCGATTTTATTTCTAAATACATCATTTTTTTGTGCCTCTTCAGCCGTTTCAAATAGCATAAAGTACTCATGGAACACTTCTTTCCCGGGTCTTTTTCCATATCTATCAAAATACTCAACAGCAAGTTCTTTGGCTTCATTGAATTGTGCTCGTTCTCTTTTTTCATAATATTCATCTATTGACATAATTCGTTTTGCTGGCACACCTGCATACACGCCATTGTGATCACAACTAGAAGTGACAACGCTCCCTGCACCAATGATTACATTGTTACCAATTTCAACATTTCTGGTGATAATAGTGTTCATTCCGATGAACACATTATCACCAATTTCCACTGTACCGCTCGCTCCTAATATAGCTCCCGGATTCTCTGAAACACCCTCATATAGCTTGAGCACCGACCAAGAGTAATCATGTGTTAATATTTTAACCCCCTCAGTGATACGCACATGATTTCCAATTGTTATCATCCATGGATACTGTTCATCAATCAATGTTTTGGATGGGACATATATAGTACAATCCTCACCTATTTTCACACCGATTCTTCGGAGATAATCTATATATGTTTCAGATGAGTATCTTTTTCCATATGCAATTTTCTTTAAAACTTCTTTGACTCCCATGAATTATCTCCTCACCCTTTTGCCTTTAACATCCAATAGCAAAGTTCTTTCTGCCGTTTTTTATTGCTTCGAGTAATAATTTTCGCAACATTTTTTCTTTTGTCAGCGGAGTCTTATTTATAACTTCCTGCAACACTACATCGTTTATAACTGTTTCAAGCTGCTTTAACTGTTCTTTTTTAGGCTGCTCTGCCCCAACGATCATCTTCATTACCTTCATTTTTGCACCTTTACTTTTAGAGATATTCTTTTATCAACCATAATGGGGTAATCCATCTCCACTTCACGCACCATGTCACAAATCTATACTTTATTGGCATTTGAAAAATCGGATACGTACTGATTATTTTTCTAATAGTTGTATCATTTATCATTATTCGTATGTTTTTCTTCGCTACTGTAGAGTTCTTATTACCAACCATTTCGCTTTTTATACACATACGCAATCTTGTCAATAGGTGCCTCTCAAGCCTCAATTTACAATTCTCGTATATTCCACACTCTTTGCTACGTCTAATCAATTCATAATATAGTACTAGTTCTTTAGCAAATCTATCTGTTTTATATGTCTGCGTTAGTGACTTCTCGTTAACAATATAATGATAAAATTTTCGATTAATAACTGCAGCCCTCTCACAACTCATCATAAAATCAATATTAAAAGGAATATCTTCAGATATCAAATCTCGTTCTGAAACAAACTGCAATTTCAAACTATCTATTATTGCTTTCCTATATATATTTCTCCACACACTACAGGAAACATACTTTGAACCGTCATCCGAAGGATTTAAACCCAACTGTGTATATAATAATTTCTCTCGCAATTCTTGTTGATTATAAACCCCCTCATGCATAGGTGGCACATAGTTTTGATTCAAGACTGCACCATCCGTGCGTTCCTTATAATTGTCGACGCGAACAAAATCTGCATCATATTTTTTTGCAGAATTATACATTGATTCAAACATATCTAAATCAACATAATCATCCGAATCTACAAATGCTATATATTCGCCAGTCGCAACCTTCATTCCTGAATTGCGTGCGTATCCTAGTCCACCATTCTTTTTATGAATAACTATGATTCGAGAATCCTGTTTCGCATATTCATCGCACATCCTTGGACAGTCATCCGGTGACTGATCATCTACTAGGATAATCTCAATGTCTTGCAATGTCTGGTTACAAAGTGACCTCACACATCTATCTAAATATTTTTCTACATTGTAGATTGGAACAATTATGCTAATTTTAGGCATTGCTCTTTCCCCGATTAATTCTAATAATATAATTATGCATATTAAGTACACTTCTCACAGTTTTCACATCATCCCTATTACCCATGATAACGCCGAGGAATTGGTGACCTCCTGAGAGTACTTCATGCATTGCATTAATTCCAAACAATTTTTTTCCATACAAGCCACGATCTACACCATATTCCGGTTTCATTCTATATACAATATCTGGATAATTTTCTACTTTCGCACCTTCATAGATTTCTTCACGCCTTTTCACCCAAATCATTATAGGTTGACCATGATCTTCAATTTGCAATAGTCCATCAATAATCTTCTGTCGCATTACTTCATATTCTTCGTCAGAATCAAACTCAGATCGATTTACCATAATTCCACCGAATGGATTACAGCCATCAAATTTGGGTGCGTACACTTTCTGCTTTTTATCCGAAAAAACATAATCTGCGTTCTTTACCTTATGTGCAAACTTAAACTGCTTAAAGAATTTAGTACCTGACTCAACAATATGAAAAGTAGCCAAAAATCTAAACATAGAGTTTTTGGCGTACTCGACCGCTCTTTTTTTCTTGCTCTTGTCCTTGATTATCCCCTGACTAATTAACCATTGATTAATATAAAATGTTTTTTCACAGCGTTTACCGTGTCCGTGGTCACTGATAACAATAATATTGTATTCACTTCCATACTCATCCATTATTCTTTTTACATTTTTTTCCATTAACTTATACATCTCAAGAATGGAGTTCTGAAGTTTGTTCTTTCCAGGATAAGTTCTGTCACTTTGGTCGGTATACCGCCATAGAAAATGCTGCATTCGATCTGGTGTGGTAACACCCAGAAAAGCAAAATCATATTGATCCTTCTTAAAATACTTATGGAAAGTATCAAACTGCCTCTGTGATAATTCCATTGTATTCTCAAAAAACTTTGGCATTTCTTTGTCAGTCGGGTGGTCAACCATTCCTCCAATAGAAGGCATAGTCTTCATATCTACTAAATCAGGGCGATTTGTGCTAACATCTCCGCCCTCAAACACGGGACCACAAATCATCAATCCATTAACATTCCAAGCTGGATATGCCATAAATGGATTAAAAATGAATACTTTTTTTCCTTCTTCACTCAATACATCCCAAAACGAGTGCCCTTGAATAACAGAGTAGTCTCCTTTAACTTTATTTTTGAAGTCAAGGTAATCAATTGATTCAAGCACTCCATGTTCTGCTGGATTGAGCCCCGTATATATAGTAGTCCAAGACGGAATCGAATCCGCTGGAACTACTGATTCTAAAGGACACAGTTTTTTATTATCATATAAATTTTTGAAGAAATGGAATTTATCAAGATTTTTTTCAATATATGTATAATCAAGCCCATCCAAAATGATCATGATCGTTTTCTTTTTTGTATCCAATTTTATGCACCTCCAAACAAATATTTATCAGTCTAAAACTACTTTTTTAATCTGAGAGTTCACTTTTTCAAAAGGCTGTTCTCCATCAACTGTAATCCATTTATTTCCTTTTGCCAGGAATTCATAAATCTCATAGCGCTTGTTCAAATAGTCCATATTGGGAATATCATTTTTTCGCTTATAGCAGGTTTCAGGAGATACGCGAATATATACATAATTATCCATTCGTGGAAAAAGAAATCTATATTTTTGTATTTCCTTACTAATTCTATCTGGAGAAAAACCGAAATTAATTCCCTGATCAACAAACAAGTCAAGATAAAAACGGTCAAAAATTATATTTTTACCCGTCAATATAAAAGATAGCGTTTTTATGTGAAATTGAAAAAAATAATCTACCAGCGCAAAAAACATCCACGTTCCTCTCATTATGGGATTTCTAAATATTTTTCCCTTTAAACCAGCCTTAGTATTATAATCAGCATTTAATTCCGCCTGCTTTACTCCGCATTTTCCGTCAACTTGGACATTCATCTTAATGTTCTTATTCTTATCAGATACCTTTTTTTCCATCAACATATAAACCGGCTTTAAGAGCGTTGGTTTCCAACGAACCCATAAAAAATTATAATCTGAATAATCAGAATCCCGTTTCATCTTTTCAATATTTGCAGACTTACCAGAACCATCCAAGCCAATCAAAGCAACTCTTTTACCCATTAATCTATTCTCCTATATTAATTATCCTCTGAAGATTATCAATAGAATTCTTCCAATCATATTCCAACACTGCTTGTCTGTTATTGACTTCTGTCTTTAACAATGCTTTTTCCAATGCCTGGTTTAATGAATCCGAATCTAACGCATCGATAAAAAGAAAACCCTCTTGTTCTCTAAAAGCAGTCAGTTCTCCATATTCTGTTGTTACAATCGGCAAGTTACAAGAAGCTGCCTCAAGAACGGACAATGGAACATCAATACAATTTTCGATATCCATTACGGGAAACAAATAGACATCTGCTAATTGATATATTTCCTGAATACTCTGCAAATAAGAATCTATTATGGTCACGTTACCTCTATTTTCAAGCAAAGTTCTAATTGAGCTATCCTTCTCAGATTCTGTGACCGAACTAACTACCAGTATAATATGATATTGATTATTAATTTCTGCTAGTTTGTCAACATTTCGACCGCCTTTTAAGTGCCCAACATGTAAAACAACTTGTTTATTAGTTGGAATATGGTACTTTTCTCGAAGAAGTATTTTCTTTTTATCATCTACTGGAACGAATGTCTCTGTATCAATTCCTGTCTTTAAATAGAAAGCCCTATTGCCAACTATTTTTCTATAAAACTGGTAAGATGCCTCCGACAAAGCTATTACTTTTGCGCCACTCAGAATTAAAAACAGCTTTGCTAGGGGATTCATTTGATACCTCAACGCGAATAAAACTCCCTCTTTTCTTCTTGAAAAAAAAGAAAGAATGAATGTACGCAAACAACTTGCCGTTGTGTTAGATGCAAATGGTATATATAAAACAGGTTCTTTCTTTTGGTGCATTATCTCACATAAGCGCTCATTCAAAAAAAATTTGTTCAATGACATGTGAATATCAGAATAATCCGGTTTACGTTCAAAAGAAATAACCATGGTGCTAGCATCTGCTTTTTTCAGTCTCTTTGTAAGACTATTAGCCACCTTTAAGCAGCCTTCATCAATTTTATTTGTTAGACAATCAGATAATACAATCATAATTTTTTCCTTTGTACGTTTACTTCTTCTAGAAATATTCTACCCTCTTCATTTTCTTCATAATTCAAGCTAAAATAATTGAGTCCGCATTTTTCTCTTGTTCTTACCGCTGTTTTTTCACTCATTACTTCGTCTCCATCTGCTGTGCGATATCGGCATCCACAATTTCCTCACCGGTCTTATGCTTCAGCTGCTCCTTAGAAGCTTCACTCAAACCGTTGTTGATCACGCAGTTCATATCGCAGGTGCTGCACTTATCCAGCTCCTCTTTAGTAACTTTGCCGTCGCGGTAATCACGGCAAATCTTCAGCTCATACATGCTGTACGGATGCTTGGTAAACAGAGCCTTGAACTTGTGAACCAGAACCC
>ERZ827452.3005-NODE-3005-length-11459-cov-2.053402_pt1 | contig 11459 bp, 10 predicted proteins | sample MGYA00519866_ERZ827452 | MGnify/ENA primary metagenome ERZ827452 (study PRJEB31778, sample SAMEA3449307) | human gut metagenome | biome: human gut; feature: human-associated habitat; material: faeces | place: United Kingdom | collected 2010/2012 ... | reverse complement strand
CTCATGGCTGGCAAGTTCCGGGCAGGTGTCCATGTACGAGCTGCAAAAATTGCTGACTCATTCCAGTCCGCAGATGACCCAACGCTACGCTCATTTGCATGATGACGCGCTGAAAAAGGCTTCCGGTGTGGCAGGCTCTCTGTTTGGGGCTATACAAAATGCTCCCGAAGCGCCGTCTTCTCAAAACGGACCGGATACGCTAAAAAGAACGAAACGGCCTGGCCGGGAAAAGGGCGCATGAACCATCCTTGCAGCCAACGCCTGTACCCGCATCAAGCTCACCTTGCTGTAAACTGATTTGATACATATCTGAAGAGGGAGGAATGCGCCGCATGACGTATCCGCCATACACCATCACCAGCGCCATCCTCAAACATGTGGCGAACATCAGCGAACAGCTTGCCGCACGTGCCGCCCTCAGGGGGCTTGCCGTGGACCTCCTGTCTCCGCATCTGCGGCGGGAAAATCGTATTCGTACCATCCATGCATCTCTTGCCATTGAAAACAATACGCTCAGTCTGGAACAGGTGACGGACATTATTAACGGCAAGACGGTTATTGGGCCGCCCCGCGATATTCAGGAAGTACACGGCGCAGTGTCCGCCTATGAAAGACTGGATACATGGCAACCCCACAGGCTGGAAGATATGCTGTCGGCTCACGCAGTACTCATGCGCAATCTTGTGGAAAGGCCCGGCAGTCTCCGCACTGGCGGCGTAGGCGTTTTTCAGGGCAACAGAGTCGTACACATGGCCCCGCCCGCTCACCTGGTGCATGAACATCTGAAAAAGCTCCTTGGCTGGCTGGAAAAGACGGACGAGCATCCACTGGTTTCGAGTTGCGTCTTTCACTACGAATTTGAATTCATCCACCCGTTTGCGGATGGCAACGGTCGCATGGGACGCCTCTGGCAAACGCTTATCCTCAGCAAGTGGAATCCTCTTTTTGCCTATCTGCCGGTGGAAACCATTGTCCGTAATCGGCAGGCCGAATATTACGACAGTCTTGGTCGGGCCGATGCACAGGGAGAAGCAACGGCCTTTGTGGAGTTTATGCTTGCGGCCCTGAACGATGCCGTGACTGATATCCGAAGCGATCAAGTATGCGACCAAGTGAGCGATCAAGTACGACGTTTACTGGAGGCACTTGGGCAAGGGGAAAAAAGCGCGGCTGAGCTGATGGATAATCTGGGGCTGCGCCATGCACCCACATTCCGCAAAAATTACCTGTCGCCCGCACTGGAGGCCGCTCTTGTTGAGCGAACAAGACCGGATGCGCCCCGCAGTCCCTTGCAAAGATACAGATTGACAGCGGCGGGAAGAAGAATCGCCAACGGCAATGCTCACCAGTCCATGTGAACCTGATAATGGCCTGCGTCATTCCTTTGCCGCGTGGCTGGCCAGTTCCGGGCAGGTGTCCATTCCACTGCCCTGAACGACAGTTGCCCCTCCTACACGACAATTTTGCAGCAAGTTGTTTCAAAATTGCCATGGGGCCATACCATGATGCTTATCAACAAGCTCAAAACGGAAAACGAGCGTTGAAGATATTGAAAAAGAACTGAATACAGGTAAATAGGAATAATACATGCTTCCTTCATCAACAAAATTAACCATTTTACAGCGTGGCGTAGCACAAAAATGTGTGGTATTTTGCACATACATTATCAGCATTACTTTTATAGCATTTATTCTCGATTGGTTGGACAAGAAAACCTTTCTGAAGATCGTTCATGAAGTAAATAAACAAGGCTCTATTTCTGAGCAGGCTGTCAATGCTTTTACCATTCTCATTGAATCGCGTGATGGAATATTCTTTCTTAATCTTATTTTTATTGGAATTATTTTCGGAGTTGTCGGCTTGCTTATCATTCGACAATCCGCAAAGCTCCAATGGTCAAAACCAGTTGTTCTCCCCAAGGTTATTGAATTCAAACAGGCCATGCAGCATATCGGCATACATACCCCTGAAGACAGGATAGATTTTGTTCGCAAGCAGGGAGTTCCTGTTTTTATAGCATCCGAACCATTTCTTGAACTGGAACAATATAATGTCCCCGTACGCCTGTATGCCTTTGCGTACAATTCAAATCTTAGCGATGCGAATATTTTCAACACGTATATCGGCCAACAACGTCTGTGTCTTGACGCTGCCGATTATGAATATCTTCTGAAAAAGTATGGACAGGAAGCCCTTTCTGCCTATGCAGCGCGTATCCGCGATATGGAAGAGACCATCACCAATCTACAGGGCGCATTCTCGGTACAGCAGACAAAAATGAATGAACTCACGGAGCAAAATCAGGCATTGCTCGCTGAAAAAGTTGAATACCAAAATAAAAAGCGAACCCTTTCCGGCAGAGAAAAGAGCTTGGAAAGCCGGGAAAACGCCAAGTTGCCTGTCCGGCGTATTTTCTATCCTTTGGTGAATCGACTCATTGCCGAGGCCAAGCCGGGAACAAAGTACACCCGTACCCAAATTCAGGAAGAATTTTTGCGGGAACTTGATTCCTTCCCCGAACTCAAGCCTGCGGTTCGGGACGCACTTCATACCCCCAAAAAAGCCAAAAACAACACTCCCTTTGAGTTGGCAGGCTGGGCTATGGAAGAATTTCGTCTTGCCCTGGGAGAGTACGCTCAAACAAGTCCAGGGCGCGACAGGGAAAGCTGAATTTCCGTTCTAATCTCTCAGCTCTGTGAAATATTTTTTGCGGCACCCCACACAACTCAGTGTTTTTTAATAATATGAAATTATTCAATAAACATAAAAATCTCCGAGATTGACAGAACTCGGAGATTTTTTCTTTTCTCCGGCACAGCACCGAGAATTTTATTCTTTTTCAAGACCGGTATCCTTCCTTCAAACACCGCCTGCCATGAATTCACGCGGGCAATCCCATGAAAGAAGGATACAACCATGACTCCCAAACAAAAGCTCAATACTCAGGAAGCGGCTGCCTATCTCGGCATCCAGCCCAACACTCTTGAAGTCTGGCGCTGCAAGCATAAAGGGCCTCGCTACGCCAAACTCGGCACCCGCGTCATTTATGACAAGGCAGACCTTGACGAGTTCTTTGCTTCCCGTTCCATAGAAACGCTGGAAAGCGCCAAACGCGATCACCGTTACAGGAACCAGCGATGAATCCCCGTCTTTTTCATAGTAGGCAGTTTCTGCCTGCCCATCCCGGAGGCGAAGCATGAGCGCGGATATTCAGCAAGCCTTTGCCGAGCAGCTCCGGGCAGCCGGGCTGATTGTCGAGCAGGTGGAAATGGACGGGAGCCTGCACCGTTGCGGCACGGAAGGCAGACCGCATCGCAGGGACGGGGCGTACAAGGCGTTTCCTGATGTACCCGCCTCGCTCTGGTGGAAGAACTGGTGCACGGGTGACGAAGGAACGTGGACATACAAACCTGAGAAGGAACTGACCGCCGCCGAGCGGGATGCTCTGCGTGAACGCATCAGGGCTATCAAAGCATATAATGACGCCAAACAGGAGCATCGCTGGCAGGCGGCCGCAAAGCTGGCCGCGAGCATCTGGAATCATGCCCTGCCTGCTGATGACGGGCATCCCTATCTACAGCGGAAGGAAGTCCCGGCCATCGGATTGCGCCGGACAAAAGACGGGCGTCTGATTATCCCTGTCCTGAACCAGTCCGGCAGGATACAAAGTCTGCAATTCATCCTGCCGGAAAAAACTGCCGAGGGTACGGACAAGTTCTTTCTCAGGGGAGGACGCACGGCGGGAGGCTTCTTCTCCCTCTCCGCCAGAGACGGGAAGAAAGACGGTCCTCTGCTGATTGCCGAGGGGTATGCTACAGCGACCAGTCTTCATCTGGCGACCGGTTATGCCTGTCTTGTGGCCTTCAACGCCGGGAATCTGAAAGCCGTGACCGTCATGGCCAGAGAGAGGTATGCAAAGCGTGAAATCATCCTCTGTGCCGATAACGACATGGAGACACAAGGGAATCCCGGCAAGAAGATGGCCTCTCTGGCGGCTCAGGCCGTGGGCGGCAAGCTGGCCGTCTGCCCGGTTCATGAAGGCAAAGCGACGGACTTCAACGACCTGCACCGGCTGCGTTCCCTTGAAGCCGTCCGGGCCGTTGTGGAAGAAGCGCGAAAGCGGGATGACGACTGCCCCATGCCGGAAGGCTTTTTTCTGGTGAAGGAAGGCAGACGCGCCGGGCTGTACAAGCTGGAGACCATATCGGACGGAGACAGTCAGGAAATCCGGCTTGGTCCTCCGCTTCTGGTCAAAGGCATGACGCGGGGAGCTGACGGCAACGAATGGGGCCTGATGCTGGAATGGATTGACCCGGACGGCAACAAGCACGCATGGGCCATGCCCGTAGAAATGCTGTTCCGGCAGGGAAACGACTGGTACAGCATACTGGCCTCCGGCGGGTGGTTCGGCAATCCGTCCACACGGTCGAAGCTGGCGGCATTTCTGTCCACGGTCCGGCCCCTCCGACGGATACGCTGTGTTTTGCGCACGGGCTGGCATGAATCCGTCTACGTGCTTCCCGATACCGTTTACGGCGTAACAGAAGAAGACACCGTGCTGCAATCCTCGCAGCATGGCGGCTTGTACCGTACATCTGGAACGATGGAAGGCTGGCGGGAGATAGCGGAATTGTGCGTCGGCAACTCCCGTCTCAGTTTCGCGTTATGCGCGGCCTTCGCCGGGCCTTTGCTTCGCCCGGCCGGTCTGGAAGGCGGCGGCTTCAGCTTTGAGGGAGGCTCATCCTCCGGTAAGACCACGGCATTGCAGATCGCCGCCTCCGTCTGGGGCGGTCCTGAGCATGTCCGAAGCTGGCGGGCTACGGACAACGGGCTTGAAGGCATCGCCGCCCTGCACAACGACAATGTGCTGATTCTGGATGAAATGGGGCAGGTCAACGGACGTGTTCTTGCCGAATGCGCCTACATGCTGGCCAACGGACAGGGCAAAGGCCGCTCGAACCGTGAAGGCGGAATTCGCCGTTCCCAGAACTGGCGTCTGCTCTTTCTCTCCAGCGGCGAACTTGGGCTTTCCGACAAGCTGGCCGAGAACGGTCTGAAATCCAGAGGCGGGCAGGAAGTGCGTTTCGTGGGCCTGCCTGTGGACTCGTCCATGCTCGCCAGCCTGCATGGCCTTCCCGATGCCGGAGCCGTGGCCAATCGCATCAAACAACTTGCTTCCGAACATTACGGCCATGCGGGGCATGATTTTCTGCAAAAGCTGACGAAGGTCGAAACCCTGAACGCCGTCCGGGCGGAAATCGGCCCGGCAATGGCCGATGCCGTCAGGCATCTTGTCCCCGAAGGCGCTGACGGACAGGTACGACGTGTGGCCATGCGCTTCGCCCTGTGCGGCATGGCCGGAATGCTGGCCCTGCGGCTGGGCATCCTTCCCGAAAAGCTGGACGTACTGAACTGCATCGAAATCTGCTTCCGGGACTGGCTCACGGCAAGAGGCGGAACCGGAGCTTCCGAGGATACCGCCATCCTTTCCACGGTACGGCTGTTCATCGAACAGCACGGCGCAAGCCGCTTTCAGGACTTGGATACGCAAATGTCCACCTGCATCAACCGGGTGGGCTTTCAGCGCACTCGCAACGGCACGACCGAGTATCTGATTCTGCCGGAAAGTTTCAAATCCGAAGTTGTCAGTGGCTACTCGGAACGCCGCGCAATCAAAGTCCTTTCCGAGGCGCATTGGCTTCAGACCGAACGTCCGGGACGTTTCAAATCCAGAAGGACTCTTCCAGGCATGGGGCTTCAGGAGTGTTACGTTCTTGTCCTTCCCCAAGAAGAAACTGCTTCATAACCCTTATCCCAAAATACTGTCCCAAGTGTCCCAACTGTACCAATACTAATATATTCAGCATGTTATCTTGGTACAGTCGGCAAAATAAAAAGTGTCCCACGAAAAAACTGTCCCAATTAGCGGCTTGAATTTTGGGACAGTGGGACAGTCCTCAAAAACGTAAGTTATCATGTGCCCCACACGCAACCTATTGAAAAGAAAAGGTATGGGACGTTTGGGACACTTGGGACAGTCGAAAACATAAAGTTTCAGGAGCAGGAGCTATGTCCTATCTCGTACTCCACATGGACAAATTCAAGAAGGAAGCCATACGCGGCATCCAGAGCCACAACCGGCGGGAGCGGGAGAGCCACAGCAACCCCGATATTGACTACGACAGGAGCGCAGCGAACTACGAACTGCACGAAGCCGCCTCATCAAACTATGCCGAAGCCATTCAGAATCGCATTGACGAGCTTCTGCTGGTCAAGGCCGTGAGAAAGGACGCCGTGCGCATGTGCGGGCTTATCGTCACCTCGGACAAGGCGTTTTTTGATGGCCTCACGCCGGAGGAAACAAGGCGTTTCTTTGAGGAGAGCAAAGCCTTTCTCACGGAGTTTGTGGGCGCGGAGAATGTCATTTCCGCAATGGTTCACATGGATGAAAAGACGCCGCACATGCACTTCCTTCACGTGCCGGTGACGCCGGACGGGAGGCTCAACGCCAACAAAATCTATACCCGTCAGAGTCTGCGGAAACTGCAAGCCGGGCTTCCCGCCCATCTGCAAAGCCGGGGCTTCGTCATTGAACGCGGCGTGGAACAGACACCCGGTTCCGCGAAAAGGCATCTGGATACCCGCGAGTTCAAGCAGCAACAGGAAGCATTGGAGAAACTGATTCAGGAATCCGAAGAGACTTCCCGAAATTCACGGCAGCTTATCAGCGCATTGGAACAGCGTGAGGAAGAGTTGAGAAAGAGCATTGAAGAGTATGAGCGGCAGGCTAAGGAAGCGGAAAAGGTGCTTCGGGAGGAGACCGATCTACCGAAAGCCTCTTTTCTCAATTATCCGTCCGTGCTGAAAAAAGCCTCTTCCCTCATTGAAGAACTGAAAAAGGCGCTTGCCGTCAAACACCTTGTCCAGCAGCGGGAAGAAACACTGCAACGGGAAGTGGATACCCTTCGCGGAAAACTGACGCGGCTTGAAGCGGGATACACGGCCCACAGAAAACAAAGCCATGAGGAAAAAAAGGAGCTGGAGAATCAGTTGAAGAAAATGAAGAGAATCATGGCAGGCTATCAGGAATTTCTGCGTCTGCCGGAAATCCGGCCGCTCCATATCGAGTTCGTGGAGCGTAAGCGTGCCGACCAGCTCCAACGTCAGCAGGAAGAGGAACGGCAGCGGCAGGAGCAGGAAGCGCGGGACAGGGAGCGTCGGCAGGCGCGCTCCGCCCGTGGCATGAGAATGAGGTAAGGCGTCGGAGGGAAATCTTCGCACAGGCCGAAGATATAGCCCACTATGCTTCACTTTGTGAAGCGTGGGCGACCGTCCCGCTCGACCGGAAAGACAAAACGCCCACCCGGGGCATGGCCCCGGCGAAACACAGGAGAACACACCATGGCCATTACCGCGACTCAGTTGAAGGAAATCAGACAGGAGTTTGCCGTTCTCAAACCCGCTTCCGTCACACTGGACGGAAACCGAACCATGTCCGTGAAGGAAGCCGTCTTCGCTCTGGCCCCGACGCTGGAACGAATGAAGAAGCGCGGCTTCGACACGCAGGAGATTGTTGAGCGCCTGCACGAAAAAGGCATTGAAGTGAAGGCTCCGACCCTCGCCAAATACCTGAGCGAGTTCAGACGCCGGAAAGAAAAGAAGAGAGACACACCCCCGCCGCCAATCTGTAACAGCTAGATGGAATCAATAACAAAAAGATACCTATGTCAAATCGGCATAGGTATCTTTTTTACTATGGCATTCTGTTTTTTTCAGCAAAAAATGTAGTAAACAACGTAATGAAACAGGCCAAAAATACCAATATTCCATACCCTGTGGCAATATACAATAAACTTGTATTTCTGAATAGTTGTCCGACAAACATATTCGGGATGGCTGCTCCGCTGTAGGAAATAAGAAAAACGGTGGAAAGCACCCCGGCTCTGTCCTCCTTGGAGATATTGCCAAGTATGGTTCTCATGCTGCCTGTAAAGGCGATTCCCCACGCGATACCCGCTCCCACAGTCGCCAGCAGAAAAAAAGATACGGAACTCAATTTCAGCGAAGCGATGATGCCAGCCATGCACAGGGTAAAAGCGACCATCCCCATACGCTGTGCGCCGACAGGTTTCATGCGCCCGGCAAGCGATCCGCCGATAAGATACGGCGTCATCATGCAGGCAAAGACGGCAGCCGCGACAAAAGTATTATCCGTGTGCAACTGTTCCGCCGCCATAGATGCCCTGAACGGCAGATAAAAACCGCCGATACTCCATGTGCCCACAAAGGTGGCGCAAGCTGCCGGAAGGAGAGGATGAATGGAAAGCGGAATTCGTATCTGCGGTTTCAGGGAGCGGAAGCCACCTTGGGAGCGAAGAACAGTTTCAGGACTGAAGGCCAGCATCACGAAGCATACCATGAGCATTGCCATAATCACGACAAATATTATCGAAAGTGAACCGGAACCGTATTGCCGCAATGCGCCGGATGCCAAAGACCCTCCGGCAAGGCCGAGCATCGGAGCTGTACCCGTGACCACAGAACCAAACCATGCAGGTGACAACGGCGCATTATCCACCACATACGCGGCAACTGCGCTGGATGCCAGTCCACAAGCAAATCCCTGAATGAAACGTCCCGCAAGGAGCATGGCCGAACTGGCAAGGTCAAGAAAAATCAGACAGCCGAACATGGCCAGGAGCAGATTGATAAAGATGACAATACGTCGTCCGAAATGGTCCGAGATTCTGGCGAACATCAACAGTGCCGTCACGGCTCCGGCAAAATAGGCTACGGCCGCGTAGGAAAGATTACTATGCGTCAGGTCGAGTGTTTGCCGATAGATGGCGAAAAGTGGAACAGGCGCGGCGGAAGCCATGTAAATAACGGCAAAAGATAATGTCGCAGTCACAAATCCTATGAGGGTTCCCTGTTGTGGCTTTTTCATTTCTGGTGATACGGATTTTATTTTCTCATTCATTGTAACGCTCCAAAACCATTCTTGTATGGAAGCATCGTTTTCCCTATGATGCTCATCAGTATTAAGGACACAGATTTCTAAAAATTGCCCTTTACAGCCATATCTGGGACGAAAAATTCAGGAGTTCCAGATAAAACAAGGGCGGGGAGGAAGCGCCCGCCCTTGCCAAAAGATTATTCTTTGCGCGTCATTACTCATTGAGAAGTTCAAAAGTCACGTCCGTATCGCCGGTACGGGCGAACAGGTCCACACCGGAATGGATACGCCCTATCTTTTGCAGGTTGCCGATGATTTCCCCGTTCTGTTCGTAGAAAATCACAAAGCTGTGCCGGGGTGCCCAGTAGGCGATGTCGCCCACTTCATAACCGCTGCGCCGGGCCTCATCGGCGGGAAGAGCTTCGGGGAAACGGTAGCACATTTCACGGTCATAGAGATCCATCATGGGGATGGTCAGCGGAAAACGGGCCACGAGTGCTCTGCTTGTTGCATTATCAAGAAACGTCGCCCGCAAGACCTGATTGCCCACCGTGATTTTTACCGGTATGCCTTGAGCCATCTCGTTATCCTCCCGCGCCCATGCGCTGTTGCATCCCAACATCGTTACAATGCAAACCAGTGCCAAAAGAACTTGTCGCACATACACTATGTTCATCTTCGTTTTTCCCTGCTGCCTGAACGCGGCAGTCTCATTCAACGCCTTCCAAAGGTATGGATTTACCTTTCCGTCACCGTCACTGTGATGGAACGGCCCATATCCCGAATTTCCTCCACTCCGCTCAAAAGCCGCCCCAGGATGACGCAGCCTTCCACTTCGCTGGAACTTTCCTCCCGTTCCGTGAAGATGACGAAGTCGTTGCCGGGGAGCCACCAGACGAGGTCGCCATTGCGGTAACCGTTTTGGATATCCTTTTCTTCATGGGGGAGAGGGGTTCCCATGTTCCCGCAGTAGTCGCGGCTGCCCCGCGAAAGGGAAAAGTGTACGGGCAGACGGGAAAACAGCGCTTTCGCCGCGGCGTTGTCGTAGAGTACACCGGGGAACGATGCGTTTCCCACGGTTACGGTAATATTGGTCATGATGCTCTTCTCCTTCTCGCCTTCGGCACGGGCCTGTATGGTGAAAAGAACGATTATCGCTACAGCGGCAAGCGTCGCCATGACGTATTTCAGTGAATATCCTCTGTTTCCAGACATGGAAGAATCTCTTTCCTTTCGGTGATTGACTACCCGGACGGCAATGTTGGCGAGAACGGCAAACAGACAGAGCATGGAACCGTAATCAAACAGAAGCCCAAGGGCCGTATCTCCATCAATCCATACGGAATAGGCGCTCTGCATGGTCAGGACATAGCTCATGTCCCGGACGGAAAAAGCGTGGCTGCCATAGAGCGCCGCCAGGCTGGCGAGTGCGGTCGGCAGGAAACCGCTTTTGAACTTCTCCGCCCACAGGGGGAAATGCGTCCGCACTCCATTCCAGATTCTGTGCCAGTACAGCCCAAGATGAATGCCCGCAAGGAGAAACGTCCAATGGGCAAGGCACATGTGCAGGGTTCGCATGGAAAAACTGTCCACAAAGCCCGCAAAGGGGAAAACGGTTTTGGAAATCAAAATGCCGCTGCCAACCGTGCCCATGAACACCGCCAGGAGCAGACCGTTGGCCACAAGCCGGAGCGTGCGGGCAGACGGATACGAACCGCGCATGATGGTCGCATACCATTTGCCGTTGACGGCGGCATGGGCAACAAACAGAAAAAAGAGCAGTATCCCTGCAATCTCGTGAACGGGATTGCCGGTGTAACGATCCGCCATGAGAAGCAAAAAAAGCAGCAACATGGCGCTGTCCAGCGACAACCGAAAGATTTGATTCGTGCGCATGGTTGTCCCCTCCCCTGGCGCTCAGGCCGTCATGCCGATGCGCCGCAACCAGTCTGCAACATCGTGCGGCATCCTTCCGGCATGGGCGTTCCGGGTGTGGTAGCCTTCCAGAACTGTAGCCTGCGGGCACAGCGCCCTGATGTCGCGCGGACTGTTGGCAAAACCGTCGCCGCCGTGCGTACAGAAGGGGACAATGTTTTTTCCGGTGAAGTCGTAAGACTCAAGGAAAGTCCAGCAGACCATAGGCATGGTGTGCCACCAGATGGGATATCCGAGGAATACGATGGAATATGACGCCATATTATCCACGCGGGATGCCAGTTCCGGCCTGTAACCGGCCCGCAGTTGCCTTCCAGCCAGCTCGGAACACGGATCGTGCTCTGCGGGGTAAACTTCCACGGTTCTGATTCTGTGCATATCGCCGTGTGTGAGGGAGTGTATCTGTTCCGCCACAAGGGCTGTGTTGCCGGTATGGGAAAAATACGCAATCAGCATGGTTCGCTCCGGGCTGTTTCCTGTCTGCGGGACGGCAAAGGCTCTGCCCATTCCTGAAAGGTGACACATGATGGCCATGCCCAGCGTGAGAGCGCCTCTTTTCAGAAAAGCG
>ERZ827452.2998-NODE-2998-length-11472-cov-8.535692_pt1 | contig 11472 bp, 11 predicted proteins | sample MGYA00519866_ERZ827452 | MGnify/ENA primary metagenome ERZ827452 (study PRJEB31778, sample SAMEA3449307) | human gut metagenome | biome: human gut; feature: human-associated habitat; material: faeces | place: United Kingdom | collected 2010/2012 ... | reverse complement strand
AGAATTTATGAAAAGAAAATTAATGCTGTTATTGGCATGCCTTTTTGTGGGCATAAGCCTAGTAACTGCTCAGACTCAGAAAGTCACAGGCGTTGTGATTTCTGAAGAAGATGGGCAACCAGTTGTTGGAGCCTCTGTGTTGGTAAAAGGTACTACTCAAGGTACAATCACAGACATCGATGGTAATTTTAATTTGGCGAACGTACCAAGTTCTGCAAAGACTTTGCAGATTTCGTATATTGGTATGCAAACACAAGAAGTGGGAATCAAGCCAATGGTGAAAGTTACACTGAAATCAGATGCACAAAATCTTGATGAAGTTATTGTTGTGGCTTATGGTACTGCGAAGAAATCTTCATTCACAGGATCAGCTGCTGTCATTAAGGCAGATAAAATCGTTTCCGGTTCCAAAGAATCTTTTGACAAGGCATTGTCCGGTAAAATGGCAGGTGTGCGCACAGCCTCAGCAACTGGTGACCCAGGATCTATGGCCGAAATCAACATTCGCGGTGTCGGTTCTATCAGTGCTTCTAAAAGCCCGTTGTATGTTATTGACGGTGTTGTAACAAAAGCTGATGACGACATGAACTACTACGGTAAGACTCAAAGCGTATTGAGTACACTGAATCCTGAAGACATTGAGAGCATGACTGTTCTGAAAGATGCCGCTGCTGCTTCATTGTACGGTTCACGTGCCGCAAACGGTGTTATCATCATTACCACAAAGAAAGGTAAAGAAGGAAAAACGAATGTCAGCTATTCAGGTGAAGTAGGCTGGAACAAGATGGCTGTAAATGCTTTCAATATGATGGGATCAGCCGACTTGATTGACTACACTCGCGAATCATTAGCCAACTGTCTGGTTACTTACGGAATAACAGATAGCAAACAAGCAGCATTGAACAACATCGATAACGGAGGTGATATGTTCATTCCTCTGCTCGACTCACCGGCTACTGTTGCTGACTTTATCCATGACCCATCCGGTAAAGTAAATACGAACTGGAAGAAAGAAATCTATCGTACTGCTTTCACTCAAGATCACCAGATATCTATCAACGGCGGTTCGTCAAAGACTCAGTTCTATGCCGGAGTTGGCTACAATAAGAGCGAGGGTATCGTTCTTGGTAGTGACTTCGAACGTATCTCCGGTCGTCTGAACGTTAATCACAAAGTAAATAACTGGCTGAACGTAGCTCTCAAGCAAATGATAGCCGCTACATCGCAAGATGGTTTCCGCGATCAGGGAGACCAGGCTCAAGGAATGGGTACTTCTTCTCCGATAGGTATTTTATTCGCAATGGACCCGACTGCTCCGGTAAAGAATGAAGATGGTTCATATAATAAAAATGCAGCATGGGGTAAAGTTACCAACCCGCATCTGATGCTAGGTGGTAAAGACAGCGATACAGCTCTGGAGTGGATTCAGACCAAAATGTTCCGTAGCATGACCAATGCAGATGTAACAATCAAATTCTGTGATAAGTTATCACTTAACTCTATCTTTGGTTATGACTATGTAGACAACAAGCACTTTGAATATTGGGATCGCAACAGTGTTAACGGTGGTTCCGTCAGCGGAATGGGTTCTCGTTATACCTTCGAAAGCCGCGTAGCTACCAGCTCTTCTACATTAAACTACACGGATACTTTTAAAGATATGCACAATCTGAACTTGATGGCCGGTTTCGAAGTTGAAAACAGAGACCTGCTGCAGATTGTAACTGTTGCCAAACGTTATTCAAGCCACTATCCCGAATTGGCCAACGGACAACCGGACCAAGCTGCAAGTTCAACCTTGGGAGCCGGCATGATGTCATATTTCGCAAGTGGCAATTATAACTATGATAACAAGTATTATCTTTCTGCCAGTTTCCGTCGTGATGGTTCGTCACGTTTGAGTGAAGACAATCGTTGGGCTAGTTTCTGGTCTGTATCCGGTGCATGGAGAATGAGTAAAGAAGGATTTATGCAAGATATGCCGTTATTTACCGACTTCAAGATCAAAGCATCTTATGGTACAAACGGTAACTTGCCCTCAGATTACTATGGTTACATGGACCTGTATACAGGTTCCGGATACGGAAGTGCTCCTGCTATTTACTGGTCAAGAATGGCAAACGACAAATTAAGCTGGGAAAAATCCAAGAACTTCAATATGGGAATTGAATGGAATATGTACGACCGCGTAAATCTGTCTCTGGAATATTACAATAAGAAGACTACGGATTTGCTGTTCGAAGTACCTACTTCATTAATCACCGGCTTTGACTCCCGTTGGGAAAATCTGGGTGCATTGAAGAACGACGGTTTCGAATTGGAACTCAATTCTAAAAATATCAGCAACAAGAACTTTACATGGACTTCAAACTTCAACCTGACTTACCAACGTGCATTGGTAGACAAACTTCCTGAAGGAAAAGATATCCAGTATGGAGACGGAGAAATGTATCTGCACCGTGAGGGAGAGTCAATGTATACATTCTATCTGCCCGAATGGAAAGGTGTAAATCCTGAAACAGGTTTGGGAGAATTCTGGTTAGATCCTGAAGATCACTCAAAGGGAGTGGTAAATGACTACTCCGAAGCAGGTAAGGGAATTGTAGGAAAAGCATTGCCTGATGTTATCGGTGGATTCAGCAACACTTTCACATACAAAGACTTTGACCTGTCATTCCTGATCACTTATCAGTTTGGTGGTGACATGTTCGATTATCCGGGATATTTCTCTCATCATGATGGCGTAAGAATCGGTTCCATGAACCTGTCAGAAGATGTAGCCGGAAACTACTGGAAAAATCCGGGTGATAAAGTAGACAACCCGATGCCTATCTATGCCAACCCTTATCGTTGGGACAGATTCTCAAGCCGCACAATCAAATCGACTGACAATATTCGTCTGAGAGAAATGACAGTAGGATATACTCTGCCGGTATTGAAGAAGCACATTTCCAACTTCCGCATCTACTTCAGAGCAAACAATCTGGCTATGTTGTGGTCGAAGACTAAAAACATTGACCCGGATGTAGCGATCAATGGTTATCGTCAGGCAGATACACCGGCATTGAGAAGCTGTGTATTCGGCATTAATATCAAATTATAATCTATAAACAGACTGAATAATGAAAAAAATATATTTACCCATTCTATTACTGACGTTGGCAGTATCCTCATGCGATACTTTCGACAAAGTGCCTTCCAGTGAATGGCCTTCAGAAGGTGCTATTAAGACTCTTGAAGATTTACAGTTTGCAGTTAACGGTGTTTATGAGTCTCAGACTTCTTCTATAGACGCGGGAACTAATCCACGTGGCAGCTACGCAGGTGATTTCTTCTTGTACGCCGACCAAAGAGGCAGCGACTTCAAAGCCATCGGTAGCAATAAGCAAACAGTTGATGTATATGCCTACCAGGCTACTAAGAACAGTTCTGATTCATACTATTTCTACAAACGCTTTTATCTTTCTCTGGCAAGAATAAACAAAGTTTTGGAGGGAGTTAAGAAATCCGGTCTGGAAGGAGCTGAAGTTGATGTTCAGGTAGGCGAATTGTATGCTTTGCGGGCACTTTTCCACTTTGACTTGGCCCGCTTGTTCGCTAAACTTCCTTGTAATGCACAGGCCAGCGATCCAGGTATCGTATTGTCTACAGAAGTTTTCGAATCCGGATATACAGCAGAAAGAGCTACTATTGCGAAAACTTACGAAACCATCCTGGATGACTTGAAGACTGCATTGGATAATCTCCCAGAAACCAGCAAGGTAGTAACTGCCGGTCATATCGACTATTGGGGAGCCCGTGCACTGAGAGCCCGTGCATATCTCTACATGAATGAGAACAGTAAAGCACTTGAGGACGCCAAATATGTAATCGAAAAATCTCCATATAAGCTGTACACCAGAGATGAATACGAAACAGTATGGACCAAAGTTGGAAGCAGTGAAAGCATTTTCGAGTTCCTGATTACTTCACTCTACAATGCACAACGTAACTCTCTCGGATTCTACACACATGCCGAAGGTTATGCAGAAGCCGGTATCACCGAGGGATTCAAAACTTTCCTTCAAGAACGTCCGGAAGATGTTCGCAGCACTCTGATTGCTGAAGAAAGCGACGGTGGAGATAACGAAGGCTGGTATATCCAGAAGTATCCGGGACGCGACGGAGAAATATATGTAAATAATCCGAAAGTAATCCGCCTGTCCGAAGTATATCTGATCGCCGCAGAAGCTGCATTAAAAGCAGGTGGTGCTGATCCTGCCAGCTATATCAATGACTTGCGTAAGCAAAGAATAGCCGACTATGAAGACGTTGCTTCTGTTACTATCGATGATATTCTGACAGAACGCAGACTGGAACTTTATGGTGAAGGTCATAACGCCTGGGATACATGGAGAAACAAAAAGGCAGTAACGAATGCCCAGGTTCCGGCCGGTCCGATCAACTATGACGACTATCGTACTGTAATGCCTATTCCGGTTTCCGAGATCAATGTATCTAACGGTAAGCTGAAACAAAACGAAGGCTACTAATACACTGAAACTATTTTAATAACGAGCCCGTTTAACTTTAAACAGTTAAACGGGCTCGCTTTTTATTTTCCATTTCCGAATTTACACATGAGTGTAATCTTATCCGTTCCTCCCCACAATACAGACTTCTACTTGCAGATACCGCTCAGCCCTTCTCTCACAATATCCGCCAATATCGGCTTCGCTCCACTCACAAAGCATTCCACTGCAATCACCATCAGAATCAATCCCATCAAACGCATCATCACATTATTTCCGGTCTCTCCCAGTACTTTCACCAGTCGGGTGGAAGCACGGAGAATGAAGAACGTCAACAGATAAATCAAAGCGATTGTTCCGATCAATATACCTTTCATGGCGTAAGTATGAGAGTCCTGCATCAAAACGATGGCGTTAGCGATAGCCCCGGGACCACACAACATCGGAATTCCAAGAGGAGTAATGGAGATGTCATCGGCATAGGTTTTAATCTCTTCGTCTTTAAGTTTCATCGGAGTATACCGTGCCTGAAGCATATCAAAACCAATCTTAAAGATTATTACTCCACCGGCAATACGGAAACCATTGGTAGAGATACCGAAGAATTTGAAAAGGAACTGCCCGGCAAAGACAAACACCATCAACGTTATAAACGACACGATGGTGGCACGGCGCACAATAGTCTGCCGCTCCTTATCTGTCATTCCGTGTGTCATGGTCAGAAAGACCGGCATTGTCCCCAAAGGATTGGTCAGCGTAAAGAACGAAGTAAAACAAAGTAAAGCAAATGGCAGAAGCGTACTATCCATGATGTTATCGTATTTTATACATTTATTAGATGCAACAAAAATACGACTTAATCCATAAAACCTACAATAAATTCATTAATTCTTTCAGTGAATGGATATGATAGGTAGGCTGAAAAGGAAAAGCGGTTCGTTCCGTCACATCATAGAAAGCCTGATGCATCCCTACCCCATGCGCTCCGGTAATATCGGCTTCCCAACTGTCACCGATCATTAACGATTCGCGTAACTCAGACTGGGTGGCAGATAAAGCAAAATGAAAGATTTCGGGCCAAGGCTTTAATACGCCAAGGTCCTCCGAAAGAATGATCTTCTTAAAATAACGATCTACTCCTGCCGAACGCATCTTACGCGACTGCAGCTCCCGGAAACCATTGGAAAGGATATACAAATTATATTGCGGCGCAAGATACTCCAACACTTCTTTGGCATGGGGCATCAGACCGCTTTTGGTAGGAATAATGGCAAAGAAATCTTCCGAGAAACGCTCAGCCAAAGCCTCATCCTCCACTCCTACTGCCTGTAAGGGATAAAAGAAACGCTGGCGGTTCAGTTCCTCCTTCGTCACCTTTCCCTCTCCATATTCAAGCCAGAGTTCGGTATTGCGTCGTTGATACAGTGTGTAATAATGATCGAACGAGTCAAAATAGCGGTCAAATGAATATTTCTGATATACTTCTTCAAAGGTGTCGCGTGCATTTCGTGAGAAAGCCCAGATGGTGTCATCCAGGTCAAAAAAGAGATTTTTATATTTCATTGGCTCCGTGATATATATAATATGAGAAATAAAAAAGCCAATGTGCTAATTTCTTGAATTCAGGAATCAGCACATTGGCAATTCTAACCAGGTATGTCTACCTTATTTTACCTGAATAACCAAATATCTGGATACGCTCCAGAATTCGGCAGGATTAGTAATTTTCAAAGTCAGCTGACCTTTGTCATCTTTCACCAGTTCATAAGAACCTGTCGGATGAGTAGTCAACAACTCAGCACGTTTGGAGTACAACTTGATTTCTTTTGTTGTACGGATATCGATCTGAGTAAAATAATCCTTGTTGAAATCAGCGCTCTTCAGCACGTCACCGCTCTGAAGAATCTTCTGGGCTTTCAACTCTGATTTTGTTCCGAATACGAACCATGCGGCATTCAGACTCTTATCCTGTTCGGCAACGGTTTTAGCTTTCGCTTCGTTTTCGGCAGCCAAAGATTCTTTGGCAGCAGACAGGTCGCTGACAGCTGCATCCAGTTCCTGGATACGAATGTTCTTAGATGCCAGTTCAGTCTGAAGTTCTTCGATACGTTGTTGTTTAGCTTTCAATTCAGCAGTCAGAGCTTCTACAGCTTTCTTCATCTGAGTAGAGTTGTACTTGCTGTTTTTCAGCTGAGCTTCCAGTTTTGCAATCTGAGCTTTGTTTTCTTCCATTTGCTTGGAGATGAATTCAATGTCAGAAGCAATCTGTTGCTTGGCACTGGCTGAATTTTCGGTAATAGTACCACGCTGCAAGTCCACACGGCTTTCGGCAGCATTGATCTTACGGAATCCTTCCTGCACTTCATTGAAAGTTCCCATCATATCATCCAATTCAGCGTTACGCTGTGTCAATTCCATTAAAAGAGAGTCATTTTCAGCCTTCAGGTCTTTGCTTCCACCTTTAAAGTCACACGAAGCCAACATGGCTGCGCACATAAATAAAACTGCTAACTTTTTCATACGTTTACGTTTTACGTTTTTAAATGAAGTTATTTTAATCGTCTATTCCTGCTAATACTATCACAATCTCGCCCCGGGGCTCGGTAGCGGTAAAGTGTTCTATCAATTCCGCCAAACTTCCCCGAACGGTTTCTTCGTGGAGTTTGGAAATTTCGCGAGACACGGTTGCCTGACGTCCAGTGCCGAAATATTCGGCAAACTGTGTCAACGTCTTCAACAAGCGGTGAGGCGATTCATAAAACACCATAGTACGATGCTCTTCTGCCAATGCCTTCAGTCGTGTCTGTCGTCCTTTCTTCTGAGGGAGGAACCCTTCAAAGCAGAACTTTTCATTCGGCAATCCCGATGCTACCAATGCCGGAACAAAAGCTGTCGCTCCCGGCAAACATTGCACTTCGATACCGTTGCGCACACATTCGCGGACTACCAAAAATCCCGGATCGGAAATCCCGGGTGTTCCGGCATCCGAAATCAATGCCACGGTTTCACCTGCCTTTATTCTATTAACAACACTTTCCACCGTTTTATGTTCATTAAATTTGTGGTGAGATTGCATTGCATTCTTTATTTCAAAGTGTTTCAGCAAAATACCGGAAGTACGTGTATCCTCTGCCAAAATCAGATCGACCTCTTTCAGCACCTTGATTGCCCGAAAGGTCATGTCCTCCAGATTTCCTACCGGCGTAGGTACTACATATAACTTTCCCATAAACTTTTATGCTGATTGATCAAAATACTTTTTTAGCAACTCCAAAAAGTCGGCCATCGCCTCATTCTCTTCGTTTACGCTGACTTTCGAGGCAAGAAATGCCACGGCAGTCTTATAAGAACTCATGACTGATATCTGCTCGATAACACGATTCATCAGTTCGGGGTCTCCGCCGAATATCTCACGTGAGAAACGGAAAGAATCATTCAGGCTGATGGAATGACGTAATCCGGCAGCCATCTTTATGCTTTCGCCCAATACGGCAGCTTTCGGCTCCTTTATCAGAAGCGATTCATCGTCTTCCGACTCATCTTCCGCTTCTTTCTCTTCCATTTCGTCTTCGACAACAGGTTCCTCAATTACTGTTTCTTCCACAGCAGTCTGCAGTTCCTGTACTATCACAGGTTCATCTTCTCCCGGCGTCGTCGCTTCATTCTCTTCCACGACCGGTTCTCCTATCACCGGATATTCGATTTCCTCTATTACAGGGGCTTGTTCTTCAACAATGGGGGCTTCTATTTCCGCTTCCGCTACAGGAGAAGACGAGGCTTCCACCGGCACAGCACTTATCTCTTCCGACAACTGTTCCAAACGCTCCTGCATACGTAGGATGCTCCGCTTCAACAGTTCAGACAAAGTCTGAGTCGGCTCCTTAGAAAACGTATTCATGAGTAGCTTCAGCTCATGAACATCCAGCTCAATATCTGTTAATAGCTTCTGTTTCATTTCCATCCATTGTTATTATGGTGCGAATGTAGGAATAATTTATGCAATAACTTAAAATAATGGATAATTTAACAGTTCTTGTACATCGAATTGTTTACCTTTGTCCATTCATTTATTTAATCAAGAAAGCACGAAAATCACATGGTATTATTTTCAGAAGACCACATACAAGAGACCAGAAGAAGAGGTAGAATAGAGGTAATCTGCGGTTCAATGTTCTCCGGAAAGACGGAAGAATTGATTCGCAGAATGAAGAGAGCCAAGTTCGCACGCCAGCGTGTAGAGATATTCAAACCGGCCATCGACACCCGTTATTCGGAAGAAGACGTGGTATCACACGACAGTCATTCCATCGCATCCACCCCTATCGATTCATCGGCAAGTATCCTGTTGTTCACTTCTGAAATAGATGTAGTAGGCATCGACGAAGCACAGTTCTTTGATGACGGACTGATTGACGTATGCAGACAGCTTGCCAATAACGGCATCCGTGTCATCATCGCCGGATTGGATATGGACTTCAAAGGGAATCCCTTCGGACCGATGCCTCAATTATGTGCCATTGCCGACGAGGTCTCCAAGGTTCATGCTATCTGCGTGAAGTGCGGTGATCTGGCATCTTTCTCTCATCGTACCGTCAAGAATGACAAGCAGGTACTTCTAGGAGAGACAGCCGAATACGAGCCGCTTTGCAGGGAATGCTACCTCCGTGCACGGGGAGAGGACGGACAGAAGATATAAACTCTATTTAAAACATATATGGAAAGAAAGAAGATAACATTCGACAGTTTTATACGTGGTTCCATCGGATGTGTACTGGTGGTAGGGATACTAATGCTTGTGGAACGGCTCAGCGGAGTGTTATTACCTTTCTTTATAGCCTGGTTGATCGCCTACATGGTTTATCCGTTAGTCAAGTTTTTCCAGTATAAGCTACGGTTAAAGAGCCGTATTGTTTCTATCTTCTGCGCCTTGTTTCTGATTACTCTTGTCGGAATATCCTTATTCTATTTGTTGGTGCCTCCCATGGTTTCGGAAATAGGCAGGATGAATGACTTACTGGTAACCTACCTCACCAATGGAGCCGGGAATAATGTACCCAAGAATCTTTCCGAATTCATTCATGAGAATATTGATCTTCAGGCGCTCAACCGTATATTAAGCGAAGAGAATATTCTTGCAGCCATCAAAGATACGGTGCCCAGAGTGTGGGCCCTGCTTGCGGAGTCGCTCAATATCCTGTTCAGCATTCTCGCCTCCTTTATCATATTATTATATGTAATCTTTATATTGCTGGATTATGAAGTCATAGCCGAAGGATGGCTGCATCTGCTGCCCAACAAGTATCGTACCTTCGCATCCAACCTCGTACATGATGTGCAGGACGGCATGAACCGGTATTTCCGTGGTCAGGCACTGGTTGCCTTTTGTGTGGGGATTCTGTTCAGTATAGGCTTCCTTATTATCGATTTTCCGATGGCTATCGCTCTAGGGCTTTTCATTGGAGCGCTTAATATGGTTCCTTACCTGCAAATCATCGGTTTCCTCCCTACGGTCCTATTGGCGATCCTTAAAGCTGCCGATACGGGAGAGAATTTCTGGATTATTATAGCATGCGCACTGGCAGTCTTCGCCATCGTCCAAATTATACAGGATACTTTCCTCGTCCCCAAAATCATGGGAAAGATTACGGGACTGAATCCCGCCATCATCCTTTTATCCCTTTCTATCTGGGGTTCATTAATGGGAATGCTGGGTATGATCATTGCCTTGCCTCTGACCACTTTGATGCTTTCTTACTATCAACGCTTTATTATCAACAAAGAAAGAATAAAATATGATGAAGTAGAAACTACTGATAATCAAGAAACAAGCGATAAAGAGGAAAAATAATTGGAACTTTTTTCTACGAAACACTTGCAAATTAAATAAAAGTAACTACCTTTGCACCCGCAATCAGGAAATAACTGATTCGCAAATAAGGATTGATTCGCTAGCTCAGCAGGTAGAGCACAACACTTTTAATGTTGGGGTCCTGGGTTCGAGCCCCAGCTGGATCACAGAAACGCTGGACAGAAATGGACAGTAAATGTACAACTCCTACAATATCAAGGTATTGTAGGAGTTTTTCTTTGTATAATGTCTGTGACTTAAGACACAAAAGGTCACAAAAAGACATGCTTTCGCGCCCCATAGTCGATTCGAAATTTATTTGGATAATATATAAATTGATCTGTTTTTAGTTTCGAACAGCATCTCTATCTCCCCCCTATATTTGCAAAATCTTTATAACTAATTTTCAAATAAAAAGATTCTATCGCTCCTAAAATAAATATATTTCGTTTCAAAATCAGGGATTCGGGTACAATTATCCGTAAATCATATACAAGTCCATTTATCTTATCATAATAATTTTGTAATCAGAAATCTTAACAAAAAAAATAGAAAGCTATGGATCACAAATTTTTCCGGGAAAAAGGAGTAAACGATGTTTCATGTATAACCGAAACAACTACTGAGTTCTTCTCGCACTCTTGCAAAAATAGTACTATACTAATTTTTTCTGAACTTATAACAGCAAATAATTAAATAAGAATTATTATGAGAAATAAAATTTTATATACGTTTATTGCATTAGTTATAAATATCCCTTTTATTATGGCACAAGAAAAAATCAAACAAACGGCCGGACGTGATCAATTGGGAGAATTTGCTCCTAAATTTGCAGAATTGAATGATGATGTGCTTTTTGGAGAAGTGTGGAGCAGAGAAGAACAGCTTTCCCTGCGTGACCGTTCGCTGGTGACGGTTGTGGCACTGATGGCACAGGGACTTACTGATGAATCATTCAAATATCATCTGCAGGGTGCAAAGGCAAATGGTATTACAAAAGAGGAAATAGCAGAGATCGTTACACATGCTGCTTTTTACTGCGGATGGCCGAAAGCATGGGCAGTGTTCCGCATGGCAAAAGAAGTATGGAATGAGGAAAAATAGGGAAGTATA
>ERZ827452.2997-NODE-2997-length-11474-cov-3.327174_pt1 | contig 11474 bp, 11 predicted proteins | sample MGYA00519866_ERZ827452 | MGnify/ENA primary metagenome ERZ827452 (study PRJEB31778, sample SAMEA3449307) | human gut metagenome | biome: human gut; feature: human-associated habitat; material: faeces | place: United Kingdom | collected 2010/2012 ... | reverse complement strand
TTTGAAGCCTTCGGCTGGAGAAAAATCTCTCGCTCCCAGCTCTTGCCGATTTGTTCAGAGCTTCCCTAAAAGCAGCCAAGGCGGGAGGAACGTACCTCTCGCCTTGCCCAGCACCTATACCTATATATATTATTGTAAGGAGAAAGCACCATGGAAAAATTTACCCAACTCGGTGCCGATATCGTAAAGCTGTGGTCGAAATACGGCGGGCCTTATCTCACCGGTATGCGCAACACCCTGGTGCTTGCGCTGGTCGCCACTGCCATCGGCTGCGTCATCGGCTTTATCTGCGGCATTCTGAACACCATTCCCTGCTCCGACCGGGACCCCATGCCCAAGCGGGTTCTGCTGAAAATCGTCCGAATCATCGTTCGGGTGTATGTGGAGGTTTTCCGGGGCACCCCCATGGTGCTCCAGGCGGTGTTCCTGTACTACGGCCTGCCCTATTTCACCAACAATACCATGAAGTTCACCAACATCTGGGTGGCGGCCATTCTGGTTGTTTCCATCAACACCGGCGCTTACATGGCCGAGTCCGTCCGGGGCGGCATTATTTCCATTGACCCGGGTCAGACCGAGGGCGCCAAGGCCATCGGCATGAACCATGTCCAGACCATGCTCCATGTGATTCTGCCCCAGGCTCTGCGGAACATCATGCCCCAGATCGGCAATAACTTCATCATCAACGTGAAGGATACCTCCGTCATGTTCATCATCGGCTTCCCGGACTTCTTCTCCTCTCACCGGGCGGCGGTGGGAGCCAGTTACCTGTACTTCCCCTCTGCCACTGTGGAAATGGCAGGCTATCTGTGCATGACCCTGGCCGCCTCCTTCCTGCTGCGCTGGCTGGAAAAGAAAATGGACGGCGACAGCGACTATGAGCTGGTTCAGGTGGATTCGCTGACCATGACCGCCGGAACCTACAACCATCCGGACAAGGGAACGCCCTTCGACGAGCAGAGCAGGGAATATCAGAATGTGGCACACGGAAGAAACAGGGGGGAACGCTGATATGGACGAACTGATTTTGCAGGTCAACCACCTGTCCAAGAGCTTCGGCACCCATGAGGTGCTCCGGGACATTGACTTTACCGTGAACAAGGGAGACGTGACCTCCATCATCGGTGCCTCCGGTTCCGGTAAATCTACGTTGCTTCGGTGCATTAACCTATTGGAGACTCCCACCTCCGGAGAAATTCTCTACCACGGCAAGAACGTGGTAGCCAAGGGCTTTGACGCCCCCTCCTACCGCTCCCATGTGGGCATGGTGTTCCAGTCCTTCAACCTGTTCAACAATATGACCGTGCTGGAAAACTGCATTGTGGGTCAGGTGCAGGTTCTGAAGCGGGGTCGGGCGGAGGCGAAAGATCACGCCATGCACTACCTGGAGAAGGTAGGTATGACCCCCTACATCAACGCCAAGCCCCGGCAGATTTCCGGCGGCCAGAAGCAGCGGGTGGCCATTGCCCGGGCGCTGGCCATGGATCCGGAGGTGCTGCTCTTCGACGAGCCTACCTCCGCACTGGATCCGGAAATGGTGGGCGAGGTGCTCAGCGTCATGCGCTCCCTTGCCCAGGAGGGCATGACCATGCTGGTGGTGACCCACGAGATGGCCTTTGCCCGGGACGTGAGCAACCATGTGGTGTACATGAACCAGGGCGTCATCTGCGAGGAGGGCGTGCCCGCCGACATCTTTGGCAATCCCCAGAAGCAGGAGACCAAGGACTTCCTGTCCCGGTTCCGGAATGCCTGAATAGTGCTGAGATTGTCAAACAACCGTGTCATTGCCCAGGCCTTCCCCTGGGAGGGGAAGGTGCCGGTCGGGCGGATGAGGTCGCTACCCAAACTCTGTGCAGCTCACATAAAACGCATGTCATTGCGAGCCAGTGCTCACACTGGCGTGGCAATCCCCCCCCCCGAATTTTTAAAAATTTTGGTTCCTAAACAGGAAGTTTTTGCGTCTAACCGGGGGATTGCCACACCAGTCTGCGGACTGGTTCGCAATGACAACGTGTTGTTCGGACTTTTTAACAGTCTGGAAAGTCGGGTTCCGTGAGGAACCTGATTTTTTCTTTCCAGGGTCATTCCTACCCGGTTTATTGTACCGAATCCATGCTACAATTCCGGTACGAAAGGAAGGGACGGATTATGAAACGGTTTTTGCGAAAAAAGGAGAATCCCGAAAAAATGCTGACCTTGCAGCTACGGCGGCAGCGGCTTCAGCTGCGCCGAGCCGGACTGAAGGAGGCACAGCTTCGGAAAATGGAGCCGGATGAGCGGGTGGTGGCTCTGGAGCAGGCTCGGCTGGATCCCTACGATTTTATCTATCTGGCCTGTTGAAACAAAAAAGCCCCGGAATTGGTTTCGTGAATCTCACGCTTCCAATTCCGGGCTTTGCTTCGATTGTAGGCCTTGCTGCTGGCGGGCTTCCGGGTCACCGGGTTCAGGCTGCCCCAGGTATTCCGTTTTGCGGCATCCAGCTTCCGTTTCTCCTTCTTAGAGAGCTTTTCGTAGGGAATCATGGTATTATCCTCCTTAATTTTTTCGGGTATTGTAGCAGACCCCATCGGGTCTGTCAAGACAAGAAATAACCCTCGATGAATCTGCCTAACCACTGCGTTCATCGAGGGCTATTTCTCTTCGTAGGTGGGTTCCATCGGTGGTTAACCTCGCTTTCTATGGTTTGGGAGATTTCTTAGTACATGGGACTCACTCCTTTTGTGCCTTTATCATAGCCGAAGATCCGGGAAAATGCAAGATGGGATGGTGCATAAGAATGTGCCCCAAACCTTGGCGGAAATGAGAATGGACGAAAGGCGAGAGTCGTGGTAAAATAAAAATGTTGGGGCGCATTCAGCCGTTCGGGAGAAGCGGATATGGGAAAGAAAAAGAAGTCCAAAAAGAAGAATCTCTGGCTGCCGCCGAAGGGAGCCTCTGCCTATTTTAGCGTGGCCTCCGACGCCCGGTTCAAGGAAAAGCACCCGGTGGGCTATGTTTTCCTGGTGGTTTTCGGAATTGCGGTCTTTATGATGCCCATGCTGCTCTTCGGCTGGGTCACCTGGGAGGAAGAGGAGAATGGATGGCTCCTGCTGGGACTGGTAGGCTCCATGATTTTTGGCGTGGGTCTGTTCAACTTCGTGGCCATCCTTATCAATCAGTATCTGGGACACCTGGTGTCCATTTTGTCCTTTCTGATCGGCGGGGTGCTCATCTGGGTGAGCCTTGCCCAGGTTGGGATTTTGTAAGGGTATATTGTGCGGAAAAGCCGGGTCATACGACCCGGCTTCACTTTTTATTTCTCCCAGGGGAACCCCTGGAACACCGGAACGCCGGTGTAATGATTTGCCTGCCGGATTCCGTGGAGCACTTCCAGCACCGCGTCGGCCATGGCCTCCTGTTCGCATTCGCCGGGATAGACGGCGATGGGGGCAATCCAGCCGCACCGCTGCTGAACGCCCTCCAGAATATCCTGGAAGCGCATAAGCCCGCCGGTGAGCAGAATCCCGTCCACCTTGCCCTCCAGCACTGCGGCGGCGGCACCGATGGACTTGCACAGCTGATAGGTCATGGCACCCCAGACGGTGCAGGCCTTGGGGTCACCGGATTCCACCAGGGCGTGAACCTTGTCCGCGTCGGAAGTGCCGAAGTGGCTGACAAAGCCGCCGGAGCGGGAGAGCATAGCCCGCATTTCGGAGGTGGAATGGCCTGCGTCCAGATATTGGAGCACCTCCATGATGGGAATGGAACCCAGGCGGGTGGGGGTGAAGGGGCCGTCGCCGCCGGCACCTTCGGTGCTGTCGATCATTTTGCCGCACTTGTGAGCGGTGACGGTAATGCCGCCGTCCACATGGCAGACGATGAGATTCATGTCCTCATACCGCCGCCCCAGCTTCTTGGCGTGGATGGCGGCAATGCCCTTCTGGTTCAGCACATGGGTCTGAGCCCGGCGGTAGAGCCCGGCAATGCCCGTCAGCCGGGCGTAGTCGCAAAGCTCGTCCACATTGGTGGGATTCACGGTGTACATGGGTTTGCCGTACCGCTTGCCCAGTTCATAGGCCAGCATAACGCCCAGCTTTGCCGGGTGGTCAGAGCCGCCCTTGTCCGCGGCGGTATCTTCTACCAGTTTCCCGTCGATTTCCATAACCCCGGAAGCCTGGGAATAGGCGCAGCCACCCCGGCCTACGAATACATCCATGTCCGCCGGGGTCATGCCGTGATGCGCCAGAAAATCCACGATCACCTGCATCCGCATGGGCAGCTGATCGTTGGTAGTGGGATATTTCAGCAGCTCCGGGGCATCGTGGAAGATGGACTCGGTGTAGACGTTTTTCTCGTCCTCAAAATAGCTCACCTTGGTGGAGGTGGAGCCGGGGTTGATTACCAGCAGTTTCATAGTATTACCCTTTCTCATATTTCACTGTATTCGCCCTTTGCGATCCGTTCCGCCAGATCGGTCAGGTACATCCAGCGTTCTTCTTTTGCTTCCAGCTGGGCTTCCAGCTGAGATTGCTCGGCCATGAGCGCCTGGAGCTTTTCGTAATCCGCTCCATCGATATCCTGCTGCCGCTTGTTTTCCGCAATTTTCGACTCCAAGGCGGCAATGTCAGCGTCAATGGTTTCAAATTCCCGCTGCTCCTTGTAGGAGAATTTGAGCTTTTTGGACTTCGGACGGGGTGCCTCCGGGGCGGCCTTGACCTTCTTCTCCCGGGGGGTGTCCAGACTTTGGAGATAGTCGGTGTAGCCTCCGGGGTACTGGCGCACCTGCCCGCCCTTTTCTACGGCGAAAATCCGATTGCACAGCTTATCCAGGAAATACCGGTCGTGGGACACGGCGATGATGGCCCCGGGGAAGCTTTGCAGATAATTTTCCAGCACCGTCATGGTGGGAATGTCCAGGTCGTTGGTAGGCTCGTCCAGCAGAAGCACATTGGGAGCCGAGGCCAGAATCCCCAGCAGGAACAGCCGCCGCTTCTCGCCGCCGGAAAGCCGGCTGATAAGCCGGTGCTGCATGGGGCCGGAGAAGAGGAAATTTTCCATGAGCTTGGAGGCGGTGAGCACGCCCTCCGGAGTCTCAATCCGGTCGCCGAATTCCTTGACGTATTGCAGGGCGGTGAGATTCGGGTTCATCTCCTGGGCGTGCTGGGAGAAGTAGCCCAGCTTTACCGTCTCGCCCAGGGTCACCGTGCCGGAATCCGGGGTGATGTATCCCGCAATCAGGTTTAATAGGGTGGATTTTCCCGCGCCGTTGCCGCCGACGATGCCCACCCGGTCTGTGCGCTGAAGCAGAAAATCGAAGTTTTTCAGCACGCATTTTCCGTCAAAGGACTTGGTGACCCCTTGCAGCTCCACGGTTTTCTTGCCCAGCCGGGAGGACAGAGCCTGGATGGGCGCCAGGGAGCCTTCCGTCTGAGGGGGCTGGGCGGCTTTCAGCTTTTCGTACCGTTCCAGACGTTCCCGGCTTTTGGTGCCCCGGGCGCAGGGGCCTTGCAGCACCCATTGAAGCTCCCGGCGCAGGGTGGTCTGCCGCTTGCGCTCGCCGGCGGCATCCATTTCCTCCCGCCGGGCTTTGCCGTCCAGGTAGGCCGAGTAGCCGCCATCGTAAAGGTAGCACTTTCCGAAGCTGACCTCCATGGTTTTCTGAGCCACCCGTTCCAGAAAATACCGGTCGTGGGTGACGAGAAGAATGCCGCCGGAGAAGCCTTGCAGGTAATTTTCCAGCCAGCCGATCATCTCCGCGTCCAGATGGTTGGTGGGCTCGTCCAGCAGAAGCAGATCTGCCGGATGCACCAGGGTGGAAGCCAGTGCTACCCGCTTGCGCTGACCGCCGGACAGAGTGCCCATTTTTTGATTCACGTCTTCAATGCCCAGCCGGGTGAGAATTTCCACTGCCTCGTACCGGGCGATTTCCCGGGCAGTGGGGTCAAGACCCGCCTCCACCTGCTCCATGACCGTGTTTTCCGGGTCAAAGGCCGGGTTCTGGGGCAGATATCCCAGGCGGACGTTGGGGTCGTAGCTGACGGTGCCCTCATCCGGGGATTCTACCCCGGCGGCCAGTCGGAGGAAGGTGGATTTGCCGCAGCCGTTGACACCGACGATACCCACCCGGTCTCCTGATTTCATATAAAAGCTCACATTATCCAGAAGCGCCCAATCCCCGTAGGTTTTGCGGACGCTTTCCATATTCAGAAGCATCGCAGCCTCTCCTTCAAAATCATTTCCACCCCCTATCATACCACCTTCTGCCGCAAAATGGAAGGAGAAAAACCGCATTTTGGGATTTACCCCTGGGAGAAATTGACGTATAATAGGAAAAGGGGAGGGATTTGCCATGGAGAAGGCAGTGTATCATTTACCGGGACTGTTTGAATTTTACGAATTCTATCGGAAGTTTCTGCCTATTTATCGGGAAAAGACGGAGTATTTCTACGATTGGTGTCAAATCGGATCCCTCTATGGGGCACCGGCGGACTGCCTCTGGGCAGGAGGCCGGGTGAGCACCGGCAATGCCGATCCCCGGCAGGTGCTGGCGCTGACGGAGGAATACGGTCTCTCCGCCCGGCTGACCTTCAGCAACAGTCTTCTTCGCCCGGAGCACCTGAAAGATCCGAAATGCAATCAGCTGTGCGCCCTGTTTGGTGAAAAACCGGGAAATGGGGTCATTGTCCATTCGGAGCTGCTGCTGGACTATCTGAAGGTGAAGTATCCGAATTTCTATTTTGTGTCCTCCACCACTAAGGTGCTGACGGATTTTGAAGACCTGGCGGCGGAGACGGAACGCCCGGACTTCCGGTATGTGGTGCCGGATTTCCGGCTGAATAAGGCCTTTGACCGGCTGGCCGGGCTGAAAGAAAAGCGGAAGGTGGAATTTCTGTGCAACGAGTGCTGCTGGCCCGGCTGCCGGGAGCGGAAGGAATGCTATGAAAATGTGAGCCGGAAAAATCTGGGAGAACGCTGCCCCGACCACATCTGCGCCGCGCCGGAGGGGGAGAAGGGCTACCGGTTTTTCGCCGCCATGAAAAACCCGGCCTTCATCGGTATCCGGGATATCCGGGAAACCTATCTCCCCATGGGCTTTTCTCAGTTCAAAATCGAGGGTCGGGGCCTGGGCAGTGCCATGCTGCTGGAATTTATCCTCTATTATCTGACAAAGCCGGAGTACCAGCTTCCCCTCCGGGAGGAAATGTACCTGGACAGTATGCTGGATCTGTTTTGAGAGATTTATACCACCGCATTGTGTTACTATATGACAATGCGGTGGTTTTTCTGTCTGAAAAAGTATGTAGATACCAGAACTCGGTTGCCGTAGCAGTGAAGTTATCAAAATTATTCCGGAAACAGTTGACATAGCATACGGGTTCCTTTATTATATAGATAACCGATATATAGACAATCTATACAATGGGAGGTGAATACCATGGCTATTGAAAAATCACTGGTTTCCGGGAGTATGACAATGCTTATACTGAAATTGCTGTCAGAAAAGGATATGTATGGATATGAGATGATCGATACATTGCGGCAGAAATCTCAGAACGTGTTTGAGCTGAAAGCAGGAACGCTATATCCATTGCTGCACAGTCTGGAGGATAAGGGATTTCTGACAGTATATGAACAGGAAGCAGCCGGAAAGACCAGAAAGTATTACAGCCTGACCAGACAGGGAAGGGGATTTCTGGAAAAAAAAGTAGAAGAATGGAAAGAGTATTCTGCAGCAGTGACCAACGTGCTTGTAATGGAGGTGTAATCTATGGACGAATATCTGAAAACATTACTGGAACAGATTCGCTGTAAAAAAGCGCGGCCTTATGTAAAAAAGGAACTTCAGGATCATATAGAAGATCAGATCGAGGCAAATATGCAGGCAGGCATGGATCGTGAACAGGCAGAGAGGGAAGCTGTCCGGGATATGGGAGATCCTGTGGAAACAGGAATCTCTCTTGACAGTGTCCACAGACCTCAGATTGCATGGAAACTTCTGGGGATAATCGTTCTTATCAGCATTGCAGGCGTTTTGATACATGCAGGGATTGCCGGAAAAATCAGTGAGAACGCTGCGGCCGGTTCGGACAGATATGTGTTCCATGTTGTGATCGGACTTGCAGTTATGATGATTTTATATCTTCTGGATTACACTGTATTGGCAAGATTTTCGAAAATAATTGCCGTCATTTTACTGTTTGCCTGTCTGGTTACATTGTTGGGTGGCTATCAGTTAAATGGGGCAAGATACTTCATTGTACTGCCAGGAGGAAGAGGAATATCCATGCAGACTCTGATGCTGTTTTATGTTCCCATATATGGAGCAATTTTGTATAAATATCATGGATGGGGATATAAGGGCTTGATGAGAGCAATCATATGGATGATTGCACCTGTTATATTAGTCAGTGCCATGCCTGCGCTTATGACGGCTTGTATGATGCTGGTATCTATGCTGGTTATGCTGACAATCGCAATTCAAAAGAACTGGTTCACTGTGAGAAAAAAGAGGACCATGTGCGGAATTTGGGCTGGTTTTCTGGCTATGCCTGTGGCTGCTTTTCTGATCAGGTATCTGAGCAGCAGCCTGACAGAATATCAGATTGCACGTTTACAGGCTGTTTTTTCAGGGGGTGGAGAAGAGGATTATTTCACCGGAATGCTGCATTCATTCTGGCTGCAGAATAAATGGATAGGGAAAAGTGGATCAGATGTAATGGGAAATCTGCCGGCCTTTAATGCAGATTATATTCTGACTTATCTGTCATCTGTATATGGAACAATTGCAGCCATACTTTTATGCTGTGTTCTGGCAGTTTTGATTTTCGCAGTTTTTAATACTGCCATGAGACAGAAGAATCAGCTTGGCATGATGATGGGATGTGGATGCGGAATTGTATTCCTTATAAACTTTTTCATAAATATCCTGGAAAATCTGGGTATATTTCCACAATCAGTAACATTTCTTCCCTTTTTATCAGCAGGAGGAAGCTGCATTATAGTTTCCTATGGACTGATGGGGATTGTACTGAGTACATACAGATATAAAAATATCTATCCACGGCATCTGAAAATAGGTTTTAAATTCGATAAAACCAAAGCGAGAAAAGCTCTGTATGTCTCAAAAATGTCCATGTGCATATGGACAGGAGGCACTGTTGTTGTTATGTGCGTTGCCATATATTGGGATTTGTGTAAGAGTTATATGAATATTCCGTTTAAAATCGTAACCATTGTACTGACATTGCTTCTGGTTGGAAATATGAGAAAGATTGTGCAGCACAATGAAATGAACAGATAGAAAATGTAAGAAACTGTATTAAGAAAGATACCGCCATATTGATTGTGATAAGTCAATATGGCGGTACTTTTATCCGTCAATTGTCAGGAGTAATTGTCTTGCGGTATTTTTCACGTTTATCTTCAGGAACTTCCAAAGCGTTCATTGCCTGGTCAATGGTCAGGTTCATATTTTTCATAAGTTTTTTAATGGAGTCGGTTTCTTTAAGTTCCATTCCCTCATCCATTAACATCTGTCCAAGTCTGGTCATTCGCATTACCTCCTTAATTTCGTCTAACTCAGCTCTGTCTAAGAACTTGTCAGCCAGTGTATACAACATTGCGGTTGCCTTTTCAGCACTCAGCTCAATATTGGGCTTTGCCAAACGAATTGCTTCTTTAAACATATCCTTGCGGCTCATTTTTCCGGACATCAATGGTGTCAGGGAAAGAGCTGCGTAATCATCTTCAGTAAAAGCTTCACCGTTATCCTGCTTCTGCTTTAATTTCCGGAATACTTCATCTGCATTCTTATCTTTCAGATAAATCGGTTGCACTCTGTAAGTATATAACCCACAGTCCAGTTCAGATTTCACATTCGTAATCCCTCCGGAATAAATGACGTAAGTAATAACTTTCTTCCCTGTTTTGTTGGAATATACTGCATCATATGCATGGAATCTTCGCAAATCCGCTTCTTTTTTATCCGTAGTCTGAAACTCTGTATGTATATAGAACCCACCCGTAGTCAGAAAGGTAAAGTCCATATACAAAGACTGAATAGTCAGTTCCACCAGCTCTGTTGGTCCGATTTCTTCATACTGGTAATCAATTCCCAGAGTCTTAAGAATCGTATTCCGAAAATAGTCGAAGCCCATTTTCATAACAGCATCTTCGTGTTTAGCGTTTGCCATAAGGTACTCCCTTATTCGTTAAGTATAGTCCTCATTCGTGCCTTGAAAATGTCTTCGGCTGTTTTTTTATTGTTTTATCATTTGTAAGGATTTCCGATTATCCTCCTTTATATGCTTATCTTATCAGAAAACATTACACTTCACCATACAACAATTATAAAAAAATACTTGAATTTTTATTCCATTATATTGTTTATCCCGAAAAATTAAAATCTCTTGTTACCTTTCGCAATTTTATACGTTATATATTATGAACAGAAAAAATACTACAGAAAATCTGGAGGATAAACCTGTAAATGAAAGATAATGAAATCATATCCCTGTTCAAAGCCCGGGATGAGAATGCAATAAAGGCATTAAGCGATAAATATCACCCTTACTGTTACAAAATTGCCTGGAATCTGTTGGCGAACAAAGAAGATACTGAAGAATGCCTGAATGACACCTGGTTTTCGGTATGGTCACTGATCCCGCCTAAACATCCCCCTGTCCTGTCGCATTTCTGCGGAAAAATCACGCGGAATTTAAGCATTGACCGACTGCGCAAAAAACATGCAGCCAGACGCCCGGATGCGCAAATGACAGATGTTCTGGGAGAAATGGAACAGCTAAATGTCACCTACACCGTAGAAGACCAGTTAGCGGAAAAAGAACTGCTGAAAGTAATCAACGATTTCCTTGAAAGCATGGAGGCGGAAAACAGAGATATTTTTGTAAGAAGATACTGGTTTCTGGACTCCATTTCGACTATTGCACAAAGACATGCCATATCTGAAGCAAGCGTAAAAATGAATCTGTACAGAAGCAGAAAGAAATTGTTGAAACTGCTCAAAAAGGAGGGAAGAGATTTATGAAAAAATTTGATTTTTCCAAAGAATTTGGCAACATTGATTCTAAATATATCCATGAAGCAGAGAAAGAATGGCAAAGAAAAACAACTCCCTGGACACCAAGGTTTTGGAGCAGAGTCGCAGCAGCATGTGTGATCATAACTCTTGGTTCTGTTATTTTTTCCAATCCCAAGGTGCAGGCCGCAATTAAAGACTTTGCTCTTTCCATAGGAGATACATTGGGCTTCAGTAAGGGAATTGAATCCTATACAGAAATTCTGAAGGCTTCTCAGACAGATAATGGGATTACTGCAACATTAGAAGAAATCGTGCTGGATGAGGGAATGCTGCTGGCAGAAGTCCATGCGGAACCTGCTGATTTCGAAAATAAAACATCTTTTGACAGAATGGCAGGAATTTCAATCAATGAAGAAAAAACTACAATAAACGGACAGAAACTTGAGGTATATGC
>ERZ827452.2982-NODE-2982-length-11526-cov-3.218290_pt1 | contig 11526 bp, 17 predicted proteins | sample MGYA00519866_ERZ827452 | MGnify/ENA primary metagenome ERZ827452 (study PRJEB31778, sample SAMEA3449307) | human gut metagenome | biome: human gut; feature: human-associated habitat; material: faeces | place: United Kingdom | collected 2010/2012 ... | reverse complement strand
GTCGAATAAAGATGCCGATTTCCTTTCTCTCGGAGAACCTATAAAAGTTGGGCATCATAGCGAGAAGCGACACCGCAAGATGATTGAGGAGGCTTGGAACAATACGGGCAAGTTTGTGGAGTATCACGATAAGGCACAGGAACATGAGGCCAAAGCCGCTTATTGGGAGGCGAAAGCCTCCACGATCAACCTTTCGATGCCGGAAAGCATAGACTTTTACGCCCATAAGCTGGAAACGGTGAAAGAATACCATGAAGGGCTGAAAACGGGGAAATATCCGCGAGAGCACTCCTATTCCCTGACCTATGCGAAGAAAGCCGTGAATGAGGCTCAAAAGAACTATGAACTGGCCGTTAAATTGTGGGGATAATATTATGGATAGGGCTGTTGAGTTTAAATTAAAGGCCATTAAACAAAAATTTTCTACAAGAAAAATAACTTGTGTTGAAGATGTTGTGAGTATTGCCAGACGGTTTTACGGTGATGATATAATGATATATGAAAGCGCATTTATCATCTTGTTGAATCCTGTTGGATCGGCGATAGGTTATGCAAAGATTTCGCAAGGAGGTTTACAATCGACAAGTGTCGATGTCCGCATAATTGCAAAATATGCCATTGAATCATTGGCAACATCGGTTATACTTGTACACAACCACCCTTCTTCTGAATGTAGGCCGACCGGTGTCGATATAAAACTTGCGGCGGCTTTGAAAAAGGGGCTTTCTCTCTTACACATACAACTGTATGACAGCGTAATTATCACAGAAAACGGTCATTTCTCAATGAGAGAAGAAGGATTGATAGGTTGAACCCACCCTAATGAAATCAAAAAAGCATGAGAATATATCTTCTCATGCTTTTTTATTAATTTGCAACGATACAATTCATTGTTTACGGCCTTTCTTCTTGTAGTTTTTTGTCCATACGTTCATTATTCGTTTAATTGAGAATCGGAATCTGCTTCGGGCTTATCATCCGGGTTTTCAATAGTCGGCTGGATATAACCTTTATTGTAGGCGAAAAGTTATCTTGAATATATTCCAGAGCATAATTATTATATATATTTAATAGCCGCATTAATAATTTGCTGGGTATAATTATAGATGTCATCGATTGATGTAATCTTATTATGTTGTTCTTTCTTATCTTCACCTATAAATGTGATTCGTTTGTTTGTAGGGGAGTTTAAATAAAGCCTACAAATCGGTTTTCGGTTATTATCATCGACAAGAATAGAGAAATAAGTTTGGGCATCACGGTAACCTATCCTTTCAAATGGCAATGTATCTTTTAAAATTGATTTGATTATATAAAACGCTTCTAATTCTTCTTGGGTTGTTATTATTTTATTTTCGGGTTCTTCGTTTATGGGTGTGGTTTGTTGTGTTTTTGATTCTTCTGTCGAGTTGTCTTTTATGGCCGCTTTCAGACGATCGGAGATCATGTCATTGATAAGAGAAGATATGGCCCGTTTTGTCAATATCGTAAATTGTTCGACAACATTAGGTTTAAAATTCCCGTCGTAAACTTGTTTTCCTAAAAATTTCACGAACTCGGGCGACGGATTAGAAAATTCTTTATTGATTATTGTTCGTAATTCTCCCATGTATTTTAATTCGCTGGCGGAGCTTAAAATGGTTTCGATGTCGAAATAGGAGCGGTGGAATTTTTTCAATTCATCTATTTGAGCATCTTTTAAATCGGTCATATTTATTTCCAAAAAAGGCTTTTCGTCCATTTTGTTAGGTTCTTCGAGGTCTGTATAGAACCGGTAAATGATGCCATTTGTCAAGACACCGAATTTTGCTTTTGAAACATTGAAATAACGGAGTAATTGATTATCGTGTAGGTTCAAGTCTTGCTGCCAATGCTTGCATTCTATGAGCATTATGGGTTCTCCGTCCTTCATTATTGCATAATCTATTTTCTCGCCTTTCTTTGTTCCTATATCGCAAGTCATTTCGGGGAGTACTTCGAGAGGATTGAACACATCATATCCAAGTGCGCTTATGAAGGGCATGACGAAAGCGTTTTTGGTTGCTTCTTCTGTGGGTAGGTTGTCTTTTAGCTTTTCGATTCTTTCCGATATTTGTTTTATAGAGTCTTTGAAGTCCATGATATTATTTTTTTAGGTTTTTCTATTGCTTATTTTGATAAAATATCTTATTTTCGATATGAATTTACTATATTGTGAAATATTTTATGTAGTAGATTTATTTTTTATCAATACTTAGTTAATTTTTAGTTTAGAGACTCATTTATAATATATTACGTCATATATACAGCACCTCTGACAGGAACTTGTACACCTGTCAGACAACCATAAACAACGAATCTTAAAATAGATGGGAATAATAGCCTGAAAGACTGAAAATAAGCGTCTAAAAAAATTGGCCAAGTCGCTAAAAATTAGTAAATTAGCAGTTGCCAGACAAACCAATTTGCTAATGGAAATTCAGCCACTTGACCAGCTCACCAAGATCATCAATGATGCCCTTGATGGCACTGCAAAGTTACGCAAAAGTTTTAAAACTTTCTTCGTCATTACTTCAATTCTTTTCCTAAGCATGACGAAACGTAAGAACTTCACCCAAATGGCGCTGTCCAGCGACTGCTGCGAGAGCCGTTTCAGACAGAACTTCCGGAAGAAGTTTGACTGGGTGGGATATAACCTTGCGTACTGCAGGGAGAAACTCCAGCACAGGATTGCCATCGCCATCGACCCGAGCTACATTCCCAAGTCGGGAAAGCACACTCCCGGCACGGGATACTTCTGGAGTGGATGCGCATCTGCCGCGAAATGGGGGCTTGAGATTCTGGGCATAGCGCTTGTTGATGCCGATGAGCGTGATGCCGTACATCTCAGGGCTGTGCAGACGGTGGACATCGTGTCCAGAGGCCGTCCTCCCAAGTACCTTGCGGGAATGGATGATCCAAATTCACTGCTGGCATGGTATCTTAAGGTCATTGCCTCTCAGAAAGATGCACTTTGGAAAGTCTGCAAGACGGTAGTTGCTGATGCCTATTTCTCGAAGAAACCTTTTGTGGATGGTCTCATTGCTTTGGGATTCAACCTTATAAGCAGATTCAGGAGCGATGTAAGACTGCGTTATCTTTATGATGGTCCCAAGACCGGCAAGCGTGGAAGACCTAAGGTCTATGGTGACAGGGTGGACATCAGGAATCTCGACATGAATGCGTTTGTGAGTGAAGACATCACCTCGGATGACAAGGTGGTAACACTCTATTCTGCGGTTGTCTGGTCGGCAGGTCTCAAGCGCAAGGTCAAGGTGGTCATTGTTGACTGCCTCGAGCCAGGCAGGAAGACTCAGGAGAGGAAGGTGTTCTTCTCTACAGACACCTCGATGTCTGCCAGAGACATCATGGACATCTACCGAACCCGATTCCAGATTGAGTACCTTTACCGCGATGCAAAGCAGTTTACCGGACTCGCCCACTGCCAGTCACGGAAGAGGGAATCACTGGACTTTGCGTTCAACATGTCGCTCTCCTCTGTCAACGTGGCAAGGGCTTTTGCCCGGAGTTGCGGCGTGCATCTTTCTGTCTCCAATGTAAAGACGCTGATTCATAATGCGGATATGATACAGAGATTTATTCGTATGTCTGGAAAGCACCCACACAGGCTATTAAATACCAACGATTTCAAAGAACTCTTATATTATGGCGTCTCGGACGCTGCGTGATTATCCAAAATTTAACGAACTATTGTTTTATTATGTTCATTTTTTAATATTGATATAGTTTCGTCTTTGGCTTCTATAATTTTTTCAAGTGATGAAATTTCTCGTTTTTTAGATTCCAGCTCAACCATAGTTGCACGAAGTTGCTCTTTCAGATCCAACAGTTCTTGTAAGCTATGGTTAGAGGTGTATGTCTCCACCGTTCCGTCGGGTTTAATAATTTTTACGCTTCCAGAATTTGGAGCAACGACATTAATATTATTCCCTCCAATGTATCCTAAATAATTATTATCTCCAATACTACTTTCAGAAACACTAACACTATTTACAGGCTCTTTCTTTATCATTTCTCCTATTCCAGCTAAAAGCCAATCTATATTATATTTAGGAAAAGCCTTGACTATTTTTTCACATGTAGCTCTTGATGGACTACGGTGTTCATTAATTATCCTCGTTATTGTAACATTATTAGATAATCCGATAGCGGCACTGAATGAATTTTTATTTAATCCCTCCATTTTCATTATGAGTTCTAATCTTTCCCAGCTTTCCATAGAATACTAACCGTTGGTTAAAATATATTAAATACTAACTTTATGATTGTCTTTATGCAAACTGTTAGTATATTTGCATCGTAATCTTAAATGAAAACACAATCGAGTTTTAAACGACTACGGGTAATTGCCAAAAGTAAAAAAATAAAAAATAAAAAGCAAGGGTTGATGAGAAAAGTAAAATACATATCCATAACGCCACAACAGAAGAAAGAAATTTCGGCGGAAATAGGTTGCTGTTTACAAGCTGTATATAATGCTTTAAGCTATAAAACAGACGGCGATTTAGCTGGACGTGTCCGTTCCCTCGCCATGAAAAAAGGTGGGTTTATAGCCTATAAAAATGTGTGATTAAAACTAACCAGCCATGAATGCCCAGCTTATCCAATCCATAATAGACGGGAATCCGGCCATCACTCTATCCGTCAATGCTGCCGATTTGCGCAATATCATATTGTCGATCGTACAAGGAGAAAGAATACGCACACAAGCCGAGATAGAGAAATACCGGGAACAACCCATACTCACAAGAGAACAAGCGGCTAAAAAGCTCAACATTTCAAAGAATACACTGAACCGATGGGCCGCAAATGGATATTTGATCCCCGTAAAAATAGGCCGGAGGGTTCTATATAAGCCCTCCGACATTGACGAGATGTTGCAAAAAAAATACATGACGGGCGATAACACCTAAAAGGTGTGCCGAATAAACCACCCTCTCGATAATCGGTAGCCGGTTCGGTCTTGGCGAAAGGAGGTTCGATTCCTCCACCGGCACAATAAAATAGAACTTTGACATATTGGTTCATTTTACTTCCCCAACGGACGGGAAGTGTCAAGCATGGTAGCGGGTAACTCGTTAATCCGTCAAGTAACAAGCCGAGCTGCGGGGACGGCAAGCGCGCCATGCGAACGAAACAGACAACAACGCAGGCAATGGCCGCCGCAAAATCGTCCATGAGCAGTAAGCACGGGAGTTGGGCGTTCCCGCCGTAAAGCCTGAAAAGATACAAGATAACAAAGAACTCCGAAAACAATCCTCCATAATCAGTAAGCATACAGGCCGGGGGTCTGCACGGTTCTTTCAAGATATAGGCGTGTGAAGATGCACGCCACACAAGCCGCCCCGGCGATACAAGTACCATAACGGAGTTATACGATTCGCGTTGATTGGCTTTATCGGCCTATGCTTCGATGCAAGGGCGGCATAAAATCAAAAATACCCATCACCGGCATACCAAAAGTAAAAATGATTAAACTGAAAAAATATGAGCGAATTATATTGGATAACAAGACTTGATGCGATAGTTATTATATTCCAGATATTCACAATACTTTCATTTGTCTGTATACTTTTATTTGGAATGATATATTTTGTAGATGAATATATCCCCAAAAATATAATAAAGTTGGGTTTTAAAATATCCGTGATAACCTTAGTCATTTCATTACCACTCCAAATTTTTGTTCCTACAACAAAAGACGTATTTGTTATTTGGGGCGTTGGGGGTACAATAGACTACCTGAAATCAAACGAAAAAGTAACACAATTACCCGACAAGTGCATCGACGCATTAGACTTCATCATTGATGAATACGAAAAAAAACAATAGGGATTCTCCACAAAAGCACATCTATAATTCCCGGTGGAAAACGAGAAAAGTCATCATGTTTTTTCGATCGTATGGATTAAGGGTTTTCAGATAGGAACCGTCGGGAATTATTCCATACAGGGGCAGTCCGCCGGCAGCGGCAGGCGGGCGACCGGCAAACAAGGAAAGCCACTTACGGCATTCACACATCGCAAAGCACTTACGGCAACACCCTTGCGACCGGGGTTCGGTTCCCCGGTGCCCCGCACCCACATATCCGGCTGTTTCCAAAATGGAAACAACTGGGTTTTCAATCCCCTCACAATGACAAAGCGCATCGACAAAGTATACCAGCGGTATTTCTCCAAGAAAACCGGCAAATACCATGTCCTCTACCGCACAGGCAAGCGTGCCGACGGCGCATGGGACGTTCATATTGGAATGTACGACACCCTCGCCGCCGCCGAAGCCCTCACAACGGGACGACTTATAACGCCACAAGACGACAAACACAAAAACATACGCCCATGAAAACCCTCGAAGAAATCCGCGGCATGGAACGCGCCGTCCTCGAAGCCCTCGCGCTCTCCCTCGACACCGGTCGGGCATTGGCCGAAGAACGCGCCACCGTCGCCGAAGGCTGGTACCAAGAACTCTACAATCTCATGCGGCAAAGCGATCTTCTCTCCCGGCTTCCCGCATACCACCGTGAGAAAGCCCGGGAGTATTACGATTACATCTGTGAGAGAACACCCAAAAACCAACAGCCATGACCACCGCATATATCCTGCACGACCTTATATGGTCGGCCCTCTACGCATTCATCATCGCGGCGACGGCACGCATAGCGTATCGGGCATTCCGCGACTACTTTCGGCCATTCATCAAAGCCCTCTTTATGGAATACGCACACATCGACAGGAGCATCTACCGCAAGATAGCCCGTCAGATACGGAGCGGGCGGCATGAAATCACCTTCGACGACCCCGTCGTCAGCGACATCGACCCCGGGCTGCAAGTCCTTATCCTCGGCACCGTGTACGTCGATGAAGCCGCACCCGCCGACCCTTCCTTAGGCTACGAAGGCAGCGACCGCATCGACTTCTCCTGCGCCCGCATCATCGCCCAGCGTTGGGACGATACCGAAGGAGAGTTCCGCGACGTAAAATCCGATTTTAACCCCTTAATGATATACTGATCATGGAAGAAACCAAAGATTACGAAGCCCTTCCGGTCGAACAAACGGAAGTACAGATCGTCCCCCTCGACGAATTGGAACGCGCGAACGTAGACGTCCAAGTCTCCACCGCCAAGCGTTATCCACGGGACATGAGGCGCAGCGTCAACAATTCCATTGTCATGGCAACCATGAACGAAGAAGTCGCCCGTTCCTGCGGGTACGCCCTTCCACGAGGCGGGAAGCCCGTTACCGGCCCGTCCGTCCATCTGGCAAAAATCATCGTTTCCAACTGGGGAAACATGCGTACCGAAGCCAAAGTCGTACAGATCACCGACAAGCAGGTCATCAGCCGGGGCACGGCATGGGATCTCGAAAACAACGTGGCCTCCGCCTTTGAAGTCCGCAGGAGCATAGTGGACAAATACGGGAAAAGGTATTCCGACGACATGATAACCGTTACCGGCAATGCCGCCAATGCCATTGCCTACCGCAATGCCGTCTTTGCCGTCATTCCGAAATCCATCACCGACCGCATATACCGTGCTGCCCAACAGTTCATTACCGGCGACCTTTCCGACAACGACGTACTTCTGAAAAAACGCACGAAGATTTTTGCCGACTTCAAAAACACGTATGGCATCGACGAAAACACGGTCGTCAAGATCTGCGGAAAAAACACCGACCAACAGATCGGTGCCGATGAAATCGCCCTCCTTGTCGGTCTGCTGCAATCCCTTAAAGACGGAGACACGACGGTAGATGAAGTACTCGACTACGTGAAGTCGCCCAAAGAAAAAGTCGATGACAAAAAAGCCGAGTTGAAAAACAAGCCCGGTAAAGCACCCACACTGCTATGAAAAACAAATATGCCGCATATACGCCCGTAGAAATGGAGGAACTCTTCTCCAACTATCTCATCGATTCATGGTCGTACAGCAAGGTAAGCACCTTTTCGAGGAACGAAAAAGAGTTTGAAAAGACATACATCTACCGCGAACCCTCCCGGCGGTCGGCCTCGTCCGTAGCCGGCAACGCCTACCATGCCGCCCTCGAACTCTTTTTCATGGGAAAAGGACACGAGACCGGCATCGTCGAAATGGAAACCGTCGCATTCGCCTATATCGAAGACATACCCGCCTGCGACTGGAAGCTGCAAAAGACCACGCCTACGGTGGAAAGCTGCAAGCTCAAAGCCACGAAATCGGCCGCCGCCCTTATCCGTAACTTCTACACCGAGAGAGAACTCTATACCGGGGAGATCGCCGAAGTGTTCGACGTCGAAACAAGAGTTGCCGAATGGCTTGTCGTAAACGGGGTGGACATTCCTTTGCCCTGCCACGCCGTAATCGACCTTGTCATACACACCCGGGACGGTAAAAACGTCATCATCGACCACAAAAGCAAGACCAAGTACACCGATGAAGAAGAAACAGCCCTCATTCGTGGGAAACAAGCCATCACCTACGCCCTTGCATACGAGGCCGGTAGCGGTATACGTATCGACGAAGTATGGTTTGTCGAAAACAAAGAGACCCAAAACAGCGACGGAAGCCCGCAAATGAGGCTTTCCGTACTCGTTCTCGACGCCGATAACCGCAAGCTGTACGAAGCACTCCTTTATGAACCCCTCAAACGCATGATCGAAGCCGTTTCAGACCCCGATTACGTGTATACCGTAAACGATACGGACAATTTCTGCGACAGGGCCGAGCTTTACCGCTTCTGGGCCAAGACGCTCATCGCCGAAGTCGACGACTTCGACCTGCCCGAAGAAAAAAAAGAACTCATCGCCCGCCGGCAGAAAAAAATACGGGACGCTTCCCGGGCCATGATCACCCCGAAAGTCATCACCCGGTTCCGGGACAACGCCGCCGCCTTTATCCGTTACGATTTAAGCCTATCCGACATGACAAACCCCGAAAAAATAAGCCACGTGCTGCGTTCCTTCGGCATCATCGCCAACGTAGCGCACGAGATCACCGGCTATTCCTCCACCTCGTACCTGCTCGAAGTAACAGCCGGTACGAAAATCGCCGGAATCACCAAATACCGGCTCGACATCGCCAATGCCCTGAACGTCCCTTCCGTCCGCATAGGCGACAACCTCATGGTCTATCAAGGACGGTCATACCTTGTCATCGAATCCCCGCAGAAAGGCCATGAAACCTTGTATTGGGACAAAAAATACCTCGAAGAAGAAAAAATTCCGCTCGGAAAAGACAACTTCGGGAACCTCGTCGTCTGGGATCTCAACAACCACTCCACGCCACACATGCTTATATGCGGAGCCACCGGAAGCGGAAAATCCGTCTCTATCATCTCCACGATCAACTATGCCGTTGAAGCCGGTATAGACCGCATTGTCATTTTCGATCCCAAATACGAGTTCATTCAGTACCACCGGGAAGGAATCGAAGTCTACAACGACATACAGGAAATCGAATCCGAAATGAAACGCCTTGTCGATGACATGCAGCAACGAGCCAAAAGCGGCAATACCGGAAAGAAAACCCTTGTCGTATTCGATGAATTTGCCGATGCCGTCTCCTCCGCCCGTTCCGGAACCGAACTCGACATCAAGGAAATGGTACAGGTCGGAACGAGAAAAGGCCCGCTCGGATTCCCGGAACCCAAAATGGAATTAAGGACGGTCGGGCGGGAAAAATCACTCGAAGAAAACCTGAAAATGCTTTTGCAAAAAGGCCGTTCACTCGGCTTTCGCATCATAGCCGCCACACAACGCGCCTCGGTAAACGTCATCACCGGGGACGCCAAAGTAAACTTTCCGGTCATTATCTGTTTCCGTGTCCCCAAAGAGGTCGACTCCAAAGTCGTCATCGATGAAGCCGGAGCGGAAACACTCAACGGAATGGGCGACGGACTTATCAAGTCGCCCGAATACTTCGGGGTCGTAAGGTTTCAAGGATTCTATAAAAAATAAAAGTTATGAACAACCCATAAAACACGATCACAATGGAAAGAAAGAATTTCAACAAAAACGTCCAAATGCACCTCGCCTGCGCAAAAGACGACCTCAGGCCCATAATGGCCTGCATCTATTTCAAAAACGGGTTCGCTTATGCAACAGACGGGTATATCCTCGCCCGAAACCGGATAGACGAATGCAGTACCCTGCAAGAATGCGACATACAAGCACTGGACGGAAAACTGCTTCACGCAAACTTTTTCAAAGACATGCTGAAATATGATGACATTCTTATCTCCGACGAGGGCATAGAATGCCACAAAGGAGACGAGAAAGCCTTTTTTTATTTTTCCCAATTCACAAAATTTCCAGATGTAGATAAAGTATTGCAAGAAGCATTGAACCTGCCTGCCGTACCGATGCCTCAGATAAGTTTCGATACGAGATTATTGTTGAAACTGTCAAAAGCCCTATACGGATTCGATAAATGCACAGCCACATTCAAAGGGACAAACAATCCTATTGTATTCGACAGCATCGAAGATTGCGGGAGCATAGGCATAATGATTCCATACAAATCTTAAAAACACAACCACAATGACACTATTATCCAATATTTCAATTCTCGTCCTCATACTCGCCGTCATCGCCATATCCATGCTCTACGCCCGACTGTTGAAACGCTGTATGAAAGAAATAGAAGAACGAGAAAAAGAAATCGCCGGTCTGGTCGATAAAATAAGGGCTATGCAGGTGGCAGGAAACAAGACTTCCACCACCCCGAAGAAAACCCGTAAAACAAGTACCGGAAAATGAAACCGCGCATCAAAGCCTCGACACTGCGGGAGGTAATCACTCTGATAGATGAACGCATCAGCTCGATACCTCCCGACAGTATCAGGCACCGCAACCAAAGAGAAAAATATCTCCGGCACAAAACCGAAATAACCCGCTACCTCAATGACCTACGAAGAGTACCTGCAAGAACAAAAGAAGAAAAAGTCGCGCCGCCCTCCCCGGGACGAAGAACATAGGCTGCAATGCGGCTGCGTGAGCTGGTTCTGCCTCCAATACCACGCATGGCGGGGGCTGCTTTTCGCAGTCCCCAACGGCGGACGCCGGGACGGCATCACCGGGAAGAAGCTCAAAGACGAGGGAGTGGTACCCGGAGTCTCCGACCTCCTGCTGCTCTACCCCTCCGGGAAATACCACGCCCTCTGCGTCGAGATGAAGACCCCGAAAGGCCGGCAGTCCGAAGTACAGAAAGCGTGGCAACGCGCCGTCGAACGGGCCGGGTACAAATATGCCCTGTGCCGCTCACTCGACGATTTCATCACCACCATAGAAAAATACCTTGCCCTATAATCATGCCATGCGAGAAACCATTATCGAGACCATACGCCGCATCACCGCCGACAAGCGGCAGCGGGGCATCTTTCCCGCCGTCGCCACCCGTGCCGAGATCATGGCCGAGGTGCAGAAAGAAGTCTCCGCCACATTGAGGACCCTGTACAAGCAAGGAATCATCGATTACATCGAGACCGTAAACAGCTACGCCGGAAAACTTAAA
>ERZ827452.2981-NODE-2981-length-11526-cov-5.003836_pt1 | contig 11526 bp, 9 predicted proteins | sample MGYA00519866_ERZ827452 | MGnify/ENA primary metagenome ERZ827452 (study PRJEB31778, sample SAMEA3449307) | human gut metagenome | biome: human gut; feature: human-associated habitat; material: faeces | place: United Kingdom | collected 2010/2012 ... | reverse complement strand
AAGTTGATGTTTGTTCAAAATGTCATCCATACTGGACAGGTAACTTAAAAAGAGATACAACAGGTGGTAGAGCTGATAAATTTAGAAAAAAATATGGAATTCAATAGAATACAAAATAGAGAAGAATGGAAAAACCATTCTTTTTATTTTGCCATTTTCTCTTGAAAAATCTTGAAAAATGTAATAGAATAAAGCAAATGATAAAAAGGAGTAATAGGCGTTGAAAAATATTAATATAGATGATGAACTAAAGTATATAGAAAAAGTAAATGAGATAAACAATGGAAAAAAATTGAAATATTACATTTTAACAATGGGATGCCAACTAAACGAAAACGATTCTGAAAAATTATGTGGAATGTTAGAAAAAATGAACTATACAAGAACAGAAGAAATGAGTAATGCAGATTTAGTGTTATTCAATACTTGTTGTGTGCGTGAAAATGCAGAAGAAAAGCTTTTTGGAAAAGTTGGAGAAGTAAAAAAACAAAAAGAAAACAATGGAACAATTATTGCAATTGGTGGTTGTATGATGCAAGAAGAGCATATTGTAAACAAGTTAAAGCAAAGTTATCCATATGTTGATATAATTTTTGGAACACATACACTTCATAAATTCCCAAAAGACTTATATCAAGCTTTAGAAGAAAACAAAAAAATTAGAGATATAGTAGATATAGATGGAGAAATAATAGAAGGCTTGCCAATTAGTAGAAATGATAATATAAAAGCTTCTGTAACAATAATGAATGGATGCAATAACTTTTGTACTTATTGCATTGTACCATATGTACGTGGCAGAGAAAGAAGCAGAAGTCCAAAAGATATTATAGAAGAAGTTCGCCTTTTAGCAAGTGATGGATATAAAGAAATAACTCTATTAGGTCAAAATGTAAATTCTTATTTAAGAGTAGAACGTGAAAAGAATATAGATTTTGAAGAATATGAAGGAGTAAATTCATTTGCAACACTTTTAAGAGCTGTAAATAAAATAGATGGAATAGAAAAAATTCGCTTTGTTTCACCACATCCAAAGGACTTTACTGATGATGTAATAGATGCAATAAGAGACTGCGAAAAAGTAAGTAAAATTGTGCATTTACCACTTCAATCTGGAAGCACGAACGTATTAAAATTAATGAATAGAAAATATACAAAAGAACAATATTTAAATTTAGTTGATAAAATGAAAAATAGAATTCCAAATGTTAAATTTTCAACAGATATTATAGTAGGTTTCCCAGGCGAAACAGAAGAAGATTTTGAAGATACTTTAGATGTAGTAAATAAAGTATGTTTTGAGCAAGTATTTATGTTCATATATTCAAGAAGAGTTGGAACACCAGGAGATAGAATGGAAAACCAAATTCCAGAAGAAATAAAACATAAACGTTTTGATAGACTAAAGGAATTAGTAGAAAGCCAAATAAAAGAGAACAATGATAAATATATAGGCACTAAACAAAAAGTATTAGTAGAAGGAACAAGTAAAAACAATGAAGACATGTTAACAGGAAGAACCGATTCTAATAAAGTTGTAATTTTTGAAGGAGACAAAAGCTTAATAGGAAATATGGTAGAGCTTGAAATAGTATCAGAACATATGTGGTATTTAAAGGGAAAACTTATATAAAGAATAAATAAAATATTAGGGAGAGTAAAAAAGAATATAGAAAGGAAAATCAAAAAGTGGCAGAGAATATAATCGAAAAAGCATTGATGTATGCAGTAATAGCACACAGTGGACAAGTTAGAAAAGGTAAACCTACAGAGCCTGCAATTGTACATCCATTGGCAGTTGCAGAAATATTAAGACAATATGGAGCAGATGACAATGTTATAGCAGGAGGATATTTGCACGATGTACCAGAAGATACTGATAGGACACTTGAAGATATAAAAAATGTTTTTGGAGAAGATATAGAACATTTAGTAGATATTGCATCTGAACTAGATAAAAGTAAATCTTGGGAAGAAAGAAAAAAGCATAAAATTGAGAAAATGAAAACTAAAACTTTAAGAGAAAAACTAATAGTAATTGCAGACAAAATTTCTAATATAGAAGATTTAGAAAGAATATTTAAAGAAAAGGGTAAAGTTGATTTTTCTGCTTTTCGTAGAGGAAAAGAACAGCAAGAATGGTATTATAGAAATATGTATGAAAGTTTAGCAAACAATGAGGACAGAAAAGATCCATTATTTACAAGATTAGAAAGAGGAATAAATAGCGTATTTGGAAGAACGATGCAAGAATATTTTGAACAAAATGAAGTTGAAGAAAAAATGTAGTAGAAAAGAGGAAGAAATATGGCAGAGAAAGCAGAATTTTCACCTATGATGCAAGAATATTTAAGAACTAAGGAAGAATACAAAGATTGTATTCTATTTTACAGATTAGGTGACTTTTATGAAATGTTTTTTGATGATGCAATAAGAGTATCTAAAGAATTAGAGCTTACATTAACAGGTAAGCTATGTGGACAAGAAGAAAGAGCACCAATGTGCGGAATACCATTTCATGCAGCAGATACATATATTTCTAGATTAATTGAAAAAGGATATAAAGTAGCAATTTGTGAGCAACTAGAAGACCCTAAACAAGCAAAAGGAATTGTTAAAAGAGGAGTAATCCGTGTAGTAACGCCAGGAACTGTAATGGAGAGCAACCTTTTAGACGAAAAGAAAAACAACTACATAATGAGCATATATAAAGCAGGAACATTTTTTGGACTTAGCGTATGTGATATCTCTACAGGTGATTTTAGAGCAACACAAATAACAGGAACAAACAACTTTCCAAAATTATTAGATGAAATCTCTAGATATAATCCAGCAGAAATAGTTGTAAATCCATTTATGTTTGATAGCATTGAAGAAATAAATAAAATAAAAGAACGTTTTGAGGTATTTATTTCAAAAATAAAAGCCGAAGCCTTTATTCCAGATGCAAGCAAAATAGCCAGTTACAGCGTTACAAACGAGAATAATGTTGAAGTAGATTTGCAGGACAAAGAAATGTCAATTGCCTCTATAAATGGACTTATGTATTATTTACTAGATACACAAAAAAATAATCTAGACCATATTAATAAAATAGTAATGTACAACATGACAAAATATATGTCATTAGATATTAATGCTAGAAGAAACCTAGAAATAACAGAGAAGATGAGGGATAAATCTAAAAAAGGTACATTATTATGGGTATTAGATAAAACCTCTACTTCTATGGGAGGAAGACATTTAAGAAGATGGTTAAATGACCCATTAATAGATGTTACAGAGATAAATAATAGATTAGAAGCGGTAAAAGAGTTAAAAGAAAATATTATTTTAAGAGGAGATATTATAGAATCTTTAAAAAGAGTATATGATATTGAAAGACTAGCAGGAAGAATATCTTATGGAAGTGCAACTGGTAGAGATTTGATATCTCTTAAAAATTCTGTAAGGCAACTACCAGATATTAAAAAAATATTGTCAAATACAAAATCAAATTTATTACAAGAATTGTACTTGAAGCTTGATGAACTAAGAGATGTACATGATTTAATAGAAGAGTCTATAGTTGAAGAACCACCACTTTCTGTAAAAGAAGGAGGTCTAATAAAAATAGGTTATAACGAAGAAATAGACCATTTAAAAAAGGCTACAACAGAAGGAAAGACATGGATATTAAAACTAGAGGCAGACGAAAGAGAAAAAACAGGGATAAAAGGTTTAAAAGTAGGATTTAACAGAGTATTTGGATATTATATAGAGGTAACAAACTCAAACAAAGACCAAGTCCCAGAAAGATATATTCGTAAACAGACTTTAACAAATGCAGAAAGATACATAACAGAAGAACTTAAAAATTTAGAAAATCAAATTTTAGGAGCAGAAGAAAAAGTTATAAACTTAGAGTATAATGCATTTGTAGAAATAAGAGAAGACATAGAAAGAAAAATAAAAAGAATTCAAATATCTGCAGAAATAATTGCAATATTAGATGTATTGTGCTCTTTTGCTACAGTTGCAGAAGACATGAACTATGTGGAGCCAATAGTAGATAATAGTGGTGTGATAGATATAAAAGATGGAAGACATCCTGTTATAGAAAAAATGTTACCATCAGGAAGCTTTGTTCAAAATGATACTTATTTAGACAAAGGTGAAAATAGACTTGCAATGATAACTGGACCTAATATGGCAGGTAAATCTACATATATGAGACAAGTTGCACTAATTGCACTGATGGCACAAGTAGGTTCATTTGTTCCAGCATCTTTTGCACGAATAGGCGTAGTAGACAAAATCTTTACAAGAGTAGGAGCCTCTGACGATTTAAGCATGGGGCAAAGTACTTTTATGGTAGAAATGATGGAGGTTGCAACTATACTTAAAGAAGCTACATCAAATAGTTTAGTAATACTAGATGAAATAGGAAGAGGAACATCAACATATGATGGACTTTCAATAGCATGGGCTGTAGCAGAATATATTTCTGACAAAGAAAGATGTGGAGCAAAAACATTATTTGCGACACATTATCATGAACTAATTGGACTAGAGGATAAATTAGAAGGAATAAAAAATTATTCAATTGCAGTAAAAGAAAAAGGAGAAGATATAATCTTTTTAAGAAAAATAGTTCCAGGAGGAACAGACGAAAGCTATGGAGTTCATGTAGCTCGTTTAGCAGGGGTACCACAAGATGTAACAAGACGTGCAAATGAAATATTAAAAACGTTAGAAAGAAAAAGCATAATAAGCGAAAAAGCTATGCAAAAAGAAGAAAAGAAACAAGTAAATGGACAACTTGATATGTTTAACTTTAAGTTAGCAGAAGTAGCAAGTGAAATTGATAAAATAGATTTAAATACATTAACACCAATAGATGCACTAAACACACTTGTAAAAATTAAAGAAAAAATGTCATAAAAAGATAAAAATAGAGTAATACAGTAGACTACTTTTTACAATCTATCGTATTGCTCTATTTTTACGTGTTTTTTGTTGCAAATTAACATAAAACGTGATATACTATTGAAAGCAAAAAATGGAGGGAAAGTATGGAAAATTATAAAATCAATGGGAGAAATGGAAAAAATAATCAATATTATTCTGCAGGAATGAAAGCATATAAAGAAAGAAATTGGAAAGAAGCAATAAACTATTTAGAAAAAGCATTACAATATGAAGGAAAATACTATAGAACATGCTTTACATTAGGAAAATGCTACTTAAAAATAAGAAAAGAACAAGAAGCAGAAAAATTATTTAAAGAAACAATAAATTTAGACAAAAGTAACACATATGCAAGATTAGAACTAGGAAGGTTATATGCAAAACAAGGAAAAGAACAAGAAGCAGAGAAATTATTTAAGGAATATCTAAGATTAGATTCAAAAGGAGTGCATCCAAGACTAGAACTAGGAAAGTTATATGCAAAACAAGGAAAAGAGCAAGAAGCAGAAGTATTATTTAAAGAATATCTAAAACTAGATTCAAAAGGATTGCATCCAAGACTAGAACTAGGAAAGTTATATGCAAAACAAGGAAAAGAACAAGAAGCAGAGAAATTATTTAAAGAAACAATAAGTTTAGATAAAAGCAACACACATGCAAGACTAGAGTTAGGAAGATTATATGCTTTACAGAAGAATAACGAAAAGTCAATGCAAATGTATGAATACATAATAAAGAATATAGATGACAATGCGTATGATAAAGAAAGTAGAGCAAAACATTTTATGAAACACATGAAAGATGATAAAAATAAGCCACTACATGGAGTACTAAAAATGAATCCTATAGATGTATTAAATAGTATTGATTTATCAAAATTACAAAAACAAGTAGGATATATGTGTGATATATATTGTGTAAAAGTAGAAGACTGTGGTTACCAAGGAGGAAGTCAAGGAGATGGACATACTTTAGATTATATAACGATAATAACTTTACCAAATGATATATCTAAAATAATAACAATGTTTCCTAGTGACGAAATTTGTCTAGAAGAAAGAACAATAGAAAAAGAAAGATAGAACAATATAAAAGTTATAACTTGTAAAAAAGTTGTGACTTTTATTTGTAATGTAAAAAAGGAGAATAACCATGAATTTATACAAGGCTGATATAGAATATTGCAATTACTTACACTATTATGAACCTAAAATACCGTATGTAGAAAACGAAAAACAAAACAGACCATTTATAGGGGTCGTCTTAGGTGTAAATGGAAAGAATTTTTTTGCGCCACTTACATCTCCAAAGCCAAAACACTTAACTATGAAGAATACACAGGATTTCTTAAAAATAGATGAAGGAAGATTAGGCGGAATTAATTTAAATAATATGATACCAATCCCTAGTAGATATTTGCATGAAATAAATATAGAAGAGATTAAAGATAGTAAGTATAAAAAGATGCTATATATGCAAATGGATTGGATTGAAAAAAATAGGGTTAGAATTAATAATAGGGCTAAGAATTTGTATTTTTTAGTTATACAAAAAAAGGCCACAGATAAGCTGATTGAAAGATGCTGTGATTTTAAACTAATAGAGGATAAGTGTCAGGAATTTATGAAAGAACATGGAATTGCAGAGGATGAATTAAAGTATATATAGAGCTAAAAAATATTATAATATATTAAAATAAAAAAAAGGTAAAAATGTCTTTATTTTTTTCCAAATATTGTATATAATAGCAAATGTAAAAAAATATACAATGGAGGAAGTCTAATGGAATTAGAAGAAGCTAAAAAACAAGTAAAAGAATTAAGAGAAAAATTAGAGTATTACGCTAATAAATATTATGATGAAGATGCACCAGAGATATCAGACTATGAGTATGATATGATGATGAATAGACTAAAAGCACTAGAAAAACAATTTCCAGAGCTTATTACGCCAGATTCTTTAACACAAAAAGTAGGAGGACATGTTAAAGAAGGATTTAAACAAGTAACGCACGAGGTTCCTCTTCAAAGTTTGCAAGATGTATTCTCTTTTGAAGAATTAGAAGAGTTTGATACCAGGGTAAGAAAACAAGCAGAGGAAGAAAAGGAAGAACTAAACTATGTTGTAGAAACTAAAATAGATGGATTGTCTGTAGCATTAGAATATATTGATGGTGTTTTTGTAAGAGGAGCAACTAGAGGAAATGGTTTAGTAGGAGAAGATATTACCGATAATTTAAGAACAATAAAAAGTATTCCAAAAGTTCTAAATGAAAAAATAAATATTACCGTAAGAGGGGAAGTATTTATTGGAACAAAAGAATTTGAAAAAATGAATGAAGAACAAGAAATTTTAGGTAAGCAATTATTTGCCAATGCAAGAAATGCAGCAGCAGGTTCACTTAGACAATTAAATGCTAAAATAACAGAGCAAAGACCATTAGATATTTATATATTTAATGTACAAAAATTAGAAAATAATCCATTTAACTCACATTATGAACAATTAGATTATTTAGTGAAATTAGGATTTAATGTAAATCCTGTTAGAATTTATTGTAAGAATTTTGATGAAGCAAAAAAAGCAATTACTAAAATAGGGGAAGATAGAGAAAATTTAACTTTTGGAATAGATGGAGCCGTTATAAAAGTTGATTCTTTAAGTTTTAGAGAAAAGCTTGGAACAACATATAAAACGCCTCGTTGGGCAATTGCATACAAGTATCCACCAGAAGCAAAAGAAACCTTACTAAAAGATGTGGTTTGGCAAGTAGGTAGAACAGGAGTTATTACTCCAATGGCAATCTTAGAACCTGTAAAAGTAGCAGGCTCAACAATTTCTAAGACGACTCTTCATAATGAAGATTTTATAAAAGAGAAAGGTTTAAAAATAGGAGATAGAGTAATTATACAAAAACAAGGGGATGTAATACCAGAGGTAATAAGTGTTGTTAAAGAAAAAAGAACAGGTAAAGAGCAAGAAGTAATTGTACCAACAACATGCCCTGTGTGTGGAGCAAAGGCAACAAGAGAAGAAGGAGAATCAGCAATTTATTGTAATGGAATAGAATGTCCAGCTCAACTACTAAGAGGAATAGAACATTTTGTATCTAAAGAATGTATGGATATAGATGGACTAGGAATAAAAATTGTAGAACAACTAATAGAAAAAGGATTAATTAAGAATATTGCAGACATATATAATCTAACATTAGAGGAAATTGCATCATTAAAAAAGAATGGAAAGAAATTTGCACAAAATTTAATAAATTCTATAGAAGAAAGCAAAAAACAGGATTTATATAATGTAATAAATTCATTAGGAATAAGACAAGTAGGAATTAAAGCAGCTAAAGTACTTGCAAAAAGATATAAGACTATGGACAATTTAATGAATGCAAGCCTAGAAAGTTTATGTATGGTAGATGATGTAGGAGAGATAACAGCAAGCAATATATACGACTTTTTTAGACAAGAACAAACAATAGACATGATAAACAAATTAAAGTCAGCAGGAGTTAATATGGAGTTACAGCAAGAAGAAGGACAAGACAACAGATTTGAAGGAAAAGTATTTGTGTTAACAGGTTCATTAGAAAAATATTCTAGAGCAGAAGCAAGTGATTTGATAGAGAAGTTTGGAGGAAAGACATCATCTTCTGTATCTAAAAAGACAAGCTATGTATTAGCAGGAGAAGAGGCAGGCTCTAAATTAACAAAAGCACAAGAGTTAGGAGTAACTATTATTACAGAAGCAGAATTTGAAAATATGGTAAAATAAAGGGTGAAAGGAAAAATAAGTAGTTTAAAACAATGGAAAATAAACAAAACTTAAAGATGCAGATTAGAAAAATTATAATAAATGAACAAAGTTTAGATAAAATAATAGAGTCTATAGAAGAAATATTTTGTCAATATAAAAAAGCCTGCAATAAGTGTATAGATTCCTTAAAAAAAATAGAAAGTGCTTTATCAATAAAAGAAACAATAAGACAAATAGCAGACGATAGAGATGACGAGGAAAGCTTTAGTAATTGTTATATTCGGTAATGAGTATCAAATAAAAAAATCAAATTTAATTGAAAAAATATCAGACCGAATAGATAAGATTAATGAAGATGAAGATACATCTTTTACAAAAAAGAAAATAGAAGAAGATATATTAGATAATAAATCAAGAAAAACATTTACACAAAATGTTTTAAAAACGATAAAGGGAGAAATAAGTTCTTCTGAAAAGAGAGTGTCAAGGATTTTGACTGTAATAGAACAACAAGATATTAGCAATGACAATAAAAATGAAATAGAAAAGATAAATAATGAATGGAAAGAAAATATGCAATGTGTTTTAGAAAATATGCAAGATAAAGCACTTGACATTGAAGAAATTTTACAAAAAGAAGAAGAAACAATAAATGAAAAAGTTCAAAAGGCTATAGAAGAAATCAAAAAACAAAATGTAATTGAAGAAAAAAAGAAAGAATTTAGACAAAGAATTTCACAAGGAATAGAAATTAGTGACACTTATAATAGTAAAGATATAGAGGAAGATACGAAAAAATCTAAGCTAGAAAAATGGATAGAAGATGTTTTAGAATAATTTTTAACTCTGCTTAGTGTCAGAAAGGAATATTAAAAAGTATGGATAAGAAATATACATTAGAAAAGTTTGAAGAAGAACTAGATGAAGGATATCAAATGTATTACACATATGTGCGTAATAGGTATTTGCTTTTTAAAACTGCAGATAACTGTTACACACAAAAATTACTATCTATAAAAGACAAAAATCCTCACCCTGTTATGCAAATGTTAACTAAAAAGAGAGTAGAGGAAATGTTTCCTTTTATGGAAGAAATAGAATATAAAACAAGGGAAGAAATGAATATAAATCAATATTAAATTTAAAGGACACACATGATTTTTTGTGTGTCCTTTAAATTTATAGCAAATTACTAGATTGTTGATTTAGGATTAACATACAAGGTCTTGTTATTAGTATATATAACCATTCCTGGCTTACTGCCAGAAGGCTTCTTAACATTTCTAATATAACAATAATCAACAGGAACGTTAGAAGAAAGTTTAGCCTTGCTATGCAAAGCAGCTATTTGCGCACATGAAATAATAGTGTGCTCATTTACTACTTGACCGTTACATTTTAATAATACATGGCTTCCACGAATATCTTTTGTATGGAACCATAAATCTTCATTTTTACCTAACTTTGTTGTTATATAATCATTTTGCTTATTATTTTTACCAACAAATAGTGTAAATCCATCAACATTGTAAGTTATAGGTTCATATTCGTCATGAACTTTTCGCTTATTTATCTTGTTTTTCTTAACATTAGATGATTGAACAGTATTTTTAAATAATACATTTTCTGAGATTTCACTATCTATTTCCTCAAGGTCAGAAATAGAGGTGGCATTGTCAAGTTCGTAGATAATACTTTCCAAATAATCTAATTCTCTTTCAGCATCTATTTTTCGTTTTCCTACAATATCTAAAGTGTTTTTCAATTTACTATATTTCTTAAAGTATTTTTTTGCATTGTAAGAAGGAGATATAGATTTATCTAGTGGAATAACTGTTAAATTATTATTGTCATAATAATTTTCTAAAGATATAGAATCCACATTTCTTGAGTTATCAATTCTATATAAGTTAGATGTAATAAGTTCTCCATAAATTCTATAAGTGTCCATACTTTGGCATTCTTTTAATTTTTCATTAATATTAGATACTTTTTTAGTGATTTTCTTTAAAGCAGAAAGCACTAATTTAGAAAGATTATTTTTATAGACTTGAACAATTTCATTATCCTCTTTTGCTTTATAAAAGTCATCTAAAAAGAAATTTGTCTGTAAAAAGTCATTACATTTTGCTAAAGTAAGTACATAGTCGTTATTACCAAAAGGAATACAACATACATTTTGTGTACCTAAATTTTTCAATAAATTATCAATATGCATATATAAATTAGAAAGATCCTTGTTTGTATAATTTACATCATTTATATTTAAAAAATCTAAACAATTTAATATAAAAGATTTACTAAAGCCATTAAATATAGTAGGTAAAACCTTTGACAAGCTATCTCCTTGTGGTAAATAGACAAAGTCATTTAGACTGGTACTGAAAAAATCTCTTTTATCACTATTTGGAAGAACATATTCATGTGCAGGTAAAATATCTCTATAAGAATTAGAAAAAGTATCTAAATGTCTTAAGCTATCTATTATAATATTGTTAGAATTAACAAGAATAATATTGCTATGTTTTCCCATAAGTTCGACAATAAGAGTCTTTTTTACAGTATCGTTAAGCTCGTTATAACCCTCAAGCTCTATATTAATAATTCTTTCAAGAGAATTACTATAAATATTAGTAATTTTGAAACCTATTAAATGCTTTCTTAAAAGCATACAAAAATTAGGAGCATTAGTAGGATTAGGCTTACTATTAGTTGTAAGGTTCATTCTATAATTATTAGAAGAAATAGATATATTCAAACCATAGTTTTTACCATTACAATAAATACCTAAAATGATTTCATTCTTATTAGGTT
>ERZ827452.2976-NODE-2976-length-11550-cov-8.381122_pt1 | contig 11550 bp, 5 predicted proteins | sample MGYA00519866_ERZ827452 | MGnify/ENA primary metagenome ERZ827452 (study PRJEB31778, sample SAMEA3449307) | human gut metagenome | biome: human gut; feature: human-associated habitat; material: faeces | place: United Kingdom | collected 2010/2012 ... | reverse complement strand
CGTCGCCTTCGGTTACGACCTCGACGCCGGCAAGTCCACGTCCGCTGTCGCACGTCTCGAAACGGCGTTCACCACGCCGGCCGACGACCGCATGACGATCGCCATCACTGTCGGTACCGTAACCGCGGAGAACGCACACGTGACATTCGCCCCGTCGACGGCCAATGCGGATTATTTCGCCGACGTCGTTGTCGCTGCCGATATTGCGGGTAAGACCGAGATGGAGATCGTCGCTCTGTTGCAGACCAAATACGGCGACGAAATGGACGAGATCGCACGTAAAGGGGACTACGAAGGCGACTTTGCAGTCGAAGCCGGCAAGGAGTATACGGCCGTCGCCTTCGCATACGATGCCGCGACATCGGAACTGACCACCAAATTGGCAAGCGAGACGTTCTCCGCACCGCTTGTCGATGGGAACAGCATCTTCACGATGACGATGTCCAACCCCACCGAATCAACATTCGATTACACGATTACGAGCAGCGATCCCGACATGTACTACATGCCACTGTCACTTGCGACCAAATTGCTTCCTCAGTTTGATGCCGACAAGGAGGTTTCTCTCGTTCTTCAACAGATTAATCAACTTATCGGTCAGTACGGATTCGAGATGGTCGCAAAGCAGTTGTTCTATAAGGGTACCAGTTCCGGGACCTTCCCCGACCTTGATCCCGAAACCGAATACGTCCTTTTGACCTTCGGTATTGCTCAGGTGAGCGAAACGGAGGTGAAAGCATGTACGACCTTGGCTCAGAGCGAAGATACGATTACTACGCTGAAAGCCGAGGCCCCTGCAACGGATACGTGGGTAAATATGCGGCCGGTCAATGCCAGCGATACGCGAGGGATCATCATGGGTACGATCTTCTATCCTAATGCCGCGACATCGGAAATTATCGGATTTGCGTCGGCACTTACGGGAGATGCGACCTCTTTGGAACAAATAGGAATGACCGAAGCTACCATGCGGTCGAAGGTTCTCGCCGAGGGCGAAGTAATCCAGCAGGAAGAAGGAGGTTATTCACTCGGGTATTATGTGGATGCCAGCCAGCCTTGGATTTTTGCGACCGTGGGTAAGAATGCCGAAGGCAAGGCCGGAAACGTAAACTGGATAATTTGCAAGGCTCCTGCAACGGCCGACGGTCAGTTGTCTGTCCTGGGCCAGTCGATAAACAACGACCCGACGGGCGGAGGAGGAGATGCCACCGACGCTTACAAGAAATATTTGGGGACGTGGACGGTTACATCCACCTCCTCGGTTCTCACGAAGAAGCCGTTGACGTTCGACATCACGATCGAGCAGAACGTCGCTAACAAATCCTTCTACGTTTCGGGTTGGGCGATCTCGACGTTGCGTAACGAGTATAAATTACCGTGGTCGTACAACGCCGAGAACGATATAATTTCCTCTTTAACCGTAAGCGTAGGATCCTTCGAGGATGATACTTATGGCAACGTATCTGTTGAATACCAGCCTTATTGTTACTGGTATAGCGACCAAGACTACTTCCCTCTACGATTCGATGTCGGCAATGCTCTGATGGGCGGCCAAATTACCAACGACCAGTTCACGATCGTAGGTCTCACGGAACAGGAAGTTTCGTTGAGCGGCGGAAGCAAGGAGAAAATCGATGTCGTCTTCATGGATTACTATGGGTATTGCACCTATCAGGGACAACCAACGTTGTTGACCTATCGTGCTGCCGAAGGTTTCACGCAGGACGACTATCCGATAGGCCCCTTTAAGCTTACGAAGTCTGCGGCGAAGGGTGTAGGGAGTGCAGCAGTCAAGAATACGCGTATGACGTCGGATGCTGTTTCGGTATTCAACGGTAACTTCCGACAGGTCTCCTCGTCGATTCTGGGACGTATTGATTACATGCCGAAATCCGTCGTCAAAAAGTTGGCTCAGGAGGTAAACCGCACATGGCTTCCGACCGAGATTTCCCGATTCCAGGGTTTGCCGCTCGGTATCGAAACTGCCGCTACAAGCGTTCACCTAAACCTGCACAAAAAATAAGGGTTTTCGCTGTAACGAAAAAAGAATTGCTCCACAACGGAGCAATTCTTTTTTATGCAACGGCGGCAATCATTCCCTTCCCTTTCGGCGCAGGTTTTGCGCCGCATTGGCTTGGAGGCGCCGGAGGCCGCTGCGCATGAGCGGCGTGCGGCCGAACGACGTGCGGAATTCCGCCTCCTCCATCGCGAGCCACCGTTCGGGCGGGAACGACAAGGGATCGAACAGCGGATCGAACGCCGGATGAAGATGCAGCGGCGCACGGAGGTTGTAGGGGCAGCGGCTCTGGCAGGCGTCGCAGCCGAAAATCCACCCGTCGAGGGCAATTTCCGCAGCCGGCGTCCGTTCGATCGTATGACAGGAGATGCAGCGGCGCGCATCGATCGCGCGGTCGTTGCAAACGGCACCTGTCGGGCAGGCTTCGACGCAGCGGCGGCAGGAGCCGCACCCCACGCCGGCGAGCGGCTCGTCGTAACGATCGCAGGCCGCGTCGAGCACCAGTTCGCCCAGCAGGACGAACGATCCGAACCGGGGCGTGACGAGCAGCGACTGGCGGCCTATCCAGCCCAGTCCGGCCTCTACGGCGAGCTGTTTTTCGAGCAGCGGGGCCGTGTCGACGAACGCCCGCCCCGACAGATCGGGGCGGGAGGCGCAAAGTGCATCGAGCATCCGGCCGAGCATTCCCTTGATCGTCGTGTGGTAGTCGGCCGCACAGGCATAGGAAGCTACTTTCGTGCGGTGTCCGGGAGGGTAGCCCTCGCCTGCGCGGTTTTTGTAACTCACGGCGCAGACCACGGCCGTACGTGCGCCCTCAACCAGTTTGCGCGGGTCGGCGCGCTTCTCGACATTGCGCTCCATGTAGGCCAGCGACGACTGGTAGCCCTTGCCGAGCCATGCCCGCAGCATCGACTCGTTCTCGACCAGGTGCCGGCACGGAGCCAGGCCGCAAAGGTCGAACCCCGCATCGGCGGCAAGTTTTTTGATGTACTGATGGTCGAGCATTTTATTATTTTGGTTCAAAAATAGTGATTTTTAACCGGAAATTAGTAATTTCGCCCCAAACTTTCGCGTTATTGAAACGTAGTTAAAACGAAACGTATTATGACCATCAATACACTTTACGAACTGGTCCGCAACAGCGTGGAGAAGTTCGCGTCGAAAGTCGCATTTTCGATGTTCGAAGGCGACGACGTGACCTATGCCGAGGTGGGCCGGCGTATCGAAAAAGTGCAGGAGATACTTACCGGTGCGGGGCTCCGTGCCGGGGACAAGGTTGCCTTGCTCAGCAGCAACATGCCCAATTGGGGAGTCTGCTATTTCGCCGTTACTTCGGCCGGCATGGTCGCCGTGCCGATCCTGCCCGATTTTTCGGGTGAGGAACTCGACATGATCATCGCGCATTCCGAAGCCAAGGCCCTGCTCGTTTCCGACAGGCTCTTTACCAAACTCTCGAAACAGACCATCGAACGGCTGAACGTCGTGGTGCGCACCAAGAACCTGGGCGTCATTGCTCAGCGGGTCAGGGGGGAGGGCACCATGGCCGTGCCGAAGCCCGATGACCTGGCCGTGATCATCTATACCTCGGGTACGACCTCGAAGCCCAAGGGGGTGATGCTGACCCACGCGGCACTCTGCGCCCAGGTCGGGATTTCGTCGGGCATCTTTCCCGTACTGCCCGACGACGTATTCCTCTCGGTGCTGCCGCTCTCGCACACCTACGAATGTTCCATCGGTATGATCTATCCCTTCTCGATGGGTGCCAGGGTCGTTTACCTCGACCGTCCGCCCACGGCCTCGGCACTGATGCCGGCGCTGCGGGCCGTGCGTCCCTCGGTCATGCTGATCGTGCCGCTCATCATCGAGAAGATCTACCGCCACCAGGTGCTGGCCAAATTCAATTCCAACGGTTTCTGGCGGACGCTCTATAAGGTGGGATTCTTGCGCCGTTACCTCCATCGCGTCGCGGGCAAGAAACTGCTCAAGCTCTTCGGCGGGCGGCTGCGGTTCCTCGGCATCGGGGGCGCCAAACTCGACGGCGGTGCCGAAAAGTTCTTGCTGGAGGCGAAAGTGCCTTATGCCATCGGCTACGGGCTCACCGAGACCGCGCCGCTGCTTGCGGGCGCCGCACCTTCGCAGGTGCGCCTCGGCTCGACCGGGCCCCAGGCGCCGGGCGTGCAGTTGCGCCTGGAGCATATCAACCCCGACACCCGGCAGGGCGAGGTCGTGGCGCTGACGCCCAGCGTCATGCTCGGGTATTTCAAGAACCCCGAGGCGACGAAAGAGGTCTTTACCGATGACGGCTGGTTCCGCACGGGCGATCTGGGCGAGTTCGACAAGGACGGCTGGCTTTATATCAAGGGGCGCCTGAAGAATATGATCGTAGGCCCCGGCGGCGAGAACATTTATCCCGAGGATATCGAAACCGTACTCAATTCGCACGTATATATCGCCGATTCGATCGTCACCGAACAGGAGGGGCGCCTCGTGGCATTGGTGCATTTCAACCGAGATGAGATCGAGGCCATGGTCGACAACTGGCGCGAGGAGTGGGAGACGAAGAAGGAGGCCTGGGAGGCCAAGACCGAGCAGCTCAAGAAGGAGATCATGGATTTCGTGAATGCCAAGGTCAACCGCTTCTCGCGGATTTCGGAGGTGGTCGAGGAAAAGGACGATTTCGCAAAGACTCCGACGCACAAGATCAAACGGTTCCTGTACAACAGGAGCAAAGACAACGACAAACCGCAGCGGGAACAGCCTGCCGGAAAACCCGAAACCAAATGACAAGACGCCCCTCCGCGGAGGGGCGTCTTGTCATTCTGCGTCAGACCTGTCTTCTACCTGGTCGAAGAATGCGCCGAGCGATATGCCGTAATAGCGGCAGAGGCGGGCGAGGGTGCTCACCGTGATATTGTATTTCTCGGTCTCGATCTTGCCGATATGGATGCCCGTGTCCTCGTAGACGGTTTCCTGGGAAACACCTTTTTCTGCACGCAGTTCCCTGAGCCGACCTGCGATCGCCTTCAGTAATGTTATGTCCCGCCAAGGTTGTTTCATGTTAACAAAGAAACAAACCTCCCCAATATTTGATAATGATTTATACATCATTATCGGGGAATTTGCCTATCTTTGTCATCATACAGGAAACGCGCCAAAACGGCTTGGCAACTCACTGTGCGGGATGAGGCGTCACTGAAAATGTGTACCCGTTGCTGCCGATACCGTTTTGACCGCAGGGAACCCACCGAGGCGGGGGTTCCCTGTCTTTTTACGGCGGGTGCCCGGGGACGGGATGAGGCGGTTTTGGTTGTTGCAGCTGCACTGTTTCCGCCCGGAAGCCCCGATCCGTAATATGGGAAAAGCCCCTCCGCAAAGGAGGGGCTTTCGCCTTTTGTCCGTGGTAGTTGCTATTGCGCGGTGTCTTTGCGCGGGATAAGGGTCGTATCGACCTGGTGGGGCTTGTCGCCCACATCCACGAGGTTCTCCTCTTCGACCCCGAGCGAACGGTAATAGGCGTTGATCTCGCCGATGATTTCCTTGCGACCGGCATATACAGCCAGGTAGTAGACGTCGCCCAGCTGGTCGAGTTTCTCGTCGATGATAGGCGACACCATGTCGCCCTGCACGCCGTCGAAACGCAGGTAATATTCGATGTACTCGATCAGCGTCCTGGCGTATTCGCGCAGCAGTGCGTCGCCCTTGTCGGCCGCATCCTCCACGCCCATCGCCGAAGCGGCGTAGTACGCTTCGAGGAACGGATAGGTGTTGGAGTCCGTAAAGCGTATCTGCGACGGGGGCAGCTTCTCAAGCCCCATGTCGAGCAGTTCGACGGCTTCCTGCGCGCGATCCTGCCGCAGTAGTTCCTTTGCCACGCGGGCAAAGGCATCGCGGGCGTGCGAGGCGCTCAGGTTGTATTGGATGAAGTAATCGGCATATACCCTCGGGTCGGCCAGATTCCCGTAGCGGAATGTCTCCTTGAGCAGCGGCGCCGCGTAATCCGCGTCGATGCGCCCGATTTCCCAGGGGTTTTGCACGGGAGTGAGGATCGGCACGAAACGGTAGGCGTAGCCGTCGAACTGGAGGTAATCCATCAGTCCGAAATCCTGCAATATGTAGACCTGCGTCATGTAGAGCGGGCGCTTCCAGTCGAAGTTGGCCAGCATGTCGAGGATCATGAGCTGCGTCTTGTCGATCGAGTTCTTCCGCAGGTTGATGTAGACCGTGTCGACCATCTGGGCGCGGTCTTTTTCGGCGACGATGCCCGAGGCGATGGCGTTCTCCTTGTTCACTGGTAGTGCGATGCGTTTGGTCGGGATGTAGTCGGTCATCGTCCCGTCCGAGAGCTTGATCTTGCTGCGCGGGTCTTCGCTGCGCACGAATTCGATCACGTCCTTGATGTCCACCGCGCGGTCGAAGCGGTTGTCCACCGGCACCCAGTCGTTGGTGAAGGTATACTTGCTCTTGGGCAGCGAGAAGGGTACGCCCGGGGCGTCGTTGGCCTTGGTTTTCATCTCGTCGATGTACCATTCGCCGCCCAGGTAGGAGGTGTTCATGATACGCACGTCGGGGCGTACGCCGTAGATCTCCTGGTTGTTCCAGAGCGGGAACGTGTCGTTGTCGCCGTAGTTGAGGATGATCGAGTTGGGCAGCGTCGACATCAGGTAGTTCCAGCCGATATCGCGCGCCATGTAACGGTGCGAACGGTCGTGGTCGTCCCAGTTCTGCGCCGCGAGGATCGTCGGCACGCCCATGCAGACCACCGTCGCCGCCACGGCGGCCGTGACGTTGTTGCGCCTGGTGAGCCATGCGACCAGGTCGCGGATGGCCAGTACGCCGAACCCGATCCATATGCAGAATGCGTAGAACGACCCTGCGTAGACGTAGTCGCGTTCACGCGGTTCGCCCGGCGAAGTGTTGAAATAGAAAACCAGCGCGATACCCGTCATGATGAAGAGCCACATGACGATCGAGAAATTCCGCTGGTCGCGGTTGAGCTGGTAGATCAGTCCGATCAGCCCCAGCAGGAACGGCAGGAAATAGTAGGTGTTGCGGCCTTTGTTGTCGGCGATCTCCCGCGGCAGATCGTCCTGCGGCCCGAGGTATTTCTCGTCGATCCACTTGATGCCCGACAGCCAGTTGCCGTCGGTGATCGTCACGCGGGTCGGCTGTATGTCGCTCTGGCGCCCTACGAAATTCCACAGGAAATAGCGCCAGTACATGTACGAGAGCTGGTAGTTGAAGAAATAGTTGAGGTTCTCGAGGAACGTCGGCTCGACGATCGTGCGCGGTTCGTACCCGTCGTCGTATACCTTCTTGGTGCCGAAGTCGAGCACTTCGCCCTGCATGGGGCGTCCCTGCGAGTCGCGGACGATTTCGCCCTTTTCGTCGCGCATGATCTCGGTTTTGGTGCGGTAGGCGGCCCATTGCTTGTACTCCTTCTCTCCTTTGCGCGCATCCCACATGCGGGGGAAGAAGTGGATGAATTCCGGGGCGTGGGTATATCCCGTGATGACCGATGCGGGCTTGTACTTGCCGTCCTCGTCGAGGTAGTAGAAATGCTTTTCCTTGTACCCTTCGGGCGGGGCCGAGTAGTAAGCGCCGAACAGCAGCGGCCGGTCACCGTACTGGTCGCGGTTGAGCACCGACATCAGTGCGTGGGGATTGTTGGGGTTGTTGCTGTTCATCGGCGGGTTGGCGGCGGCACGGATCGTCACCGAAGCGTAGGACGAGAACCCGATGAGGATCATGGTCGTCGAGAGCAGGACGATGTTCCACACGACCTTGCCTTTGCGGTGTGTGTACCACGAAGCCCAGCCCATGCCGCCGATCAGCGCCAGTGCGAAGAGCACCATGCCCGAGTTGACGGGCAGCCCCAGCGTGTTGACGAAGAAAAGGTCGAGCATCGCCCCGACGTAGACCGTGTAGGGGATGATGATGTTGTTGACGAAGATCAGGATGGCGCCCGCGATCAGCGTGGCGTAGACGATGCCCTTGAAAGTCACCTTCTCCGTCGTGCGGAAATAGTAGATGAACACCAGCGCCGGGATGGTCAGCAGGTTGAGGATGTGCACGCCGATCGACAGTCCCATCATGTAGGCGATCAGTACGATCCAGCGTGACGAGTGGGGCTGGTCGGCCTCCTCCTCCCATTTGAGCATCAGCCATACGACCAGCGCCGTGAACATCGACGAGAGGGCGTAGACCTCACCCTCGATGGCCGAGAACCAGAACGTATCGGTGAAGGTGTAGGCCAGGGCACCCACGATGCCTGCACCCAGGATGGCCCACACGTTGGCTCGGGTGAGCTGGCTGCCGTCGCGGGTCACGAGGCGCCGCGCCAGGTGTGTGATCGTCCAGAACAGGAACAGGATGCAGAATGCGCTGGCGATGGAGTTCATGCCGTTCACCGCCATGCCCACAAAGTCCGGGTTGCCGGCGGCGAAGAGCGTCGCCAGGCGCGCCAGCATCATGAACAGCGGGGCTCCGGGAGGGTGCCCGACTTCGAGTTTATAGGAGGTTGCAATGAATTCCGAGCAGTCCCAGAGGCTCGAAACCGGTTCCATCGTCATCAGGTATACCAGTGCGGCGATGGCAAAGACCGCCCAGCCGACGATGTTGTTCCAGCGTTTGAAGGATGTCATATTTTTTCGGTATGTTTCGCTTTATGTCCTGCAAAAGTAATCATTTAACGGCGAAATCCAATCAATATTACCTGCCGAAGGCGGAAAGTTGCTATTTTTAAGGCTTTTCGGAGCCGGGCCGGATTTCCCTGTTCTGCCGTCCGGTTGCCGTAGCGTCTGCTGACGCCGGTGCGGGTTTGTGGCGTGGCCGTTTTCGAATGGCTGGCCGGGACAAGGTGGTGGGCCGCGATGTGCAAAAATGTGAAATGCCGGAGCGACGCTCCGGCATTTCCAGATGGTGGTGTGGCTGGCGGGCACGTTGCCCGGTGGTTATTTGCGGCCCGGCCTGAGGATGCCGGACAGCCAGCTGCCCATGCCGGACTTTTTCTTCTCCGGCGCCTGCGTTTTTCGGGGTGCCTCGGGGCTTCCCGTTTCCCGTTTGTCCCGGGCGGGTTTCTGACTTCCGGATTTTCGGTCATCCTGTCTCCGTTCCGTGTTTGCGGCCGCTGCGTTTTGCCTGTCCGGTTTTTGCCTGCCCCGGTTACGGTTGCGGCGGCGTGCCGGGCGTGCCGCGGCGTCCTTGTCCTGCGGCTGTTGCCCGTCCGGGGTCTGCTTGCCGCCGGTTCGTTGCCCTTGCGGTTTCGGATCGCCGGGAGCCTGTCCCTGCGGCTTGCGCCTGCCCGGCCTCTGTCCGGCCTGACTTTGTGCGGGCTGTTTTTGTGCGGCTCGCTTTTCCTCCGCTTGCTTCTGCCCTCCGGTTTGTGCTGTATCCGGTTTTTTCCCGGCTGGCTTTTTCCGGCTGTTTTGTGCGGGAGCCAGTTCCCCGGAATCCGGGTCGAGTTCCAGTCCGGTCAGTTTGAGGATGTCTTTCAGCAGCGGGCGTTCCTCCTCCGAGCAGAAGGCGATGGCCTGTCCGTCGCGCCCGGCGCGTCCCGTGCGGCCGATGCGGTGGACATAGGTCTCGGGCACTTCCGGCAGGTCGTAGTTGATTACCAGCGGCAGTTCGCTGATGTCGATTCCCCGCGCGGCGATGTCGGTGGCGATCAGCACCCGGCAGGCTCCCGAGCGAAAGTCGTTCATGGCCCGTTCGCGGGCGCCCTGCGACTTGTCTCCGTGGATGGCGCGTCCTTCGATGCCCGCTTTGGTGAGGATACGGGCGATGCGGTCGGCGCCGTGCTTGGTGCGCGAAAATACCAGCACCGAGCTCTCGGGGCGTTCGCGCAGCAGGGAGGCCAGCAGCGTCCGTTTTTCGGCCTTTTCGGCGAACAGGACGCTCTGGCGGATGGTCTCGACCACCGAGGCCGGGGGCGTCACGGTGACGTGCGCCGGGTTGCGGAGCATCGTATTGGCCAGTTTTACGATGTCGTCGGGCATCGTCGCCGAGAAGAAGAGCGTCTGCCGCTTTGCGGGCAGCAGCGGGAGGATTCGCCGGATGTCGTGGATGAAACCCATGTCGAGCATTCGGTCGGCTTCGTCGAGGACGAAAAAGCGGATGTCGGACAGCGAGACGTAACCCTGGCCGATCAGGTCGAGCAGGCGTCCCGGCGTGGCTACCAGCAGGTCGATGCCGCGTTGCAGCGCATCGACCTGCGGCCGCTGGTTGACGCCGCCGAAGATCACGCAGTGGCGGATGTCCGTGTAGCGGGCATAGTCGCGGCAGCATTCGTCGATCTGGATCGCCAGTTCGCGCGTCGGCGTGAGCACCAGCGTCTTGATCGTGCGTCGCCCTTTGGTGCGCGGCTCGGCCGAGAGCAGCTGGAGGATCGGCAGCGTGAAGGCCGCCGTCTTGCCCGTCCCGGTCTGGGCGCAGCCCAGCAGGTCGCGGCCTTCGAGTGCGGGCGGGATGGCCTGCTGCTGGATCGGGGTGGGGGTCGTGTAGCCTTTTTCGGCCACGGCACGCTTGAGTGGTTCTATCAGGTTCAGTTCCTGGAATGTCATTGCATATCGGTTTTGTCCCGGCGTCGTGCGCCGGATAATTCGGTGTTGATAATATACGGAGGGAAAAACGGGAAGCGTCAGACCAACGCGCACTATTATTGGCACAAAGGTACGATTAATTCCGCGATTCTGGTGCATCTCGATTAAATTTCTTATTTTTGCACAATAATTTTTCGCAATTTATGGAATCGAAACTCGTACTTTACAATACGCTCACCCGCCGCAAGGAGGTGTTCGAACCGCTGACTCCCGGCCGCGTGGGCATGTATGTCTGCGGCCCCACGGTCTACGGCGACCCGCACCTGGGGCACGCCCGGCCGGCGGTGACGTTCGACCTCATGTTCCGCTACCTGAAGTCCTGCGGCTACAAGGTGCGTTACGTGCGCAACATAACGGATGTGGGGCACCTGGAGCACGACGCCGACGAGGGGGAGGACAAGATCGCCAAGAAGGCGCGCCTCGAGCAGCTGGAGCCGATGGAGGTGGCGCACTACTATACGGAGCGTTACCACCGTGCGATGGATGCGCTCAACGTCGAGACGCCGTCGATCGAACCCTATGCCTCGGGGCATATCATCGAGCAGATCGAGTTCGTCAAGAAGATCCTCGCCGACGGCTTCGCCTACGAGTCGAACGGCTCGGTCTATTTCGACGTGGAGAAATACAACGCCAAATATAATTACGGCAGGCTTTCGGGTCGTAACCTCGACGACATCATCGCCAACACGCGCGAGCTGGACGGGCAGGGCGACAAGCGCCACTCCTATGACTTCGCGCTGTGGAAGAAGGCGTCGCCCGAGCATATCATGCGCTGGCCTTCGCCGTGGGGAGAGGGGTTCCCCGGCTGGCATATGGAGTGCTCGGCGATGAGTACCCGCTACCTGGGCGAACGCTTCGACATCCACGGCGGCGGCATGGATCTGATGTTCCCGCACCACGAGTGCGAGATCGCGCAGTCGACCGCCGCGCTGGGGC
>ERZ827452.2958-NODE-2958-length-11626-cov-2.504969_pt1 | contig 11626 bp, 14 predicted proteins | sample MGYA00519866_ERZ827452 | MGnify/ENA primary metagenome ERZ827452 (study PRJEB31778, sample SAMEA3449307) | human gut metagenome | biome: human gut; feature: human-associated habitat; material: faeces | place: United Kingdom | collected 2010/2012 ... | reverse complement strand
TCTGTTACAAATTATAATTTTAATCAAAAATAATTTAATCAAACAGAAACAATTTAATGAAACATAAACAAGCAGCATAAAACATATACAAAGCTTTTTTAAGGTTATTTTAGGAGGATATCAAGATGGCATATTTAATTTCAGAGGAAGCAAAAGACTTATTACAGGATGTACACGAGTTCTGTGAAAACGAAGTAAAAGAACAGTGTAAAGCATACGACGTCAGTGGAGAATGGCCAAAAGAAATTTATGACAAAGCCATTGAAATGCAGTTACATTCATTAGAAGTACCAGAAGAATACGGTGGACCAGGATTATCAAGAGTAGACGTTGCGGCAGCACTGATCGAAGAAATGGCAATCGCAGATGCAGGATTTGCAACAACAATCTCAGCCAGCGGATTAGGAACAAAACCAGTACTGATCGCAGGAAATGAAGAACAGAAAAAACATGTATGCCAGAAGATCATTGATGGTGGATTTGGAGCTTTCTGTTTAACAGAACCAGGAGCAGGATCTGATGCCAGTGCAGGAACAACAACAGCTGTCAAAGACGGAGATGAGTGGGTATTAAATGGAAGAAAATGCTTCATTACAAATGGAGGAATCGCTTCTTTCTACTGTATCACAGCTATGACAGATAAAACAAAAGGTGTTAAAGGAATCTCTATGTTCTTAGTTGATGCTGGAACACCAGGATTAAGCACAGGTAATGAAGAAAATAAAATGGGTATCCGTACATCAAACACATGTGATGTTGTATTAGAAGACTGTCGTATTCCAGCTGCAAACTTAGTTGGAGAAGAAGGAAGAGGATTCTCAATCGCAATGAAGACATTAGACCAGGCAAGAGCTTGGATGGGATGTGTTGCAACAGGTATCGCACAGCGTGGTATCAATGAAGGTATTGCATATGCCAAAGAAAGAGTTCAGTTTGGTAAACCAGTCATCAAAAATCAGGCAATGCAGTTTAAAGTAGCTGATATGGAAATCAAAACAGAAACAGCTCGTCAGATGGTTGCACATGCTTTAACAAAGATGGATATGGGATTACCACATTCCAAAGAAGCAGCGATCGCAAAATGCTATGCATCTGATATCGCAATGGAAGTAGCTTCTGAAGCAATCCAGATGTTCGGTGGATATGGATACAGCAGAGAATATCCAGTTGAGAAATTATTAAGAGATGCTAAGATCTTCCAGATTTTCGAAGGAAGTAACGAAATTCAGAGAATCGTCGTAGCAAATAACACAATCGGAAGATAGAACATAAGAAGGAGTAAGACTATGAACATTTTAGTATGTATCAAACAGGTTCCGGATGATTCTGTAGAAATCCATTTAAATGCAGAAGGAACACCGGATTTAGCAAACGTAACACCTGTTGTAAATGCATTTGACACCTATGCTCTCGAAATGGCAGCACGATTAAAAGAATCCTCTGAAGGAGAAGTAACAGTTGTATGTGTCGGAGAAGATAGTGCAAAGAACTCTCTGAAAAACTGTCTTGCAGTTGGTGCAGATCATGCATTTTTAGTAAGTGATGATGCATTCAAAGGATCTGACACAACAGGAATCGCAAATATCCTAAAAAATGTGATCGCAAAATTAGAAGCGGACAATGGTCAGAAATTTGATCTTGTATTCTGTGGAAAAGAAGCAACAGATGCCGCACTTGGACAGGGTGGCTTAATGTTAGCTGAAGAACTTGGAACAAGTGTGATCACAAATATTACAGAAATTGCTTTAGATGGCGATAAAGTGACAGCAAAACAGGAAACAGAAGAAGGATACCGTACAGTAGAAGCTTCTGCACCATGTGTTGTAACAGTCACAAAACCAGAATATGACCCACGTTACCCAACGATCAAGAATAAAATGGCAGCAAGAAAGAAACCAATCGGCGATATTAAAGAAGCTGATCTTGCTGATCTTGAAAAAGAAAAAGTCGGAGAATCTAATGCAAAGGTTCAGATCGTTAAATTATATGAACCAGCGAAGAAAGAAGCCGGAATCAAGATTCAGGAAGAAACACCAGAAGATTCAGCAATAAAAGCAGTCGCTATGATGGCAGATGCCAAAGTATTCTAGGAAGGGAGAACAAAGGACATGGCAGAATGTAAGAATATCATGGTATATGTAGAAACTGCAGAAGGAAATCCAGTCAAAGTTGGATTGGAAATGTTATCTCCAGCCAAGAAACTTGCCGATAAAGTTACGGCAGTTGTTATTGGAGGTGGAGTAGCAGATGCAGCAAAAGAAGTAGCAAAGGCCGGAGCCGATCAGGTCATCTGTGTCGACAGCGAAGATTACAAAGAGTTTAATCTCGATGCATATGCTCAGGTTTTAGTAGAATTAGTAAAAGAAGAAAATCCAGAAGCTGTATTTGTAGGTGGAACACAGGATGGAAAAGATATCGCACCAGTTGTTGCAGCAAAATGTAACACAGGATGTGCATCCGATGTATTAGATATCAAAGCAGAAGATGGAGAAGTTATCTATACATGCCCACTTTATGGTGGAACTGTATTGGAAGATGTAAAGATCAAGACAACACCACAGATAGCAACATTACGTTCCGGAGCATTCCAGAAAGTGGAAGACCCAACTGAGGGTGAAGTTGTAGCCAAAGAAGTAAAAGTAGCTGATGATGTGATCAAAGCAAAGATCACAGAAAGTGTAAAAGAAATCGCAGAGATGATCAACCTGGAAGAAGCAGAAGTTATCGTATCTGGTGGACGTGGAATGGGAAGCAAAGAAAACTTCGCATTAGTTGACGATCTTGCAAAACTCTTAGGAGGAGTTGTAGGAGCAACAAGACCAGCCATTGAAGACGGATGGGTATCAAAGATTCATCAGGTTGGACAGTCTGGAAAGATCGTTGCACCAAAATTATATATTGCATGCGGAATCTCTGGAGCTACACAGCACGTATCAGGAATCATGAATTCTGGATACATTGTAGCAATCAACAAAGATGAAGATGCACCAATCTTTGACGTAGCCAATGTAGGAATCGTTGGAGACGTTATGAAAGTGCTTCCTGTTATGATCGAAGAGATCAAGAAGATCAAGGATGCACAGTAAATAAATATCTATTTTTAAAATAGCTTGTTTCTATACTTAATGTATATTCACCATTTATAAAAGGTCAGATTATGGCGTATGCCATAGCCTGGCCTTTCTTTCCGTGTATAATTAATAAGAAGAAACTTTTATATATCACGTCCACAATGCCGGTAAAATGCCAGCATATACAATCCACATAATCCAACAAGTGCATACACAACTCGTGACAGCCAGCTCATATCTCCAAACAAAAATGCAACAAGATCAAATCGGAAGAATCCGATCAATCCCCAATTTATAGCACCAATGATCGTAAGCGTTAAAGCTGTACAATCCAAACATTTATTTCCCATAATAAAATCAAACCTCCTTGATGTGAAATGTAAAGAATTCCAGTATAGTATTTACAAAAAAAAGGATTTTATGTACAAGGTATTAAAAACCTTAAAATACATTTACGTTTAAAAAAAAAGAGAGTATAATACTCATCAAAGACCATGTCTGACTACCGTGAAGGTAAAGGAGGAACAAAGGCATGAAAGTTATTTTTTTAGACGTAGACGGAGTATTGAATTCACAGCAATTATTCGAGAAATGCGAAGATGATCAGCTGATTTCTGTAGATGAGGATAACATTAAGAATTTAAAAACAATCGTAGATGCAACAGGAGCAAAGATCGTATTATCATCATCCTGGAGATACGGATGGGCAGAACACAGTGATGCTGTGCAGGACTGGTGTCAGATTCTAGTTGACATCTTAGCGAAATACGACCTAAAGATCATAGATAAGACAGAATACCTAAGCAGTGGAAGAAGAGAAGATGAGATCAAAGATTGGCTGGATAAGTGTGAAGAGAAGATTGAAGGTTTTGTCATATTAGATGATGGTGCATATGAATGGCATAGACACGGATTTGACAAACATCTGGTCAAGACAGATTTTTGTACAGGTGGATTAAGAGAAGAAGATGCAGACAAAGCAATTAAGATCTTAAATAAGAAAAGATTATTCAGCTTTTTCAAAAAATACTAAAGGAGAGTTAACAGATGGATATAAATAAAGTGACAACAGCAATGATCGATTACTATCAAGGTCAGCCAAAGAGAATCCAGCATTTCTTGAAAGTACACGCGTATGCAAAGCTGATCGGAGAACAGGAAGGATTAGATAAGGAAATTTTAGACATCCTGGAAGTGGCTGCATTAACACATGATATCGGTATCAAAATAAGCGAAGAAAAATACAACAGTAGTGCAGGAAAATACCAAGAGGTTGAAGGACCGGCAGTTGCACAGCAGATGCTGGAAGACTTACAATATGACAAAGCAAAAACAGACAGAGTCTGCTATTTGATCGGACATCACCATACATATGATCAGATTGACGGTATTGATTATCAGATTCTTGTGGAGGCTGATTTTCTGGTAAATATTCTGGAGGATAGACTGGCGAAAGAAGCAGCTTTGCAGGCATATCATAATATTTTTAAGACAGAGAGTGGAAAGAACATCTGTCAGGAAATGTTTGCGCTGTAATGAAAAAGCAGAAAATGATATTAATTTAGAATTTTACAGAAAACAACAGAGACAGGCGGCAACATGAATAGAAAAAAATTATCAGTCATTTTTTTTGTGGGTTTTGCTATAATTTCAGGGTGTGGTAAATCTGTATCGGAGATAAAAGACAGTAATCTGGTCGAAAATGACACGTTAGAAGGAGATATTACGTTTTCTACAGAGGAGACAAGTGGGGATTCAAATGAAGGTTTTGTGCAGATGTCAGCAGATGAACTGCTGGACAGATTTGTAAATGGAGAAGTCAGTGCGCATTGTCTGTATGACACAGCGAAAACTTTTTATATTACAGAATTAGATATGGATAGCGAAGAGTGGGATGCTTATTCCATTGGAGATCGGGAAGATCTTGATAATGATGGAGAAGAGGAACTGATACTTTGTGGACCTTATGGCGGAAAATATTTGGATGCCAGAGATGGTGAAGTGTATGAATTTGCTGCAGGAGATGGGACAGCTGAAAGTCTGTCTTATACCTATTATCAGGGATATGTATGGATCTTGTACAGCAATGAGATGAACAGTGGTTACAAGGTTTATCATATGGAAAGATATGATGGGGCTGACAGCAAAGTGAATGAGATGGATTTTTCGGAAGAATACAGAGATGAAAATGATCCGGAAAAAGGTTCAATATACGTGATCAATAGCGACGAAGTTTCCGAAGAAACATATAATGAGCTGTGCAGCAGGATTTTTGCGGCGCAGATGAATACTTATTAACCGAAAGTTATTCAAAACAAACAGATTGTCATGTGGATAGCAGCAACAAAACCTTGAATTTCAGAGAAAAAATACCTGCAAAAAAAGTCTTTCCTAACCTTACATTTTCGTTGACTAACAGGGCATACTGTTCTTACAATGAAAGAAAAGGGGGCATTTTTATGCAGAAATTATCAAAGGCTGCAATCGGAAGAAGCTATACGATCCAGTGGATGTTTGGTGTGCCGGAAGTCATGGATTTCCTGCGCGAACATCATGTGGAAGAGGGAGATAATATACAGATTATCCGAAAGCTGAAGGACGCATTGATTGTTGGGGTAAAAGGATCGAGATTTGCAATGGGAAATGAAATTGCAGACCGGATTCAGGTGTAGAAAATAATAAAAAGGCAGAGAATAAGAAGTGGGCGTGTTACAACATGGCAGATTTATTTTGCGATGGTGTGGCACGCCTTTCTTGACCAAAAGATGGATTCATAATAGACTGGAAATAGAAAACAGATTGGTTTTAGGGAGTAAGATTATATTGAAAAATTGGGCGAAAAGAGCAGCATGGGGAATGTGGGATATTAAACCAGCACTTTATGATAATGAAGTGAAAAACTGTCTTGTTGCCACTTATGGGATTCAGGGATTAGCAGAAAAGCACGATTTTTTCGGCTATCTGGATGTATATTTTAACTATGACAGCGAAGGAAATTATCAGATCATGGATCTGCAGTTTGAGGAGTATGACCCGACAGCGACGGTAACAGACAGCAGTACAGACGGGGTTGCAGCAGGAGAACCTGGTATTGGAGCGAAAAATCCAAGGTTTCAGCCGAAAAATTATGATATTTACACTTACAGGGATGGAAATATAGTGCATGTATTTGATAATTATGAATTTGGATACCGTACTAACTTTGATCTTTGTAGCGGTGGTCTTATCGAGGTTACATCCAGTGTCAGTGCGGCGGAATATGATGTCGTATTCTATCGGATCGGAACAGACGGTGCGTCACCGGTAGTGGAAGATGTATTTCGCTGTGTGGGAACACAGACAGGGAATGATACGGTAAGTTTTCAATACACGGAGAACGGAAAAGAGATCACGGAAGAGGAATATAACCGGAAGATAGAAGATTATGCGAAACCACTTGAGGGGCTTGAGTGGAAGGAAATTTACTAGAGAGAAAAAGCATAGCTGGCTGTAGGAGAGAAAATCCTTATGTGTTATGGTTGAGATATAGCACATACGGATTTTTGGTAGAAATAGGGGAATGCATATGTCAGCAAGAAATCACGAAGTAACAGCAAAGCAGCAGTTATTAGATGCAAATGGCAATATCGCAGAGACAGTCTTAGATGCATTTCCAATGGGAAAATTGCAAATGCCGACAAATTCTTCAGAGGGCGATATTGTTTATGAGAAGAAGAATTTGCGGTTAAAATATGTATTAGAAAAAAATCCTGAAAATCTATCAGAAAGAAGTGTAGTAGGGAAATCAATAGCTGGAAAAGAAAAAACAGGAAGATTCTATTATAACCAGAAAATCAATTGTATGCGCGCGGAAGGTTTCGCAGAATATGGATGTTTTATGTTTTGCGGAGAAGGTGCACAACCGGTATTAAATGTAAAAAATACATTGATCCATATGAAAAAGTGTAATATAATACACTAAAACACACGAATGCAAGGGTGATGCATATATGAAACGAAAAATAACGGATAAATTATGTGAATGGAAAAAGCAGACAAATGGGCGCATGCCACTTTTGATCTATGGGGCAAGACAGGTTGGAAAAACATTTGAGATGCGGGAATTTGGGGCACATTATTATAAAAATACCGTGTATATCAATTTTGAAACAGACGAGAAAATAGGAAGTTATTTTGAAACAGATATACATGCAGATTCTGTAGTGGTTCTTTTGGAAAAATATTATCAAGTAAAAATTGTGCCGGAAGAAACTCTTATCATTTTTGATGAAATACAGATGTGTGAGAGAGCATTGACATCTTTGAAATATTTTGCGGAAGAGGCACCAGAGTATCATGTAATGGCAGCTGGAAGTTTATTAGGAGTAGCTGTAAATCGTGAAAAATACTCATTCCCGGTAGGAAAAGTACAAATGTTGACAATGTATCCAATGGATTTGGAAGAGGTGTTGTGGGCAAAGGGAAAACAAATACTTTCAGATACCATCCGGGAACATTATAATAGTAATGTACCATTAGAGGATGCACTTCATGAGGAGGCTATGCAGGAATTTGAACACTACTGCATCATAGGTGGAATGCCGGCAGCAGTGAAAGCTGATATTATGAGGAATAGTTCAATTGGTCAGGAAGAGATAAGACAAATGCTTTTGAACTCATATATTGCTGACATGACAAAGTATGCAGACAAGGGGGATACAGTACGTATTTTTGAAGCATATGATTCTCTGCCAGCACAGCTTGCAAAAGATACAAAAAAATTCCAATATAAGCTTATAAGATCGGGAGCACGTGCATCCCAGTATGGAGATGCGATTGACTGGCTGATCCGTTCAGGAATTGTGAACAAATGCATGAAGTGCACACAGGGATTTTATCCAGTTGTTGCATATCAGGATTTAAGAGCATTTAAACTATATTATAGCGATATGGGAATCATGTCTGCGAGGATGGGAATGAGTCTTGAAGCATTAAGGAGCAGAGAGACAGAACATTTTCGTGGGATTATGACAGAGAACTATGTTTCGATTGCATTAAAAACGAATGGTTATCAGCTTTATTATTGGGAATCAGATAATACGGCAGAAGTAGATTTTCTTATACAGAAAGATAGTCATGTAATTCCGGTGGAATGTAAAGCAGGAAATCATGTAAAAGCAAAAAGTATGATGGTTTACATGGAAAAATATGCGCCTGCATACGCAATCAGAATTTCAGCAAGAAATTTCGGTATGGTGCAGGGAATAAAATCTGTCCCACTATATAGTGTATTCTGTATTTAATGCAATTCTTGAAAGAAAATAGCCTGATGGGTAGTAGAGAGGCGGTAGCGATGGTAAAAATAGACTTAATCACAGGCTTCTTAGGAGCTGGAAAAACAACCTTTTTGAAAAAATATGCAGAATATCTCATTGCCAAAGGACAGAACATCGGAATCCTTGAGAACGATTTTGGAGCCGTGAATGTTGATATGATGCTGTTACAGGATCTGATGGGAGACAACTGCGAGTTGGAAATGGTTTCCGGTGGCTGTGACGCGGACTGTCACAGAAGACGTTTTAAGACAAAACTGATTGCAATGGGAATGTGTGGCTATGACCGTGTCATAGTAGAGCCATCCGGTATTTTTGATGTGGACGAATTTTTTGATGCGCTGAGGGAAGAACCGTTAGACCGCTGGTATGAGGTGGGAAATGTGATTGCGATTGTGGATGCAAATCTGGAAGAGCATTTATCTGAGGAGGCAGAATATATTCTGGCTTCGGAGGTGGCGAATGCAGGAGAGATTATCTTAAGTCATGCGGATGAAGTGTCAGCGGAGCAGGCAGACACCACGGTCGCACACCTAAACCGTGCATTGGAACAGATAAAGTGTCCGCGCAGGGTGGACAAAGAGGTGCTGCGCAAAAGCACACTGGATCTGAATGAAGAAGATTTCAACCGGCTGATTAGCTGCGGCTATCAGATGGAGAGCTACCGCAAACTGGATATGGAAGAGAAAAAAGGGTTTGAATCTGTCTATTTTATGAATGTGAAAATGACGGAGGAACAGTTAAAGACTACTGTGGGAAAACTGATGAATGACAGGGAATGCGGCGAGGTATTCCGTGTAAAAGGTTTTTTGCAGAAGGAGGATAGAAGCTGGATACAGCTGAATGCAACGCATAATGGAATTACCATGAACCCGATCGAGAAGGGGCAGGAAGTGATCATTGTGATCGGGGAAGAGTTAAAGGAGCAGGCTATTAAAAAATACTTTTTGAAGCAGGATAATTTATGATTGGAACGAGCTATGGATCCACAGTAATGATATTTTAGCGCCGACAGGAAGCGTGAGGCTGGCAGGTTGCCAGAAGCAGATGCATCCGTTATAATAAAAAGAGTGGCTTGTCAGTTATTTATAATTAAGAAAGAGAAGGGAAAAGAAAGTATGAAAATTGCAGTAACTTATGATAACGGAGAGGTTTTTCAGCATTTTGGAAGAACAGAGAATTTTAAAGTGTATGAAATAGAGGATAATAAAGTGATCTCTAGTGAGGTGATCAGTTCTAAGGGAGTAGGACATGGCGCACTTGCCGGAGTACTTGCCGACAGGAACGTGAAGGCGTTGATTTGCGGAGGAATCGGTGGCGGTGCGATCAATGCCCTTACAGAGGCGGGGATTGAAGTTTGCTCAGGTGCATCCGGAGATACTGACAAAGCAGTCGAAGATTACTTAAATGGAAAACTTATAGATGCAGGACAGACCTGTGACCACCATGGGGAGGGACATACCTGTGGAGATCATGAAGAGGGACATGGATGCGGACATCATGATGCAGAGGAAAATCACAGTTGCGGATGCGGTTCCCATGAAGGAACAGAGAGCGGAGAAGGCTGTGGATGCGGCTGTGGAGAACGCAGCAAGATCGAGGGAGCAAATGTAGGAAAGACATTAAAAGTCCACTATACAGGAACCTTTAACGATGGAACAAAATTCGACTCATCTTATGACCGCGGTGAGCCATTAGAGTTCGTGTGCGGAGCCGGTATGATGATAAAAGGATTCGACCGTGCAGTGGCAGATATGGAGATCGGACAGATCAAAGACATCCACCTGATGCCGGAAGAAGCATACGGTCTGCCTGATCCAAATGCAATCTTTCATGTGGAGATCAGCCAGCTGCCGGGTGCAGAAAAACTGGAAGAAGGACAGCAGGTTTACCTTCAGAATGAGATGGGACAGCCATTCCCGGTTACGGTTGTGGCAAAGGAAGCCGGAATTATTACGTTTGATGCAAACCATGAGATGGCAGGAAAAGAATTGAATTTCAAGATCGAACTTGTGGAAATCTGCTAATATGACATATCAAATAGCAATTTGTGACGACGAGGAAAAACAGAGAGCGTATATCAAAAGTCTGGTGGAGGGATGGCTTCGCCAGACTTTTCATCATACAAAAATTCAGGAATATGCAAGCAGCGAACAGTTTTTATTTGAACAGGCATATGACAGGACGCAGATTTTGTTTCTTGATATCGAGATGGAGAAAATGGATGGTATCGCACTTGCAAGGGAAATCCGCAAACACAACCGCCAGATGCAGATCATCTTTGTGACTGGGTACATGGAGTACATTCAGGAAGGTTACGATGTGGAGGCACTTCACTATCTGTTAAAACCCGTCTCGCAGGAGAAAATAGACAGTGTTTTAGATCGTGCGGTAGAGCGTTTGAAGACAGCGGATGCCGTGCTTCTCGTCGAAAGTGGCGGAGAAGTTCTTAGGCTTCCACTCAAGGAGATCCGTTTTATCGAATCAAACCGGAATTATAATATCATCCATGCGGATAATGATTACGAGGTGCGTGGCACTTTGTCAGAGCTGGAAGCAAAACTGGATGAAGCATTTGTCCGCGTGGGGCGGTCATATCTGGTGAATCTCCATTATGTGAGACGTATTGGCAAGACGGAGCTGATTTTGAACACCGGGGAGAAACTTCCGGTTCCAAGAGGAAGCTATAAGAAGCTGAATGAGGCGTTTATAAAATATTTTTAAGATACGTGAAAAATTGAAATAAAAGAACAACTGCCCGAGGAGATAAAAAACAATGTCCCTGCTATCCAAATACATTAACAGACAATTAGCCGCCTACCAGAGCGAGTTAGTTCAGACTCACTATCAGGAGGTGGAGAACATGTACCGTCAGATCCGTGGCTGGCGGCATGATTATAGAAACCATATCCAGGTACTCAAAAGCTATGCGAAAGACGGTGACTTGGCACAGATCAGCAAATACCTTGATGAGTTAGACGAGGATCTGTCCACCGTGGATACCGTGATCAAGACTGGGAACAAAATGACCGATGCCATCTTAAACAGTAAGATCTCGTTGGCAAAGTCAAAACATATTCCGGTCGTGGCGGATGCCCATGTACCGGTCGCATTAAAAACATCGGAGATGGATCTCTGCATTATTATTGGAAACCTCTTCGACAACGCCATTGAGGCGAGTCTGCAATTGCCCGAAGAGAAGCGGATGATCCGCATCTACATGGATATGAAAAATACCCAGCT
>ERZ827452.2949-NODE-2949-length-11645-cov-3.229422_pt1 | contig 11645 bp, 9 predicted proteins | sample MGYA00519866_ERZ827452 | MGnify/ENA primary metagenome ERZ827452 (study PRJEB31778, sample SAMEA3449307) | human gut metagenome | biome: human gut; feature: human-associated habitat; material: faeces | place: United Kingdom | collected 2010/2012 ... | reverse complement strand
TATTATCCTATGTAGAACCATATGCATCTTCAACATGTGAAATGGTAGCTGAGATCCTGCAGTATTTCTCGGATGACCTGCGTATCCGCAATATGGAGGCTGACTGTCTCTATGCGGGAATTATGATCGATACAAACAATTTTACGACAAGAGCAGGTGTACGTACCTTTGAGGCTGCTGCATTCTTAAGAAGGAGTGGAGCAGACGTGACCAGAGTACGTAAACTGTTAAGGGATGATCTGAAATCTTATCAGGCACGTGCAGAAGCAGTGAGAACTGCACAGATTTACAGAGAATGCTATGCCATTGCCAGATGTCCAAGTGAAAATCTGGACAGTCCTACAGTTATAGGAGCACAGGCAGCCAATGAGCTTCTGAATATTGCAGGGGTTAAGGCATCGTTTGTACTGACTCAGTACAATAATGAAGTTTATATCAGTGCCAGGGCTATTGACGAAGTCAATGTACAGGTAATGATGGAAAAGATGGGCGGAGGCGGTCATATGAATATTGCCGGTGCCCAGGTCAAGGCTTCTCCGGATGAGGTGGAGAGAATGCTTAAAGACATCATAGATCAGGAATATCAGGAGGAAAACACAAAATGAAAGTAATCTTACTTGAAGACGTAAAAGCACTTGGAAAAAAGGGACAGATCGTAAATGTAAGTGACGGATATGCAAGAAACATGATCCTTCCTAAGAAACTGGGGCTGGAGGCAACTCCTAAGAATTTAAATGATCTGAAACTTCAGAAAGCAAACGAAGAGAAGGTTGCAAAAGAAGTATATGAAGCAGCACAGGCATTTGCAAAGGATCTCGAGACAAAAGAAATCATCCTTACACTGAAAACAGGAGAAGGCGGAAGAACCTTTGGTTCCGTTTCTTCCAAAGAAATTTCAGAAGCAGCCAAAGTTCAGCTTGGGCTGGATATTGATAAAAAGAAACTTCAACTGCCAAGTCCGATCAGAAATCTCGGTGTGACACAGGTTCCGGTGAAATTGCATCCTAAAGTAACCGGAAGTCTGAAAGTATGGATCAAAGAAGCATAAGTAAGGAGAATCTGCTATGGAAGAAGCGCTGATAAAAAGAATACCGCCTCACAGTATTGAGGCAGAGCAGTCTGTCATCGGCGCCATGCTCCTTGACAGAGATGCGATTCTGATTGCATCGGAAATCCTGACAAGTGATGACTTTTATCAGAATCAGTATGGCATTATTTTTGATGCACTTGTGGAAATGTATAAAGACGGGGTCGGTGCAGACCTTGTCACATTGCAAAACAAACTTCGTGAAAAGGAAGTTACACCGGAACTTTACAGTGTTGAGTACCTTGGAGAACTTTTGGCGAGTGTGCCGACATCGGCAAATGTAAAGTTTTATGCGGAGATAGTTCATGAGAAAGCAGTTTTAAGACGGCTTATAAGAGTCAGCGAGCAGGTCACAAAAGATTGTTACATGGACAGCCAGCCGTTAGAGGACATTTTGGAAGATACGGAAAAAAGCGTATTTGATGTTATACAGCAGCGTGGTGGAAGTGAGTTTGAGCCGATAAGGGATGTTGTTTTAAGAACTCTTGACAGTATTGAAAAAGCAGCAAAACAGAAAGGAAACATAACAGGACTGGAGACAGGTTTCAGGGATCTTGATGCGAAAACAGCAGGTTTACAGAAGTCTGACCTTATACTTATAGCGGCAAGACCGGCTATGGGAAAGACGGCATTTGTCTTAAATATTGCAGAGTATGTTGCACTTCATAGTAACAGCACGATAGCACTTTTCAGCCTTGAGATGAGCAAGGAACAGCTTGTAAAGCGTATGCTTGCCATGAATTCAATGGTCGATTCGCAGAAAATCCGTACAGGTGACCTTGAAGATGATGACTGGGACAAGCTTGTCGGAAGTGTGCGTAAGATAGGTAATTCAAATCTTGTTATAGATGATACATCAGGTATCACAGCGTCAGAGCTTCGTTCAAAGTGCCGTAAGTTAAAGATAGAGCAGGGACTTGACCTTGTGATAATAGATTATCTCCAGCTCATGACAGGAGCGGGCAAGAGAAAAAGTGACAGCAGGCAGCAGGAAATATCAGATATTTCCCGTTCACTTAAGGTTATGGCAAGGGAACTTAATGTTCCGGTCATAGCATTGTCGCAGCTTTCACGAGCTGTTGAGTCAAGACCTGATAAACGCCCTATGCTGTCAGACTTGCGTGAATCAGGTGCGATAGAGCAGGATGCGGATATTGTAATGTTTATATACAGGGATGAATATTACAATCCCGATTCGGAAAAGAAAGGTGTGGCAGAGGTTATTGTGGCGAAGCAGCGAAGCGGACCGACAGGACCGGTAGAGCTTGCATGGTTGTCGCAGTACACGAAATTTGGAAATCTGGAATACCAGAGGTAGACAATGGCTAACGGGACGCTCTGAATGAGGGAGATTATTCCACCTCATGGACGCTCTCGCTCGGAGAAATTCGTAGCGGCACATAAGCGTGCAAAATACGCCCGCTAAGTGCCGACGCATTTCAACGCCATTCGGTCAGAATAATTCTCCCTCATTCAGAGCTGTGCTATGGGAGAGTGTTCATTATGGTATGGAATTTACAGGGAATGGCTTTTTGTATTAAGGCTGCCATTGTATATGGGTATGTGTATATTAAGTAATGGAATTGTTATGAGCAAATTGTAAGTGTGAGTAACAGAAAATAGAGTCTATGAATTTTAAGAGTATGTTACTTTATACTTGAAATGTGTGTTGATTATTTATATTATATAAGGGTGGGCTTTGTTTTTTCCACGCTTATAATAAATGAGATTTTTTTTAGATTAAAGGTGTTTTAACACAGAAATGGAGGACAGTGAGTAATGGGAACACAGGTAAAATTTGATTATTCATTAACAAATGGTATTGTGTCAGAGGACGAGATTAAGTCTATGGCAAAGATTGCAAAGGATGCAAAGGATGTACTTGTAAGCAAGTCAGGTGCAGGTAATGATTTTCTAGGATGGATTGATCTTCCGGTGGATTACGACAAGGAGGAGTTTGCACGCATTCAGAAAGCAGCAGAGAAGATTAAATCTGATTCAGAGGTTCTTCTCGTAATCGGTATCGGAGGTTCATATCTTGGAGCGAGAGCTGCAATCGAGTTTTTAAGACATGGTTTCTACAACAGCGTTTCTAAGGAAATACGCAAAACACCTGAGATTTATTATTGTGGAAACAGTCTTAGCGGAACATATCTTTCACAGCTTATTGAAGTTATCGGAGACAGAGATTTCTCTGTAAACATCATCAGCAAATCAGGAACAACAACAGAGCCTGCTGTTGCATTTAGAATTTTCAAGGAAATGCTCGAAAAGAAATACGGAAAAGAAGAAGCTGCCAAGAGAATTTATGCTACAACAGATAAGGCAAAGGGAGCACTTAAGAATCTTTCAACAGAAGAAGGATACGAGACATTCGTTGTACCTGATGATGTAGGAGGTCGTTTCTCCGTGCTTACGGCAGTAGGACTTCTTCCAATCGCAGTAAGCGGTGCAGATATTACAAAACTTATGGAGGGTGCTGCTTCTATGAGAGAAATCTGCTTAAATAAAGACTTTGACGAGAACGAGTCATTAAAATATGCGGCAGTTAGAAATATTCTTCTCCGCAAAGGAAAGAGTGTTGAAATTCTCGGAAACTATGAGCCGGCATTCCACTATGTAGCAGAGTGGTGGAAACAGCTCTTTGGTGAGAGTGAAGGAAAAGACCAGAAAGGTATCTTCCCGGCATCAGTTGACCTTACAACAGACCTTCATTCAATGGGACAGTTCATTCAGGACGGAAGCCGTATCATGTTTGAGACTATCATGGAGCTTGAAAAACCTTCATACGATATTACTATCCAGGAAGAAGCAGTTGACCTTGACGGACTCAACTATCTTGCAGGCAAGACACTTGATTTCATCAATAAGAGTGCGATGAAAGGAACACAGCTTGCACATACAGACGGTAATGTACCAAACCTTGTAGTAAAAGTGCCGGAGCAGAATGAGTTCTATCTCGGACAGCTTTTCTACTTCTATGAGTTTGCCTGCGGTGTCAGCGGATATATTCTCGGAGTAAATCCATTTAACCAGCCGGGTGTAGAAAGCTACAAGAAAAATATGTTTGCATTACTCGGAAAGCCTGGATTTGAGGCTCAGAGAGAAGAACTTATGAAACGTCTTTAATCTTTGAAGATAGAATTATATTTTAGAGGATTTATAAAAAGTAAAACGGAGCTGTTTTTGGAAAACAGCTCCGTTTTTTTAGTTCATATTGTATAGCTATTGGTTTTATAATGATTTTAACTTGTAAAAAGTAACATTTCAGCCATGAAAAGTAAGTTTAGCTTATGGAAAATATCGGCATATTTTGGTATAATTTAAGATAACTGGATTTTTAAAATGGCAACAAGCACTTGAGAGGGGAAAAGGAAATATGAAAAAAATTAGTATAAGGCAGTATATTGCCACACTTATCGTGTGTTTTCTGGCGATAGCAATATTATCTTTCTGCACGATACAGGCATTTTACAAAAAGTCGGTAAATGATACACTTTCACTTGGAGAGAGTGCATTGAAACAGCAGAAAGAACAGATGGATGCATATCTTTCAAGAGGAATGGATGCGGTCGAGGTTACGGCGATAAATATCGAGTATATGCTCAGGGAAAATTATAGTAATGACGATATACTCAGTTATCTTAAACAGGAGTCAAAGTATTACAAAGAGGATGTTGATGTAAATTTTACAGGAATTTATGGTGTTATTAATGATGAGTATCTCGATGGTATAGGATGGCAGCCGGAAAATGATTATGTGCCACAGGACAGAGAGTGGTACAAGGCAGCAGTTAAAGCAGATGGTGAGTCGACTTTTGTTCAGCCGTATCTTGATGCACAGACTAACACAATAATGGTTTCGATAAGCCGGCTTTTGGAGGATAAGAAAAGTGTTATATCTCTTGATATTGAACTTGGAACTTTGCAGCAGGAGACACAGGCTATAAAACTTAACGGACAGGGGTATGGTTTTGTGTGTAACCGTTCAGGGCTTGTGATAACACATTCAGATGAAAAAAATATCGGAAGTGATATATCAAAAGGAGAAATGGCTGCTTTATATAAGAAGATTGTCTCAAAAAAGAACCAGACATTTAGTTATAAAATGGGCAAAAAACATATAACCGTATTTTCGACTTCCGTTATGGACGAGTGGTATGCGGTTATGATAATAAATAATGATGTTCTTTATAAAAAAATAAGCAATCTTATTATATATGATGTGGGACTGAGTATTGTACTCTACATGATAATAGTTGTATTTTGCACAATGTCGATGCGTGTGACAAGACGCACTCTCAATGAACTTGATGAGACAAATGATGAATTGCAGGAGATAAATGATAGTGTGCTGCAGGCTTTGGCAAAAACAATTGATGCAAAGGACAAATACACTAAAGGGCACTCTGTCAGGGTTGCAAAGTACAGCAAAATGATAGCGGGAAGAATGGGAAAGACGAAAAAAGAGCAGGATGAGATATACAGAGTCGCACTTTTGCACGATATGGGAAAAATAAGAATACCCGATGCTATTATAAATAAGCCGGGAAAACTTACGGATCAGGAGTTTTCGATGATTAAACTCCATCCCGTGACAGGTTATCATATTTTGAAAGGAATACGCAGGATTAAGGATTTAGCCATAGGTGCAAAATATCACCATGAGCATTATGACGGAATGGGTTATCCGAGTGGTCTTAAAGGAAAAAATATTCCTGAGATAGCAAGAATAATAGCCGTTGCAGACAGTTATGATGCGATGGCATCAAACAGGAGTTACAGAAATGCACTTCCACAGGATGTAGTCAGAAGTGAGATAGAAAAGGGAAAAGGAACGCAGTTTGACCCTGATATAGCAGACATTATGCTTCAGATGATAGATGAGGACAAAGACTATGAGATGAAGCAGACGGATGAATTAAAAAGAACGATACTTGTGGTTGATGACCAGAAAATGAACCTTATGCTCGTAAAGGGAATATGCAAGGATGAACCTATGTATAACATACTTACGGCGGAGAGTGGAGAAGAAGCAATAGAGATACTGCAAGAAAATGAAATCGCTCTTTTACTGCTCGACATAGAGATGCCTGAGATGGATGGTTTTGAGACACTTGCAAAAATCCGTGAATTTTCAGATGTAAAAGTTGCATTTATAACTGCAACAAGAGATTATGATACGATAGAAAAGGCGAGAAAACTCGGTGTAGAAGATTATCTTACAAAACCGTTTCTGCCTGCCGTATTTTTGGAAACAATTCATGGTATTATCGATTAGATAATATGCTTGTAAAATTTATTATATGCTGTGTTATTTGCTATATTTTCATAATTTAATTTCGTATTATGATAGTATCGTAAAAAATATATGTATTTAGATAAGGAAGGAGCAAATGATGAAGAAAAGATTTATTGCTGTCATTATGTCACTTGTTATGTGTGCCTCGCTTGTTTTACCGGTGGGATATGCTGATGTTAAAGCTGATGTCAAGTCGGCTGAGATTTTGGATACTGATGTGAGTGAGGCTTCTGACGGATGTACTCTGCTTGGTGTGTACGGTACTTATTACAGTCAGGCAATGGAGGCTCTCGATAAGCTTAACGAAATCCGTAAGGAGGCGTGCGAAGAGGGAGATGTACCTGACCCAAGAAATCCTGAGCGTATGCTTAACGCTGATGATTATGTGCCGTTGAAGTGGTCAGGAGATTTAGAAAGTGTGGCTAAGATAAGGGCTGTTGAAGCGGGAATAGCATATGCGTTTATGGATTCGGGGCATAACCGTCTCAACGATAAAAATACATTTTCCATAAGTTATAACGGGATTTCCGGAAGTGCTGAGGACCTTGCCTACAACGATACGACAGATATGGGTGAGGGTATCATGCAGTTTTATATGGAAAAACAGTATTGGGTAAAGGAAAATCCGACAGGTGAGGAGACAGGACATTATACAAGCATAATAAATCCTAAATATAAATATGTAGGCTGTGGAGATTTCTATTCAAAAGTTGGAAGATTTTCAAATACACTTGCAACGGAATTGTCGGAAAAAGAGGGACTTGATGAGTCTATGCTTAGAGCAAAGAAAGATGTAATGCAGAAAATAGAAGTTGCAGACCAGTACATAAAAGAGTACACAATAGAGGGCGATAGTGAGATAAATACCGATGCCACGGCGAATTATACGGTGAGGGTAAAAATTCAGAGAAACAATGCTGTGCGAAGTCTTTGGGCACTTGGGATTGACAGTTTTTCATCGTCGGACACAAGTATTGCAACAGTCACTGATGATGGTGTAGTGACTGCTATAAAAAACGGAACAGTTACGATAACTGCAAAATCGGGTGACAAAGTTGTTGCAACTAAAGATATAACAGTAAAATGCACACACAACAAAAAAATAAAGAATTATACACCTGCAACCTGTCAGACAGAGGGAAAGAAAACTTATTACTGTGACAAATGCGATTATACGGAGGAAAAGAATATTCCAAAGAAAGCACATGATTATGTTTACGGTGATGTGGAGTCGGACGGAAAAAGAACCGGAGTATGCTCGGTATGTGGTGACAGTGTGCATATAACATCGCCGTCATCATTTAATGTAAAGTGGAATAATGAGTCACATACGGAGAGAGGTTACAGCGAAACATTGCCGATGGATTTAAAAAGTGGCTCAAAAATATACTGCTGGCCTGAAAGTGTTTTGGATGACAGCACTTATAATGATGTAGTGATAGAAACGGCAAACAGTAACATAGTGTCAGTTCCGGAGGAGATGACGGTCAATTCATCCATGAACCGACTTGAGATAAAAAAAGACGGAGTCTGTGGTATTAAGATTTATCCAAAATATAACAGCCGAATTGCAAAGAATTATATATTCAGGATAGGGGAAAAAGGAAGTCTTAACATAGCAGATGCGGATGTGACATTGTCGCAGTCACAGTACACATACAATGGTGGGGAATGTAAGCCGGATGTTACGGTTACGGTTGACGGAGATACCGTTCTTGAAAAAGATGTTGATTATACCATTAGCTATGAAAACAATAAAACAGCCGGAATTGCAAAAGCAGTGATAAACGGTAAAGGCATTTTTAAAGGCAGTGTAAATAAAGAATTTAGCATAGCAAAAGCAACTGATGAAGTACATACAAGTCAGGCAGTTACGGACAGTGCAAAAGCAGCAACCTGTATTGAAAACGGACTGACAGAGGGGTCACATTGCTCAGTCTGTGGAGAAGTCATAACTGCACAAAATGTGATTGAAAAAACAGGGCATAAATATGTTGACGGAAAATGCAATGTATGTGGCGACATAAGTTATATCGATGATTCAGGTATTCGTTATACATTTGATGAAGATATAAACGGAAACAAGACATTTAAAGCAGCTGCCGTTCCCGGAAAAACATTGACGGGAGAAGTTGAAATAAAAGAAGAAATGGCAATAGGTGATGTTAAATATCCGGTAGCATCCATAGAAACAGGGGCGTTTGAGGGACAAAGCCAGATTACAAAGATAATAGTTCCTGAAAAGATAGAGAAAATCGGAACAAAGGCATTTGCAGGCTGCAGCAGCCTTGTTGAGATAAACTTTTATCCTGAGACAGTCCCGGTAATAGAAGATAAACTTTTCGGAGATATGGATACATCAAAGATAACTGTCAACACATTAAGCAATGCTTTGGGATATTATGTTATCCGTGAAAAAGAAAATGTAACGGTGCAGCGTGGTTTAAAGAGCAGACATATTCATACAATGCAATATCATGAACCGGTATCGGCAACCTGTGAAAAAACAGGAACAGTGGCATACTACAGTTGCAGCGGATGTGGGAAATTGTATTATGATGAACAGGGAATATCAGAGCTTAAAGAAAGTGCTCTTACAGTACCGGCATTGGGTCATGCATGGGAGAGTGATTACACAATAGATAAACCGGCAACAAAAAATACTGCAGGGGAAAAGTCAATCCATTGTATGAGATGTGATGCAAGGACTGATATTCAGACAATACCTGCAACAGGCGGCTCTGACGACCAAAACGGCAGTGACAGTAACAGCGGCAATAATAACAGCGGAACAAGTGGTGAAGATTCATCAGGCAGTAATACTTCCACGAAAAAGAAATATCCGAAAAAAGGCAAAAAAGTTACTGTTAAAGGAATCAGATATAAAGTAACAGGCGTGGTCGCAAAGACTAAGAAATTTGAGGTGTCATGCACGGGAAGTACATCAAAAAAGATAACAAAATTGTCAATACCTGAATATGTAATCATTTCGGGAATTAAATTTAAGGTGACAGCAATAGAAAAAAAGGCTTTTTATAAGTACACGAAGTTAAAGACCGTCACAATAGGAAAAAATGTAAAAACTTTTGGAACACAGGCATTTGCAAAAAGCAGTAAAATAAGTAAGATTACGATAAAGACAACAAAACTTACAAAGAAAAGCGTAGGAAAAAATGTTTTTTCAGGAATAAAGAAAAAAGCAAAATTTACATATCCTAAGAGTAAAAAAGCGGTGTATAAAAAGATATTTAAGGCGTAGTAAAATTATTCAGGATATAATAAAGTCTAAAATTAAAGGACGGTGAGTTGATTGATGTTCAGCTTGCCGTTTTTTCTTGATACAGAATATCAAAAAGTTGATATAATTAAAAAAATGGGTGAAAATGGTAAATCCTATCCTGCCTGAACAGGAGGGGACAAACAGATATGACCTAACGGACAAGAATGGTGTGAAGATAATTCAGTCTATTATGAAAACTGCCGAGTCGGGCGGCGGATTTAATGAGTTTTATTTTACAAAATCTGACGGAAAAACAGTAGCACCAAAAGTTGCATATAGTAAGAAATTATCGTATGAAAAAATAAAACAACCGCCAGGTAAGATTTTTATTACTTGGCGGCTGGTTTTGCTCTTTTTTACTTTCAGCTTGCGGTTTAGAAGATTAGCGCAGCTTCCCGTTGTTTTTAAATTTCAAATTATAAGGCTTGCAGAAACGGTTCATCTTTGCAATAATACGCTTTTTAGCCGTACCCTTAGCCGGTGTAGGCTGATAATTGTTAATGCTGTTTGAAGATGAAACTTTGCAAGGGATAATCTTAATATCCTTAGTTTTCTTAAGCTTCTTGTTTTTAAAAGTAAAAGTCTGCTGGAAAATCATCGTATCTTTGTCGGCAGGATTTGTATTTCCACCAAAACAGAAATTAGCAAGACTGTAAACGATATATGCACCTTTGTATTTCTCAATGCCCTGTAAAGTGTGAGGGTGGTGGCCGAGGACAAGATTTGCCCCTTTCTTAACTGCATAGTGTGCGATAGTTTTCTGAACATCATTGATAACACTTGTCTTTTCAATACCGGCGTGCATACTTACGACGATAAGGTCAGCTTTCTTCTTTTTCAGTTTTTTAATACCACTGTTTATAAAACGCTCGCTCGATGAAACACCATCAAGACCATTAACGGCAATCATGCCAATTTTCTTTCCTTTAGTCCTATAAACGGAAACTTTACCATAAGAAGCAAAAGGCATTTTATTTTTCTTAAAAACAGCAATAGTATCATTGTAACTGCCTTCGCCATAATCACGGCAATGATTATTTGCAAAAGAAACCGCATCGACATTGCCTTGCTGTAAAATCTTGAGATAAGACGGATTGCCCTTAAAAGCAAAAGTCTTGTCTGCACGGGTAGTTCTCTTAGTCAAAGTACCCTCAAAATTGACAAGCGTAAGGTTGTCTTTCTTAAAAATGCTCTTTACATTCTTAAAAAAATAAGACGGGTCTTTTTTCTCATTGTACTTGGCATAGAAATTAACACCGGATGGCGATTTGTAGTCAGAACCAAGAGTGCAGTCACCGGCGGCACTGATAGTAATCTTAGTTATGTTGGATTTCTTTTTCTGTGGTTTTTTGGCAGCAACAGGTTTCTTTGTAGCAGCTGGCTTTTTAGTTGTTGATGGTGTTTTAGTAGATGTCGGTTTTTTAGTTGCTGCTGGTGTTGAAGCCGGGGCTTCTGTAGTAGTTGTGTCTGTTGTAGGCATTGTGTCCTGAATGTTGATAGTTGTAGATTTTGCAGTAACATTTGTTGTTGTATTCGTGTCTACTGCCGTGGCGATGGATTGTGTTATGTTTGTACATAAAATTGTCGTAGTGGAAGAGTTATCGGTAACAGTAATTGTTTTTTGTGATGTAGTTTTCGCCGTGACAGACTGTGTGCTGAAAAAATCAGGTGTAAAAATGCCAGTGCATAAAACTGTTGTGGCAGCAGTTAGGGATATTGCCTTTTTTAATGTGTGGTTTGTATGTTTCTTTTTCAATTTATATTACCTCCTTTTATGGGAATTTTTACAATTACCTATGTGTATTATAGCATAAAGTGGTTGTGGTTGCTTGAAAAGGTGAAAATTGGTAGAATGGATATGTAATAGAAAGATTGTGTTTTAGCACACTTGACACAATCTTGATAAGGAAAAATGAAAGAACACTTGATTATAATGAATTTATAGCAGATTATCGAGTGAGATATAAGATAAAAAA
>ERZ827452.2941-NODE-2941-length-11679-cov-9.211029_pt1 | contig 11679 bp, 8 predicted proteins | sample MGYA00519866_ERZ827452 | MGnify/ENA primary metagenome ERZ827452 (study PRJEB31778, sample SAMEA3449307) | human gut metagenome | biome: human gut; feature: human-associated habitat; material: faeces | place: United Kingdom | collected 2010/2012 ... | reverse complement strand
TATTCGAAACCTATTCTTTCAAAACGCCTTACATCGCGTTCGTCCTTTGCATAATGAAAGCGTTGCGTTCTTGCGGTACTGGCTTATGACTGCAAAATCATACGGCTATATTGATCTCATTTGCAACAAGGCAACGATAGCTCATTTCTCAAAAGAAAAATTCATCGCATTGCCAATTCTCGTAATACCTCAAGATATTCAATCCAAGATTGTTTCTTTTCTTGATTTGGAGTGCAAGCAAATTGACGATTTGCTGTCCAAATCCCGTTCCAGCATTGAGGAATACAAAAAACTCAAGCAGGCAGTAATTACGCAGGCTGTTACCAAAGGCGTGCGTGGTGAGCGTGAGATGAAGGATAGCGGGGTTGAGTGGATTGGGGAGATTCCCAAAGAGTGGCGAAAAACTCAACTACGTCACTGTGCTACAATCAAATCTGGCATTACACTCGGAAAAAGTTATAGCAAAGATACAGTCTTAATAGAGCGTCCTTATTTAAGAGTTGCAAATGTGCAGGGCGGTTATGATGATTTGAACGATTTGGCTACTATCGAAGTAACGCCCGATGAGGATTTGAAGTATAGACTTCATTCCGGTGATGTTCTTATGACCGAAGGCGGCGACCGTGACAAACTTGGCAGAGGTTGTGTCTGGCATGGTGAAATTGAACCTTGTCTGCATCAGAATCATGTATTTGCTGTCCAAACCAATGAAACTATTTTACTTCCAGAGTTTTTGGAATATTTGACCGCTTCTGATGTTGGTCGTTCCTATTTTGATGTAACGGCAATCAAAACCACAAATCTGGCTTGTACAAGTTCCAGCAAAGTTCTTGCATTTACAATTCCGCTTCCTCCTATTGAAGAACAAATTGAAATTGTCGGTTTCATTAAGAAACGCACTTTAGAACTGAATTCACAACAACAGAGCCAAAAAAGGTCTCTCCGTCTTTCAAGGTCGGCTCGTAGATAATAACAGTTGCACCCTTAGCCTTGATACGCTTCATGACGCCCTGAATGGAAGACTGACGGAAGTTGTCGGAGTTGGCCTTCATGGTCAGGCGGTAGACGCCGATGACACAAGGCTTCTCGTCCGCCGCGTTATACTCGTTCTCTTCCCCATAGCTGTAGTAGCCCGCCATCTGGAGCACCCGGTCTGCAATGAAATCTTTGCGGGTGCGGTTGGACTCCACGATGGCCTCGATGAGATTTTCCGGCACATCCTCGTAGTTGGCGAGGAGCTGCTTGGTATCTTTAGGCAGGCAGTAGCCGCCGCCCGATGTCAAGTCTTGGACAACAAATTTCACAAATTTCTTTTTAAGAACTCCTCCCCCATACTGCAGCAAGCCCTTGATTTTCCTCGATATTCCGCCATTTTTCGCTTTGGCGGTCTATTTTTTTGCCCCGATCTTCATTTTTACCGATGATGATCTAGGTTCTTTACCTTTTTCAATCTTATAGGAATCCGCATTTAATCTTTTTCCGTGCCACGCTATATCTTTATTGGATTCCATATCAATCTTTTCTAAAAATCCTGCTTATCTCTGGTTTTTCCATCAAAAGCAGCAATCCGACCCAACATGCCATCAACAGACCGAAAAGATAGGTGTCAAAAATACCATGAGATTTTTGTTAAAAAAGACTAAGATTTTTAATTTTCGAGCAAGCGATACACTTTTCCCTCTCCATCATGTTCTTTGTTAAAAAATAAACATTTGTTAAAAGTCCGGCAAAGATTCATCTGGTTTGTCGGGAAGATAGCCTTTTTCACAATAAAAAAGCTCCCACCTGCAACTCAAAGTTGCCTTTGAATCACAAGTGGGAGCCACTACCAAATCTTCAAATATTATTCTTAGTTCTCTTTTTGTTCTGCTTCAATTTCAGATTTTTTTCTTCTGCCCCGGCGTTTCTTTTCTGTTTCCGGTTTCACATCCCCAATATCATAAATGACAACTTGCTCATCCGGGTACAAGGTTCCATTCAAGGTATAGCTAAGTTTACCGCCATTGTCATCCTCGAAAGGCAGCATTCTCCGAAACTCAACTTGGATAGCCGGCACCTTAATGCTGATTGCATAAGTCTGCTTGCTTTCCTCATTACTGAACTTGATCGCATTCGGATCTTTTTCTGAACAAGGCTGAATCGCAATCTGCCTGGTCTTTGCGTTGAGCAGCACCTTGATGTAAGGCGCGTAGTTTAACTCTACAGCTGTTGCCTTATTGAATTTCAGGCTGTTTGAAGTCACCGTCATAACAGACTCGCCTTTCGGTTGCTTTAGATTGATTACCTCAAATCCTTTCAAAATTTCCATTTCACATTCCTCGCTTTCATATTCTATGTGTACCTGCTCTGGCTTTGCATCAACCAGTGCCATCACCTTTTCTGTTGCCGTTTCCAATCTCTTGAAGGAAACAGCCTTCCATGTAGGTCTGATGGGAACGAATCCTAACAGCACTCCTTTTCGTAAAGGAATCAGCCTTTGCTGCTTGGGGCGAATGCGCCTCCGCTTGCCTGCAATCTGTTCCAGCCTTACCTGTGCCTTATCCCAGACCTCTCGCTCTACGATTGCGGGGTGATGGTCTGGTATAAAATACTGCTCCACCTCGCCTTCGTTTTTCTTGGTCTTGTGGGTCAAACAATCTACCGTATAGGTTTTCTGCATCAGAACGTCGCCACAGTATTTTTCATTCCGCAGGATATTCTTGACCGATTCACCCGTCCACGGGTTATTTTTGATTGTCCTGATTTCCAACGCATTGAGCTTTTCTGCAATTTCTGCCGGGTGCATTCCCTTATCAAAGCTCATATAGATGGTACGAACGATTTCAGCTTCGTTGGTAACAATCACCATTTCGCCATCATCGTCCGTATCATAGCCCAGCAGACTCGTCGTACTGATTTTTTGCGTTCCGGCTTTCATCCGGCTTCGAGTTGCCCACTTGATATTAGTGGAGATGCTTCGGGATTCCTCCTGTGCGAAGGAAGCCAGCATCGTCAGAAATACTTCTGCCTTTTCATCCAGACTATCCAAGCGTTCCTTGTCAAAATACACACTGACAGGTGGCCGGAGGTTCCGCAGCAATCGAATATTAGTCAGGCAGTCCACCACATTACGAGCAAAACGACTGATAGACTTCGTAAGAATCAGATCAATTTTCTTAGCCTTTGCATCCTCTATCATCTGCTGAAACTGCACTCGATGCTTAACTTGTGTACCAGAGATTCCTTCATCCGCATAAATGCCTGCCAGCTCCCAGTCTGGATGCTCCGCTATAACAGTGTTGAAATGTGCCATTTGCTCTTCCAGACTGGTTTCCTGCGCCTCCTGATCTGTGCTGACACGACAGTATGCAGCGACACGCTTTTTAGGTGGTTCTTCTGTTTCCGCCACGACACCCACTGTTGCAGGAATTATTTTCACATCATAGGTCTTTGTCAGGCGAGGTGTCTTTTTTCTTCCCTTTTCCTTACGTCGTTCTACCACAATTGGCCTTTTAGCACGACTATCGCTTGCCACATTTCTCCCTCCTTCCACTTTTTCTTCCTATTACAAAGTTGCCCATGTTATAGCATTATCATTAATGTCATAACATGGGCAAACACTATTTGCAGACTCTCTATCATACTTATTATACCGCATTGTGGGTATCTCCACAATATCCATTTGCATACCCAACCCGTATAATGAAACGTACAGAACGTTTTTTTACAAGCAAAAGTGGTGACAGCTTTGATTGATTTTACTCCTCTGTGGGAAACTATGCGCCGCAAGCAGGTAACGCAGTACCAGCTTCTCAAAAACGGCTTGGACAACAAAACGCTGGACACTCTGAAAAAGAATCGGAATATTACACTATCCACATTGGAAAAACTCTGTCAGATGCTCGATTGCACTCCCAATGATGTCGTGCAGTTCATTCCAGACGATAAAAAATAATGCCGTCATAGTACCGTATAGTCGGTGGCTGTGGCGGCATTCCATTATATATAGGTAAAAACGCTCATTCTATAACTATCACATTCCTGCGGAATGAAACACCCTCATTGTCGAGAAGATACTAATCCTCTCAACTATGAGGGTGTTGTTTTTTATTCGTGCAGTTCCAAAGGCAGGCTATCCGGGGCGGACATCTTATATGTACCACACCTGCCGAAGCATTACTGCCGCCAGTTCCAAAAGCACTACTACGCTGCCGACCACCTGTGGTATCATAAAAATCACAAATCCACCGATCAGCATTTGAAGTGCTTCCACCCCTTGCGACTGCTGCATTAAGAACGAAAGGGCCGCCGTTGCCAGTAGCACACTGCCCAGCAGATAGAAAATCCATGCCGAACAATGATGCAGAAATACCACAAACCACTTTGCCAGCCATACAGCAAGGATCAGCGGGAGGGTTATCATCACCAGTATCAATTTTAACAGCCATCGAATCGCTTTCATAGTGTCCTCTTTCCGGCTGGTCTGTTGCCCATGTTATAACACACTCTTTGATGTTCCAACATGGGCAACCCAGTCCTCTCTCAAATTTAGCTTGTGTGCAGTGCTTTTACAGTATCCTGTATGCTCCGCTCATATTTGAACCGTACCACAATGCGCCCTCCATCATGCACAAAGACATTTTCAATAAAAGCCGACACCATACCTGCCGTGAGCCTCGTACCGTGCAGGAAATTCTCTGCCTGCTCTGCCGCTGCGCGCACGGTTCCCGGAACAACGCTCTGGACAGATTCTTCCGCTTTGAATTGTTCGATTTGTTCTTGCACCTCTGAAATTCGTCTGTCACATTCTTGTTTTTTCTGCTTGTAGGTACCAAGTGGGAGTGTTCCTGCTGCATATTCTTCATACATCCGCATCTTTTCTCCCTTTAGATTTTTTAATTCCTGTTCCATCAGAGTTTTTCGGCGGTTTGCCTTTTTGTGGGCTTCTTTCAAATCCTGTTCTTCTTTTTGAATATCGCCGTAAAGGGAATCCAGCAGAGAAAGTTCCTTTTTCAGTGCCTGAAAGACGGCATTTTCAATATCACTGACCCGAAAGACTTCGGAGGTACACTGAGTTTGCCCCACAAGTTCCAGACCTTCTCTGCACCAGAATGTTGGAACAGCCTGTTTGAAATTGTGCGCCATCACTCGCCTACAATTTCCGCAGCGAACTTTGCCTTTCAATGGGAAGTCCACACTGCCCATCAGTACTTTATGGCTGTTGCTCTTTATGACAAGCTGCGCTTTTTCAAATTCTTCACGACTTACGATTGCTTCATGGGTTCCCTCCGTAATAAACTGCTGTCCTTTGGGAACTGTTCTGACAATGCTTTTGCCGGAAATCAGTGTTTTTGTTTTGCCCAAAACCATTGCCCCAGTGTACACATACGCCGTGAGGATTTTCCAGACACGAGAGCTATCCCAAAGAATCACTGGGGCGATGGTATAGGTCGTTTCCTTGCCATACGCCTTATTTTCTTTGTTATATACGCTCGGAACAGGAACACTTTCATCATTCAGCATCATCGCTATATCTCTTGTTCCAAGTCCCAGAATAGCAAGGTCGAAAATACGCCGCACGATTTTTGCGGCTGGCGGGTCAATGATAAATGCGCCCTTTTTGTCCGGGTCAAACTGATAGCCGAACGGTGCAGCAGATGCCGTTGTAATACCCTTGCGCCACTTAACCTGATTGGCAGTCCGCAGTTTCTTTCCTGCATCCCGGCAGTACATGGTATTTACCAGATTACTGACGACCACATCCATTCCCAGCGTTGTACCTTTATAATTATTGCTGTCATAGTTATCGTTGATGGCAATGAGCCGGACACCCAGCAGGGGGAAAATCTGCTCCATGTATTCGCCCACACCGATATAATCACGGCCAAAACGGGAAAGGTCTTTCACGATGATGGTATCAATCTTGCCATTGCGCACACCATCCATCATCTGCTGGAATCCAGGTCTGTCAAAATTGCTGCCTGTGTAGCCGTCATCCACAAAATCCATCACAGGCACATTTTGCAGGCTTTCTTTGCAGGAGATATACCGCAGGATCAGTTCTTTCTGGTTTTCAATGCTGTTGCTCTTATCTTTGCCATCTTTGCCCAGATCGCCATCAGCCCTTGAAATGCGCTGATACGCTGCAATCATGTTTCTGCACTCTCCTTTCCAAGTTCTGTAAACACATCCCTAAATCCAAAAACAATCCGAATCCGCTTGTCCGCACTCACTTCGATTTTCTGCACAAGGGATTTTACCAACTGAATGTCAAATTCAAAGTTGTCCAGATGTTCTTCCAAATGAGAAGTCATATTCAGGTATTCTTCGATTTTCCGTTCCACTTCCGTTTTTTTGCTCTCCGCTTCCTGCAGCGCAGCTCGCAGGCCATCGTATTGTCTGGAATAATCTTCCCGAATCAGTTGGTAATCTTCGGAATCCACCACACCAGCCACATAGTCCGCATAAAGCTGTTCCCGCTTCTTGGCCATCTGGCTGACTTTATCGGTCAGGCTCATAATTTCACCCTTCGCCCGGTAGACGGGATTCTGCACATCCTCGATTTTCTGCAATTCTTCCAGCACCTTCCGTTTATCGCTCAGCTGGACAATGAGCAAATGCAGCTGATCCATTATCAGGGCTTTCAGCAGTTTTTCTGGAATCTGGTGGCCGATGCACTTATCGTCAGCCTGCCTCGCTTTGCAAATGTAGTAGCAGACCTTTTTACTTTCTTCCGCTCCATGCGGCAGTCGCTCAAACTCCATCGGTCTGCCGCAGTCTGCACAGAACACCATTCCAGCAAGGTCGTTCTGGTACTCACTGCGAATCTGCTCCGACTTTGCTCTTATTGTATGGAACACCTTTTGATTCCTCTTCAAGATTTTTTGCACCTTTTCAAAATCATCCCTTGCAATGATAGCCGGATGTGTGTTCTTTGCCACATACCACTGTTCTTTGGGAAGGTCGTGCCTGTCCTGTCCTGCGAATAACTTCTGTGTACTCTTATTGTTGATGGTATCGCCCACATAGGTTTGATTTTCCAGAATGTGCCGGATCGTGGTTACGCCCCACTTTTTACAGGTAAGCACTTCTTTTCCCTCAACCATTTTTCTATGCCACTCCCGTGGAGTCGGAACCTGCAGCAATGTCATTCGTCGGGCGATTTCAAAAATTGGTACGCCCATCAGTTCCCACTGGAAAATCAACTGCACATAAAATGCAGCTTCCGGGTCAATTTCATTACGCTTTGTCACGGGGTTCCGAATATAGCCATACGGAGCATCGTTTCCGACTGCATAGCCTGCTTCTTTCTTACGCTGCAAAGAAGTCCATATCTTTTTGGATATGTCTTTCGCGTACATTGCGTTGACCATATTCCGAATCGGGAGAGCCAGACTTTCCATGTCCTCTTTGCGCGTACTGTCAAAATTATCTGTAACAGCAATCAATCGAATCCCCAAAAATGGGAACACCGTTTCGATATAGTATCCTGCTTCCAGATAGTTGCGGCCAAAGCGTGAGAGGTCTTTCACCACGATGCACTTGATTTTCTTCTGCCGCACATCGTTCATCAGGCGGGTAAATGCAGGCCGCTTGAAATTTGTTCCCGTAAATCCATTGTCGAAGTAGGTGTCCACATAACTCAGTTCACCGCTGCGATTGATATAATCCTGCACCAGCGCGATCTGCGTTTCCATGCTTTCTTCTTTTTCTTCATCCTCAACAGAAAGCCGCCCATAGATTGCTGCTGGTATTTTTGCTTCTTCCAGCTCCGGCAGCAGCACGGAAGCTGCCGCCTGTTCCGGCTGCGGGAGATTCTTTCTACTCTTTCGTGCCATCGTCTGTTTCCTCCATCTCTATCCGACCAAGCATCTGCTTCCATTCATACGTTTTCATTGTCAAGCCGATTTCTGCCTGTCCATCGCCCAGTAATGTAACCGTGACCTGCTCGATATACTTTTTCACAAAACTGCGGTCAAGTTCCTCCGGGGTCTTATACTGTGCCATCTGCTGAATCCATGGATTGCGCAGGCTCAACGCTCGTTCCCATACCAGCGTATCTTCCATAATTGCTGTAAGCTGTTCATTCAATTTCCGATGCGCTTCTTCATAGTCCATCAGTTCCGCATGGTACTGTTCTTCGGTGATTTCATTTGCTATATAACTTTCATACAGCGGCACTCGGCGAAACTGTTCCATATTCAATTCAGCCAGAATGGACTTCATCTGCAACGACTTTTCGGCTCGAACGACCTCAATCGCTTTTCTACCGGCTCCCCGCTGAATCGCCGCAGCCAGCTTTTCTTCTTCCAGATGTTCCAGTTCCAGAGCATCCATCACCTTTTTATAAATGGTAGCTGCCGGGACTTTCAGATTCTTTCCGTTTTCCTTGTGTGCGCGGCAGTAACGGCAATAGAAAAGTTCTTCCCCTGTTCTCTTATCCTTGTGCCAGCAGAGTGCGCGTCCACAGGTGCAGACAATGTGTTTTGCCAGCGGGTTCGGTTTTTTGTAGCTTTTCCGAATGGAGATTTTGTTCTCCCCCTCCCTCATATTGCAAGGGAAAGCATAGAACTGTTCTTTGGTTATGTATGGTTCGTGGCAGTTTTCTGCAATGATCTGGCGGCTTCCATTTGCCGTCGCACCTGTATAAGTCGGATTTCGGAACAAGCAACGAAGCATATCCGTTGTCCACTGGTCGGGCTCTGCATCATAAGGCTTTCCCAGAATTCTCTTTTTGTGTTTCATTGGGGGTTCCACGCCTTGCTCGTTTAACCACTTTGCAATATTACGCATTTTCTGGCCGGACTCATATCTGGAAAAAGCCTCGCTTAAATAAGGAGCAACTTCTTCATCCTTTATCATGTTGCTTTCGCCATTCCTGCGGAGATAGCCAAATGGAACAGAGTTTGTCAGCCGGAATCCCGCGCCTTGTTTTCTTCTCCACGCAAACATGATTTCTGCGTGCATCTCACAGCGTTTTGCTTCAAAATAGTCCTCGACTTCTTTTCGGCTGACGGCTCTGGTATCCAAACTCTCCTCCAGCACGATCAGGTCGATGCCCGCTGCATAGAGCGTTTCCTCGATTGCCTGCCGTGCCGCCGGGAAATCAGGCCCGCAGTAGTACATGGATGCCACAATGATGCAGTCAAATTTTCGCTCTACGCCATCATTGGTCATTTGGTCGAACGCGGTGCGCGCCTTTTCATCGTTCTTGCGGTCAGAATACTTTTTCTGCAAATCCAGTTCTTTATGTTCCGCCAGATATGCCGCAATGCGCTGATTCTGTTCGGCAATCGTCAGTTCTCCTTGATGGTTCTTCCAAGGAAGTGTCCGGGTATAGCTTACACACTTCATACTGCACTTTCCTCCGTTTCTTCTGCCGGAACACTACTGCAATATTCCAGCACATTGCGAATTTCCTGATCGAACCGATACTGGATATGAATGTGTTCCTTATCATAGACGGTGATGCTCTCTACCAGTTCCACCAGAACGCGGCGGTTCAGACTTGTCAGGTTTTGGTAGGACTTGAAATCTTCGATCCACGGCAGATGTTCCACATCCAGATTGTTCAGGCAATCCCTCTGGCGGTTCATTTCTGCTTTGGCCTTACGGATAGCTTCAACCTTTTCATTAAAGGAATGGCTGAACTCCTTATACTCTTCCTTGCTGACAATACCGCTGCTCATATCCTCGTAAAGCTGTCGGCGCAAGGTCTGGTATTTCTGTTCTTCCTGCTCCAACATTTTCAGATGTTCTTCCACAGATTTCAGTCTGCGCTCATTCTTGGGAATCTCATTGATTTCATCCAGCCGATGTTCCAGTCCGCTGATCTGCTGAATTTTTCCCTGCAATGCGGCCAGCACCACCTCTTCCAACTTACTTTCGCTGATAAGATGCGAGGAACAGCCCAGACCGTTGTGGTTTGTGACGCAGTGCAGATAAATATATTTCTTTCCGTTTTTTGATACGGTACGCCGCACCATGTTCTGTCCACAGCCGCCGCAGCGAACGATGCCCGAAAATAGATTTACAGTCTGCTGGCCTTTCGATGCGCAGGTGTCCAGCTTCAAAACTTCCTGCACCGTATCGAACAGCTTTTGCGGAATGATTGCTTCGTGCATATTGGGAACTCTGATCCAGCCGGATTCTTCCACATCCCGAATTTTCTTGATTTTGTAATTGATTTTCTGCCGTCGGCCCTGCACCATCGTCCCTGTGTAGACTTCATTTTTCAGAATCCGAAGCACCTGAATCGCCTGCCACTTTGCATGAGTGCCAGCTTTGAACCCACTATGGTAATTCAAACCACACAGCCGTTTGTACTCGCTGGGGGCCAGCACATTCTCGCTGTTCAGCTGTTCGGCAATCGCCTGTGCGCTCATACCTTCCAGTTTTCTGCGGTAGATAGAACGGACAATATCTGCTGCATACTCGTCTACCACCAGACGGTTTTTGTTCCGTTCATCTTTGCAGTAGCCGTAGATTGCATAGCCACCGATGAACTCTCCTTTGCGCCGTTTCATGTCCAGCTGGCTGCGCACCTTGATGGAAATATCCCGGCAGTAGGAATCGTTCAACAGATTCTTGAACGGAACTACAATGCTGTCCGAATCGCTGCTCTCGGTGTTCGCATTGTCATAGTTATCGTTGATGGCGATGAAGCGAATCCCCATCATCGGGAAAATCTGTTCCAGATACTTTCCCATCTCGATGTAGTTACGGCCAAGTCGGGATAAGTCCTTGACGATGATGCAGTTGATTTTGCCAGATTTAATATCCTCCATCATCCGCTTAAAGCCAGGACGTTCAAAGTTGGTTCCTGTGTAGCCATCATCAGCGTACTCTTCGACCAAATGCAGTCCTGGCCGTTCTGCAGCAAAATCTCGAATCAGTTCTCTCTGATTGCCGATGCTGTTGCTCTCAGCCTTGTCGCCATCCTCGATGGACAATCTCAGATAGGCCGCTGCCCGTATGTCTTTATTCTTTTCCTTGTAAAAAAACAAAGCCATTAAACCTCCCGTCTCCACGCATATTGCATGGTAAAATCCAGAAAGTTAATGGCTTTTGATTGCACTATTCACTTAACCCGTCTGTATTTTACCAAGCTGCTGCACAAAAATCAAGCTGTTGCGCACATTTTTTCAGAATTTCAAAAATTGTTCTTGTTCAGTGCTTTCCCATGCTCTGCAACAGACAATCCCACAGTTCGCTGCCTTCTGACCGAAATGATTCATATACGGTAATGCCCTTGATGACGGCTTTTCTGTGATGCTTAGGCTCCGTATGCTCCTGCTTGGGCTTTTCGTCAAATCGTTCTTTCTGCTTCATGGAAATCAATCCCCCTTTACTAATATGAATTCAGAAAGGCATCGGGGGATACAGTGTTTGAAAAAATTACAGAAAAATTTGAAAAGTGTATCCTGCATCGGGGCTTCGGATTCATATTTATAGAAGCATCTTTTTTGATGGGCCTGCGGAATACGGCAAAACGCTGGGGCTTTTCTCTCTTAGCGCAAGATTCGCCTATAGTAACTCAAAACTCACTTTCGTGATTTTTCGTTCCCGGCAATCTTGATGGGGATTCCGTTCCCCATTCCCACGGTACACACAAAATCTTGGATTTTGGCTATCTGGCTCCACACAAATGTGTTCGCAGCCGAACGCCTACGGCTTATCGGGAGTTGCTTTGCAACTATA
>ERZ827452.2940-NODE-2940-length-11682-cov-8.999054_pt1 | contig 11682 bp, 10 predicted proteins | sample MGYA00519866_ERZ827452 | MGnify/ENA primary metagenome ERZ827452 (study PRJEB31778, sample SAMEA3449307) | human gut metagenome | biome: human gut; feature: human-associated habitat; material: faeces | place: United Kingdom | collected 2010/2012 ... | reverse complement strand
ATCATCAAGGGCAGCGGACGCCCCGAGGATTGGTTCATCGGCCAGGCCCACGTCTTTGAGGAGAAGGACGCCTACGATATTCTGAAGCCGAAGTACCGCGTCGGCCCCACGGCCCGCGAGGTCGCCGCGCCGATCTACGACCGCGTGAAAGATTTGAGCGAGCTGGAAAAGAAGCAGTACCTCGACCTGAATCTCTGGCTGCCCGGCGATATTCTGCTGAAGGCCGACAAAATGAGTATGGCCCACAGCCTGGAACTGCGCGTGCCCTATCTGGACCGTGAGGTCCTGCGCGAGGCCGAGTGCTACCCCGACAGCTACAAGCTGCGCAGCGATACCAAGGCCGTGCTGCGCACCGCCGCCAACAAGACCCTGCCTGACGCCTGGGCCAACCGCACGAAGAAGGGTTTCCCGGTGCCGATTGCCAAGTGGCTGGAAGACCCGGAATTTTCCGCCAAGGTGCGCAAGAGCTTTACCGGCGATGTAGCGGCCGAGTATTTCGATCAGGACAAGCTGGTGGCGATGCTGGGCGACCCCAAGCACGAGCGCCGCAAGATCTGGACCGCCTACACGTTCTTAACGTGGCATGAGCAGTTCTTTGAGAAGTTTGACGCGTGAATCTTATGAGCCTTCCCCCGAGGGGGAAGCCTATTTTAGAAAATTGGAGATGTACTTTCCCATGTCCGACATTATCCCTGTATTCCTTGGTGCAGACCTGAACTGCTACAACTTTGCCCGGGCGTTCCATGAGGCTTACGGCGTCGAGAGCTACGCCTACGGCCGCTACCCGATGGCCCCGACCAAGTATTCCAAGATCGTGCACTTTACCACCGTGCCCGATATGGACAACGAGGACACGATGCTGCGCATTTTACACGATTTCGCCGCGCAGCATAAGGGCAAGCGGCTGTATCTGTTCGGCTGCACCGACGACTATGCCGCTATGATCATCCGCCGCAAGGCCGAGCTGACCGAGTATATCGCCCCCGGCCCCGCCGCTGACCTGTACGGCTCCATCCAGAAAAAAGCCGAATTTTATGAAGTCTGCGAGAAGTTCGGCATCCCCTACCCGGATTCCAAAATTCTGTCCGCGCCGGTGGACGCCGCCGAGCTGACCGAGGATAAGCTGGGCTTCGCCTACCCCATCATCGTCAAGCCGTCGTCCAGCGTTGACTACTGGAAGCACCCTTTTGACACGATGAAGAAGGTCTACACCGCCGCCACCGTCGGCACCGTCCTGCCCGGCGTCACCCGCCGCAGCTGCATCGAGCTGCTGAAGGACTGGGGCTATGAGGTCGTCGAGGGCAAGCTGGCCATCGCCGACATCATGCAGGCTGCCCGCGACGGCAAGCTGGAAGAGGTCTTCGGCACCGGCACCGCCGCTGTCGTCTCCCCCGTCAAGGAGCTGGTCTGGAAGGGCGAGCACGCCTACATCGGCGACGGCAACATCGGCCCTGTCACCCAGAAGCTCTATGACACCATGACCGGTATGCAGTGGGGCAAGATCCCCGATACCAAGGGCTGGATCGTCCCTGTGGAGAAGAAGTACTAAGAGCTGAAAGGCTTATAAACGCCGCCCGGCTGTACGCCCGGCGGCGTTTGCTGTATCCGGTGCGGATTGCAATTCTCTGCCGCGGGTGATACACTTAAAGTACACCTGAAAAACGAGAGGGAATGAGAAGATGATAAAGAAGTGGAGCATCCGCTACCCCGCTGTGGGCGGCGAAGAAGAGCGTCGGGCCTATGTCTATCTGCCCACCATGTACGAGGCTGACCCGGACCGGCGGTATCCGGTGCTGTATATGTTCGACGGGCAGAACGTGTTTTTCGACGAGGACGCCACCTACGGCAAGAGCTGGGGCGTGGCCGACTATCTGGACTACACCGATACGCCCCTCATCGTGGCGGCGGTGGAGTGCAACGCCGGTGCCAATAATGAGCGTCTGGTGGAGTATTCGCCCTACCGCTTCGACGATAAGCAGTACGGCCACTTCGACGGCAAAGGCAAGGACACTCTGAACTGGTTCGTCCACGAGTTCAAGCCCTACATCGACGCCAACTACCGCACAGAGCCCGACCGGGCTCATACCTTCATCGGCGGCAGCTCCATGGGCGGCCTCATGAGCCTGTATGCTCTTTTGCAGTACAGCGATGTGTTTGGCCGTGCGGCGGCGCTCTCACCCTCGCTGTGGGTGGCTCCGGAGGCGCTGACGGCGCTGGTGGGCCGCTGCAAGCTGGCCCCGGGTACCGTGCTCTACATGGATTACGGCTCCAGAGAGATGGGCAACCACGACGGGATGCGGAAGGGCTTCGGCGAGATGTGCAGCAGGATCTTTGCCCGGGGCATCAACCTGACGGCCCGCGTCGTGCCGGGCGGCAACCACAGCGAAGCCAGCTGGGAAAAGCAGCTGCCCTTTGTGTTCCACACCCTGATGTACGAGCTTGATTGAACCAAACTGAGGAGGAAAGCATATGGAGATGCAGTATTTCAAGGAATACAGCCCGGCGCTGGGCCGGGAGATGGAGTGCAAAGTCTACGGACACGGGGGACGGCCCATGCTGTACATCCCCTGTCAGGACGGCCGCTTCTTCGACTTCGAGGACTTCCACATGGCCGACACCCTTGCACCCTGGATCGAGTCGGGCCAGCTCATGGTCATGTCCATCGACACGCTGGACAAGGAGACCTGGTCGGACACCAATGGCGACCCCTACTGGCGCATCCGCCGGTATGAGCAGTGGCTGCATTATATCGTGGATGAGGCTGTCCCCAAGCTGCGCTATCTGTCCAAGGAGCGCAACGGCTGGGATGACCTGCCCGGCGTCATCGCCTTCGGCTGCAGCCTCGGCGCGACCCATGCGGTCAACCTTTACCTCCGCTGGCCCGACATCTTCTGCGGCTGTCTGGCCCTCAGCGGCATCTACACCGCCCACTACGGCTTCGGCGACTACATGGATGAGCTGGTGTATATGAACTCTCCCGTGGACTATATGCGCAACTTCCCGGAGGATCACCCCTATATGGAGCTGTACCGGAACCAGAAGGCTGTCATCTGCTGCGGTCAGGGCGCATGGGAGCAGCCCGACACCACCTGGATGCTCAAGCGCATCTTTGAGGCAAAGAACATCCCTGTCTGGGTGGACCTGTGGGGCCACGACGTCAAGCACGACTGGGATTGGTGGTATAAGCAGACGGCTTATTACATGCCGTATATTTTAGGGTGAAAGAAAACCTCTCCGTCACGCCTACGGCGTGCCACTGCCCGGGTTGCGGCTCCCAGCATCTGCTTCGGCCCTTGGTGCGGGCCTCGCATCCTGCTGGCCGCGGCCCCAACAGCGACTCCCTGTTTCCGCCGCTGGCGGCGGTCGTCGTTGTTGCTCCTAACGAGGGGAGGCTTTGGCATAACGGAAAGCTTCATCTCTTCGCCAGTGGCTCCCCCTCTGGGGGAGCTGTCACCGAAGGTGACTGAGAGGGTTATAGAGGATATTCAAGGAAAGAAGACGCGAAATTATGCAGAATTTTATTTTTATCTCCCCGAACTTCCCGACGAACTACTGGCAGTTCTGCCGGGAGCTGAAGAACAACGGCATGAACGTGCTGGGCATCGGCGACCAGCCCTACGATGAGCTGAAGCCGGAGCTGAAGGACAGCCTGAACGAGTACTACAAGGTCGGCAGCCTCGAGAATTACGACGAAGTCTACCGCGCTGTGGCCTTCTTCATCTTCAAGTATGGCCGTATCGACTGGCTGGAGTCCAACAACGAATACTGGCTGGAGCGGGACGCTGCCCTGCGCACCGATTTCCACATCACCTCCGGTTTCCAGACCGAGGATATGCCCCGCATCAAGTACAAGAGCAAGATGAAGGAGTACTACCAGAAGGCCGGCATCGCCACCGCCCGCTACCACATGGTGGACGATCTCAACGGCTGCAAGGCTTTCATCAAGCAGGTGGGATACCCTGTGGTGGTCAAGCCCGACAACGGCGTGGGCGCTTCCGATACCCACAAACTGTCCAATGACGAAGAGCTGAAGACCTTCCTCGCCTACAAGGCCGAGAAGCACCCGGACGTCTCCTACATCATGGAGGAGTTCGTCCACGCCGAGGTCAACAGCTACGACGCCATCATCGACGCCTCCGGCAACCCCATCTTTGAGGCCGGCAATGTCAGCCCCGTGTCCATCATGGACATCGTGAACGACAACGACAACTCCATCTACTACATCATCAAGGACCTGCCCGAGGACACCCGCGCCGCAGGCCGTGCCGTCGTCAAGAGCTTCGGCGTCAAGAGCCGCTTCGTCCACTTCGAGTTCTTCCGGATGACCGAGGACCAGGCCAGCATGGGCGAAAAAGGCCGGATCGTGGCCCTCGAAGTCAATATGCGCCCCTGCGGCGGCTTCACTCCCGATATGATAAACTTCGCCCGCTCCACCAACGTCTATAAGATATGGGCCGACATGATCGCCTTCGGCGGCACCGATATGCCCGTGGGCGAGCACTACTACTGCCCCTTCGTCGGCCGCCGCGACGGTAAGAACTTCGTGTACAGTCATGAGCAGATCATGCAGAAGTACCAGAAGAACATCAAGATGGTGGACCGCATCCCCGACGCCCTCTCCGGTGCGATGGGCAACCAGATGTACGTCGCCACCTTCTCCACCCGCGAGGAGATGGAGCAGTTCTACTCCGATGTTCTGGCCGTCACCGACGGCGATGCTGCCGCCGCACAGGCCGCGCTTTCCCAGGTGCTGGCTCTGGGAGAGCCCACCAAGGCCCTGACCCCGAAGCCCAACCTCAGCCCGGCGGTCAAGCCCACCACTGCTGTGACCAAGACCCCCACCCGTGCCGTCACCAAGACCAGCCGCAAGGGCCGGAAGTGATTTCCACAAAAACTTTACAAACCGCAGCCGCAGAGAGAAATAAACGCCTCTGCGGCTGTTTTTGACATGAGGGCAAATGTGATGATTGACAGTGCCCCGGAAAAAGTTGTAAGATAATGCAAATGCAAAAGAGGAAAACGCCTTTGCAAAATGAGCTGAAAGACAGGAGAATTTTCTATGAAGCTGTATCAGAAACTTACTTCTCTGCTGGTGGCTGCAGTGATGGCTGCCGTGCTGATGCCGGTGTGCATGGCTGCTCCCGGCGACTCCGTTGAGACCCGCATCAACAACGCGCTCGCACAGCGCACCGGCGCAGAGCTGTATCAGGAAATCGTCACCACTGCCCCCGATGGCACCACCCAGACCATGATCGCAGCCCGCAGCAACGGCAACGCTTACATCAAGATGGATATGGGCGACGCCGGCAGTCTGGTCTATATTCTGAAAGACGGTCAGGGCTATCTGGTGGACGATGCATCCAAGATGGCCGTCAAGGGCGAAGTACCCACTGTGAGCATAAGCGACGCAGTCTCCGCTGACAAAGGCGAAGCACAGGAGATCCCCTGCACCGTGACCACCGTGAATGTGAACGGTCAGGACTGCGAGGCCCTGTCCTACACTGCCACCGATGCCAACGGTCAGACGGCCACCGTTTCCTACTGCCTGGTCGGTGATGACCTCAAGTATGTCGTTACCGATGCTGCCGAGGGCCGCACCATCGTGGAGTACCGCGTCACGAGCACCACTGTGGACCAGAATCTCTTCAACATCCCTGCGGATTATCAGATCCTGACGCAGGCAGAATTTGAAGCGGCACAGGCCAACCACTGAGAAAATTTTCTGTAGAATATGGGAGCTGCTGCGTCATGCGGCGGCTCCTTTTTGTTGTCCGCCGCCCGGGAATGTGCTATACTGTGTGCAACAGAATGCATGAGAGAATGAGGAGAATCCTTATGAAAATACCCGCAAACGGCTTTACCCACGCAGGCAAGTTCCACGCTGACGACGTGTTCGCCACTGCCCTGCTCCAGATCCTCCGCCCGGATATTAAAATAACCCGCGGCTTCGTGGTGCCGGATGACTTCGACGGCATCGTGTATGACATTGGCTTTGGCATGTTCGACCACCATCAGGAGCCCCGCGAGACCCGCCCCAACGGCATCCCTTACGCGGCCTTCGGCCTGCTGTGGCGGGTACTCGGCCCCGGCCTTGTAGGCGAGCGTCAGGCCCGGCTCATTGATGAGAACTTCATCCAGCCCCTCGATCTGAACGACAATACCGGCGAGCAGAACAGCCTCTGCGACGCCATCGGCTTCTTCAACCCCGTGTGGGACTCGAAAGAGGACCAGGACGCCTGCTTCTTCAAGGCGGTGGCCGTGGCAAAGCAGATCCTGGAGAACCAGATCGAGAGCGCCAACGCCGTCAACCGCGCCGACGAGAAGGTCCAGCAGGCATACAAAAACTCCCGCGACGGCATTGTGGTGCTGCCCTGCTATCTGCCCTGGAAGAACGGCCTGTACAAGACCGACGCCCTTTTCGTCATCTATCCCAGCCAGCGGGGCGGCTGGAGCGCCCAGTGCGTCACCGACCACAAGACCAAAAAGCCCAAGCTCCCCTTCCCCCAGAGCTGGGCCGGCCAGCCGCAGGAGGTCATCGAGCAGAAGAGCGGCATCGAGGGCATCAGCTTCTGCCATGCCAGCCGCTTCCTTATCACGGCCAAGGACAAGGAGACGGCCCTCGCCGCCTGCCGTCAGGTGCTGAAGAACAATGGCCGCATCTGAGAAGCCGGAAAAGACAGCTTACGTCTACATGGTGCGCTGCGCGGGCGGCCAGCTCTATACCGGCTGGACGAACGACCCGGAAGCCCGCCTCAAGGCCCATCAGAGCGGCAAAGGCGCAAAGTATACCCGCACCCATACCGCGCTGGGCTTTGCCTACCTGGAAGCGTGTGCGGACAAGTCCGCCGCCCTCCGGCGGGAAATTGCCCTCAAAAAGCTGACGAAGGCCCAGAAAGAGGCCCTCTGCGCCGGGTGGACGGCTGAAAAAGAATAAATAAAAACATGAACGCCGCGCTGTGCCGGAACTGGGCCGTCAACCCCGTGCCGACGGCGGACAGAATGTATAAAACGGACTGTATACGGCCATGCATATACAAACTAAAGATGCATAAAATTTGTATATATTTAGAAAATAATGCATAAACATACAAAATAACAGAAAAGGACCGCCAAATCTGCACAAGGTTTGGCGGTTTTCTGCATTGACGGAAAAACCGCTTGGCGTATAATAAAAGCGTACTCAGAAAGACAAGACGTCGAGCGCCCCGGGAGGGATGCCCGGGCGGCAAACGAAAGTATAAAAAGTGTAATAAACAAAGGAGCGATCATCATGAAAAAGGAAGATATTAAGAAAGTTGTTCTGGCTTACTCTGGCGGTCTGGATACCTCCATCATCATTCCCTGGCTGAAAGAGAACTACAACAACTGCGAAGTCATCGCTGTCTCCGGCGACGTGGGTCAGGGTACTGAGCTGGACGGTCTGGAAGAGAAGGCTAAGGCTACCGGCGCTTCCAAGCTGTACGTCCTCGACCTGAAGAAGGACTTCGTCGAGAACTACATCTTCCCCACCCTGAAGTTCGGCGCAAAGTATGAGGACTACCTGCTGGGCACCAGCTTCGCACGTCCCTGCATCGCAAAGGCTCTGGCCGACATCGCCATCAAGGAAGGCGCAGACGCCATCTGCCACGGCTGCACCGGCAAGGGCAACGACCAGGTGCGTTTCGAGCTGACTCTGAAGGCTCTCTGCCCCGATATGGCCATCATCGCTCCCTGGCGTGAGTGGGACATCGAGAGCCGTGACGAGGAGATCGACTACGCCGAGGCACACAACATCCCCCTGAAGATCAACCGTGAGACCAACTACTCCAAGGATAAGAACCTGTGGCACCTGAGCCACGAGGGTCTCGACCTCGAGAACCCTGCCAACGAGCCGCAGTACAATAAGCCCGGCTTCCTCGAGCTGGGCGTTTCCCCCGAGCAGGCTCCCGACACCCCGACCTACCTCACCCTCCACTTCGAGAAGGGCATCCCCACTGCCGTTGACGGCAAGGAGATGGGCGCTGTCGAGCTGGTCGAATACCTGAACAAGGTCGGCGGCGAGAACGGCATCGGCCTGCTGGACATCGTCGAGAACCGTCTGGTGGGCATGAAGAGCCGCGGCGTGTACGAGACTCCCGGCGGTGCTATCCTGTACAAGGCCATCAATGTTCTGGAGACCATCACTCTGGACAAGGAGAGCGCACACTTCAAGGCTCAGATGGCTCAGAAGTACGCCGACATCGTCTACAACGGCCAGTGGTTCACCCCGCTGCGTGAGGCTCTGGATGCCTTTGCTGACAGCCTCGAGAAGACCGTCACCGGCGATGTCAAGCTGAAGCTCTACAAGGGCAACATGATCAACGCCGGCGTCACCTCTCCGTACACCCTGTACGACGAGCAGACTGCCTCCTTCGGCGTGGATAAGGACTATGACCAGTCCGATGCTACCGGCTTCATCAACCTGTTCGGCCTGTCCATCAAGGAGCGCGCAAAGCTGTCCAAAAACTGGCCCGAGGTTAAGGAATAACCTGCTTACCATCCCCTTTGGCGTGTTTTTTACACTTTCACGCTGAAGGCTCAAATTACCGGCATCATTGCTGGCGGCACCGCCGCGGGAGCTTTTTCCCCTGCGGCGGCTTTGCCGTTTCTATAGAGGAGTTTCTTTTATGGCAGAACAACTTTGGAAGGGCCGTTTCTCCAAGGCGGTCGATTCCCGCGTCAATGACTTCAACTCTTCCATCCGTTTCGACCAGCGGATGATCGCGCAGGATATGCGCGGCAGCGGCGTCCACGCCGCCATGCTGGCAAAGCAGGGCATCATCTCCGAGAAGGACTGCGAAGATATTCTGAGCGGTCTGGCCTCCATCGCGGATGACCTGGCCTCCGGCGCTCTCACCATCGACCCCAACGCCGAGGACGTCCATACCTTCGTGGAGCAGACCCTCACCGCCCGCATCGGCGACGCCGGCAAGCGCCTGCACACCGGCCGCAGCCGGAACGACCAGGTGGCGCTGGACATCCGCCTGACTCTGCGGGACTACAGCCACACCCTGCAGGCTTACATCGTGGAGCTGGTCAAGGTCATCTGCAAGAAGGCCGCCGAGAACACCACCGCCGTCATGCCCGGTTACACCCACCTGCAGCGCGCCCAGCCCATCACCTTCGGCCACGCCCTGATGGCCTATGCATGGATGCTGCTGCGCGATCTGCAGCGCTTCGAGGACGCCACCGCCCGGATGGACGCCCAGTGTCCGCTGGGCTCCGGCGCTCTGGCCGGTACGACCTACCCGCTGGACCGTCAGTTCACCGCCGAGAAGCTGGGCTTTGCGGCGCCCTGCCCCAACAGCCTTGACGGCGTGTCTGACCGTGACTTCTGCATCGAGCTGGCAAACGCCATCTCCATCTGCATGATGCATCTGTCCCGCCTGTCCGAAGAGATCATCCTCTGGTGCAGCTGGGAGTTCAAGTTCATCGAGCTGGATGATGCCTTCACCACCGGCTCGTCCATCATGCCCCAGAAGAAGAACCCTGACGTCACCGAGCTCATCCGCGGCAAGACGGGCCGTGTCTACGGCGATTTGAACACCCTGCTGGTCATGATGAAGGGCATCCCTCTCGCTTACAACAAGGATATGCAGGAGGACAAAGAGGCCATCTTCGACGCCGTCGATACGCTGGAACTCTGCCTGAAAACGGTCACTCCCATGCTGGATACCATGAAGACCCTGCCCGCCAATATGCGCCGGGCCGCTGCCAAGGGCTTCATCAACGCTACCGACTGCGCCGACTATCTGACCAAGAAGGGGATGCCTTTCCGCGACGCCTACAAGCTCACCGGCTGCATGGTCTCCGACTGCATCAGCAAGGATAAGACCCTCGAAGAGCTGACCCTCGATGAGTTCAAGGGCTACAGCGCTCTGTTCGAAAACGACATCTACGACGCCATCGACCTCATCAAGTGCTGCGAGGGCCGCACCAGCTACGGCGGTCCCAGCGAGGCCAGCGTCAAAAAGCAGATCGAGCTGGCAAGCGCCCAGCTCGGCGCATGGGAGGCGGCAAACGCATGAGCGTAAAAGTCTTTATCGACGGTTCTTCCGGCACCACCGGTCTGCGCATTGCCGACCGTCTGGCCACCCGGCCTGACATCGAGCTGCTGAGCATCTCGGCTGAGGGCCGCAAGGATGTGAACGAGCGGGCGAAGGTCATCAATTCCGCCGACCTTGCCTTCCTCTGCCTGCCCGATGCGGCCTCCAAAGAGGTCATGCCTCTGCTCCGCCCGGATGTCAGGGTGCTGGATACCTCCACGGCCTTCCGCACCGACGCGGCCTGGGACTACGGCTTCCCGGAGCTGAAGGGCCAGAAAGAGAAGATCAAAAATTCGTATCGTGTGGCGGTCCCCGGCTGCTATGCCAGCGGCTTTATCAGCATCGCGCGGCCTCTGGTGGAGCTGGGGCTGGCCCCGGCAGACTATCCGTTCAGCTGCACCGGCATTTCGGGCTACTCCGGCGGCGGAAAGAAGATGATCGCCGAGTACGAGAGTGCCGACCGTCCGGCTCACAGCAAGCTGGATGCGCCCAAGAGCTACGGTCTGGGCCTCGCCCATAAGCATCTGCCTGAGATGCAGAAGATCAGCGGCCTCGCCCACACCCCTGCCTTTGTGCCGGTGGTGTGCGATTATTACAGCGGAATGCAGGTCCTCGTTCCGCTGGACCTCAAGCTGGCTGGCACCAGCGCCGAGGCGGTGGCCGCAGGCATTGCGGACTATTACAAGGAGGGCGCGACCGTTTCCGTCCACGCCCTCAACGAGCCGCTTCCCGAGAATGGTCTGTACTCCAACGCCCTGTCCGGCAGCGACAGGATGGAGCTGTACATGACCGTCAACGCAGCAGGCGACCAGATGATGCTGGTGTCCCTGTTCGACAATCTGGGCAAAGGCTCTTCCGGCGCAGCCATCCAGTGCATGAATCTGATGCTGGGAATGAACGAGACAGAAGGATTAGAGTAACCTCTCCGTCAGTGCTGGCGCGCTGCCACCTCCCCTCGGTAGGGGAGCTGTCGAGCGAAGCGAGACTGAGAGGTTTGAAATTAGGGGGATTTTCAGATGCAGTATAAAGAAGTTGCGGGCGGCATCTGCGCGCCCAAGGGTTTTGCAGCAGCCGGTGTCCATTGCGGCATCCGGGCAAATCACAGTGAAAAGTACGATCTGGCGCTCATCAAGGCCGACGTCCGCTGCGCCGCCGCCGGTGTTTACACCACCAATAAGGTCTGCGGCGCACCCATCAAGGTAGACCGTGCCCACCTGACGGACGGCTATGCACAGGCCATCGTGGTCAACAGCGGCAACGCCAACACCTGCGCCGCCAACGGCGTGGCACTGGCCGAGGAGTGCTGTGCACTGGTGGGCAAGGCGCTGAACATTGACGAAAAGGACGTTCTGCCCGCCTCCACCGGCGTCATCGGTCAGCCCATGGTCATCGACCCCTTTGCCCGGGGCATCCCTGCCGCCGCCGCAAAGCTGGCTGCGGACGAGCAGGGCAGCACCGATGCCGCCACCGCCATCATGACCACCGACACCCATAAAAAGGAGTACGCCATCCAGTTCGAGCTGGGCGGCAAGGTGTGCACCGTGGGTGCCATCGGCAAGGGCAGCGGCATGATCGCCCCCAACATGGCCACCATGCTGGCGTTCTACACCACCGACGC
>ERZ827452.2936-NODE-2936-length-11706-cov-4.840786_pt1 | contig 11706 bp, 11 predicted proteins | sample MGYA00519866_ERZ827452 | MGnify/ENA primary metagenome ERZ827452 (study PRJEB31778, sample SAMEA3449307) | human gut metagenome | biome: human gut; feature: human-associated habitat; material: faeces | place: United Kingdom | collected 2010/2012 ... | reverse complement strand
CACTCTAAATCAAGTTTACATAACTTATCAATTAAAATATTATAATCTGCCGCTGCCTCGCCGTTTGCATCCGATGTTGTAACAATACTCATTATAATCTGATTTGTTTTTACACCACGTCTAATAACCAAATGTCTAAGGTATCCTTCGTGTCTCATTTTATGATAAAATTTTACATTTCTTTCTGCAAAATGTTCTAATACACAAGTCAAAATTTTGTTGTAATCTTTATTTACAATTTTACATTCCTTTGCCGTAACAATATCGTGGAAACTGTCTCTTTTATGTAATCCCAATGCCAAAGGGCCATCTTTATATTCATCTCCAAATGAAAATTCCATCTTATTTCTGTATTCCCACTGAACAGGGCTTTTGAGGATTCCTTCAAATTCATAATCTTTATTTGTAATTACTCCATCTAAAATATTCTTAACCATTTCTTTTTTCAAATTAGTCTGATTTTCATAATCCATTGTCTGGTAAGAACATCCGCCACAATCCGCAAAATGTGGGCAAAGTGGTTCTGCATTTTCAAGTGGTGACTTTTCAAGCACTTCTTTTAAACGTCCAACACATTTGCCTGAACGCTTCTTTGAAACTACAAAACTTACTTTTTGGCCCGGAATAGTTCTTTTAACTAAAGCTACACCTTTCTCACCACAATCTACTGTTCCTTTATTTGGAAAATCTATTTTCTCTACCACTCCCTGGTATTCCATTCCTTTTTTCATTTATTTATCTTTCTTGTTTCATTGACTTTCTTTAATCGACACTTTATAATTTGTTCAGGTGAATTCCTTCACCTGAAGGAAGAAATTTATGTAGTTTTTACGTTATTTCTTTTTTAATGTTTGTGATCATTAATGTGATGAAAGGAGAAAATAAAAAATGATTTATTCACATGAAGTTGAAGAAATGTGCACTGTAAATCGTGGTGCATCACACGGATGTGCTCCTATTCCTGAAGAAGGTAAATGGGTATATTCAAAAGAAATCAAAGATATTTCTGGTTTAACACATGGTATTGGTTGGTGTGCACCTCAACAAGGAGCTTGCAAATTAACATTAAACGTAAAAGATGGAGTTATACAAGAAGCATTAGTAGAAACAGTAGGATGTTCAGGTATGACACACTCAGCTGCAATGGCAGGTGAAATATTAGTAGGAAAAACAATATTAGAAGCATTAAACACAGACTTAGTATGTGATGCTATAAATACTGCAATGAGAGAGCTATTTTTACAAATAGTATATGGTAGAACACAATCTGCTTTCTCAGAAGGAGGACTTCCAATAGGAGCAGGAATGGAAGACTTAGGTAAAGGACATAGAAGCCAAGTAGGTACAATCTATTCAACACTTTCAAAAGGACCAAGATACCTAGAACTTGCTGAAGGTTACATAGTAGAAATTGGTTTAGACAAAGACGACCAAATAATAGGTTACAAATATGTAAATATGGGAAAAATGATGGACTTTATTAAATCAGGAATAGATGCAAATGAAGCGATTGAAAAAGCTTCAGGAACTTATGGAAGATTTGATGAAGCTGTTAAAAAGATAGATCCAAGAGAGGAATAAAATGGATAAACATTATCAAAATTTATAGAAAAATTTGATAAGAAAATAATGTAAAAGGAGGAAATAAAAATGGCATTATTTGAAAGTTATGAAAGAAGAATAGATCAAATTAAACCAGTAATGGAAAAATACGGAATAAAAGACTTTGATGATGCATTAAAAATATGCACAGACAAAGGATTTAATCCATACGAAATAACAAGAGGAGTACAAACAATATGTTTTGAAAATGCTTGTTGGGCATATACATTAGGTGCAGCAATAGCAATAAAAAAAGGTTGCACAAAAGCTCATGAAGCAGCAAAAGCAATAGGAGAAGGTTTACAAGCATTTTGTATACCAGGCTCAGTTGCAGATGATAGAAAAGTAGGTTTAGGACATGGAAACTTAGCATCAATGCTATTAAGCGAAGAAACAAAATGTTTTGCATTTTTAGCAGGACACGAAAGCTTTGCAGCAGCAGAAGGTGCAATTGGTATTGCAAAATCTGCAAACAAAGTTAGAAAAGAACCATTAAGAGTTATATTAAATGGTTTAGGAAAAGATGCAGCACAAGTAATTTCAAGAATAAATGGATTTACATATGTAAAAACAGACTTTGACTTCTTCACAGGAAAAGTAAAAGTAGTAGAAGAAATCGCTTACTCAGATGGAGAAAGAGCAAAAGTTAGATGCTACGGTGCAAACGATGTTAGAGAAGGTGTAGCAATAATGTGGTTAGAAGATGTTGATGTTTCTATAACAGGTAACTCAACAAACCCAACAAGATTCCAACATCCAGTTGCAGGTACATACAAAAAAGAAAGATTAGAGGCAGGCAAAAAATACTTCTCTGTTGCTTCAGGTGGAGGAACAGGTAGAACATTACACCCAGACAACATGGCAGCAGGACCAGCTTCATACGGTATGACAGATACAATGGGAAGAATGCACTCAGATGCACAATTCGCAGGAAGTTCTTCAGTTCCAGCTCACGTAGAAATGATGGGATTAATAGGAATGGGTAACAACCCAATGGTTGGTGCAACAGTAGCAGTTGCAGTAGCAGTAGAGGAAGCTATGAAATAAAATAAAAAAGCAGTGAATTCAATAGAGTTCACTGCTTTTTTAGAGAGATGTAGAATACAAAAATATAATCTTGAACAAAATAGTATAATAATATTGACAAAATGTAATACAATGTAGTACACTAATAATAGAAGGGAGTTGATAATTATGACTATTTCGGTAAGATTAAACGATAAAGATACAGAATTGATAAAAGCTTATGCAGAGATAAACAATATATCTTTATCTGACTTAATAAGAAATGCAGTAATAGAAAAAATTGAAGATGAATACGATTTAGAATGTTATGAAAAAGCAATGAAAGAATATAAAGAAAATCCAAAAACTTATACTATGGAAGAAGTAAAAAAGGAGTTGGGTTTGTAATGAAATATAAAATCGTATTTACAGAAAGAGCAAAAAAACAACTAAAGAAATTAGATAAACATACAGCAGCGTTGATAATTGGATGGCTAGAAAAAAATATAGAAGGTACGGAAAATCCAAGAATACATGGGAAAGGACTTGTAGAAAATAAATCAGGACAGTGGAGATATAGGATAGGTGACTATAGAGTAATATGTGAAATAAAAGATGAAGAGATAATCATTTTAGTATTAGAAATAGGACATAGGAAAGATATATACAATTCTTAAAATTTCCTGAATATTGCACAAAAACCAAAAAATGTAGTATAATAGAAAAGTATCAAAAAAATATGCAATAAAAGGAGAAAAAAGTTGAAAAAGAAAAAAATCGTAAATTTTATAGTACTAGCAATAGTAATTGCAATATTTGTATTAGCAATAATATATTTAGCACCAATAATGAAAGACATATCAACCAAAGAAGGACAAATAGCGTTTAAAGAAAAAATAGAAAGCCTAGGAATATTAGGAGTTTTAATGTTGTTTGGATTAGAGTTAGCACAAATATTTTTTGTAGTAATACCAGGAGAACCATTAGAACTGCTTGCAGGAATGTGCTATGGAACTGTAGGAGGCACAATATTTATAACCGCATCTGTGTTTATAACAACAGTACTTATATTCTATACTGTGAAAAAGTTTGGTAGAAAATTTGTAGAAGAATCATTTGGAAAAGAAAAAATAGACAAAATAGAAAATAGCAAAATATTAAAAAATCCTAAAAAGATAGAGATTATAATGACTATTTTATTTTTTATACCAGGAACACCAAAAGATTTATTAGTATATATAGGTGGACTTCTTCCAATAAAACCACTAAGATTTATATTAATATCGACATTTGCAAGATTTCCATCTGTAATATCTTCAACAATAGCAGGAGCAGGCCTAGTAACAGGAAATATAAAAGTAAGTATAATTTCATATGCAGTGACATTTGCAATTACTGCTATAATACTTATATTAGTAAATGTATTTGATAAAAGTAAAGAAACGCAAGAAGCACTACAAGCAATAAAATAGCTTGTAGTGTTTTTAATTACAAATATTTTTTTAAAGTTTCAACACTATCTTCTTGCATAGTAACAAAATCACTTAAAACACTTTTTACATCTTTATCCGCATTAGGGTTTTGATTAATTAAACGTCTTCCCTCAATAATCCCCATATTAGTTCCTTGCATTAAAAGCTCAGATAATTTAGAAGTAGTATCGTCTGTCATGGTTTTCATTTGTATTCCATACCATGTCATCATCTTTGTCATACCATTTGTTTCATGAGGTTCTTTCTCATCTGTATAATTATCATAAATATTATTTACTCTTCTAGAAATATCTTTGTATTTGTTATACTCGCCATCTAGAACTTGTTTAAAAGTGCCATCTTTGGCTTTTTCACTAATGTACGAAATAGCATCCATTCCCATAGTTGCACCTTTGTTAACTTCATCTAATATATTTAAATTATCATTTCTCATATAAAATACCTCCATAAATCATTTTAAAATATTATATCCATTCTGGCAAATATAATACAATTAAAACAAATTTACATAAAATGATTGAAAAGCATTGAAAATTATGATAAAATTTAAAAGCTACAATAGTTGTTAAATTTATCGACAAATGGAGGTAAAGTTATGAAAAATAAAAAAATAGAAGGAATAAAAACCATAATATGGGACTGTGATAACACAATTTGGATTCATCGGAAGGATGAAGCAAATATAATTGCAAAACATTTTGGAATAGCTGAAGTTGAAAAGCTGGGAAAGCAGTTTTCAGAAATGATAAAGCAGTTCAACAAATTCTTTGAAGACAAAAAAGTAGTACGGTGGAAGATTGAAAAAATAATAGAAGTATATATGCCAATTTTGGAAAAATACGAGATAAAGCCAGCGGTGTTTTTGAAAGAATGGTTGAGAATCGAAACGAGCTTTTTAAATGATGATGCCTTAGAGGCAATAAAATATCTTGATGCAAAAGGATATGAAAATATTGTCTTAACAGACTGGCTGTGGGATGCACAAATAATGCTTTTAAAGAAGTATGGAGTTTTGCCATACATTAAAAAGATATATACTTGTGATGACATGTATTTAAAAAGAAATCCAAAAACAAAAACACGAATTATTGAAGAAGGCAAAGAAGAGCAGTACATTATGGTGGGGGATTCGCTGGAAAGCGATATAGCTTTTGCAAATGTAGCAGGAATTCGTTCTATATGGTTTAATCCAGGCTATAAGACAAATGACACACCAAATAAGCCAACATATGAGATAAGCTCTATGTTGGAATTGTGTAAAATGTGTTAAAAAAGTAACTACACGCCCTAAAGAATAAGTGTTCTTTAGGGCGTGTAGTAATTTTGAAAATTTACATAAAACTATTGACTTGACAATTAAAAAAATGTATAATGAATATACTATCAGAGGAAGATAGATATATAATTAAAATCAGGTGTATCTCTACCAAAAATGAGAAAATTAAAATTTAATAGGGGCAATTAAATTGAAAGATTTAATTGCCTCTATTTGTGCTTTTTAGGAGGTAATTAATGAGTTTAAATTTATATAAAAAATAAAATTCAAAATACACTTGCAAATAAGCAAAAAAAGTGATAATATAATTGCAATGTAAATATAAAGACGTTATGCAAGGACAACACAAATAAAAAAAGCCTTAAGAGAGCTAGATACTTGGTGAAATTCTAGTAGAAACTATTTTATTTGTTATCACCTTAGTAGTTTTTAGACCGAAACAATAGTAAGTCTAAACGTAATTCTGCGTTAAAGAAAATAAGTGGAAAATAAATTAATTTATTTTCAATTTAGGTGGTACCACGGAAAGTTCAAACTCTATTTCGTCCTATATAGGATGAAATAGAGTTTTTTTTGAAAAGGGACGCCCCTTTTTCGAAAAAATTTACAAAAAGGGACACTCCTAAGAATTAAAAAACTGAAGGCCTGCCGATTAAGAGTCGGTTGCTCCATAGTACACCAATAAATGTTGAAAATTATAGTCGTAGGGTTATGAGCCCAGCGACAAGAATAGGAGGAGAGTGTATATGCAAGAACTAAAAATAAAAGGAATATACAAGCACTTCAAAGGAGATTATTATTTAGTAGAAGACATTGCAAAAGACTCAGAAACAAAAGAAGAAATGGTTGTATATAGAAGACTATATGAAGATGGCGATTTGTGGGTAAGACCAAAAGAAATGTTTTTATCAGAAGTTGACCACGAAAAATATCCAAATATAAAACAAAAATATAGGTTTGAACTACAAAATATAAAAAGCGTAGCAGAAAACTTTTTCTAAAAGGGACGCCCCTTTTTCGAAAAAATTTGCAAAAAAGGGGCGTCCCTAAAAAGAAAAGTTAATAGAAAAGAAAGAGGAGGAATAAAAATGTACAAAAAAGTTGAACTTAAAGAAGACGGATTTGTAGGAATGGAACGTGAGGTTTCACATTTATGGAAAGAAAAAGATATAATCCATAAAAATTTTGATATGAATAAAGGAAAAAGATATTTTACTTTTTATGATGGACCACCAACAGCTAATGGAAAACCACATGTTGGGCATATTCTAACAAGAGTAATGAAAGACATTATTCCACGTTACAAAGTAATGAAAGGATATAATGTAATTCGTAAAGCAGGTTGGGATACTCATGGACTTCCAGTTGAGCTTGAAGTAGAGAAAAAACTTGGTATTTCAGGAAAACAACAAATAGAAGACTATGGTGTTGAAAAATTCATAGGAGAATGTAAAGACAGCGTATTTAAATATGTTTCTATGTGGGAAAAGATGACAAACCAAATAGGTTACTGGGTAGATATGGAACATCCATATGTTACATATCATGATGACTATATAGAATCTGAATGGTGGGCTTTAAAGCAAATGTGGGATAAAGGTCTTTTATATCAAGGACATAAAGTTATGCCATATTGCCCAAGATGTGGAACAGCACTTTCTTCACATGAAGTTGCACAAGGGTACAAAGATGTACAAGATTTAACATGTACATGTAAATTTAAAGTAGAAGGAGAGGAGAATGTTTATTTCTTAGCATGGACAACAACTCCATGGACATTACCTTCTAACTTAGCACTTTGCGTAAATAAAGCATATACATATGCTTATGTAAAAGTTGAAAGACCAGTTATAGATGGAAAAATGCAAGAAGAAGGAACAGAAGAAATTTATATTTTAGCTAAAGACTTAATTGGAGCAGTTTTAAAAGATATTCCATACGAAATAGTAAAAGAAGTAAAAGGTTCTGAACTATTAGGAATGAAATATGAACAATTAATGCCATTTGCAAAGCCAGAAGGAAAAGCATTTGTTGTAATTCATGGTGACTATGTAACATTAACAGATGGTACTGGTATAGTTCATATTGCACCAGCTTATGGTGAAGACGATAGCTTTGTTTCAAAACAAAATGGTATTGCATTTGTAAACTTAGTAGATAAAGAAGGAAAATTCGTACCAGAAGTTGAACCATGGGCAGGCAGATTTGTTAAAACTTGTGATAAAGATGTATGTATATGGCTTGCTAAACAAAATAAATTATTTAGCTCTGCTAAACATACACACAGCTATCCACATTGTTGGAGATGTGATACACCACTTCTATATTATCCAAAAGAGAGCTGGTTTGTAAAAATGACAGCAGTTAGAGATAAGTTATTAGAAAATAACAACAAAATCAACTGGATGCCAGACACAATTAGAACAGGTCGTTTTGGAAAATTCCTAGAGAATGTTATAGACTGGGGTATTTCAAGAGATAGATATTGGGGAACACCACTTCCAGTATGGCGTTGTGAATGTGGACATATGGAATGTATAGGTTCTAGAAAAGAATTAAAAGAAAAGGGTATAAATGTACCAGAAAATGTAGAACTACACAAACCATACTTAGACCCAATTCACCTAAAATGTCCAGAATGTGGTGGAGAAATGGTAAGAGAAAAAGAAGTTATAGACTGCTGGTTCGATTCAGGTTCTATGCCTTTTGCACAATTACATTATCCATTTGAAAATAAAGAATTGTTTGAAGCAAACTTCCCAGCTCAATTTATATCAGAAGCTGTTGACCAAACTAGAGGATGGTTCTATACATTACTTGCAATTTCAACATGTATATTTGATACAAATCCATTTGAAAATTGTATAGTATTAGGACACGTTTTAGACAGCAAAGGCTTGAAAATGTCTAAACATTTAGGAAACGTAGTAGACCCATTTGATGTATTAAATTCAGTAGGGGCAGATGCTACACGTTGGCATTTCTACACAACAAGTGCACCATGGCTACCAACAAGATTTTCAGTAAAAGATGTAGAAGAAACACAAAGAAAATTCTTATCTACACTATGGAATGTTTACTCATTCTATGTACTATATGCAGAAATAGATAAATTTAATCCATTAGAGTACAAAAATGTAAAATCTGAAAATGTAATGGACAAATGGATTATATCTGAACTAAATACATTAGTAAAAGATATAGATGAAAAATTAGAAAAATATGACATAACAAATGCAGCACTAGAAATAGAAGAATTTACAGATACATTATCAAACTGGTATGTACGTAGAAACAGAGAAAGATTCTGGTCAGATAAATTAACAGATGACAAAATAACAGCATACACAACACTATACAATGTATTAGTTACATTAAGCAAAGTAGCAGCACCATTTGTTCCATTTGTAACAGAAGAAATTTATCAAAACTTAGTAGTAAACTTAGATAAAACAGCACCAGAAAGTATACACTTATGTACATGGCCAGAAGTAGATGAAAGTGCTATAGATAAAAATCTAGAAAAAGAAATGGATCTAGCATACACTATAGTAAAACTAGGAAGAAGTGCAAGAAACAGTGCAAATATTAAAAATAGACAACCACTTTCAAAAATGTTAATCTCAGTAAATACATTACCAGGATATTATTCAGACATTGTAAAAGACGAATTAAACGTAAAAGAGGTTATACTAGGTGCACAAATGGCTGAATATGTAAATTTTGAAATTAAGCCTAACTTACCAGTACTAGGTAAAGAATATGGAAAATTAATTCCAAAAATAAGAGAGAAAATTGCAGAGCAAGACCAAATGGAATTAGCACTAAAAGTTCAAAATGGAGAATCATATAATGTAGAAATAGACGGAATACAAATAGAACTAAATAGTGAGAACTTATTAGTTACAATGCAAGGAAAAGAAGGATTTGCTTTTGCTGGTGAAGGAGAGATTGGTGTAGTATTAGAAACTGTAATTACAGAAGAATTAAAAGAAGAGGGATATGTAAGAGAAATATTATCAAAAGTACAAAACATGAGAAAAGACAGTGGATTTGAGGTACTAGATAGAATAAATCTTTATGTATCAGGAAACGATATGCTAGAAAATGTAATTAAAAAGTTTGCAAGCCAAATAATGAAAGATACTTTGGCTGATGAAATTATATATGAAGCAGAAAACAAGGAGTACACAGAAACATCAATTAATGGAGAAAAATTAAATATAGCAGTAGAAAGAAAATAAGTTTTTACTAAAAGAAAAGGAGTCATTTTATATAATGATTCCTTTTTTGCATGTGTATAGAATACTATAAATTAGTGCGTATTACAGAAATGTTACAGAAATTTTACAAGTAAATGACATTGAGCAAATTCGTTGAAGAAAGAAGCGGGTTATGGTATATTTAAATAGAGAGATTGTATGATGGAATATAAGCTTTTCATATGCATTAACAGTTCACAAGTTTTAATTAACTAAAAAAATTGTATGTTAGAAAAAATAGGAGGAAAACATGATTAAATTACAAAAGAAAGAAGAAAAAGGAATAACTTTAATTACTTTGGTGGTAACAATAATAGTGCTAATAATATTAGCAGGAATAGCAATAAGTATGACCGTAGGAGATAATGGAATATTTACCAAAGCAAAAGAAGCAAAAAGATTACAAATAACAGCAGAAGCCAAAGAAAAAATAGGAACAGAGATATTAGATGCACAGGTAGAAGCAGTACAAAAAAATGAACAATTACAACAATCTAAAGTAGAAGAAATAATATCAAAATATGGCGAGTTACAAGCCGATGGAGATACAATAAAATTAAAAGATAATGGATATGAAATAAGTTTAAAAGAAATATACAATGGAACAACAGCAAGTTCAGGTGGTTCAACTGGAGGTAGCACAGGAAGTGCAGAATTAGATAATCTAAAAGCAGAACTAGCTCAAACAACAGCAACAGAAGGCAAAGTATTAAAAGATTACAAGGCATATTCAAACGGAAAACTAATAACAGGAACAATGGAAAATTATGCAGGTAAAACGGTAACTGCAAGTAGTATAACAGAAAATGGAGATAACGCAGAAATTACTGTACCATCAGCAGGATACTATGGAACAGATTCAAAGATTAGTGTATCAGTGGATAAATTAAAGGATGAAATTGATGCATTAAATGATAAGTTGGAAAGTTATACAAGTCTAGAATCAATTAAGAAAGTTTCAGGAGATAGGAGCGCACCAATAACATATACAGCAACAGAAGATATGGATTGCATAGTTACAATAGTACCAGTAGGAACAGGTGTTGGTGGAGGAAATTATACTACGACAATTACAGTGGATACTAGAACAATAGTATCAAGTCTTGGAGATTGCTTTGAATTGAATAATTTACGTTCAAAGTTTGTTAAATTGAAAAAAGGTGAAACTATTACTATAATAAACTCAGGAAATCCTACAACAGCTACAGATTATCATTATATGTATAACTCTATGTTATATAAAATGAAATAATTATTAATGGTGGACTAGGGGACATTGTAGGAACATTGAAAATTTTTATACTACTAATAAAAAATCGAAAAAATGAGGGATTTTAGGGTAGTGTGATGTGGGGAAGAATTTTGGACAAAAATAAAGTAGTAGAGATGGAATGTAATTTTATAAAAATAAATGTAAATTGATAGAGGAAAAATAAAAAACAAAGTTTGTTTGTGTTAGTAACTGACACTAAATTTTTACAGTGTTATTATAGGGACAAGAAAAACAAAGGAGAAAACTAAAAAATGACGAAAGCTAAAACTGTTGTGGCTGTATATAGCGATAGTTTAAATGAAATAGAAATAAAAGATAGTAGAGATAGAAGAAATCTGCTTTTTTGTGTTATGCAAAATTAAGCGTTTTTTTCTATCTTTTTTTGTGTACAATAGATAAAAGAAAACGAAACATGGAGGGAAAAAATGGAAAGAGAGCAATTTAAAAATCAAAAGGGAATAACCTTAATTGCCTTGGTGGTAACAATAATAGTGCTAATAATATTAGCAGGAATAGCCATAAGTATGACTGTAGGAGATAACGGAATATTTACCAAAGCAAAAGAGGCAAAAAGATTACAAATAACAGCAGAAGCCAAAGAAAAAATAGGAACAGAGATATTAGATGCACAGGTAGAAGCAGTACAAAAAAATGAACAATTACAACAATCTAAAGTAGAAGAAATAATATCAAAATATGGCGAGTTACAAGCCGATGGAGATACAATAAAATTAAAAGATAATGGATATGAAATAAGTTTAAAAGAAATATACAATGGAACAACAGCAAGTTCAG